>ERZ761602.4500-NODE-4500-length-17783-cov-16.575699_pt1 | contig 17783 bp, 14 predicted proteins | sample MGYA00512165_ERZ761602 | MGnify/ENA primary metagenome ERZ761602 (study PRJEB28899, sample SAMN02445085) | bioreactor sludge metagenome | biome: EBPR sludge; isolation source: Thorneside wastewater treatment plant | place: Australia: Brisbane, Thorneside... | reverse complement strand
AGGATGAGCGTGAGGCCCAGGCCCACGCCGACCATCTCGAGCACGAGCCGGCGATCACGCGCGGCGATGTCCTTCTCCGTGTCGCGCTGGTACTCGGCGAGCGAGGCGTCGTCGCCGGTGAGATCGGCGAGCCCGGCGACCAGATCCTCCGACGCGCGGTGCTCCTGGTTGTAGATCATCCAGCCGAGCGTCCCCGCGATCGTCATCGACACCAGCGTGACGACGATGACGTAGCGGAGCTGCATCTGCTTGTCGAGCAGGTAGTTCGACAGGCGGCGGTGGTACTTCGGGCGCTTGCCCGGCGGCCCCGACTTGGACGGGACGTCCCCCGGGACCTTGCCGTCCTGGACCACCACGGCGGGCGGGATCCCCTTCGCGTCAGACAAAGGACGCCTCCTTGCGCTCGAGCACCTTGCGGAGCTCGTCGGCGGCGGCGCGCGCCTCCGGCGAGCGCGCGAGGACGCCGTCGGCCTCGAGCGCGTCGAGCGCGGCCTTGATGCGCGCGATGTCTTCTTGCTCCATCGCCACCACGCCGGCGTGCGCGTGCTTGAAGTGCTCGTAGAACTCGACGAGCTGGTCGCCCTTGCGGAGGTCGTAGACCTTGTCGTAGCGGCCGTCGCGGAGCTTGGCGAGGTAGAGCGTCACCTTGTGCAGCGGGCCAGCGACCTTGTGGGTCATCTTGATGCCGAAGACCGCGAGGCCGAGCGTGAGCAGCACGCCGGACAGCACCAGCACGAGCACGATGTTGCGGTTGGCGTCGTCGATCTTCTTGATCTGCCGCGCGATGTCCTTCTCGCACGCGTCGCGCTCGGCGACCAGCTTGGCGCGCTGCTCCGGGGTGATCTCCGGCTTCTTGGGCGGCGTCACCGGCGCCGTCGTGGGGTCGATGGTCATCGAGCTCTCGCCGATGACCACGCGGTGCCGTTCGCCGGGCTCGTCGCCGCCTCCGGCCGCCGAACCAGCCGCCGACCCGGTCGCCGAGCCGGCCGCCGACCCGGTCGCCGCGCCGGCGCCCGGCTCCTCCATCTTCATCTCACCGACATCGACCTGCACCGGCTGCGACGGCGTCACCGGCGCGACCGGCGCCGCCGGCGGCTTGGCCGCGGCCGTCGGCTTCTTGTCGTCCGGCACCGACACGCAGATGCGCCCGCGCTGGCGGCTCTTGGCCACGGTCGTCGCCTCACCGGCGACGCGCGTGACCCACCATCCGAGGAGCGTCATGAGCACGGCCGACAGGCCGGCCATGAACAGCGTGAAGCGGAGCTGGTACCTCTTGTTGATGAGGAGGTTCTTCCAGCTCCGCTTGTATCCGCGATTTCCTCCGCTCACAGGCCGGCCTTGATCTTGATGGTGGGGATGATCTTCTTCGCGACGAGATCCTCGACCACGGCGGCGAGGCAGTCCTCCGACGCGAGGCGGATGTCCGTCGCGTCCGCGGAGGCCGTCACGGTCGCGCCACCGTTGAGGAACCCGAAGACGCTCTTCTCCGGATACGTCGCGATCAACATGCTGACTTTACAGGACACCGTGGCCGAGGCCCCCTTTTCTTTCACCGTCAGCTCGGTGAGGGTGCCGTCGACGTGGAAGCCGTTGGCCTTCTTGGCGTCCAGGTCCTTTCGTGTCGGGGACTTGCCGCCCGGCCACGCCGTCATCATGGGCTGGCCCTTCGACTTGAAGGTCTTCTCGACCGTGGACCGCATCAGCCCCTTCAGCTTGGTGTTGTCGCCCGACTCGGACTTGGACGACATCGGGCCGACGTCGATGAAGACGGCCCCCGACGCGACGGTCTGCGTCGAGGTGCTGCTCCCCGCGCCGATCGCCTTGATGGTCTGCAGCGACTTCTCGGCCTGCTTCTTGACCGAGTCGCTCGACTCCTTCTCGATCATCGAGGCGAGCGCCTTCTCGACCTGGGCCTTCTGCGGCCCCGAGGTCGTCGCGTCGACGAGCTTGCCGAGCGCGACCGCGGCGGCGCCGCGCACGGTCTTGTCCTTGTCGTTGAGCGCGATGACGAACGCCGGGATGGCGCGCTTGTCGCCGAGCTTGGCGAGCGAGAGGGCGGCCGAGAGCCGGACCTTGTAGTCGCCGCCGGTCTTGAGGTCGCGAACCAGCACGTCGACCTTGTCGGCACGCGCCGGCGCGGCCAGCGCGGCGACGAACGCCAGCGCCAGGATCACGCACGAGGTCCAGGATCGGAGCATCACGGATTCGACGCGCGATGGGCGGCGCTCTTCATCCCCACCTGTTCACGCTACTCGGTCGAGGCGATCGAAATCAAGGCGCGCTGGGGTGTCGGTAGGTGCGCGCGAGCTCGACGTAGTGCGCGGCGCTCGACGCGATCCGCGCGCGCTCTTCGTCGGTGAGCGGGCGCTTCACCCGCGCGGGCGAGCCCATCACCATGCTCCCGGGCGGGATGTCGGTGCCCGGGGTCACGAGCGCACCCGCACCCACGATGCTCCCGCGCCCGATCCGGGAGCGGTCGAGGATGATCGAGCCCATGCCGATGATGCACTCGTCCTCGACCGTGCACGCGTGGAGGATGACGTTGTGGCCGACCGTGACGCGATCGCCCACCGTGGTCCCCGAGACGCCGTGGGTCACGTGGATGACCGAGTTGTCCTGGATCGACGTCGCCTCGCCGATGCGGATCGGCTCGACGTCACCGCGGATCACCGTGCCGTACCAGATCGACGATCCCGCGCCGATCTCGACGTCGCCGACGACCGCGGCGAGCTCGGCGACGAAGACGTCCTCGGCGATGCGGGGTCGGACGCCGCGGAAGCTGACGACGGTCGCCATCGCCGCGCACTGTACCACGTCACCGCGAGCGCTCCGACGGCGGCGCCGACGGCGTCGGCGACGAGATCGAGGAGCGACGCGTCGCGCCCGGGCACGAACGACTGGTGCAGCTCGTCGCTCGCGCCGAACACGGTCGCGACGAGGATCGCGACGATCGCCGCGCGCGCGGTCGGGCGGATCGCGGCGAGCGCGAGGAGCGCGCCGAGCACGCCGTAGACCGACGCGTGCACGAGCTTGTCACGCCCCTGCCACGGCCCGTCGGGCAGATCGACGCGCGACTGCGACGAGAGGTAGACGATGACGAGCATCTCGGCGAACGCCAGGACGGCGGCGACGACGCGGAGACGGCGCGAACGCACGGCGGCGGCGCTCAGAGTCTGGGAATCAATCGATTCCCAGACTCAGTTGATCGAGTTTCCTCGCCAGGATGGCTCGGGCACTCTGTACGGAAACGGGATTGTTTCACAATCCCTCACGGGCGCCAGGCGCGCACGGCGCGCGCGGCCGCGGCGCAGGCGCCGTCGTGGGCTGCCTCGCCCGCCGACATCGCGGTGGCGAAGCGCACGATGCCGCGGTGATCGACGACGAGCACGACGCCGTCGAGATCCGGATCCACGCCCGAGAGGAAGAAGCGCACGACCGAGCGACGCTCGTCGTTGCCCGGATCGATCCGCCAGACCGTGCCCACGAGCGGCACGCGCGCCATGAACGCGGAGAGCTCGGCGTGCTGGCCGATGACGATCGTGCGCAGCGGCGCGTCGGCGGCCCCGTCCTCCGACGCGGCGAGCCGGGTGCGCAGCGCCGTCGCGGCGCTCGCGCAGACATCGCACCCCGGCGTGAACACCGCCCAGACCTGCGGGCGACGCGTCCAGTCCGCCACCGGTACCGCCGCGGCGTGGCGATCGAAGAGGCTCAGCGCGGGCAGCGTGCGATCGAAGAGGCGCCGGTAGACGAGCTCGTCCGTCGTCGGCATCGCCGACAGGCGTGGCGTCACGGTCATCGGCTCGCCGTAATAGCCGTCGCCGTTGCGGCGCAGGAGCGTGACCGTGATGCGCTGCCCGACCTTCCGGGCCGTCACCAGCTTGGCGAGGCCGACCGACGGGTTCAGCGGGATGCCGTCGATCTGGATGATCATGTCGTCGGGCAAGATGCCCGCGGCCGCGGCGCCCGTCCCGGGATGGACGTCGGTCACCTGAGCGATGCCGCCGTTGTCGGCGAAGCCGATGCCGAGCCACGGCCTGGGCGGAGGCGGCGCGTCGGACTCCGCGCGTGCGCTCGCGCCCGCCGCCAGGGCGAACGCGACGCCAACGAGCCACGGAGCGAGCCGCACGGGCAGAAGCTAACGCGGTCGCGCGCGGGAGGCCATCAGTTCGTCTGGTTGTCGCGGAACCAGCGGACGGCCCTGGCGATCGTCGTGTCCAGGGGCGTGAGCGGCATGCCGAGCTCCCGGCGCGCCTTGGAACAGTCGTACCAGACGGTGGACAGTGCGTAGCGCGCAGCTTTCAAGGTGATCCGCGGCGGTGGCCCGCCCCGACGCGCGCGCGCCTCCGAGACCCAGGCCATGCCGAGGACGGCCGCGTCGGGGATGCGGCGACGGATCGGCGGCAGCGACGCGACCCGGGCCACGGTCGCGAAGAACTCGCGGTACGTGACGTTGTGCCCGCCGGCGATGTAGCGCTCGCCGATCCGCCCCTTCTCCTCGGCGAGCATGTGGCAGGCCGCGACGTCGTCGACGTCGACGGCGCAGAAGCCGCCCGACGTGTAGCCCGGCACCCGGCCGCGCAGCGCCTCGACGATGAAGCGCCCGGTGGGCGTCGGGCCGCGATCGCGCTCGCCGAACGGGAAGCCGGGGTTCACGATGACGACCGGCAGGCCGTCGGCGGCGAAGCGCTGGGCGTCGAGGTCGGACAGGTACTTCGAGCGGATGTACGCGCTGCCGCCCTCCCAGTGGTTGAAGCGGAAGCGCTCGTCGGCGAGCTCGCCGTCGGGCGGCACGCCGATCGCGGCGATCGAGCTGGTGTGCACGACGCGGCGGACGCCGGCGTCGCGCGCCGCGGCGAGCACGTGCTTCGTCCCCTCGACGTTCACGCGGTAGATGATCGACTCGTCGGGCAGCCAGAGGCTGTAGATCGCCGCGAGGTGATAGACGACGTCGCAGCCGGCGACGGCACGCACGACGCTGGCGCGATCGAGGAGGTCGGCGCGCACGAGCTCGACGTCGAGGCCGCGCACGTTGTCGTCGGCTTCCCTGGGGGCGAGCATCACGCGCACCTCGCGGCCCCGCTCCAGCAACTGCCTCACCACCGCGCTGCCGATGAAGCCCGCCCCTCCGGTGACCAGCGTCTTCACGCGGCGATTCTCACCCGGGCTCGAGCGCGTCTCCGCGCCGTGCCCGGGCAACGTCCTTACCTTCCATATCCTCTTCGATATCCGCGGAGTATCCGCCCATATCCCACATGTAGTTTCTTTGACTTCATCTCCTACCTGCTGCGACCATTCACGCATCATGAAGTCGCCCGCGCCCGTCACCGGCGCCGAGAAGCGCATCCACCTGCGCTTCGACAAGATCTTCTCGGTCGTCCTCGGCAGCGAGCTCTACGGCGAGACGATCGCGGTCGCCCGCAACATCTCGGCCGGCGGCATGCTGGTGCAGTCGAGCGACATCCTGCCGCTGGGCAGCGTCGTCACCGTGCACTTCCAGATCGGCGACTCGGACGACGAGATCGTCGCGCGCGCCGAGGTGAAGCACCACCTCTGCCTCAACTTCGCCGGCGCCGGCGGCGTCGAGCCGCTCTCGGCCCGCGGCATGGGCCTCCGGTTCATCGATTTCGACGAGAACCTGCCGCTCTCGCTGCCCGGAAGCCGGATCCTTCACTGAAGCGCCTTTCGGCCCCGCGGGGTCGAAATACTGGCCCTTCGCCGCGCGTCGTCTCAGCGTGGTAGGTACCCCGCGATGCGCTCCCTCGCGCTCCCCCTAGCTCTCGTCCTGTTCGTCGCCGCGCCCGCGCGCGCCGGGTCCGAGGACGCCAAGACCGCCACGGCGCTCCTCACGGGGCTCGATCGCGGTGGTGGCGATCCGGTCAAGGTCCTCGCCGAGCTCACCGCGGTCGCGCCGCACGCCGTCCCGGCGATCGACGCGTTCATCGAGCGGACGCACGTCTCCACCGTCGACGAGCGCCGCGCCCTGCTCACGTCGATCGAGGCCGAGGTGCCCGACGCCAGCGGTCGCTTCGTCACGCCCAAGCGGCAGCAGGCGGCGGAGGCCAAGGCCGACGACGACTTCGACTGGCTCGCCGCGCTCGTCAAGGTCGACGCGGGCGCTCCCGGCCGCAACGAGACCATCGCCGACATCGTCGCGATCCGGGCCCTGGCGGCGACCAGGCGCGTCGACGCGGCGCAGGTGATCCTCGACGCGGCGTTCGCCGAGTCGACGATGGTGTACCGCGACGAGTGTGGCCGCCGTCTGCGGGAGATGGCGCCCTACTCGATGCCCGCGCTGCACATCGCGTCGCAGTCGGACAACAAGGCGATGGCGCGCTACTCCACCTATCAGCTCGAGCGCCTCGACCGGCAGGAGCCAGGCAAGGCGTTCGGCGCGACCCAGCACGACGAGGACCTGCGCATCGCGCTGCTCGACGCGTTCGGGACGGCGCACCACCGCGAGGCCGTGTCGGTCGTCCTCAAGGCGGCCAACGACGACGCGCCGCGCGTCCGCAAGGCCGCGCGCGCCGCCTGGCTCTCGTACGTCTCGGGTCCGCCGCCCAAGCCGGCGCCGAAGAAGAAGCTGGTCCTCCCCGGCGGGCGGCTCGCCAACAAGGAGACGCCGCTCTGGCTCACGTGGCGCGAGCTCGCCGCCATCGAGCTGGCCCGCACGAGCGAGGAGGTGCTGGGCAGCGTCTTCACGTACAAGGAGAGCGGCGTCCCCAACACCGACCTCGTCGCGCTCTCGAACGAGCTCTTCGCGCACTACGACGGCGAGCGCGCGAAGACCGACGGCGTCGCGTTCGACTGGGCGGTGAAGGCGGCGACCGGCGGCGACCTCGCCGGCGCCGGCGCGGCGCTCGATCGCCTGCTCGCGGCCAACCCGGAGCTCGCGCAGCGCGGCGACGCCGCGCCGATCTACCTCCAGCTGGCCAAGACGCACGAGAAGGCCAAGGACTGGCAGGCCGCGGCCGCGGCGTACGGCAAGGCCCACGGCGTCTCGCCCGAGGGGCCGCACGCCGTCGAGGCGCAGGCAGGGCGCGAGTACGCGCTCGGCAAGGCGCTCGAGGCCGACGGCAAGGACGGCAGCGCCAACTTCCGGCGCGCGGTCGCGCTCAAGCCCGACTACGGGCCCGCGCGCGCGGCGGCGGCGAAGGATGGTCAGGCGACGAAGCCATGGCTCCTCTGGGCCGCGGCCGCGGGCGCGACGATCGCGCTCGGCTTCCTGATCGCGGGGCTGCGGCGGCGACGGCAGCCGGTGCACTGACGCGGGCGCAGACGCAGGCGCAGACGCAGACGCAGACGCTGCCCGTTCGTCCTGAGCGAGGCCGACCCTGAGCGAGCGTAGCGAGTCGAAGGGGAGGCCGAGTCGAACGACTCAGGCCTGGTCCAGCTCGAGCGTGAACGTCGTGCCCTCGCCCGGCGTGCTCGCGACGGTCAGCTCGCCGCCCATCGCGCGCGCGTGAGAGCGCGCGATCGCAAGGCCGAGGCCCGACCCCGGTTTTCCGCCGGCGTCGCCCCGGTAGAAGCGATCGAACACGCGCCCCAGATCCGCCGCCGAGATCCCTCTCCCTCGATCGCTCACCATCACCCTCACCCTTCTCCCCTCTCCCTCTCCCTCTCCCTCTCCCTCTCCCTCTCCCTCTCCGATCACCCTCGCCGTCACCTTCACCGGCGGCGCCCCGTGCACCTGGGCGTTGTCGATCAGGTTCTGCACCACGTGATCGAGCCCGTCGCGCTCCGCCCGCACCGCGATCCCCTCGGCGATGTCGATCTCCACCGGCGGCGCCTCCGGCCGCGCCGCCGCCGCCGCCCGCGCCGCCGCCTCGATCACGGGACGCAGCTCGATCGCGTCCGGCGCCGCGGTCGCCTCCGCGCGCGCCTCGACCCGCTCGAGCTCGAGCAGCCCGGTGACCACGCGCGCGATGCGCTCGGCGTTGCGCCGGATCGTCGCGACGAACTCGGCGCGCGCCGCGGGCGCGAGCGAGTCGTCGCCGAGCGTCTCGGCGAACCCGGCGATCGCGGTCACCGGCGTGCGCAGCTCGTGGGCGGCGTCGGCGAGGAACTCGCGCCGCACCGCCTCGAGCGCGCGCAGCCGCGTGATGTCGTGGAGCACCGCGACCGCCCCGCCGGTGCCGGGGAGCGCGCGCGCCGAAACCACGACCGCGCGATCGCGCACCGCGAGCTCGCCGTCGCTGGCCTCGCCGGCGCGCGCGCGATCGACGTGCGCCGCCAGCGCCGGCGGCATCGCCCCGCCGAGGAGCTTCTCGGCCGCCGGGTTGGCCAAGAGGCGCTTGCCGTCGCGATCGACGACCACCACCCCCTCGACCATCGCCCCGATGACCGCGAGCGACAGATCGCGCTCGCGGGTGAGCGCCGCGACCTGGCGGCCGACCTCGTCGGCCAGCCCGACCAGCGCGCGCGACAGCACGCCGAGCTCGTCCTGGCGCTGGCTCGCGGGCCCGATCGCGTAGTCGCCGCTGGTGACGCGCTCGGCGGCGCGGGTCATCGCGCGCAGCGGGCTCGCGATCGCGCGGGCGAGCACGAGCCCGAGCACGAGCGCGACCGCCATGCCGACCGCGGTCGCGAGCAGGAGCTGCGCGCGCAGCTCGGCGCGCGTCTCGGCCAGGCGCGACGTCGGCACCGCGAGGCGCACGACGCGGTTGTCCCTGGTCGCCATGGCCACGAGGTAGACCGGCGGCCCCTTCGCCGTCAGCCGCCGTGTCGCGCGCCCGGTGCGGCCAGCGAACGCGTCCGCCACCTCCGGCGCGTCGCCGATCGGCCGCCCGAGATCGGCCCAGCGATCGGAGTCGCCGAGCACCAGGCCGTCCTTGTCGACGATCGTGACCCGCGCGCCGACGACGCCGGCGAGGCGCGTCGCCAGGCGTTCCGGGTGCCCCGCGGTCTCCATCCACGCGACCACGCCCTCGGTCTGCGCGACCAGGCGGGCGTCGAGGTCGGCGGTGAGATCGGCGCCGAGCGTGCGCTCGAGCAGCACGAACGTGGTGACGCCGACCACCAGCACGATCGCGACGAAGCTCGCGACCAGCCGCGCCCGGATCTTCATCGTCGTCCGTTCGCGCTGGCGCTCACTGGGGTCGCTCGCTGCTGCGGGCGCGGTAGCCGAAGCCGTGGACGGTCTCGACCCAGTCGGCCGCCCCGCCCAGGCTCACGCGCAGGCGGCGCACGTGCACGTCGACGGTGCGGGTCGAGACGCTCCCCCGGATGTCCCAGACCTCGGCGAGCAGGTCCTCGCGGGTGAAGACCCGGCCCGGCGAGGCCGCCAGCGTGAGCAAGAGCTTGTACTCGAGCGGCCGCAGCGCGAGCGGCGCGCCGGCGAGCGTCACCGCGTGGGCCGCGGTGTCGATCGTGAGCGGCCCGAGCGTGAGCGTCTCGCCCGGGCCCGGCGCGGGCGCCCGCGCCTTGCGCTCCGCGATGCGGTTCGCGAGCGCGGCGACGCGGAGGATCACCTCGCGCACCACGAACGGCTTCGCCACGTAGTCGTCGGCGCCGACCTCGAGGCCGGTGATGCGATCGTCGGGATCGCCGCGCGCGGTCAGCATCATGACGCCCACGTCCGCGGTCTCCGCCGCTTCGCGCAGCCGCTTGCAGACGTCGAAGCCCGACATGTCCGGCAGCATCACGTCGAGGATGACGACGACCGGCGTCTCGACCCGCGCCCGGGCGAGCGCGTCGAGCCCGCGCGCCACGTGGGTGACGGCCCAGCCCGCCGCCTCGAGGTTGTAGACCAGGAGGCGCGCGACGTCGGGCTCGTCCTCGACGAGCAGGAGCCGCTTCGACATGGACGGCGATGGTATCAGCACTCGCGCGCGCGCCTGGTGTAACCGAGGAGTAACAGCGCGAGGCGCCGGGATTGGCGATCATGGGCCGATGTCGCGCGCGGTCCGTCGTCTCCTCGTCCTCGTCACCGTCCTCGTCGCCGTCCTCGGGCTCGCCACCGCCGGCTGCCGCCGCGGGCCCAAGGGGCAGGTCAAGATCGCCGCCGCCGCCGATCTCGCGAAGGCGTTCGAGGAGATCGGCCGCGAATACACCAAGAAGACGGGCGTGAAGCCGGTCTTCACGTTCGGCAGCTCCGGGCTCCTCGCCAAGCAGCTCGCGGAAGGCGCCCCCTTCGACGTCTACGCCGCCGCCAACATCAAGTTCGTCGACGAGACGATCGCGTCGGGCGCGTGCGACGGCGCGACCAAGCGCACCTACGCGCGCGGCCGCATCGTGGCGTGGAGCCGGTCGCACAAGATCAGCTCGCTGACGGACCTCACCGATCCGCGCTTCGAGAAGATCGCGATCGCGCACCCGGAGCACGCGCCGTACGGCAAGGCGGCCAAGGAGGCGCTCGAGGCCGCCGGCGTGTGGTCGCAGATCGAGGGCAAGCTGGTCCTGGCCGAGAACATCCGGCAGACGCTCCAGTGGGCCCAGGGCGGCGACGCCGACGCCGGCATCATCTCCCTGTCCCTCGCGCCGGTCGACGAGGGCGGACGCTCGCTCCTCATCGACGAGAAGATGCACAAGCCGCTCGTCCAGGCCCTGGCCGTGTGCAAGAACGGCGGCGGCACCAAGCATGGACAGGCCTTCGCCGACTACGTCATGTCGCCGGAGGGGACCGCGATCATGAAGCGTTACGGCTTCTCTTTGCCGGATTCTCCGTCAGAGTAGCCCGGTGCCAGCCGCGCCGCTGCCGTCCGTCGTCGAGCGGCGCGTCGTAATCCTCGTGGCCCTGGTCCAGCTCGTCAACGTGCTGGACTTCGTCATGGTCATGCCGCTCGGGCCGGACTTCGCGCGCGCGCTGGCCATCGACGAGTCGCGCCTGGGCTGGGTCGGCGGCAGCTACACCGCCGCCGCCGCCGTCTCGGGCCTCCTGAGCGCGCGCTTCCTCGATCGGTTCGACCGGCGCAGCGCGCTGGCCGTCGCCATGCTCGGTCTGGTCTGCGCCACCGCCGCCGGCGGCTTCGCCCAGGGGCTCACCTCGATGATGGTCGCGCGCGTCGCCGCCGGCATGTTCGGCGGTCCGGCCACGTCGCTCGCGCTCGCCATCGTCGCCGACGTCGTCCCGGCCGAGCGCCGCGGCAAGGCGATGGGGGTCGTGATGGCGGCGTTCTCGGTCGCGTCGGTCGTCGGCGTCCCCGCCGGCCTCGCCGCCGCCCAGGCCGGCTCGTGGCGCACGCCGTTCTTCGCCCTCGCGGTGCTCGGCCTCGCCGTCACCGCCTACGCCGTCTCGCAGTTGCCGTCCATGCGCCTCCACCTGGGAGGGCCACGGACGGCGGGGACCCCGACCCTCGAGCTGCTCCGCCGCCGCGAGATGCAGCTCATGCTCGCCGCCGCCGGCGCGATGACGTTCTCGATCTTCATGATCGTCCCCTACGTCCGCACCTTCATCGTCAACAACCACGGCTACCCCGACGCCGAGATCATGTACCTGTACCTCGCGGGCGGGACCGGCAGCTTCCTCGTCGTCCAGTTCACCGGCCGCGCCGTCGATCGCTTCGGCTCGACGCCGGTCGCCGCGTTCGGCACCGCGCTGGTCACCGCCTGCCTCCTCGTCGGCTTCCTGCCCGCGCACCCGATCGTGCCGGTGATGGTCGTGTTCACCGCGTACATGAGCACCGCCAGCCTCCGCGGCGTGCCCATCTCCACCCTCGCCTCGCGCATCCCGGCGCCCGGCGAGCGCGCGCAGTACATGTCGATGCAGTCGGCGGTGCAGCACATCGCGTCGTCGATCGGCGCGATCGGCGCGGCCCAGATCCTCGCCACCGATCCGGTCGACCAGCGCCTCCTGCACATGCCGGTCGCCGTCGCGATCGCCACCGGCGTGAGCCTGACCGTACCGTTCCTCCTCTGGAGCGTGGAGCGGCGGGTACGGGCGCGCACGGTGGCGCCGGCCGTGTCGGAGCTCCGGAACGACGACGGGGCGGCCGAAGCCGCCCCGATCGCCTAGTGTCCGTTTCCGGGTCCCCGGATCGTGACGAGACTTCTCAGCGAGCGATCAGCCCATCGCGCGGGCGTTGGGCAGCGCGCCCTGATCCGCCGCCTTGTTGAACGCGTCCTGGATGATCGCCATGCCGATCACACCGAGCACGAAGAGCAGGATGAACGCGATCACCTGCGAGCTCTTGCCGCGGGTCACGTGCTCCACGCCACCGGCGTACTTCCACATCCACCAGATGCTGACGATGGGGACGATGATGAGCCACGCCGTGGGGATGCTCGCCCCCTGGCTGTTCATCTCGTTCTTGGTCTTGACCATCCAGATGATGCCGTAGATCCCGAAAGTCACGCAGGTCAACAGAAGCACAGCGACGACCGACCGCTTAGTCATTTGGTTCCTCCCGATCCGAGTTGCGTTGGTTGGCTGACGCAGGTTCGACCTGTCGTGCCCCTGCGTCAAGCTGTCTCGCAACCTTTTCCGGGGATCGTTGCGACAGGTTGCCACACGGTGACTCGGTGATCGGATGAGAGTGCAAGGTCGCGTTCTCATGGGCGAGTTGGTGGCTACTCGAGTGACCACTCACGAATGTCGCTGTACGGCGCTTCACCACGTGAACGGCGGTGCGCTAGAAGCCGCGCCGACTCATGTCCCTCCAAAGACTCCGCAAGCTCGCGCTCGTCGTGACAGGGCTCGGTGCCGGCCTCGCTGCCTGCACGACCGACGACGGCGCGTCCCCCGCCACCTCCACCACCACGGCTGACCTCGACGTCATCGGGCTCGCCGAGCGGCCGGCGTCCCTGCTCGTGCTGCAGCCGACGGCGACCGTCGCCGACCGCCAGCGCCTCGAGCGCGCGATCGTCCGCCTGGGCGGCGCCGTGCTCGAGACCCACGCGCCCCGCCTGGTCATCGCACAGGTCCCGCGCGGCGCCGACGCTGCCCTCGCCGCGCTCGGCGTGGTCGCGACCTTCGATCGCGCGGTGACGCCCGCCGATCTGGCGTCGCCGACGATCTTCGAGGAGCGCTTCCTCTCGGTCCACGCGGCGCGCTGGTTCCCCGGCGAGGTGCCGCCCGACAAGCGCCTCGCGCCGATGCGCGTCATGCACCCGGCCGGCGAGGAAGAGGCGCCGGCGCGGCGCCTGCCCGAGAACCTCATCGCCGGCGACCGCGAGCCCGGCGGCCCGACGATCGATCCCGAGGACATGCAGCCCGTGCCGTTCGCGTCGGGCACGGTCGTGGTCTCGGTCGTCCTGCCCGAGTCGAACGGCGTCATCGACGCCTCGACCGAGGACTGGAACGAGGACCTCGTCCGCGCGACGTACCTGAAGATCCAGGCCGCGCTCGACAAGACCGCGGCGAGCGATCCCAACGCCGATCTGAAGTTCGTCCTGCACTACGAGTCGGCGCCGGCCGCGGGCGGGCTGCCCGGCACCGTCGACACCGACTACGAGTTCGGCCAGCGCGCGCAGTGGGGCTCGTCGACCGAGGGCCTGGCGACCGCCGACATCCTCTCGTCGATCATGGGTCGCACCATCACCGAGAGCGACCTGTGGCTCGCGTCGATCGAGCACACCGCGGATCTCAAGCGCCGCTACGGCGCCGACGCGGCGTTCATGGTGATCGTCGCGGCCAACGGCAACTACACCGCGGGCCTGCGCGCGCACGCGTGGATCGGCGGACCGATCACCGTGCTCGACACGAGCTACGGCCACGAGACGTTCATGCACGAGTTCGGGCACATCTTCGGCGCGTACGACGAGTACTGCCCGGACGCGTGCTCGCCGCCCACGTCGATCATGGGCTACCTCGGCGTCTACAACGCCAACGCCTTCTACCAGGAGGGCGGCCCCGGCATCGACCAGGGCCGCGGCGAGGGCGCGCCGTCGCTCATGCAGTACAACCAGCCCGGCGCGGTCAACGGCTACACCCGCGCGTCGTGGGGCTGGCTCGACACCGACGGCGACGGCATCGTCGAGGTGCGCGACACCTTCCCGAAGAGCGAGCTCGTCGCCACGGTCGCCGGCAACCGCGTGCGCGTGACCGGCACGATCACCGACCGCGGCGAGAGCCGCACCTTCGGCAACGTCCGCTACAGCGCCAACCGCATCACCGGCCTCGAGCTCGCGTTCGCCGCGAACGGCCCGTGGTTCCAGATCGCGCTGCCCGGTGACACGCGCGGCCGCCAGGCGGTCGACGTCGAGCTCGGCACGGTGCCCGCCGGCACGCGCACGATCTACGTCCGCGGCGTCAGCTCGGTCGGCAACATCGAGCCGCGCCCGCTGGCGCTGCAGGTGACGACGACGCAGACCGGCAACACCGCCCCGTACGTGCGCCTCGACGTGCCGGCGCGCGCCGGCACCGCGGCGCCGGTGACGATCACGACCACGACGCTCGACCTCGAGGGCCAGGGGACCCAGGTGCGCTACGATCTCGACGGCAACGGCTCGTGGGACACCTCGTGGCGCGCGCCGGGCGCGTTCACCGCGAGCCTGCCGGCGGGCCTGCGCACGATCCGCGCGCAGGCGCGCGACGCCGCCGGGCTCACCCGGACCGTCGCGGCCGAGCTGCCGGTCGTCCAGGGCGCGATGGCGCCGCTCCTCTCGCTCACGAACCTGCCGAGCCTCGTCCACGGCGTCACGCCGGCGGACGTCGCGCTGACGGCGACCGCGCCGGGCGCGACGCTCGACGTGATCACGGAGCTCGCGACCGACGACGACACGTTCGTCGTCCAGGGCCCCGCCGGCGCCGATGGCAGGGTCCGCGCGAGCCTGCCCACGCCGGTCGACCTGCGCACGAGCAAGCTCGACCTGACCGCCGGCGACGGCGCGCTCCAGCGCGGCTGGATCCGCGACATCCTCGCGCTCGACGCCGATCACGTCGTGGTGGCGGCGGGCTCGAAGGGCCTCTGGATCCTCGACATCTCCGACCGCACGCAGCCGCGCGTCCTGTCGCGGCTGGTGCTCGAGACCTCGGCGAATCACCTCCACCGTCGTGGCTCGCAGCTCTTCGTGCTCGGCACGTACCTCACGGTGGTCGACATCCGCGACCTCACGGCGCCGCGCGAGCGGCGGCAGCTGAGCTCGGTCGTCGACACGGTCGAGGCGTCCAGCGAGGAGCTCCTCGATCTCCCCGAGGGCGAGGGCTGGGGCATGCAGCACTTCCACGGCTTCGATCACGGCGCGAAGATCACGGCGGCGCGCGTGACGGTGACGATCGATCACCCGCGCGTCGCCGACCTCGTCATCCGCCTGGTGCCCGGCAAGGCCTCCGGGCTCGCCCCCATCGTCCTGCGCAACCGCCTCCCCGGCGCGGGCGGCCTCCGCACGTTCCAGTTCTCGACGCCGTCGTCGCAGGCGCTGCGCGCGGTCCTCGGCCAGTTCGCCGACGACTTCTGGACGGTCGAGGTCGTCGACGAGGTCGCCAACCGCCAGGTCGGCCAGCTCGTCGCGTCGCGCGTCGAGCTCCGCACCAGCGCGCGCGCGTTCCCGGTGATCGCGGGCGCGAACCAGATCGCCGGCATGAACGCGTGGGGTGACCTCGTCGTCGCCGGCGCGGGCCTCGAGACGCTCGACGTGACGCTGCCCTACTGGATCATGTCGCTGGCGCGCGTGAGCGGCACGGCGGCGCTGGGCGCGACGATGGTGGGCGACACCGCCGTCGTGGCCATGGCGCTCGAGGCCAAGCACAAGGAGCCGCCGGCGCCGGGCGCGCCGGCGCCGCAGCTCCGCGGCCTGTGCGCGGTCGATGTGCGCAGCGGGTTCTTCCCGCGCGTCGTGCGCTGCGAGGCGGAGCTCGGCGGGGACCTGGGGGACTTCGCGGTCCTCGACGGTCGCCTGTACCAGGGCATCCAGCCGTTCTGCGGTCGCGAGGAGGGCTGCCGCGACAGCGAGCCCTACACGATCATCGGCGACGCGCGGGCGTTCGCGCGCGGCCACGCGTGGCGCCTCGGCGGGACGCCGCACCGGGTCGACACGTGGGCGATCGGCGACGCGCGTACGATCTGGACGCTCGGACGCGGCGGCCAGGTGCAGCAGCTCGACGTGACGTCGCCGGCGGCGGTGACCGTGCTGAAGACCTACCCGCGGGCGTGGACGGCGCGCCTCGTCGCGCTGCGCCTCCCCGAGGTGATGCTCTTCGACTTCTCGCCGCAGGCGCGCATCGCGCGGCTCGGCGACGAGGTCAGCATCCTGTCGCGCGTGTACCGCGTGACGGTCGAGGCGCGCGACGCGGCCGGCGGCGTGAGCCGCGCGTCGCGCACGGTGCACGTGATCCCCTACGATCACGCGCCGGCCGTGGTGGCGGCGACGGTGCACCGCCGGGACGAGCTCGAGCCGTGGCGCGTGCGCGTCGAGGCGACGGACGGCGACGGCGCCGCGTCCTGGGATCCGTCGCTGTTCGCGCGCGTCGATCTCGACGGCGACGGCGTGTTCGACACCGACTGGACGTGGATGTGGGCCGGCGAGGGTGGCGTGTTCTCGGGCGAGATCGAGCTCCCGGGCGTCGCGTCGGGCACGTACCCGGGCGCGATCGTCGAGGTGCGCGACGGCTTCTGGGCGCGCGACCGGCGGACGGTCGCGCTCGTCATCCCCTGACGGGGTGAGGGCACCTCGACGCCGGGCGTCGCGGTAGGGTAGCGGTCTTGGATCCGCTCCATGCCGCGGCGCTCGCGGGGGCCGGCCTCGTCGCCGGCGCGCTCAACACGCTCGCCGGCGGCGGCTCGCTCCTCCTGGTGCCGGCGCTGATGCTGCTCGGCGGCGGGATGCCGGCGACCGAGGCGAACGCCTCGAGCCGGGTCGCGATCTTCGCGCAGTGCCTCGCCGGCGCCGCGACGTTCGCGAAGGGTGGCGTCACGGCGAAGGGCGCCGCGGTGCGCATCGTGCCGCCGGTGCTCGTGGGCGCGCTCTTCGGTGCCTGGGTGGCGACCGAGCTGCCGGACCGCGTGTTCGAGCCGCTCCTGCTCGGGACGCTCGCGGTGATGGCGCTGGGCTTGCTGGTGAACCCGTCGCGCTTCGCGCCGCCGCCGGGCACGGAGCCGCGGACGGTGCGTGGGGTCGGCGCGTACGCGGTGCTGTTCGGCGCCGGGATCTACGGCGGCGTGCTGCAGGCGGGCGCGGGCTTGGTCTTTCTCGGGATCCTCGCCGGGGGGCTGCGCTTCGATCTGGTGAAGGCGAACGCGCTCAAGGCGCTGGTGATGCTGGTCTACATCGCGGCGACGGTCGCGGTGTTCGCGTGGGCGGGGCTCGTGAACTGGGAGCCGGCCGCGTACATGAGCGTCGGCTCGGTGGTGGGCGCGTGGGGCGCGGCGCGGATGGCGATGAGCGCGCGCGGGGTGCTGATCACGAAGGTGGTGGTGGTGTGTGCGGTCGTGGGGATGGGGGTTGTCATCGTGTTGCGGTAGGTGGAGACGCAGACGCAGACGCGGACGCAGACGCGGACGCAGACGCAGACGCAGACGCAGACGCAGACGCAGACGCAGACGCGGACGCGGACGCAGACGCAGACGCTCCCTTCCCGTTCACCCTGAGCGAGGCCGCGCGTCAGCGCGGCCGAGTCGAAGGGGGGAGAGGGAGAGGGGGGATGAACACGTAGCCACGCCCCCGTCCTCGGGGACGGCGTGGTGGCGGGGCGCCCTCGCGCCCGTCGCGCATCGGAACGCGCCCGGCGCACGACCGGTGGTGATGGCGCGGGAACACCGCCGCGGAGGTGAGCGGTGAGGTGGCGCGGGAGGTTGGTGGGGCGCCGGTCACGTTCCGTGCGCTCCAGGGCGCTTGCGGGCGAGCCCCGCCACCACGCCGCCCCCTGCGGGCGGGGGTGCGAAGGGGCCAGATCCCAACCACCAGAGGTG
>ERZ761602.4498-NODE-4498-length-17790-cov-10.800056_pt1 | contig 17790 bp, 16 predicted proteins | sample MGYA00512165_ERZ761602 | MGnify/ENA primary metagenome ERZ761602 (study PRJEB28899, sample SAMN02445085) | bioreactor sludge metagenome | biome: EBPR sludge; isolation source: Thorneside wastewater treatment plant | place: Australia: Brisbane, Thorneside... | reverse complement strand
CCGGCTGCTCGCGTGGGGCTGGAGGCTCGGCCTCCGGCTGCTCGCGTGGGGCTGGAGGCTCGCTCGTCGGCGGCGCGTCGCTCGGCTTCGGGGCGCTGGAGAAGCTGCCGCGAACCAGCCGCCGGACCTGGTCGGCCTCTTGGGTGCAGCTCGGACAGCTGCCGAGGTGGCGCTCGGCCATGGTGCGCACATGGCCGCTGAGGCTGTCGGCCGCCAGGGCGAAGGAGACGACCAGCTGGGGGGGCAGGTGGCTGTCGCCCAGGCCCGCCGAGGCGTCCGGCCGCGCGTTGGGGCGGCCCTCGCGGCCGGTCTGGATGACGACGCGGGCCGCGACCATCACCGCCAGCCCCAACAGCTCGTCGGCGCTGGCGCCGCCACGCTGCATGACCTCGCGGGCCACGGCGCTGGAGAGCTCGCGGCGCAGCTCGGGGTCCGAGCGGGTCGGCTCGGCCAGGCCGAAGCCGGGGGTCGAGAGCAAGGTGTCGGCAAGCGCGCGCAGGCCGTTCCGCACGGTCGTGGTTGCGGTGGGATCGCCCGCGCGCCATCCCGATACCTGTTCGTCGTTCACGTCCCGATGCTATCACCAGGCTGGTCGGACCTTCCCCCACTGACAAAGCGTTGCATCGGCCCGCCGCGGTCTCCGCCAGGCCCGCCGCGGTCTCCGCCAGGCCCGCCGCGGTCTCCGCCAGGCCTGCCGCGGTCTCCGACAGGCCCGCCGCGGTCTCCGACAGGTCGGGCGGGGCCCTGTCATTGAAGTGCCAATGTTCGAGCCGGGGGATGCCGGCGGGCCTCGGCGTTCATAAAGGACGCTCCTTCAACCCCGCCCCCTCAGGAGTCCCCGATGAGCGTCTTTACGGAGCTGTCCGAAGCAGGTCATGAGCAGATCGTCTTCTGTCGGGACGACAGCGTGGGGTTGAGGGCGATCATCGCCATCCACTCCACCGCCCTGGGCCCGGCCCTCGGCGGCTGTCGCCTCTACAACTACGCCTCCGAGGACGACGCCCTGCGCGACGTCCTCCGCCTCTCGCGGGGCATGACCTACAAGGCGGCCGTGGCCGGCCTCGACCTGGGCGGCGGCAAGGCCGTCATCTGGGGCGATCCCAACACCTCGCACTCCGAGGCGCTCTTCCGCAGCTTCGGGCGCTTCGTGGCCTCGCTCGGCGGTCGGTACATCACCGCCGAGGACATGAACACCACCGTGGAAGACATGAACTATGTCTACCGCGAGACCCGCTGGGTCACCGGCCACAGCGCCAACAGCGGCGGCTCGGGCGATCCCTCCCCGGTCACCGCCTGGGGCACCTTCCACGGCATCCGCGCCTGCCTCGAAGTGGTCTACGGCAGCCCCGACCTGACCGGCCGCACCGTGGCCATCCAGGGCGCCGGCTCGGTCGGCTACCACCTCGCGCGCTTCCTCAAGGACGCGGGCGCCCGCCTGATGTACAGCGACATCAGCGAGCGCCGGCTGGCCCGGGTGATGGAGGAGTTCGGCGGGACCGTCCTCGACGACGAGGAGTACTGGTCCGCCGGCTGCGATGTCCTGGCTCCCTGCGCCATCGGCGGCGTCCTCAACGCCCGCACCATCCCGCGCATCAAGGCCCCGATCATCGCCGGCGCGGCCAACAACCAGCTCGCCAACGAGCAGACCGACGGCGCGGCCCTCGAGCAGGCCGGGATCACATACGCCCCCGACTACGTCATCAACGCCGGCGGCCTGATCAACGTGAACTCCGAGCTGCGCGGCACCTCCCACGAGAAGGCCATGCAGGACGCGGCCAACATCTTCACCACCGTCAAGGCGGTGATCAACAAGGCCAAGAGCGCCGGGATCACCACCACCCAGGCCAGCAACCGGCTGGCGGAAGAGCGCATCGAGGCCGTCGCCCGGCTGCGCCGCTTCCACATCGGGAGCTGAGCGCAGCGGCTCGCCTGGGCTCAGCGGCCCGTGCTGCTCAGCCCAGCGGAGCTCAGCCCGGCGGAGCTCAGCCCGGCATTGGGGGCCCAGGTCAGCCGACCGCCAGTGCGGGCGGCCGCGACCAGGGCCGGGGGGAGGCTGCGGCTCAGCTCGTCGAAGCGCTGTGCGGCCAGGACGCTGCGCAGCTCCTGACCCGCGGCGAAGCCCCGCCAGGACGAGAGGGTGCCGGCGAGGGTCAGCAGCTCCTGGGCGGCCGGTCCGGAGCGGGGCGCCAGCGAGGCGGCGCGCTGCGAGGACAGCTCGCTGGAGGGCAGCACGGGGCGGTGGTAGCGCCCGGCCAGGGCGACGGTGCAGGCGCCTCCCTTCTCGACCTCGATCACCAGGGCTTCGAGCTGCAGCAGCGCGGCCTGCATCGAGAGGCTCTCCAGCGCCAGGGGCAGATCGAAGACCTGCCCGCGGAGGTCCAGCCGCGCCTCTACTGCTTGCACGCCAGCCCCAGGCTCGCCAGCCCCGGGCTCGCCAGCCCCGACCTCAACTGCCCGGAGCTCCAGCTTCTCGACCCGGAAGCCCGATGCGGTCGCGCTCCAGGCCAGGAAGCGGGTCGCCTGGCGCTCGTCCTCGGGCATCAGGGCGCGGGACTCGCGCCGCAGGCGGTGGACGCGCTCCTGGACCGCCTCCACGGACTCGGTCGAGCTGAGGGCCTCGTCCAGGCGCTGCTCGGCGGTTCTGGGGCCCTGGAGACGGAGCAGGCCCAGGCCAAGGCCGAGGGCGAGGGCGAGCAAGGGCGGACCCAGCAGGGTGCGCGCTCGAATCCCTCGCTGTGCTCCCGCCGACTCCTTCACTGCGCCCTCCGGTCCGGAGCCTACTCCAGCCCGTCCGGGTCGCCTGCGTCAGGGTCCTCGCCCTCTGCGTCCTCGCCCTCTGCGTCTTCGCCCTCTGCCTCTTCATCCGGGATGGGGGCCACCGCCAGCGGGAGGGGCTGCTGGCGGGCCTCGGACTCAGAGAGCGGCCCCAGGCGCGGGTCGTCGTGCTGGATCTCGTGGAGGTCGCGCAGGGTCGGCAGGTCGGAGAGGTCGCGGAGGCCGAACATCGAGAGGAAGTCGACCGTGCTGCCGTACAGCAGCGGACGGCCGGGCTCGTCGCGGCGCCCGCAGACCTGCGCGAGGCCCCGCTCCACCAGCATGCGCAGCACGGCGCCGGAGTCGACCCCGCGCAGCTCGTCGACCTCGGCCCGGCTGACCGGCTGGCGGTAGGCGACGATGGACAGCACCTCCAGCGCGGCCCGCGAGAGCCGCACCGGCCGCCCACCGAGCATGGCGCCGACCCAGCGGGCGAAGCGAGGGTCGGTGCGCAGCTGCCAGCCGTTGGCGGCCTGGACGAGGCGGACGCCCCCGGGGCGGTCGTCGTAGCGCTCCTTGAGCGAGGCGAGCGCCTCGCGGACCCCGGCCAGGCCGGGGTTGGTGAGGAAGCCGTCGATGCGCTCCTCGCTGAGCGGCTGGTCCGCGGCGAACAGGATGGCCTCCACCGCGGCCTCCAGCAGGTGCGGGGGCGGGACGTCGCCGGGCTGGATCTCCTCCAGGCCTTCGGGGTCGTCGAGCGAGACCAGGTTGGGGCCGCCCGCCCGCCGGGGCGAGGGCTCGGGCATCCGCTCCACCAGGCTGTGGAGCTGGATCACGTTGTCGACGAGCTCGTCACCCTCGACCTCGACCTCGTCGCTGTCGTCGCTGTCGTCGGGAGGCTGGCCGCTCATCCGACGTTGCCCACCAGGGCGCTGAGGTCGGCCTCGTCCGCGGGGAAGCGGGGCTGCATCAGCACCGGGGAGAGGTGGTGGCTCTGCTGGAGATCGACGAGCTGCAGGCGCGCCATCTCCAGGCTGGCCAGGAAGGCGATGACCCGGTCGGTGCGGTGCTCCAGCATGCCCAGCAGGTCGCTCAGCGAGCGAGGTCCCGAGGACAGGCGCCCCAGCAGCCAGACGGCCATCTCGCGCAGGGAGTAGTGCTCCAGCACGATCTCGTGGACCGGCGCCGGCTCGGCCTTGCGGACCAGCACCTCGTAGAGCACCTGCAGCAGGCCCATGGCGTCGACGCCGGGGACGACGACCCGCTGGTCTTCGGGCAGCTCGTAGGCGGGTCGGGCGAACTCGTCCCGCCCCAGCCAGGGCCGCTCGGCCAGCTTCTGGCTGGCTTCTCGGACCCGCTCGTACTCGATCAGCCGGCGGATCAGCGCCTCGCGTGTGACCTCTTCGTCTTCGAGCTCCTCCTCGGCCACGGCGGCCCGCGGGAGCAGCTCACGGCTCTTCAGCAGGCAGAGGGTCGAGGCCAGGACCAGGAAGTCCGAGGCGAGATCGAGGTCGAGGGCGGCGATGGTGTCGAGGTGCGCGAGGTAGGCGTCGGCGAGGGGCGAGATGCGCAGGTTGAAGAGGTCCACGCCCTGGCGTCGTGCCAGGAAGAGGAGCAGCTCCAGCGGGCCGTCGTACTCGTCGGTCCGTACGAAGTGGATCTGGGCGTCGAGAGGGAGTGGAGACATCTGGCCAACGGCGTTGGGGGGAGCGGCCGTGGAAGCCCTGGCGAGCGCAGCGGGGAGGGAGCAGCCAGGGGCCCGGTGGGGAACCGGTTGGGGGGAGGAGGCCTGAGCCTAATGGAGCGGGAGGCGAACTTCAAGCGCGTTGACAGGATCTTCGAGGGGGTTTACCTCCATGAGACGATGGATCCTACGAAGCCCGACTCCAACACCGCCTCGGCGGTTGACCCAAGCCCTTCCGAGTCGGTGACCCCTGATCCGAAGAACTCGCCTCGCCCGCGGCGCCCGGCTTCGGCCCGGCCCGCCGCCCGAAAGGCGGCCCCGGCCAAGGAGTCCGACCCGGGCGACGCCGCCGCCGCTCGACAGGCGGCCCCGGCCGAGGATGTCGGCGTGCGCCTGGCCCGCGTGATCGCCCGCTCCGGCCTCACCAGCCGCCGCGACGCCGAGGCCTGGATCCAGGCGGGCCGGGTCGAGGTCAACGGCGCGGTGGTCTGGCACCCCGGTCACCCGGTGCTCCCCACCGACAGCATCCGGGTCGATGGCAAGGTCCTGCCCGCCGATCCGCCCCTGGTCTACTACCTGCTCTACAAGAGCAAGGGCACCATCACGGGCCGAGACGATCCCCAAGGTCGGGAGTCGGTGCTGGAGGCCTGCGAGGCCCTGCCCTACCGGGTCGAGCCGGTGGGCCGCCTCGACTTCAACACCGAGGGTGCGCTGCTGCTCACCAACGACGGTGACCTCGCCCACGTCCTGACCCACCCCTCCTCGCAGATCCCCAAGCGCTACCTCGCCAAGGTCTGGCGCACCCCCTCCGAGAAGACCCTGGAGCGGCTGCGGCGCGGGGTCCAGCTCGAGGACGGCCGCTCCGGTCCGGCCCTGGTCCGCGTGGTCGAGTCGACCGACGCGGGCAATTGCTGGGTCGAGGTGACGGTGACCGAGGGCCGCAACCACCTCGTCCGGCGCATGCTGGAGGCCGTCGGGCACCCTTGCAACAAGCTCCGCCGCGAGAGCTTCGCCACCATCAGCCTCCGCGACATGGAGCGGGGCGAGCTGCGCCCGCTGACCGGTGAAGAGGTGGCCCGCTTGCGGGACATCGCCAAGGGGGTCGACCCCGCCCGCGCCGGGCAGACCTTCCGCTACAAGAAGGGCTTCGCGCGTCCGAAAGAGCGCCCCAACAAGCCGCTCAGCCAGAAGAAGGCCAGCCGCAGCCCCCGGGGACCGGTCTCGCGCCGCCCCCCGTCGGGCGGCGGAAAGTCCGGCCGGGGAGGCTGAGGCGGTGAATGGGGCCAGCGCCGGTACGTCCATCCGCTACGGGCCGCTCCTCGAAGGCTGAGTCGGGCGGTCCCGCACCCCACGCTGGAGTCAAGATGACCCATCGCCCCGTCCGCCTGTCCCTCCTGGCCCTGCTGGGCTCCCTTGCCCTGGCTGACTCGCCTGCCCTGGCCGAGTCCCCAGCGCAGCGCTCGTCGGCCGCGACCCCGGACTCCGAGTCGGCCGAGCGGGCCGAGCGCAAGGGCAAGAAGAGCAGCGCCAAGCCTGCCTCCAAGCCCGCCTCCAAGCCCGCCTCCAAGCCCGCAGCCAGCGCCCCCTCCTCCAACGCGCCGGCGGCCACCCGCCCCTCGGCCCCTGCGGGCCAGAGCCTCGCGCGCCCGGTGGCGCCCTCGCGTCATGCGGCCAGCACCTCCTCGCCGCAGGCCGGCAATGTGCGCTCGGCCACCCCGGCCGCCAGCGCCCCCTCCACCGCGCAGCAGCCCAGCACACCCGCCGCGCAGCGGCCCAGCACACCCGCCGCGCAGCGGCCCAGCACACCCGCCACGCAGCGGCCCAGCGCGCCTGGCGCGACCCCCGCGGCCCGCGCCAACCCGGCCTCGCCGGCGGGGATGAACGAGGCCCGGACCGCGGCAGCTCAGCGCGCCGCGGCTCCGCAGGCCCGCCCGCAGGGCGAGGTCGCCAAGCTGCGCACGCCCGACACCCGGCTCGCCGGTTCCGAGCGCGCTGCAGGTTCCGAGCGCGCTGCGGGGGCTGAGCGCGCTGCGGGTTCCGAGCGCGCTGCGGGGGCGCGATCGGGTAGCGATCGCTCCTCTTCGGCGGCGCGGGCCGGCCATGTGCGCCCGCATCGCTCCAACGACCACCGCTACGCGCGCCCGCACCAGCGCCATGTGCGACAGCCGCCGCATGTGCGCTACCCGCCGCCTCGCTGGGCCGGCTATCGGCCGCTCTACGCGCACTGGTACGTGCACCCCTACTACCGCTGGACACACGCCACCGTGGCCGTCGCCTGGTTCAGCTTCAGCGTCTACGCCTGGTCGCACGACTGGGCCCCGCCTCCGCGCGCCGGCTACGCCTGGGTGCCCGGCTACTGGTCCGCGGGCATCTGGTTCCCCGGCTACTGGGCGCCGATCGGCCCGCCCCCGATCATCGTGAACACCTCCTACGTCTACGTGCCCGGCTGGTGGGTTCGCGACGCCTACGTCGAGGGCTACTACCGCCCCGTCCAGCGCGACGACGGCGACTGGATCTGGGTCGACGGCTACTACCTCGAGGACGGCACCTACGTCTGGGGCCACTGGGTGCCGAGCACCGCCGCGCCCGCCGGCTACGTCTGGGTGCCCGGGTACTGGGACGGCGAGCAGTGGCTGGGCGGCTTCTGGCGGCCCGAGCGCCGCAAGGACTACGTCTGGGTCGCGCCCTACTACGGCGAGGACGGCATCTTCCACTCCGGCTACTGGGAGCCCACCGTCGCGCTGCCCGGCCACGTCTGGATCCCCGGCTGGTTCGACGGCGAGCAGTGGGTCGAGGGCTACTGGGTCAGCGAGCAGGAGTACGTGGGCACCGACACCTCGTCCTGGCAGGCCCCCGAGGGCTGGGACAGCGGCTGGGAGGAGCCCGAGGCGGCCCCGGTCGCGCCGGAAGAGGACGGAAGCCTGCCCCTGGCCATCCCGATCGGCGGGCAGGCCGAGGCCGGCTCGGACCGTCACGCCCAGCCCCCCGGCAGCGAGGGCTGAGTGCCCCAGGCCGCCCTCCAGCGCTGGCTGCTCGCCCTGAACGCTCGGGGCGAGCTCGCCGCCGTGGTCGAGGCGGTCAGCCCGGACTGCGAGCTGAGCCGCTTCGGCTGGGGCGAGGAGGCCGACGTCGTCAAGGAGCGCTTCGTCGGGCCCGAGGCGGTCAGCGCCTGGCTGCGGCGCTCCCCGGCCGGCACCGTCTTCCAGGCCGAGGGGCCGCTGACCGCTGACGGGGCGGGCTGGGTGCAGCCCTACCTCGTGCGCGTCGAGGACTTCCAGAACCGGGGGCGCTGGATCCTCCGCCTCGCCCCCGACGGCCGCATCGCCTCGCTCGAGCATCGCCCCGAGGCGCTGCCCCCGCAGGGCTGAGGCTCAGGCCCGGCTCAGGCTCTCAGTCCAGGCTCAGGCTGAGGCTCTCCACCAGCTGGGCTTCGATCTCGGCGTCCTGGAAGGCCACCTCGCGCATCCCCTCGGTCGGGTAGCGCTCGGTCTGGTCCTGGTAGTAGGGCGAGGACGGATCGTCGGACTGGCTGTAGATCAGGATGGCTCGGGCCTTGGGCCCGGCGGCGCCCAGCTCGACCGCCAGCATGAAGGAGTTGCCGTAGTTCATCTGGAAACCGCCCACGGTCAGGTCGGAGGTGTCGTTGATCACCTCGGACCGCGTCTCGGTCTCCAGCAGGGTGGAGTTGCCGCCGCTCCAGCTGGCGATGGCGATGGTCCCCTCGTAGAAGCTGCCGCCGGGTACCGGCAGCGGCACGCCCTGCTTCTGAATGAACTGGACCTCGCCCAGGGGCTGGCCCGGATCGATGCCCGCCGCCTCGAGGTTCAGCGTCGCCAGCGCCAGGGCCTGGTCGATGGGCGCGTCGGCCGCCAGGCCGGTCGGCGTGTTGACCGGGTCGTCGGGATCGAAGGCCACCGACATCAGGCTGCCGGCGTCCAGCCGGGCGTCGGTGGGGAAGACCCCGCCCCCCAGCAGCTCGCGCCAGACCGAAGGGCCGACCTGGTCGGTCGTGACCCGCCCGTTCCAGGCGCCCAGGGCCTGACAGGCCGGCGCGACGTCGACCAGCTGGCCACTGTACTCGACCGTCTCCCAGGACGAGCAGCGATCGACCACCGAGGCCAGCAGCTCCTCGGCCAGCAGGCCCCGGCCGCCCAGGGCCGCGGCCTCGACCTCTTCGAGGGAGAAGAGCCCGTCCTCGCCCGAGGCGCTGCCTTCGCCGGTCTCGGCCAGGTAGCGGGCGTTCATGCGGGTGCGGGGCTCGCGCGGGGTGCGCTCCGCACCGTAGAGCATCGGGTAGCCCTCCAGGGGCTCGGCCGGGTTGGTCAGCCAGTGGTTGTCGTTGGCGTTGAAGACGAAGTCGGTCCGGCGCAGCCGGGGCATCTGGTCGAAGGGGACCAGCCCGGGCTTCCAGGCACCCTCGGCCTCGACCCACTCGAAGGTGTCCACCGAACCGTCCACGGTGTAGACGCCATAGTCGTCGAAGAGGGCCGCCAGGGGCTGCTCTTCCAGCCACCCCGGGTAGGCCGCCTCGGCCTCCTCGCTCCAGTTGGGGACCGAGGAGCTGTCGATGTAGAAGACCTCGCCCGAGGCGTCGGCGGCCATGGTGTGGACCCAGGGGATCCCGCCCTGGTCGCGGTGGACCGCCTCGAACTCGTCCATCGAGCTGGCCCGGTTCATGGCGAACCAGGCGCCCAGCATGGCCAGGTTGTTGCGGTTGCCGTCGGTCAGGGCTGCGGCATACAGCTCGTTCCAGCCCAGGACCGGGGCGTTGATCACCGGTCCCCAGCGGCTCTCGTACAGTGTGCGCTTGACCGTCAGCAGCGAGCCGTCGCTCTGCAGGACCTCGGCCTCGACCGGCACCTCCTTCATCGCCAGGTACTCGCCCTGGTAGAGGTAGCGGGTCGGATCGGCGGGGTCCAGCTCCAGCAGGGCCATCGTGAAGCGCGGGGCCATGCTGACCGTGTGTGTCCAGGCGAGCTGGGCGTTGAAGCCCAGGTTGATCGTCGCCACGCCCATCAGCGAGGCACCGTACACATCGAGCACGCCGGGGATCGTCAGGTGCGACTCGTGCCACTTGCGCTCGCCCTCGGCGGGGAAGTGGGTGTTGGAGAGCAGCATCCCGCCCCCGCTGGCGCTGCGATCCGATCCGATCGCCCAGCCGTTGCTGCCCATGCCCGGCTCGAGGATGGGCGCGAACAGATCCAGGGGAGGGGGAGGGGAGCGCGGCTGGAGCGAGGCGCCGGCGACGGTGGGAGGCTGGGCGCTGCCCACCGCGTCGACGAAGACCCCGCCCGAGGAGACCAGCCCCAGGGCGAGGTAGTAGGTCAGCAGATCGATGTGGGTGATCGGCTGGACCCAGTCCTGACCCGCGCAGCGGGGGTCGAGGGTGCCCTCCTCCAGCCAGCGGTTGTAGCCGGCGGCGTAGCCGACCAGCGTGTCCTGGACCTCCTGCTCGATCTCGAACCAGCCGTCCTCGGCCTGGCTGCGCACGCCCAGGGCCTTCCAGCCCAGGTCTTCGTCCAGGTAGGTCTCGCCGAACCAGCGGCTGCGCTCGCCGCGCACGCGGATGACCTGGTCGGCCAGCACGCAGGCGTGATCGCGGGCGAAGGCGTAGCCCATGCCGAAGCCCAGGCTTCCGTAGTCGTCGGCCTTGATGTGCGGGATGCCGTGGCTGGTCCAGCGGATGTCGGCGGCGTAGGGCCCGACCGGGACATCGTAGGGATCGAGGCCGGTGTCGGCGGGGTCACCCTTTTCGGGGCGGCAAGCGAGGACGAGGAGGAGGATGTGCATGCAGGCCATGCTACCCCGCTCCGGGGCGCCTAGCGACGCGCGACCACCAGCAGGCGAGGACCCTGGCTGGGCCCCGGCTCGGTGGCCTGCACCCCCGGCCAGGTCTCGACCTTCGTGAAGCCGGCCTGGCGCAGGCCGTAGGCCAGCTCCTGCGGGCTGACGATGCTCATCCGGTGCAGCAGCTCCACGCTGGCGCGGCGACCGTCGGCGCGCTCGATCAGGACCCGCTCCTGGCGGTGGACGATGCCCTGATCGGGGACCAGGCTGTGCCGCACATCGCGCGAGACGACCGCCTGGTCCGGCAGGGTGGCCCGCTGCAGGGGATACGGGCCGGTGTGGGCGAGCTCACCCAGCAGCTCGGGCAGCTCCAGCACCAGCAGGCCCCCGGGCCGCAGGCAGCGCAGCAGCCGGCGCAGGGCCAGCACCCGGCCGGCGACGTCGTGGACGTAGCAGAGGGCCCCGTCCCAGCTCAGGGCGAGGTCGAAGCTGGCCGGCGCGTCGATCTGGTCCATCCGGCCGGGCAGCACCCGAATGCTCGCGCTCGCCCGCTCCTCGGCGCTGGCCCGCAGCCGACGGTCGACCTCCATGCCGACCGCCCCGCCCCCCAGGCGAGCCAGGGCGGGCAGGCGACAGCCGCTGCCGCAGGCGGCGTCCAGGATGCGCAGCCGATCGCCCAGCCGATGGCGGGCGGCGAGCAGGGTCAGGAAGGCGACGAGCTGGGGCGCGGGTGTCGTGAAGGCCTCGTGGGCCATCGCCACCGGATCGGCGAGGCCCTGCTCCCGAGGCGTGCGCGCGAGATCGACGAAGGATGAGGGTAGCGCGGACATCGGTGCTCCTCGGGCGATGCGCCCTTTGCCGGTGAGAGCAAGCTATGAGGCGCGGTCCGGGTCTGTCTGTCGCGAGATGTGAGCAGTTCAGGGTTCGCTCTTCATATGAACGACCCGCTGCGGGAAGGGGATCTCGATGCCCTCGTCCCGAAAGGCGCGCCAGATCCGCACGACCAGGTCGTCCAGCGCCGCGCCGCGCACCTCGGGGCGCTCGATCCAGCCCAGCACATCGACGCGGATGCCCGAGTCGCCGAAGGCGCGGAAGCGCACCCGCGGGCTCTGTGCCGGATCCTCCTTCAGCAGGAAGGTGGACTCCTCGGTCACCCGCATCAACACCTCGCGCACATGGTCGAGGTCGCTGTCGTAGGCCACGTCGACCCCGCAGCGGATGCGCTCGTGCTCCAGGGGGCCGCCGCTCTCGTTGGTGATGCGCACCCCGGCCATCACGCTGTTCGGCACGATCACCTCGACGTCGTCGCGGGTCATCAGCCGGGTGCTGCGCAGGCCGATCTGGGTGACCCGGCCGCGGGTCTGATCGTCGATGATCAGGTAGTCCCCGATCTTGTACGGCGAGTCGGCGATGATGGACAGGCCGGCGAACAGGTTGGACAGGGTGTCCTTGCTGGCGAAGCCCACGGCGATGCCGACGACGCCGGCGCTGGCCAGCCAGGCGGTGACGTCGATGTTCCAGGCCAGCAGCAGCACATAGGCCGCCCCGCCGTAGATCAGGGTGCGCGCCAGGATGTCGAAGAGGGGCAGCGTCCGCGGCTGGATGAGCGAGAGGCTGCCCTTCTGGGTGCTGAGCAGCTCGAGCATCGAGTGGCTGAGCTGCGAGATGGCGCGGGTCCAGACGATGGCGGCGATGGAGGTCCCCACCGCCACCATCAGGGCGTAGGTCTGCTCGTCCCAGTGCAGGGGCTGCAGCGCGTAGCGGATCCCCACCAGGAGCACGCTGACCGCCAGGGGGAAGGGCAGCGTCCGGGCGACGACGTCGTCGAGCTGGTTGCTGGTCCGGCTGGCCAGCCGGCGGACCAGGGGCCCGCCCAGCAGGTGGACGGTGCCGGCGACCATCACCGCCAGGCCCAGGTAGACGCCGGCGCGAGAGGGAGCGTGCGCCCAGAAGGCGGCGAGTGAGCTGAGTTCCATCCTCCTCCGGGGGCCGGCCCTGCGAGGCCGCGCCGATCGGCGACGCTAACGCCTCGAGGGCTCCTCCGGCAGCACATAGCCGAGCACGGCGGCCTCCTCGGGGGCCTCGCCCTGGGGGACCGGCACCGGGGGCAGGCCCTCGGCCAGGGCGCGGCCGGCGGGATCGGGCTGCCCCTCGGCCCAGCTCCCTCGGCCCGGTCGGTGCGTCCAGCGGCCCCCGCCGTCGATCGCCACCCGGTCCCGCCCGGAGAGGCCCGGCGGCGCGCAGCCCGGGGCGCAGGAGGGCTCGCACAGCCCGCTCTCGGCCAGCCAGACGGAGCGAGGGGCGGGGCGCTCGCCGCGCAGGAGGGCGGGGACGTCGGACAGCCCGACCAGGTCGTGGACCACCTCGGGCTCCAGGCCCGGCGCCCAGGTGAAGAGCGGCACGTGCAGCACCGGCTCGGCGCTGGAGCGGTCGTGTTGGAGGCCGCAGGGCTCCTCGTCCAGGATCTCCCCGTGATCGGCCGCCACCACGATGCGGCTGCCGCGGCGGACCAGCTCGTCGAGCAGCGGCGCCAGCAGGGTGTCGGCGAGGCGGACCTCCTCGGCGTAGCGCGCGGCCTCGGTGGCGCCGTCGCCCTGGTAGGGCCCGTGGGGCTCGAAGAGGTGGACCCACAGGAAGGCGGGGGAGGCCTGGGTCGGCAGCCAGGCCTGCGCCCGCTCGACCGCCACCGAGCCGGGCCGCTCGCCGCTCTCGGGGCCGTCGAAGAGCGAGAAGCCTCGCCGCAGGCCGCCCTCGGGGCCGGCGGGGAAGGCGCTGACGAAGGCCGCCGCGGGCAGGCCCAGGGTCTCGTGGATCAGCGGGACCTCGGGCGAGAGGCTGTAGCCGTGGTGGTTGTTGGCCCGCAGCCCGTGCTCCCACGGCGGCAGGCCGCTCAGCATCGTCGCGTGCGCGGGCGAGGTCAGGCCGATGGGCGACCAGGCGTTGTCGTAGCGCACCCCCTGCTCGGCCAGGGCCCAGAGCCGGGGCGTCCGCTCGGGCGAGAGGTGGTCGGCGCGCCAGGTGTCGATCGTGATCAGGGCCGTGATCGGGGCGCTCGCGGGGGGGCTCGCCGGGGGGCGCGAGCAGGCCAGCGCCAGCACGATCAGCATCCGAGCCTGTCCCCGTGCGTCGCCACGTGCTCAGCGATCCCGCGGCAGCAGCGCCGAGACCCGCGCCTTGATCTGCGCCAGCCGGAAGGGCTTGGCCAGCACCTCGATCGCGGCGCGATCCAGCCGATGGCGCGCCAGGGCGCTCTCGCCATAGCCCGAGATGAAGAGGGTCTGCATGTCGGGCTGGGTGGCGCCCAGGGCCTGGCTCAGCTCCCAGCCGTCCATGCCGGGCATCAGGATGTCGGTGATCAGCAGGTCGATCGGCCGGGTGCTGCTGGCCGCCCGCCCCAGGGCCTCCTCGCCGCTGGCGGCCTGGAGGACCCGGTAGCCCTCGGCGAGGAAGCAGTGCGCCAGGGCCTCGCGGATGCCCTCCTCGTCGTCCACGATCAGCAGCAGCGGGGTGAAGGGCTCGAAGGAGGGCGCCTTGGGGACCGGCGAGGCCTCGCCGGGGCGGATCAGCGCCGGATCGGAGTCCAGCTCGGGCAGGTAGACGCGCAGGGTGGTGCCCCGGTCGATCTCGCTCTCGGCGCAGACGTGCCCGCCCGAGCGCTCGACGATGCCCTGCACGGTCGGCAGGCCCAGGCCGGTGCCGATGCCCTCGTCCCGGGTCGAGAAGAAGGGCTCGAAGATCCGCCCCAGGTGCTCGGGGGAGATGCCCTCGCCCTCGTCCTGGACCTCCAGCAGGGCCATGGCCTGGGGCTCGTGCTCGAGCACGCAGCGACAGGGCCGCGCGCCCCCCGCCTCGATGCGCGAGGTCCGCACCTGGATGCGCCCCTCGGCCCGGATCGCGTCGCGAGAGTTCGTGACCAGGTTCAGGACGATCTGTTCGATCTGTACCGGATCGGCGAGGACCACCGGCCCGGGGCCATCGTGGAGGATCACCAGGCGGGCCCTGGCCCCGACGATCTGTTCCAGCAAGCCCTGCATCTGGTTGATGGTGTCTTGCAGATCGACCGGGCTGGGCATGCCCACCCGCCGCCGCCCGACCGCCAGCAGGCGCGAGGTCAGGCGGGCGGCGCGGTTGGCGCTGTCGGCGATCGCCGCCAGGGGTCGGCGGGCGGAGTCCAGATCGCCGAGCTGGTCGATGATGTCGAGGTTGCCGATGATCGTCGCCAGCAGGTTGTTGAAGTCGTGGGCCACGCCGCTGGCCAGGCGGGCCACCAGGCCCAGGCGCTGGGCGGCGAGCAGATCGGCCTGCAGGCGCCGTCGCTCGCTGACGTCGCGGACCACGACCAGCAAGGCGGGCTGCTCTTCCCAGGCGATCGACGTGACCCGGGCCTCGACCCAGGCCGTCCGACCGCCGGAGAGCTCCAGCTCGCGCTCGGTGGTGCGCTGCTCGGAGAGGGGCATCCGGTCGAAGGGCCAGCTCCCGCCGATCGAGGCGAAGCCCAGGGTGGCCTCGGCAGAGGCGTTGGCGAAGAGGATGCAGCCCTGCCGGTCCAGCACCACCAGGCCGTCGGCGTGGGCGGCCACGATGCGATGGCTGGCGTCGCTGCGGGCCAGGTAGCGGGCCTGCTCGACCCAGCGGGCTTCGGCCTCGCGTCGGGAGCGCTCGCGCGCCTGGAGATCCTCGGCCAGCATGTTGAGGCCCAGCAGGATCGCGTCGTGCTCGTCGCCGGCTCCGCCCAGCTCGGCGCGGACGGCGAGGTCGCCGGCCCGCAGGCGGGTGATGATGGCCAGGATGTCGCAGAGCGGAGAGGCCCCGTCCTCGCCGTCGGTGCCCCCACCGCCTTGCAAGGGGGGAGGGGGGGCATCGTGGACATCGCGCTTCGTCACCCTCCTCCTCACCACCCGACGCGTCGACCGCGCGTCCCTCCCATCATGCCAGATTCGGACCCAGGGGGGGAGGGGGGCGGATAGGCGGCGTCCCCACCTCGATGGACCTCCGGACCGCCATGCGCCTGCTCGACCTCGACTCCTGGCCTCGCCGCGCGCAGTACGAGCTGTATCGCAGCTGCGCCGACCCCTTCTTCGACCTCGCCGTCCGCCTGCACACCCCGGGCCTGTCGCAGCGCTGTCGGGAGGCCGGCTGGTCGCCCTTCCCCGTGATCGTCGCGGGCCTGTGCGAGGCCATGCGGGGCAGCGAGCCCCTGCGCATGCGCATCCGGGGCGAGCAGGTGGTGGTCCACGAGACGGTCCACCCCAGCTGGGTGGTCCGGGCCGAGGACGGGCGCCTCGGCTTCGCCCGGGGGCAGGCCCTCGACGAGCTGCCCGCGCAGCTCGACGCCATCCTCCAGGCCACCGCGCAGACCCGGGCGGCCCCCTCGATCGCCTCGCCCCACCAGCGGGACGACCTCTTCTACGTCAGCAGCCTCGCCCCGCTGGACCTGCTGGGCGTCCACCCCGACCGCAGCGGCCTGCCCGACGACTGCGTGCCGCGCTTCTTCTGGGGGCGGCTGCACCCCGACCACCTCGTCCTGGCCCTCAGCGTCCACCACGCCCTGGTCGACGGCATGCACCTGCCGCCCTTCGTCGGGGAGCTGGAGGCGGCGCTCTCTCGGCCGCTTCCCCCCTCTACCAGAGCCCGCTCTCCATCCGGATCGCCACCTCGCAGTCCTCGAAGATCTCCAGCTTGACGATGCGGACCCGGACGCCGACCACGCCGGGCAGCAGCATCAGCCGGTGCGAGAGGCGGCCGATCAGCGTCTCCAGCAGGTTGACGTGCTCGGAGCGGCACTCCTCGATGATGATGCGCCGCACCTTGCGGTAGTCGAGCACGTTCAGGATGGAGTCCTCGTCCGGCAGCAGCGGCTGCGTGCCCAGGTTCAGCTCGGCGTCGACCCGGATCGGCTGCGGGCTCTCCCGCTCGTGGTCCAGGATGCCCAGCCGCGCGTCGAAGCGCAGCCCCTGGAGCTCCAGGACCTGGGTCCCCTTGGTGGTCATGCTCGGTCGCCTACATCAAAGAGAAGTCGCGCTCGAAGCGCAACAGGTGCTGGCCGCCGTCGACCAGGATGGTCGTGCCGGTCAGGGAGGAGTTCTGGAGGGCGAAGCGCACGGTGGCGACGACGTCCTCGGGGGTCGAGCTGCGGCCCAGCGGGGAGAGGCGGTGCAGGGCGGCGAAGCGCTCCTCGTCCAGCATATAGCTGGTCAACGTCAGGCCGGGGGCCACGCCGACCACCCGCAGCTGGGGGGCCAGGGCCAGGGCGAGGAGGGCGAGAGAGGACTCCAGCGCCGCCTTGGAGAGCGTGTAGCTGAGGAAGTCGGGGTTGGGGTTCCACAGCTTCTGGTCGAGCAGGTGGACGACCGCGCCCTGGCCCTGCCGCTGGACCAGGTGCCGGTGCAGCTCGCGCGCCAGCAGCACCGGCGCCGCCGTGTTGGTGAGGGCGTGGGCCTGGAAGGAGGCGTAGTCGAAGGTCGAGGCCTGGTCGTGCTGGAAGAGCGAGGCGCTGTTGACGAGGTTGTCCAGCCGGCCCAGGGCGGCGACGGCCTGGGGGACCAGGGCGGCGACCTGGGCCTCGTCCTGCAGGTCGGCGGCCAGCGCCTGCGCGGAGACCCCCAGGGCGCGGCAGTCGGCGGCGGTCTGCAGCGCCTCGTCGGCCGAGCCCAGGTAGTGCACGATCAGGTCGTGCCCGGCGGCGGCCAGGTCCAGGGCGATCGCCCGGCCCAGGCGGCGGGCGGCTCCGGTGACGAGGGTGGCGGGGGGCATCAGCACCTCAGCCGCATTCGAGGGCGAGCGCGCTCCATCGCCGCGGGGCTGTCCGCGCCCTTGGCCCGGGCGTAGGTCCAGGCCTTCTCGATCGTCTCGCCCGCGTCGAAGGTCTTGCAGGCCGTGTCGCCGTGGTCGATGCTCACCGGGCCCAGGCGGGCCGCGGTGGCCAGGGCGGCGTCGTGGTGGGCCGCGTCGCGGCAGCCGATCGAGATCAAGGCGCCGTTCATCACCCGGCGCAGCTCGTTGGGCGCGCCGTGCAGATCGCGCTCGATCTCGGCCAGTCGCTGGGCGAACCAGGAGTCGGGCAGCTCCAGGTCGTGCGTCGCCAGCTCGCCGACCAGGTGCCAGCCGGCGCATCGTCGGCCCTCGTCCTCCGCCGCCAGCCAGCGCTCGACCTGCTCATGCGCGTGGGGCCCCTCGACCGCCAGCATGGCCACGTAGCTGGAGGACATCCGCGCCGTCGGCTCTGCCGCCCAGGCGTCCAGCTCGGCGGGCGAGAACCGGGCCGGGTCGGCGATCTTGACCGCGAGGTTGCGGGCGTCGTAGTTGCCGGTCGCCCAGAGGGCCAGGGCCAGCTCGTGATCCACCTTGATCCGCTTCAGCAGGGTCTTCAGCGTCGCGAAGCTGACCCCGAACATCGGCTCGGGCGCGCCGTGTCGGGCGTAGGTCTTGCGGGTCTGTTCGGAGCCGGCGGCCTGCAGGGCGGCCATCGCCTCGTCGAGGGTCAAACGCGGGGAGGGCTTGGGCATGGGCGGGAGTGTATCCAGAAGAGGCGGGAGGGGTGGGCTGGGGGCAGGACGACAAGGGGA
>ERZ761602.4497-NODE-4497-length-17795-cov-50.545998_pt1 | contig 17795 bp, 8 predicted proteins | sample MGYA00512165_ERZ761602 | MGnify/ENA primary metagenome ERZ761602 (study PRJEB28899, sample SAMN02445085) | bioreactor sludge metagenome | biome: EBPR sludge; isolation source: Thorneside wastewater treatment plant | place: Australia: Brisbane, Thorneside... | reverse complement strand
CGCAGCACCGTGGTCTCGATGTCGCCGATCACCACGCTCTCGGTGAGCTCGATCTTGAGTCCGCCCGGGTGGATGCGGCTGCGCTCGATCGCCGCCGCGACCTTGCCGACGAAATCGGGCTGGTGGAACTGGCGCGCGCTGACGTTGATCGACAGCGTCAGCGCGGCGGTGGCGGTCTCGCGCTGCCAGGCGCGCAGCTGCGCGCAGGCGGCTTCCAGCACCCACTCGCCGATCGGCACGATCAGTCCGGTTTCCTCCGCGAGCGGGATGAAGGCGGCGGGCGAGATCATCGTGCCGTTGGCGTCGAAGCAGCGGATCAGGGCCTCGGCGCCGATCACGCGGGCGTTGCGGTCGAGCTGCGGCTGGTAGTAGAGGCGGAAGCCGTTCCCGGCGAGTGCCGCGCGCAGCTTGAGCTCCAGCTCGGCGCGCGCGGCCACCACCGCCTGCATCGCCTCGCTGAAGAAGCGGATCAGGTTGCGGCCGTCGTCCTTGGCGCGCGCCACCGCCACCTCGGCCTGCTTGAGCACTGCGTCGGCGGTCGCCGCGCGCCCGCGGAACAGGGTCAGGCCCAGGCTCGCGCCGACGTGGTAGGCGCCGCTCGCCAGGCCGAGCTCGCAGGGCGCGGTGACGCAGCGGTGCAGGTGCCCGGCGATCTTCTCGGCGTGGGCGATCGCCTCGTCGCGATCCTCGCCGAGGCCCTCGATCACGATCGCGAAGTCGTCGTCGCCCAGCCGGGCGACCGTGTCCTCCTCGCGCAGCGCGGCGCGCAGGCGGCGCGCCACCTCCTGCAGCAGGGCGTCGCCGGCCTGGTGGCCCTGGGTGTCGTTGAGCAGCTTGAAGTGGTCGATATCGAGCAGCAGGAGCATCCCGCTCGACCCGCTGCGCTCGCTCGCGGCGATGGCGTGGCGCAGGCGGTCCCACATCAGGCTGCGGTTGGGCAGGCCGGTGAGGGTGTCGAAGTACGCGAGCTGGCGGATGCGGGCCTCCGCCTCGCGGCGCTCGGTGATGTCCTCCTTGATCGCGACATAGTGGCTGATGCTGCCGTCGGCCTGCTTGATCGGTGCGATCGTGGCGAGCTCGGTGTAGATGGCGCCGTCCTTGCGGGTGTTGATGAACTCGCCGCGCCACACCTCGCCACGGCCCAGGGTGTCCCACAGGTCGGCATAGGTGGCGGGCGGGGTCTTGCCGGCGTTGAGGAGTCGCGGGTTCCGGCCGATCGCCTCATCCACGGCGTAGCCGGTGGTGCGCACGAAGGCCTCGTTCACGTATTCGATGCGGCCTTCGGTGTCGGTGATCACGATCGTGTTCGGGCTCTGCTCGACCGCGAGCGCGAGCTGGCGCAGGCGCAGCTCGGTTTCCTTCTGCGCGGTGATGTCCTGGCCGATCGAGCGGACCTCGATGCAGCGGCCCTCGTCGTCGAGCACCGGCAGGTCGAGCCAGCGCAGCCAGCGCGAGCTGCCGTCGGCCTGGCGGATGCGGCGGTCGGTGGTGAGCGGGCCCGCGCCCTGCAGCATCTGGGCGATCGCGCTCGCCGTCTGTTCGCGCAGGTGCGGCGGCAGGCCGTCGATCCAGCGCGTGCCCGGCAGGGATGCGGCCGCCTTGCCGAGCAGTTCGGCGTAGCGTTCGTTGCAGGTCAGCAGCGTGGTGTCCGGCAGCCAGGCACAGGTCGCTTCCTGGCGGCTCTCGACCAGGGCGTCGAAGTCGCGCTTGTTGCGTGCGAGCTGGCGGCGGCTGCGGTGCAGGCTGGCCTGCATCGCCAGCAGCAGCGCCAGGGTGGCGACGGCGATGAGGCTTGCGAGCGAACCGGTCCGCCACCACAGCGCGAATTGCTCGTCCACCGCACGGCCGATGAGGACGAAGAAGGGATAGCGCTCGAGTCGATGGAACGCGAAGATGCGCTCGACCCCATCCACCACGCCCACGTAACGCGCCACCCCGCTTGTTTCTCCTGCCTGTATGCGCTGGAAGGACGGGGCCTCGGACGCCGTCTGGTTGACCTTGGCGGCCGCCGCGGGCCAGCGCAGGATCAGCCTGCTGTCGTCGCTGCGGCTCACGCTGACCATGCCTCGGTCGCCCGTATCGACGCCGGCGAGCAGGGCCTGCAATCGTTGCAGGTCGAGCGCGACGGCGACGAGGCCGGCGAAGCGGCCGCCCGGATCCAGGATCGACCGGTATGCGATCACGATCGGTCTTGCGTCACCCTTGTCGAGCAGCGGCTCGGAGAACTGCAGCCTGTCCGTGGCCTGTTCGCGCGCCTGCTGGAAATAGGCGCGATCACTGATGTTCCATTGCGGCGTCTCGCTCAGGTTGCTCGCCTGCACCTGGCCCTCCCGATCGGCGATCAGCATTGAGCGGACCTCCGGGAAGTGATGCCCGAGCTGCGCCATGTCGAGCTGCAGGCGAGCGAGCGAGTCCTTCCAGGCCGGCGAGCCGGTGTTTTCGTGGAGACCGAGGCGGCCGTACTTGTCGTGGACGAAGTCGACGCTCATCTCGATCCGGCGCAGCGCGCCACCGAGTTGGGTCGCGAGGACCCGCACCTCGTTGCGCGAGGCGGTGGTGATCGTGGCTTCGGTCGAGCGATACGAAAACAGCAGGAAGGCTGCGAGCAGGGCGAAAACGAGCAGCGCCGACACCGCGGCCTGCGCCAGCGGCCCCGCGAGACGGCTCCGCAGGCCCGGACTTGCAGTCGGTCTCATGCGCGCGCCCCACGCACGATGAATGGCGGACGCGGTCGATCGGCGCGGGTGGGTCGGAGCATCGGGAAACGCGTCGCGGGGGAGTCGAAGAACCTCGGCATTATCCGCGCTTCGCGCGCGCCTTTGCTGGACAAAAATCACGAAGGCATGCAGGCGGCGGTTGCGGGCGGCCGCGACCGCATGCCGTCGATTCGTCGTGCGAGCGTGATCCCCATCGCAGGTACGAGGGCATGCGAGGGGCTAACATTCGCGCTTTGTCTCGCCGAAGGCGCTCCACTCGGCATGGCAAGCAGCCATGCCTCCCTCGATGCTCTCGCTACGCCCCCTCTTCGCCGCGATCGTGCGCCTGCTCGATCGGTTCGACTACCCGAGCAAGTTCGGGGCGGTCGCGATCGTGTTCGGCTTCGCCGTGTCGCTGTACCTGCAGCAGGTCTTCAACGATTACGGCCGTACCGTGGCTGCGGTCAAGCGCGAGATCGCCGCGCTCGAAGTCGTTGATGACGGTTTGGCGCTGATGGTCGACGCCCAGTTGCATCGCGGCCTCAGCTACGCCGCGCTGCAGCCTGCAGGCAGCGGCCTCGCGGCCATGCTGCCGGTGCGTGCGGCGGCCGTGCGTGCGCGGATGGCCGAGCTGGACGGCGCGCTCGGCACGGTGTCCGGGCTGGAGGTCGTCAGCCCGCGCTGGGAGAGGATTCGCGGGGATCTCGAGGAGGCTTTGCTCGCCGCCGACGGCCGGGCGACCGCCGAGCACGTCTTCGAGCGCTACACCGTCGCCATCCGGGGGCTGCTGGAGTGGTTGAGCGATGTCGGCGACGCGAGCGGACTGGGGGCCGATGGCGACCCGGCAATCCACCATCTCGCCGCAGCGCAGCTGCGTTCCTTGCCGACGTTCATCGAGAGCATCGCCAATCTGCGCGGCATGGCGACCGGCAGCCTGGTCGCCAGCCGGGTGGATCCGCGCACCCGGCTCGGGCTCGCCGCGCGCCTCGAGGCCGTCGAGCTCGCCGAGAACGCGCTGCGCGAGCGCATCGAGCGCATCGGCGCCGCCCGCGCCGACGTGTTCGGCCTGCGCGCGCCGCTGCTCCGCGAACTCCACGACGCCGTGCGCTATGTCCGCAACACCGCCCGCTTCGCCCTCCATGCCGAGGCCGGGAGCGTCGATCCGATGGACTTCTTCGCGATGGCCAGCCTGGCCCTCCAGCGCGCCTCCGAGGTCCATCGCCAGCACCTGCACCGCGCGGCGCGCGAATTGCTCGAGCAGCGCCGCCAGGCCGCCGTGCGCGAGCTCTGGTCCGGCGTGGCCGGCTCGGCCGCGGTGTGCGCCCTGGTCGGCCTGCTGTTCGCCGCGATGTACGCGTCGATCCGGCGCGCGGTGGCCGAGCTGGAGCGGGGCAGCGAGCACTTCGCCGCAGGGGCGCTCGATACGCGCGTCGACATCGTCTCGCACGACGAACTGCGCACGGTCGGAGAGCGCTTCAATGCCATGGCCGACAAGATCACCCTGCTGATCCAGGGCCAGCGCGAACAGGCCCGCCGGCTGGAGCTCGCGGCCAGCGTCTTCGCCAGCGCGCGCGAGGGCATCATCATCACCGACCGCAAGGGCGACATCGTCGATGTCAATCGCGCCTTCACCAAGATCACCGGCTGGACGCGCGACGAGATCGTCGGCAAGAACCCGCGCGTGCTCAAGTCGGGCCGGCAGGGGCCGGACTTCTACCGGGCGATGTGGGCCGCCCTGGCGCAGAAGGGGTACTGGGAAGGTGAGGTGTGGAACCGCGACCGGCAGGGCAAGGAGTTCGCCGAGATGCTGGCGATCCCCGCGGTACGCGACCCCGGGGGCGAGGTCTCGCACTACGTTGCGCTGATCTCGGACATCACCTCGCAGAAGGAGAACGAGCACCGCCTGCGCCGGCTCGCCCACTTCGACACGCTCACCGGGCTTCCCAACCGCACGCTGCTGGCCGACCGGCTCGAACAGGCGCTCGGTCGCGCCCGCCGCTCCGGCAAGCCGGTCGCCGTGGCGCTGATCGATCTCGACGGTTTCAAGGAGGTCAATGACCGCCTCGGCCACGACGCCGGAGACGCCTTGCTGGTGACGGTCGCCCGTCGCATGAAGGACTGCCTGCGCACCCAGGACACGATCGCGCGCATGGGCGGCGACGAGTTCATCGCGGTGATCGGTGAACTCGACGATCACGACGAGGTCCGCCGCCCGCTCGAGCGCCTGCTCGCCGTGCTCGCCGAGCCGATCGAACTCGAGCAGGGCACCGTCCGGGTCGCCGGCAGCATCGGCGTGACCTTCTACCCGCAGGCCGGGCCGATCGAGTCCGAGCAGCTCATCCGCCAGGCCGACCAGGCCATGTATGCGGTCAAGCAGGCGGGCAAGAACGGCTACCGCATCTTCACCGACTCGATGCCGTCGATGCGGCCCTGAGGGCCGGTCGTCCGCCCGCTCGAGCGACCTCCGGGCCGGCGCACCTGCCGGCGGCGACGGCCGCCACGGTATCGCGCTCCGCGAGGAAGGCCTCCAGTTCGGCGATCGGCAGCGGGCGGGCGAACAGGTAGCCCTGGTAACGCTCGCACCCCAGGCCGGCGAGATATTCGCGCTGGGCTTCGGTTTCGACCCCTTCGGCGACCACCACCAGGCCCAGGCTCGCGGCGAGCATGATCACCAGGCGCGCGATCTCGGCGTCGTTGGCGTCGTCCAGGATGTCGCGCACGAAGCTCTGGTCGATCTTCAATTGCTCCAGGGGCAGGCGCTTGAGATAGGCGAGCGAGGAATAGCCCGTGCCGAAATCGTCGAGCGAGAAGCCGATGCCCCGCGCCTTGAGCATGTTCATCTTGCCGATCACGGCCTCGACATCGACGAGCAGCGAGCTCTCGGTCAGTTCGAGCTTGAGCCTGCCGGGATCGGCGCCCGTGCGCGTCAGCACCTCGAGCAGGTCGTCGACGAAGCGGTCGTCGAGGATCTGCCGGGCGCTGACATTGACCGAGATCGGCAGGCTGGCCCGGTCCGGCTCCGCGGCCCACCTCGCCAGCTGCATGCACGCCGTCTCGAGCACCCAGCGTCCGATCGGGACGATCAGGCCGGTCTCCTCGGCGAGGGGGATGAAGCTCGTGGGCGAGACCAGGCCGCGTTGCGGATGGCGCCAGCGCAGCAGCGCTTCGAGCCCGATCACCTCGCCGGACGCGAGCACCTGCGCTTGATAGCTCAGGAAGAACTGCCGCTGCTCGAGCGCCGTCCACAGCCCGGTCTCGAGTTCCGCGCGCTCGCTCAGTGCGGCTTGCATCCGGGGATCGAAGAAACGGATCGTGTTGCGGCCGGCCAGCTTGGCCGCGAACATCGCGACGTCCGCGCGCACGAGCGGCGCTTCGGCGCTCTCCTCGCCCTCGCCGTCGAACAAGGTCACGCCGATGCTGGCCGAGGCCCGGTATTCGCCGTCGCCCGAGCCCAGGCTGGTCGCGAGCGTGTTGAGGATCCTGCGCGCGACTTCGTCCGCCAGCCGCGTCACCGCGCCCTCGTCCGTACCCAGCCTGGCCAGCAGCACCACGAACTCGTCCCCGCCGATGCGGGCGACGACGTCGTTCCGGGGCACGCACTCGACGAGGGTGCGCGCGACCCGTACGAGCAGGCGGTCGCCCTCGTAGTGGCCGGCGGCGTCATTGACCGTCTTGAAGTTGTCGAGGTCGATGAACAGCAGCGCGCCCTTGACCCGGGTGCCAGCGCTCTCGCTCAAGGTCTCCCCGAGACGCTGGATGAGCAGGCGGCGGTTGGGCAGTTCGGTGAGCGGGTCGAAGAAGGCGAGCTTGCGGACTTCTTCCTCGGACTTCCTGCGCGCCGAGATGTCGCGCGCCGAATGGAAGACGACCGGGCGGCCATCGAGCTCGAGCGGATAGGAGGTGATCTCGACCGGTAGCGTGCTGCCATCGGCACGGCGGTATTCCGTTTCCGAGGTGCGGATCTGCGCCTCGGCGGGCGCAGGCCCTTTCGGCTGCGGCCATGTGGTCGTCGCCTGACCGACATCCCAGCTCGAGACGTTCATGCCGAGCAGGTCGGCGTACGGATGGCCCAGCATTCGGCAGAAGGCATCGCTCGCCTCGATCACCCGGCCTTCGAGATCGGTGATGTGGATGCCGTCGCTCGCGTTCTGCAGCAGGATCCGGCTGCGCTGGCTCGCGCGCTCGTTCGCGCTGATGAAACGCCACAGCAGCCAGCCTGCCAGCGTGCTCACCACGAGGAAGGCGAGGGCGAGGAAGGTGGCCTTGCTTACGTCGTCCCGCCACTGCGCGAGGTAGTCCGCTTCGCCCAGGCCGACCACGACGAAGGCGGGCATCACCGACAAGCGTCGGAACGCGTTGATGCGATGGATGCCGTCGGCCGTGCGCGCGCTGTAGAAGGACTGCGCCTGCACGCCCGATGCCACGATGTCGACCAGCTCTTTCGAGCCTCCCCGGCTGCCGATGCGGCCCTCGGCGGTGTCGAGCGGCGGGATGCGCGCAACCATGTGCATGTCCAGGTCGCGGATCAGCGCGATCCCGCCGGGGCCCAGATCGAGTCCGGAGAGCCGATCCTGGAAATACGCGGCCGGGAGCGTTGCGGTGACCAGGCCGGCGAGGGCGCCGTCGGCGTCCTCATAGCCGCGTGAGAAGACCACGACCCAGCCCCCGCGGGCCTCGTCGGCCAGCAGGCGGCTGGCGATGAGCCGATCGTCCCGCGCGGACCGGTGCGCGGCGATCAGGTCGTCCAGCGCATGGCCGTGTGGTGCTCTCGGCGTTGCGGACCGGTCCAGCAGGATCGCCCCCTCGGCGTCGGTGACGTGGAGGTCGCCCAGTCGGGCGAGTCGGCTCTGATGAGGCGAGAGCAGGTGGTCCGTGCTCTCCGGTGTGCGGCCCGCACCGTGCCGCATCGCCAGCTCCAGCTGCGTCACGATCTCCTGCAGGGACAGGTCGATCTGCTCCACCGAGGCCGTCACGCTCAGGTCGAGCAGCAGGGACATGTTCTCGACCATGTCGTGGACCTCCCCCTCCTTGCGCTCCTTGGCCTCGGCAAGGGTGAAGGCGAGGAGCCCGCCGACCGCCAGGTTGAGCAGGAGTACCGCGAGGATCAGCGTGGGGAGGAGGGTCTTCTTGCGACTTTGCATCGAGCGGGTGCTGAGATCCGGGGCTGCGGGCGGGGTTGGGTTCAGGTGCTCGCGGGCGTGCATCCGGCACGCCTGCCGGCTTGCGTCGCGGAGGCGGCCTCGCCGGGCTGCGGGCGGTTGCGGGCACGATCGAAGAGGTGGTAGCGGTTCTTGCCGCTCAGCTTGGCCTGGTACATGGCATCGTCGGCCTGACGGACGAGCTGCGCCGCTTCGATGTCTTCCGCGCCGGAACAGGCGCTGATGCCGATGCTGGCGGAAACCTGCAGCTCGAGCGCGTCGAGCACGATCGGTTCGGCGATGCGCCCGAGCAGGCGCTCGACGACCTGGAGCGCGGCCTCGATCTTGTCCTCCTCGCGCAGGATGAAGACGAACTCGTCGCCGCCCACGCGTGCGACCGTGTCTTCCTCGCGCAGGGTCTGCGCCAGGCGTTGCGCGATGACCATCAGCACGCGATCGCCGTAGCCGTGCCCGTGCCGGTCGTTGATCTGCTTGAAGCCGTCGAGGTCGATGTAGCCGAGCACCACCAGCTCGCCACTGCGGCGCGCGCGTGCGATCGCCTGCATGAGGCGGTCTTCGAGCAGGGCGCGGTTCGCCAGTCCGGTCAGACCGTCGAAATAGGCCATGCGCTGCAGTTCGTCCTCGTGTGCCTTGCTCGCCGAGATGTCGATATGGATCCCCGCCATCACGACGGGTCTTCCGTCCTCCGTCCGCAGCGTGACGCGGCCGCGATCCAGCATCCAGATCCAGCGCCCGTCGCGGTGACGCATGCGCAGCTCGCTGGCGTAGTGGTCGATCTCTCCGGCGAGGTGGCGGTCGATCCGGTCCTGCGTATGCGCCCAGTCGTCGGGATGGACGAAGCCGCGGAAGGTCTCGAACCGGATGGGGCGCAGCTCCTCGACACGATAGCCGAGCATCTCCGCCCAGTGCTCGTTGATCTCGATCGCGCCGGTGGCGACGTCGAAGACCCAGGTTGCCGCGCGCGTGCCCTCGATGATCTCCTGCAGCCGCCGCTCCTTCGCCTCCAGGTCGGCCGTCTTGCGCCGTACGAGTGCCTCGAGGCGCAGGTTCCACACCACCACCGCGAACAGCACCAGCAGCGCGCCGAGCGCGTAGGGGCCGTAGATGCGCCAGTCGGGCTTGCGGGGCTGCAGCTCCAGGCCGAGCCACTTGCGCTCCAGGCGCGCCAGCGTGCCGGTGGCGCGGGCGTGTTCGATGCCCTTGTCGATCACGCCGAGCAGTACGTGCTCGCCCTCGCGCACCGCCATTGCATTGCGGCCGATGTACAAGGGGTCGCCGACCAGCTTGAGCCGATCGTCGTGCTGCGCGCTGAAGAGATGATGGAAGATGATCTGCTCGTCGCCGATCAACACGTCGGCCTCGCCGTCGATCACCGCCTGCGTCGCCTCGGCGAAGTTCGCGGTGGGCAGGTGCTCGAAGGCGATGCCGGCCGCGCGCAGGAACTGCTCGGCGAAGTCGCCGCGCTGGATGGCGATGCGCTTTCCGGCGAGGTCGGGGAGGGCGGAGAGGTCGGTGCGCGTCTTGCGCACGAACATCGATGCCGGCACGTCGTAGACGGTGGCGGTGAAGTCGAAATCGCGGTCGCGCGGCTCGCTGAAGAAAAGGCTGGTGAGCACGTCGGCCTTGCCCTCGCGCACGACATTCTGCGCGACCTGAAACTCCGCGTCGGCGAACTCGACATGAAACCCGGCCTCGGTCGCGATCCAGCGCACGAGCTCGATCATCATCCCGCGCCGCTCGCCGCCCGCATCGACGAACTCGAACGGCGGGTAGCTGCTCTGGCTGATGAAGCGGATCGGCTCGTGGCGGGCGAGCCAGGCGCGTTCGGTGGGGGTCAGCAGGATCGGACTCGGCGAGTCCTCGCTCCGATAGGGCCAGAGCATGACCGCGCCGAGCACGAGCAGCACGATCGCCCCGGCGAGGCGGAGGGTCCAGCGAGGAGCCTGCACGAAAAGTCCTGATCGGTTCGAGTTATTTTGCGCGGATTATCCCGGTGTCTCGCCCCGCCGGTCAAAATGCTTCGCAGCTCGGGTGTGAGCCAGTTCGCGGACGCTGGGACCTGCGTGCAGACAATTTCGCCCGCGCGGCGGACGTCATTCGCGCCCGCCCCCCGCAGGAGCGCCGCCAGGCGCGAGCAGGGAGCGGACCCGCGGTGCTCGGTGCAGGAGCCCCGTCAGGCGCGAATGCGTGGCCGTGCGTGGACGAAACCGGCTCTCAATCGCCCGAGGGAGGCGGTCTCCTCGGCGGCGCGAAGACTGCGACGCGAAGCCCCCACAGGCCCAGCAGGGCGAGGCCGACGAGGGCGAGCACGCCCGGTTCGGGGACCGGCCTGCCGACGGTGGCGGTCGGGGCTGCCGGATCGGGGGCGGTCAGGAAGCCGATCGTGAAGGGCGGGTCGTCCGACACGCAGGCTGCGGCGCCCACACACACGCCGAGGAGGTAGTTGCCCGGTGCGAGCATGTCGACGGAGAAGTCCAGCCAGCCCTCGGCGATGCACGGGTTGGGCGGATACGCGGCGCTGCCGGCGAAGCAGGCGTCGTCGGGCAGGCCGCTCTCGCGCACCAGACGGATCGGCAGGACGCCCGTCGGGTCCTGGCCGGAGTCGTCGAGGCGGGCGAGGATGGCGAGCGGGCCGCCGGCGAAGTGGAAGCGGAAGACGTCGATGCTGTCGCCGCCACCGATGCTGCCCTGGATGCTGCTGATGGAGGCTCCGACGACGTCCTGCGGCGAGGCGAAATCGCCGGCGTCGCCGCGTTCCTGGAACACCGCGCCGGCGTGCGCGGCGAGCGGGATGCAACACAGCAGCAGGCTGCAGAGGATGCGCGCGATCATGTTGACCTCCTTGCTCCGGAGTGTCGGGTAAGGCTCTCCCGGAAGGGAAGCATCAGCCGTGCCGGATGGCTGGAGGCTTGATTTTCAAGGATGTTTCATTTCCCGGCAGGGCGGGCTGTAAAAATTTCCGACAGTTTTTGGCCGCGCCGGAGGCGGCTTCATGCGTGCCGGCGCGCCTTGCCTTCGGCCTTGTCGCGGTACATCGCGGTATCGGCGTGGCGGGCGAGGGTGGTGGCATCGGTGCCATCGTCCGGATAGTGGGCGAGGCCCATGCTCACCGAGACCGCGAGCTCGCGGCCGTCGATCGTGAACGGGCGGTCGATCGCAGCGCGGATCTTGTCCGCAACCCGCCTGGCGTCTTCGGCCGATGCGATGCCCGGCAGCAGCACGACGAACTCGTCGCCGCCGATGCGCGCGGCGGTGTCGGACTCGCGGATGCACTGGCGGATGCGCGTTGCCACGGCCTCGAGCACACGGTCGCCGACGACGTGGCCGAGGCGGTCGTTGATGGGCTTGAACTGGTCGACATCGACGAACAGCAGCGCCAGACGGCCCTGGTCGCGGCGCGCGGCGGCCAGGGCCACCGCCATGCGGTCGTCGAACAGCGCGCGGTTGGGCAGCCCGGTGAGCGCGTCGTGGCGGGCGAGGTGCTCGAGTTCGCTGCGACGGTGCTCGAGTTCGGCCATCTGCTGCCCGATCTGGGTACGCAGCTCGGCGAAGCGGCGGGCGAGCGCGCCGATCTCGTCCTGGCGCTCCACCGGAAGCGCCGGGGCCTGGCCGTTGCCGGAGAAATTCTGCACCGCGGCACCGAGCACCTCGATCGGGTGGGTGATCGCGCGCGCCAGGATGGCTGCGAGCAGGATGCCGGTGAGGCACATGCCGATGACGATCTGCAGCATGATGTCGCGCAGCGGATCGAGTTCGGCGAGTACGGTGGCGCGTGGGCGCGCGAGGCCGAGGATGAAGGCGCCTTCGTCGGTGCGCAGCTGCGCGCGCGCGGCGATGAAGGCGGCGACCAGCGGGGAGTCGGCATGTTCGCCGGCATCGCTGTCGATCATCGACTCGCCCGCGCGGCCTTCGATCACCGCCTGCACCGCGGGAAACTCGTCCTGCACCCGGACCCGGCGTCCCTTGTCGAAGCCGAAGGTGCGCGTGGGGTCCGGGTGGATCAGGAAGTCGCCCGCGCTGTTGGCGAGGTAGAGGCGGAAGTCGGCGGGCAGGTCCGCGGCGAGCAGGGCGAACACGCCGTTCAGGTCGACGCTGCCGACGATGACGCCGCGCGGCTTGCCTTCGGTGTCGACGACCGGGGTGGCGAGCTGCACCGCAGGCTGGCCGAGGGCGGCATGCGAGCCGCGTTCGCGGTTGATGCCCACGCGCGACATATAGACCTCGCCGGGGGCGAGGGCGAGGGTGTCGAAGACGTAGGGATAGTGGCCCTTCTCCTGCAGCGCGTCCCCGCCCACGCGCACGAGCGTGTCGTCGTCGCGATCGATCCGCACGCGCTCGAGTCCGTTGTCGGCGGCGTCGATCAGGCGGATCTGGAAGTACGCACGGTTGGCCTCCATCGGCAGGGCGAACAGGGTGGCGAGCTGCGTCGCCGCCTGCGGGTCGTCGCTGTCGAGCGCGGCGAGCGCGGCCGGGTGGCGGGCGAGGGCGAGCAGGGTGCGCGAGATGTCCTCGCGTACCTGCGTGATGCGCCGGGACAGCACCCGGGTGGAGGTGAGCAGCTCCGTGCGCGCGCTGTCCACCAGCAGGGTTTCGCTCGCGCGCTGGGCCTGGACCGCGGTGACGCCGGCGGAGAGCATCCCGGAGAGGGCGAGCACGATGCCGAGGCGGGCGGCGATGCCGAATCTCATGGTGCCAGCACCCGGGTGGCACGGTCGCCGGAGAGGATGCGCTCCCACAGCAGGTTGCGGCGCTCGACGTCCTCGACCGGCTCGAGCCAGACGAGCCGGTCGGTCTCGGCCTGATGTGGCGCCGGGTCGCGGGTGTTGTTGAGGCCGTGGCGGGCATCGAGCACGTGTGCCGGGCCGGTGCCGAGCAGGTGGTCGATCCATGCCAGCGCGAGCGCGCGGTTGCGCGCGCCGCGCGTCACCACCCAGCAATCGAGCCAGGCGAGCGCGCCTTCGCGCGGGATCGCGTAGCCGACGTCCGCGCCTGCCGCGCGCAGGAGCTGCAGCTGCTGGGTGCCATAGTTGGCGAACATCAGGGCGGCACCGCGGCTGAGGAACAGACGGGCGGACTCTTCCGGCTGGACGTAGAAGGTCAGCAGGTTGCGGCGCAGTTCGACCAGGTGCTCGACCGCCGGTGCCCAGTCGGCAGCGTCGAGGTGGAAGGGGGACCCCTTGCCCAGCATCTGCGCGGCGAGCGAGAAGTTGTGCGAGCCGCTGTTGTAGATCAGCACCTTGCCGCGGAGGCGCGCGTCCCACAGCGCGGCGATCGACTGCGGCGGCGCTTCGAACTGGCGGCGATCGTAGATCAGGCCCATCTCGGCATACGCGTAGGGGATGGCGAACAGGCGGTCGTCGCGCGTGGTGCCGGGCAGCGTCGTCGGGTCGCGAAAGCGCGGTAGCTGGGCAGCCAGGTTGGGCAGCGCGGCGGGGTCGATCGGCACCACCAGACCGCGGTCGATGTAGCGCTGCAGTTCGGCGGTGTTGACCGCGAACACGTCGTAGTCGGCCGCATCGTGCGCGGTCACCTTCTGCCACAGCGTCTCGTCGGAATCGACCAGGGTGACCTCGACCCGCGCGCCGGTGCGCGCCTCGAAGGCCTGCACCACGTCGGCGTCGGCATAGCCCGGCCAGCTCAGCACGCGCAGGACCTCCGCCGCACACGCCGTGCCGGACAGCGCGAGCGCGAGCACGAGCGAGGGGAGGCGACGCAGGCACAAGCGACGAAGCATGGCGGATCGGCTCCTCGGTACGAGTGCGGTAGGGGATGGCGCAGTGTAAGCGCGTCGCGCCCGCGGTGTAACGGCGTCCGACGGCTGGCCCGTGCGCGCCGCCGGGCGGCGTCCGCGCGGGCGCGAACCGGATGCCCGTCGTGCCGTCGAGAAGTCGATCACGGGCGGCTTTGCGGCGAGCTGTCAAACTTGCGCAAACCCTCCTCCGCCACCCTGCGTAGCCCACCATGTTCCGATCCTTGCGCCGCTTCCTCTTGCTGCTGCTGAGCGCTCTCTTCCTGTTGCCGGCGGCCGCGGCCGACCTCGCCGAGATCAAGGCGCGCGGCGAGCTTCGCCACCTCGGCATCCGCTACGCGAACTTCGTCACCGGCAGCGGCGACGGCTTCGACGTCGAGCTGGTGCGTGGCTTCGCAGCCCACCTGGGGGTGCGCTACACCCTGGTGTATTCCGACTTCTATACGGTGATCCGCGACCTGCTCGGTCGCGAGGTGGTGCGCGGCGAGGATGGCGTGCGTCTCGTCGGCGATTTCCCGGTGCGCGGCGACATGATCGCCGCCGGCTTCACCGTGCTGCCGTGGCGTGACGCGGTGCTGTTGTTCTCGGAGCCGACCTTCCCGTCGCAGGTCCTGCTGGTGGCGCGTGCGCAGTCGCCGATCGAGCCCATCCCGGGCAGCGACGCGCTCGACGCCGATGTGCGCGCCACCAGGGCGCTGATCGGGACCAACAGCCTGCTGGTGATGAAGGGCACCTGCCTCGATCCGGCGAACTACGGGCTCGAGGGCGTGGGCATCGACCTGCGTGCCTACACGCGCAGCACCAACCTCAACGAGATGGTGCCCGCGCTGCTCAACGGCGAGGCCGAGCTGACCCTGCTGGATGTGCCCGACGTGCTCCTCGACCTGCGCAAGTGGGCGGGGCGGATCAAGGTGATCGGGCCGATCTCCGACCATCAGCTGCTTGCCGCAGCCTTTCCGCGCGAGGCGCCGGCCCTGCGCGACGCGTTCAACGCCTACCTGCACCAGATCAAGACCGACGGGCGCTACGATGCGCTGGTCGACAAGTACTATCCGGGCATCCGCCGCTACTTTCCGGAGTTCTTCGCCGGCCAGGCGGGCTGAGGGAGCGCGGCCATGAGCGGAGCGAGGTCCCTGCTCGGGCGCCACGCGGCACTGATCGTCGTCGGGCTCTTCCTGGCCTACTCCCTGGCCTTGCTGTGGAGCGTGTTCTCCTCGCAGCGCCTGCTGCTGGAGGCGACCGACCGCCGCCTGCTCGCCGACAGCGAGCGCCGCGCCGCGGTCATCGCCGACTTCTTCGACGAGCGGGCCCAGGATGCGGCGCAGATCGCCGAGAGCCGGGAGATCCAGGACTACTTCGTCAACCAGGCGCTCGGCATGTCCTCGCGCTACGGACTCAACCTTAGCCTGGACGCGATCGACCGCCGCCTCGACGACTACCTGCAGGGCAAGACCCTGCGCAGCCTGCCGGTGTTTTCCAGCCTGCGCCTGATGGACGAGGCCGGTCGGCGGGTGGCGGGTGCCGGTATCGCCCCGCCGCTGCGACCGGGGCTGCCGGGCGGTGACGTGGTGCGCCTGCATATCGACTACGACGCCTGCTGCTACGAGGTCTTCGCCCCGGTGTCCTATCGCGGCGAGCGGCGCGGCTTCATCCTCGCGATGGGACGCTTCGATACGCTCGGGGCGATGCTGATCGGCGATCGCGCGGACGGGGAGGTCCGCTACCTCGAGATGGTGATCGGTCCCGACGGCCGGCTGGTGGCGTCCTCCGAGCGCGAGCCGACGCTGACGCCGGAGATCGCCGCCACCCTCGCCGCCGCACCCGTCGGCGCGGTGACGCCGGAGGCGAGGCTGGGAGGCGGGCTCGGGCTGGGGCGTGCGATGCTGGCCGTGCGCTCGCCGATTCCGGGGACCGAGCTGTCGATGCTGACCCTGATCGCCGAGGCCGATGCGCACGGGCAGGGCGTTTCACCCGGCTTCCTGGCGGGTCTCGGGGCGTTCCCGGTCGCGCTGGCCGTGGTCTGGCTCGCGTTCGCGCGCCAGCGCCAGCGCGCCGAGCGCCTGCGCTCGGACGTCGAGGCCGCCGAACATCGACGCGTGCGGCTGGAGGCCGACAACGCCGCGCTCGCCGCCGAGGTCGCCCGCCGCGAGGCCGCCGAGGCTCGCCTGCACGAGCGCACGCTCGAGCTCACCCGTTCCAATGCCGAACTGCGCCAGCTTGCGATGGTGTTCACCCACGCCCGTGAGGGCATCTCGATCACCGATGCCGATGGCACCATCCTCGAGGTCAACGAGGCGTTCTGCCGCCTGTCCGGCTATGCCCGCGAGGAGCTGATCGGGCAGAACCCGCGCGTGCTCAAGTCCGGGCGCCAGGGGGCGGAGCACTACGCGCAGATGTGGCAGGCCTTGCGCGAGTGCGGCCACTGGAGCGGTGAAATCTGGAATCGACGCAAGGACGGCAGCCTCTACGCCGAACTGCTGACCATCAGCGCGATCCGCGACGACGCGGGGCGCACCCAGCGCTACGTCGCGCTGTTCACCGACATCACCGCGCAGAAGTCGCACCAGCAGCAGCTCGAGCGCATCGCCCACTACGATCCGCTGACCGGACTCGCCAACCGCAGCCTGCTCGCCGACCGCCTGCAGCAGAGCATGGTGATGGCGCAGCGCCGGGGCGCACGGCTCGCCATCGTGTATCTCGACCTCGACGGCTTCAAGTCGATCAACGACCGTCACGGCCATGATGTCGGCGACCGCTTCCTGGTGGCGGTCGCCAACCGCATGCGCGCGGTGCTGCGCGAGGGCGATACCCTGGCCCGCCTCGGCGGCGACGAGTTCGTCGCGGTCTTGCAGGACACGCCCACCATCGACGTCTGCGTGCCGATGCTCGACCGCATGCTGTCGGCGGCTTCCGCGCCGTGGGTCGATGACGGCTGCGAGCTGCGCGTGTCGGCCAGCCTGGGGGTGAGCTTCTACCCGCAGGCCGAGCCGGTCGACGCCGACCAGCTGCTGCGCCAGGCTGACCAGGCGATGTACCAGGCTAAGCTGCGCGGCAAGGATCGCTACCACATCTTCGATGACGAGCAGGACCGCACCCTGCGCGACCACCACGAGGGGCGCGAGCGGATCCGCCTGGGTTTGTCGCGCGGCGAGTTCGAGCTGTATTACCAGCCCAAGGTGAACATGCGCAGCGGGCGGGTGCTCGGTGTCGAGGCCCTGATCCGCTGGAACCATCCCGACCGCGGCCTGCTGGCGCCCGGCGAGTTCCTGCCGCTGATCGAGGACCACCCGCTCGGTGTGGTGGTCGGCGACTGGGTGCTGGACCAGGCGTTCGCCCAGCTCGATGCGTGGAACGCCGCGGGCCTTGCGCTCGCAGTCAGCGTCAATGTCAGCGCCCGCCAGCTCGAGGAGGCCGATTTCGTCGCCGGCCTGCGTGCCCGCTTCGCCGTCCATCCCGGAGTGGCGCCCGCGCAACTCGAACTCGAGGTGCTCGAGAGCAGCGCGCTCGACGACCTCGCCGAGGTCTCGCGCGTGATGCACGAATGCCGGGCGCTCGGCGTGCTGTTCGCGCTCGACGACTTCGGCACCGGCTACTGCTCGCTGACCTATCTCAAGAACCTGCCGGCGAGCACGCTCAAGATCGACCGTAGCTTCGTGCGCGACATGCTCGACGATCCCGAGGACCTGGCGATCCTGGAGGGCGTGATCGGGCTCGCCGCCGCCTTCGACCGCCAGCCGGTGGCCGAGGGCGTCGAGACGCTCACCCATGGCGAGCTGCTGCTCGATCTCGGCTGCGAGCTGGCGCAGGGCTATGGCATCGCCCGGCCGATGCCGGCCTCGGCCGTCGCCGGCTGGGTGCGCGAGTGGGTGCCTGGCCCATCCTGGCTCAACCGTCCGCGTGTCGAGCGCGAGGCCTCCGCCTTCATGTAGGGGCGCCGCAAGGCGCGAATGTCGCCGCACCGCCTTCACCGCCGCGCACCATCCTCACCGCCGCGCATCGTTCCTGCACCGCCCAATTCGCGCCTGGCGGCGCTCCTACGGGATCCCGTGGGTCGCGCTGGCGATCTGTTATCTTCGAGCCCATGGATTCCATCATCTCGATCTCCGGTCTCGCCAAGACCTACGCCTCCGGCTTCGCCGCGCTGAAGGGTGTCGACCTCGACATCCGCCGCGGCGAGATCTTCGCGCTGCT
>ERZ761602.4496-NODE-4496-length-17808-cov-6.176703_pt1 | contig 17808 bp, 13 predicted proteins | sample MGYA00512165_ERZ761602 | MGnify/ENA primary metagenome ERZ761602 (study PRJEB28899, sample SAMN02445085) | bioreactor sludge metagenome | biome: EBPR sludge; isolation source: Thorneside wastewater treatment plant | place: Australia: Brisbane, Thorneside... | reverse complement strand
GACCACCAGGACCGAGCGGGCATTGCCGGCGCGGATGAAATCGGCCGCGGTCTGGATCCCGAAGGTCGCGCTGGAACAGGCGACGTTCATGTCAAAGGCAAAGCCCTCGATCCCCAGCGCGTCCTGGATCTCGATCGCCATGGCCGGATAGGGCCGCTGCATGTTGGACGCCGCGCACAGCACCGCGTCGACATCCTTGGGATCGCGCCCGGCGCGTTGCAGTGCATCCTGCGCCGCCTTGATTCCCATCTCGGCCATGACCGAGACTTCCTCGTTCGGCCGCTCCGGCCAGCGCGGGGCGATGATCTCGGGATCGAGCAGCGAGGCCTTGCTCAGCACGTGGCGGGCCTTGATGCCGCTGGCCTTCTCGATGAATTCGACCGAGCTGGGCGCCAGTTCCGCCACCGTTCCGGCCGCGATTTCGGCGGCGTGGCGGGCGTTGAACAGCTCCACGTAGGCATTGAAGCTGGCGACCAGCTCTTCGTTGGTGATGGTCTCCGGCGGCGTGAACAGGCCAGTGGCAGAGATGACAGGGATGATTTCGCTCATGGCCGGCCGTCCTACCGGGGCTTTCTCCCCCCGGCAAGTCGCACAAGCGGCACTTCGCCCATTGACAGCACGGCAATGCTTCGCCAAATGCGCGCTTCCTCGGCCGGACGGCTCCCCCCAAGGAGCAGCGCAAATCGGGGCAACCCGACACCGGCAAGCTGGTGTGGACAGGTGGCCGAGTGGTTAAAGGCAGCAGACTGTAAATCTGCCCGCGCAAGCGTACGCTAGTTCGAATCTAGCCCTGTCCACCACCATCCCCTAGAGAGCCATAAGGCGAGAGCCGGAAAGCACAGGGGATTCTCACCAATGAGCCGCCATACCGAAGGCAAGAAGGATAAGCCCAAGCGCGGCCGCGCCGGGCGCATGCAGGGCGGGCGCGGTTCCGGCCGGGCCAGCACCGGCGCGGTGCGGCTGTGGGGCCGCCATGCGGTGGAAGCCGCGCTCAAGAACCCGGACCGCCGCCACCGCAAGCTGTGGGCCACCCGCGAAGGCGTAGCCAGCCTGGATGGCGAGCTGCCGCCCGATTTCCCGCTGGAATGGGCCGCGCCCGCCGACCTTGCCCGGCTGGTCGCGCGCGATGCACCGCACCAGGGGCTGGTGCTGGATTGCGACGCGCTGGAAGACGTATTCCTGGACGAAGTGATGGACGGCGATCCGGCCCGCCCGGTCGTGGTGCTGGACCAGGTTACCGATCCGCACAATGTCGGCGCGATCCTGCGATCGGCCGCGGCGTTCAACGCAGCGGCGGTGGTCACGCAGGACCGCCACTCCCCGCCCGAATCGGGCACGGTGGCCAAAAGCGCGTCGGGTGCGCTGGAAGTGGTGCCGTGGGTCCGGGTGGTGAACCTCGCCCGCGCGCTCGATGAACTGGCCGAGGCCGGATACTGGCGGATCGGGCTTGATGGCGAAGGCAAGGCCACGCTCGCCGAAGCCCTGCCGGCCGGCCCGGTCGCACTGGTGCTGGGGGCCGAAGGCGAAGGGATGCGCCACAACATCACCCAGCACTGCGACGTGCTCGCGCGCCTGCCGATGAGCGAGGCGATCGAAAGCCTCAACGTATCCAACGCCGCCGCGATCTCGCTCTACGCCATCGCCACCCGCACCTGACCGGGAGACTTGCCATGAACCGTCCCACCACCCTGCGCAGATTCTCGCTTGCGGGATTTGCCGCCGCGCTCAGCCTGCTGCTGGCCGCCTGCTTCGTCACTCCCGGCAAGTTCGATGCCGCGCTTGATCTGCGCAAGGACGGACGGTTCAGCTATTCCTACAAGGGCGAGATCTTCGTGCTGGGCCTGTCGGAACTGGCCCGGATGGCCGGCGATGCGGACGACGCGAATGCCAAGTTCGTTCCCCTGCCCTGCTTTGTCACCGAAGACTCGGCCGAGGAGCGCCCCTGCACCCGCGACGAACTGGATCAGCAGAAGGCCAACTGGGAAACCGAACGGCAGGAAGCCGCCGCCCGCCGCAAGAAGGAAAGCGAGCAGTTGCGCACCATGCTGGGCGGGCTCGACCCCACCGATCCCAAGGCGGCCGAGGAACTGGCCAGCCGGCTGCGCCGCCAGCATGGCTTCACCAGCGTAACCTACAAGGGCAACGGGCTGTACCTGGTCGATTTCCGCGTAACGGGAACGCTCAGCCATGACTTCGTCTTCCCGACCATGGAAAAGATGCCCAATGTTGTGCCGTTCTTCGTTCTGAACCGCCGCAATGACGGATCGGTCCGGCTCGATTCGCCGGCCTTCGTTTCGACCGATGGCGGCATGGGCCTGCCGTTCGGCAACATCGCCCAGATGGCCGCCGCCGAAAAGGCCAAGGCCAGCCCGGAAGAGGCCGCAAAGATCCCCGATTTCCCGCAGATCGACGGCCGTTTCGTGCTGACCACCGATGGCGAGATCCTGGCCAACAACACCGACGAAGGCCCTAAGGCCGATCCGGCCGGCAAGCGCCTGGAATGGACCCTCACCCCGCGCGACAAGGTTGGCCCGATGGCGCTGATCGGGCTGGGGAAGTAGCCGCTATTCCGGTGCGTCCTCGACGGTCACGCTATACCGGATCGTCACGCGCTTTCTGACCGGGTTGCCCTGTGCATCAAGGTAGGGCTTGATCTTGTCGTAAACCTTGCAGGGCGACCGGCTCAATTCGGCCGGGAACGGCTGGCCGTTTTCGGTTTCCGAACACTGCGTCGGGGTGCCATCGGGTTCCACGAGATAGGTCATCACCCTTGTGACAGGCTGGACCTGAAAGCTTCCTGGCAAGGAGGTCACTGGTTGCTGCGGGATTATCCACCGCACGCGGCTGCTGTAGCTGCTTACGGTGGGACGCCCCTTGGCATCCAGCCCCGGCCTAAACGTCGCGCGTTCGGGCAGAAGGCGACAGGTCGCTTCATCCAGCGCAAGCGAGCCGCTGCTGGCGGTTATCTGGCAAGCGCTGACACGCCCGTCCGGCCCGATTATCAAGCGGAAGCTGACAACGCCTTCCCGCTGTTCACGCAATGCCTCCGGCGGATAGTCAGCCGTTTTAACCCAGGAACCGGGATTGTTGATCGGGGTAGCGCCGCGGGCCTTGCCATTCCGCACAATGACTATCCCGGGTTCCGGTGCCGGTTGCGGCGCGGATACCGACGGCGATGGTACCGTATCCGCCGCTTGGGCCTGGGCATCGGCCCAGCCCCAGCCAAGCGTGGCGCAAATTGCCCTGGCAACGATCATCCCGCGCATTCACAAGCCCCTCAAAAACAAGCACATCGCCAGCCTATCAGCAGTCCCCTGTTTGGCAACCACTTGCCCCCCGCCCCCGGCAATCCTAAGGCCCAGCCATGGCCCATCCCGTCTCCCCGCTCGCACGCCCCTTCCCTGCCATGCCGCCGATCGGCGGCGTTACGCTGCGGGTCGCGCGTGCCGGATACAAGGACTGGGGCCGGTGCGATCTGACCTATGCCGAACTGGCCGAAGGCACGGCGGTGGCCGGCGTGTTCACCCGCAATGTCTGCTGTTCATCCGAAGTGGAACTGGGCCGGGCCAATGTGGCGCAGGGCCGCGCCCGGGCGCTGGTGGTCAATGCCGGCAATTCCAATGCTTTCACCGGCTATCGCGGGCGCGAGGCGGTGGAACAGATCATGGGCCAGGTTGCAGCGCACCTCGGCTGCCCGGCGGAGCAGGTCTTCGTCTCCTCCACCGGGGTGATCGGCGTGCCGCTGCCCAAGGACAAGGCGAAAGCCGGGATCGAGGCCGCGCTGGTGGCCCAGCCATGCGGCTGGGAAGATGCCGCCAACACGATTGGCACCACCGATACCTTCGCCAAGGGCGCAATGGCCACGGCCGTGGTCGGCGGCAAGACGGTGACCCTGGTGGCGATCATCAAGGGCAGCGGGATGATCGCGCCCGACATGGCAACCATGCTGGGCTACATCTTCACCGATTGCGCGATTGCCCCGGGCTTCCTGCAACAGCTGCTGAGCGAGGCCAATGCCCGCACGTTCAGCTGCATCACGGTCGATAGCGATACCTCGACCAGCGATACCGTGCTGGCCTTTGCCACCGGTGCAGCCGGGAACCAGCAATTGAACTGCGAAGGCTGCCCCGGCGCCGATGCCTTTGCCGCCGCGCTGGAAGACGTTTGCCGCCAGATGGCCCACCTGGTGGTGCGCGACGGCGAAGGCGCGCAGAAGTTCATCGCCGTGACCGTCAGCGGAGCGGTGAGCGACGAGAGTGCGCGCAAGGTTGGCCTGGCCATCGCCAATTCGCCGCTGGTCAAGACCGCGATTGCCGGGGAAGACGCCAACTGGGGCCGCGTGGTCATGGCGGTCGGCAAGGCCGGCGAACCGGCCGACCGCGACAAGCTGTCGATCGGCTTTGGCGGCACCTGGGCGGCAAAGGACGGGCAGCCCTTGGCCGATTATGACGAAGCCCCGGTCGCCGCGCACCTCAAGGGGCAGGACATCAGCATCGAGGTCGATCTGGGCCTCGGCGAAGGCCGCGCCACCGTGTGGACCTGCGATCTGACCCACGGCTACATCTCGATCAACGCCGATTACCGGAGCTGAGCGGCATGCTCACGATCTGGGGCCGGCTCAACTCGCACAACGTCAAGAAGGTCGTCTGGGCGGCGATCGAGATGGGCCTTGCCCACCGCCGGATCGATATCGGCGGGGCCTTTGGCTTCACGCCGGAATATCTGGCGCTCAATCCCAACCGGCTGATCCCGACGATCGAGGACGATGGCTTCGTGCTGTGGGAATCGAATGCGATCCTGCGCTATCTGGCGCACCGTCACGCCCCGGCCCTGCTTCCTGCCGATCCGCAGACACGGGCCAGCGGAGACAAGTGGATGGACTGGCAGTTCCAGTTTGCCGATGCCCAGCGCCATGCCTTTCAGGGCCTGGTGCGTCAGCCCCCCGAAGCGCGCGACGAAGCCGCGATTGCCCGCTCGGCCGAGGCCAGCGGGGCGCTGATGCGGATTCTCGATGCGGAACTGGCAGTGCGACCGTGGCTGTCGGGTGAAACGTTTGGCATCGCGGACATGCCGATGGGGGTCTATGCCCACACCTTCTTCACGCTGGCCATGCCCCGGCCGGACCTGCCGCATGTGGCGGAGTGGTACGCGCGGTTGCAGCAGCGTCCGGGCTATGCCGAAACGGTGATGATCCCGCTGACATGAGCACCCTTTCTCTTACCCCCGCCGTCCTGACCGTGATCGAGGACGCGGCGCTGCGGGCCGTGCTGCCGCGCTATCAATCGCTGGCCGCGCACCAGATCGACGCCAAGGCGGCAGACGATGTGGTGACCATCGCCGACAAGGAAGCCGAGCTGATCCTGGCCGAAGGACTGGCCCGGATTCTGCCCGAAGCGACGATCGTCGGCGAGGAAGCGGCCCATGCCGACCCCGCCCTGCTCGACCGGCTGGGCGATGCGCTGTGCTGGATCATCGACCCGATCGACGGCACCAACAATTACGCCGCCGGCAAGATGCCGTTCGGGATCATGGTTTCGCTCAGCCAGTCTGGCGAGACGATTGCCGGGTGGATCTATGATCCGATGTCGCCCCGGCTGTGCCATGCGCACCTTGGCCAGGGGGCCTTTGTCGGGGATTACCGCACAACCGCGCGGACCACCGGGCAGGTTCCGCCGATTGCCGCGATCAGCCTGGTCTTCATGGACCAGTCAAGGCGCGAGGCAATGAAGGCCCATATCGCGCCGCATTACAGCCTGGTCGATATCCCGCGCTGCGCGGCGGAGCAGTATCCCCGGCTGGTGCTGGGCACCAACGATGTGTCGATTTTCGAGCGCACCCTGGCCTGGGATCACGCCGCCGGAGTGCTGTTCGTCAACGAGGCCGGCGGCAAGGCCGCCCGCCCGGATGGCCGCCCCTATCGCGTGGACGAAGCCCACCTGCCCGGCCTGATCGGCGCGGCGAGCGAGGCGCTGTGGGACGATCTGGCCGGGCGGCTGGCGCAGCTTTGACCGAATGCCCCCTCCTCTTCAGAGGAGGGGAAGCTGCCTTACAGCACGCTTTCCAGCCAGCCCTTGAGTTGGCTCTTGGGCGCGGCGCCCAGCTTTTGCGCGACCGGCTGGCCATCCTTGAACAGGATCATCAGCGGGATCGACTGCACGCCGAACTGGCTGGCCGTGTCGGTGTTTTCCATGATGTCGACCTTGGCGATCGTCACCTTGTCGGCCAGTTCTTCGCTGATTTCTTCCAGCGCCGGAGCGATCATCTTGCACGGGCCGCACCAGTCGGCCCAGAAATCGACCAGCACCGGCTTGTCGGAATTGAGAACGTCGGCGCTGAAGCTGGCGTCGGTGACTTCTTTGGTGGCCATCGGGAATCTCCTTGAAAGGGGTTACCGCCAATCTAGGCGCGACGCCGCCTTTGGCAAAGCCCCGGCGGCCCATAGGATTGCTAGGTTGTGGGCAATTCCTGCTTGTGCAGCGCCAGCAGCGCCGCCGGAATCTCCAGCAGCATCGGCACCTGGGTGTAAAGCAGCGCGGCTTCCACCCGGCGGCCGGGATAGGTCGCTTCCAGCGCGGCGGCATAGGCGGCCATCTGGCGCAGGATCGCCACCGGCACATCGTCCAGCGTGGCGGGCGGGCGGCGGGCGGTCTTGAAATCGACCAGCCGGATCCGGTTCCCCTCGATCAGCAGGCGGTCGATCGTTCCGGCGATCACCTGTCCGCCCACAGTCGCCGCGATCGGCACTTCGGCCAGGGCTCCGGGGGCGAACAGCTCTGCCCAGCCCTTGTGCTCCAGCACCCGGATCGCAGCGGCGGCCAGTTCCTCGCGGGCCGGGGCATCGAGTTCGGCAGCGCTTTTCGCCAGCCAGGTCTGCGCTGCAATCTTGCGGGTGGACGGTTCGACTTCCGGCAGACGTTCAAGCAGGCGGTGGAGCAGCACCCCGCGCCGCGCCGCGACCGATCCGGAACCGGGCGGATAGGGCGGGTCGCTGGCCAGCTCCTCGCCCAGCGAGGAAGGGGCCAGCGGGCGTGGTGGGCGCGGTTCGGCAGCGACCGGACGGTCAAGCCACGGTGGTGATAGCGGCAAGTGCCCGCCGTCTGCCTGTTTGGGGGGTGCGGTGTCACCGGTAACCGTGCCGTGAACCTTGACCGCGCCCCAGATCGGATCCTCCTGCCAGTCGCCATCGAACAGCGGCTCCAGCCGGGCGTACCAGCTGTCAGGCTTTGGCTCCTTCGCCTTGCCGGACAGCGCCCCGCCAATGAACAGCGCTTCCTCCGCCCGGGTCATCGCCACGTAAAGCAGGCGCCAATGCTCCTGCATTTCCGCCATTTCCGCAGCTTCCTTGGCCGGCAGTATCGGCCCGCCCTGCTCGTCCTTGCGCAAGGACGGCAAGGGAATCGCCTTGCCGCTGAGCTCATCCTTCAGCTCCAGCGCAGACCCCCGCGAAGCCCGCGGATCGTCCGCCGCATCGGCCAGGATCACGATCGGCGCCTGCAGCCCCTTAGACCCATGCACCGTCATCACCCGAACCTCGTCGCGCGCTTTCCCCGCCTCGCGCTTCAACTCCCCGTCCCCGGCATCGAACCAGTGGATGAAAGTATTGAGACTGGGCACCTCGTTGACCGAGAAGGTGTTGGCAGCGTTCAACAATTCGTCGATCGGATCGTTCGCTTCCGCCCCCAGCCGCGCAACCAGCTTGCGCCGGCCGAGCCATGGTCCGGTAAGGATCCAGTGCAGCAGCGCCTGCGGCGGGTCATAGTCGGCGATCCGCAAGAGTTCACCCAACTGCGCCCAGACCCGGTCCACTTCGGCCTCGCCGCGCGAATTCCTGAGGTGATCGAACAGCGCCACGCCATCGGGCCGCCAGCCGAACCTGAGCAGGTCCTCCTGGCTCCACCCGATCAGCGGCGAAACCAGCAGGCAGGCGAGGTTGAGATCGTCATAGGGCTGCGCGGCAAAGCGCAGCGCGGCCATCAGATCGCGCACCGCCAGCGGCGCGCCGAGGCGCAGCCGGTCGACCCCCGCTACCGGCACGCCCCGGGCATAGAGCCGCGCAACGATCAGCCCGGCCAGTTCCTTGCGCTTCCTGACCAGCACCATGACATCACCCGGCGTGGCGCGGCGCAGGGTCTGGCCGTTCTTCTCCTTCACCAGCGGAAAGCCGTGATCCATCCAGTCGCGAACCTGCCGCGCGATCGTGTCCGCCAGCTTGCGATCACTGCGGGACAGCCAGCCCTCTTCGCCTTCGTCGGCAGTCTCGCCCGGTTCGCCGTCCTCATCGCTCGCCCCACCCAGAACCCGCCAGAACACCACCCGACCCGGTCGTTCCTGCCCGACATGCGGCTCGGCCGGCTTGTCCAGCCCCAGCCCGTCCTGCCCGATCTCGCCAATCGCGCGGTCGACGAAAGCGAGGATCTCGTGCGCGGTGCGATAGCTCTTGCCGAGGTCCAGATCCTGAAGTTGCCGAGCCGGACGGTTGTCGCGCAGTGCCAGCGCATTCTCGGCCACGGCCAGCATCTGTCGCCGCACCCGCTCCTTGGCCTTGGCGAAGTTTTCCGGGCTGGTGCCCTGGAACCGGAAGATTGCCTGCTTGTAATCCCCGACCACGAAAGCGGTGCGCAGCTTGTCGCCATGGGCGCCCTCGCCGCTGAAGAAATCGTCGATCAGCGCGAAGAAGATATCCCACTGCGCCTCGTTGGTGTCCTGCGCCTCATCGACCAGAATATGGTCGAAGCGCCGGTCGAGCTTGTAGCGGATCCAGTCAGCCAGCTCGCTGCGCCCGAGCAGGGCCGCGGCCTGGCGGATCTGGTCGTCGAAATCGATGAACCCGGCCCTTGCCTTGGCATCGTCCCAAGCCAGGCTGAACTTGCGCCCCACTTCCAGCGCGGGAGCCAGGAAATCGGCCAGTTCGAGCATGGCACGACGTTCACGTACCGCCTTGCAGCAGGCCAGCACGGCATCGGCCGCTTCGCTCAGGCTTTCCTCGAACTTGAGGACATTCTTGAGGTACTTGGGCACCTCGTCCTTGTTGAACAGGGCATCATACAGGCCATCGATCCCGGCCAGGCGACCTTCCGGCGATTCTTCCAGCCAGGCGGCAATCGGTCCGCTGATCTTGGCCCCGCTGGCGGTGTTCCAGGCCCGGTAGGCCGAAAGGCAGCACTCCAGTGCATCGGTATCGAATACCCCGTCGCTGCACAGGTCGAGCAGGTCATCGTGGCTGGCGTCGCTGGGCAGACCCAGCAGCCGCAGCACGCCCGGGCGCATCGGCGGTTGCCAGCCCGCTGGTCCTTCCCAGGCCTCGCGCGCCTTGGCACAGCGCAGCAGCCAGCCGGGCACGGCCTGAGGCCCCATCCGCACCGAGAGCAATTCCAGCGCACGCAGCGTGGAAACATCGTTGCTCCGGTCCGCCTCCAGCAGCAATTCGCTCAGGACTTCGCGGGCAAGATCGTCACGCTCGCGGTCTTCCATGGCCTTGACGCCGGGGAGCAGCCCCGCCTCGGCCGGGAAGGCGGAGAGCAGCCACTGCGAGAAGGCGTGGATCGTATCGATGCGCAGGCCGCCGCCCGGGCAATCAAGCACTTCGGCAAACAGGCGGCGCGCGCGGGCCTGCGATTCCGGCCCATAATCCGCCCCGATAGCCTTCAGATCGCCAGCCAGCGCCACCGCATCGGCGCGGACCCAGCGGGCCAGCACTTCGTTGATCCGGCTGGCCATCTCGGTCGCCCCGGCCTTGGTGAAGGTCAGGCACAGGATCTGTTCGGGCCGCACATCCGGCTGAAGGAGCAGACGCAGGACGCGCGCGGAGAGGACCTGGGTCTTGCCGGTCCCAGCCGAGGCCGACAGCCACACGACCTCGCCCGGATCGACCGCCGGATGCTGCTGGTCTGACAAGGGATAGAGCTTGCTCATTCCACCTCGCCTCCGCGCCCCTGCCATTCGTCCAGCCGCATCAAATGGTCATAGTCGTTGAAGCCGCCGATGTCGGGATTGAGCCGCGCCACGAACGGCTCATCGCCCTTGATCCACCGCGCAATCGCTTCGGTCAGATAGCGTTCGGTCTCGCTCAGGAACTCGGCCCGGGGGATGCCGCTGCGTTTGCCGTTTTCGGGGATCGGCTCGGAAACAAAGCCGAACTCGTTACCGTCGCTGCCCGGCTTGTCGCGCTTGGAGAACGACCAGTATTCGAACCCGTCGGGCGTGCCGTCCACGTCCTTGAACCCGCGCGCCGCCGCAATCAGTCCCAGTGTGCCAAGCTGCAGCGCGAAACCGTCCTGTACGCGCTTGCCCGACGGCGGCTTGCCGGTCTTGTAATCGACCATCACCAGCCCCCCGTCCGCGCGCCGGTCGATCCGGTCGGCCCGGCCGTGGACGCGAACCCCGGCTAGCACCATCTCGCCCTTGATTTCGCTGGCCAGCACAACCCGGCCCTCGGCCTTGGCGCGGGTGATTTCGTCGTCGATCCATTCCAGCCCGCGGGACAGTCGCGGCCACCACAGCCGCGCGGTGACCGGATGGGCCTGCATGCTCGCAAGTTCGGCCTGGGCAATCGCAATCAGCTCGCCCGGCCCGCCCCCGGCCTTGTGCCAACGCTCCATCACCGCATGCACCACTGTGCCCTGCCAGGCCGCGCTGGGCTCCGCATCCAATGGATCAAGCCGTTTCAGCCGCAGGATTGCGCTGGCATAGAACTGATAGGGATCACCCCGCAGTCGGTCGATCGCAGTGACCGACAGCGCCACGTCGCGCTGCTGCGCGCTCGGCTCAGGCTTGGGCTGCGGATAGCGCGGCGCCTGGACGGCATGATCGATCGTCCGCGCCAGTTCCAGCGCTTCGGTTTCGCGGTGGTCCTTGGCCAGTTCGCCCAACATCGCCTCGACCCGCAGAACGAAGCGGCTGGGAATTACCGGGCCGCCCTCGTTGCGCTGCGACCAGCTTAGCACGACCTCTGGTGCGCCAAGCGCACCGGCCAGGTCATGCGCGGCAAGACCGATGCGGAATTCGCCCGCCGGAACGCCCAGCGCGCGCAGCACCGCCGGGGGCAGAAGCGGTTCCGGGCTTGGCGCAGCCGGCCAGCTGCCTTCGGTAAGACCTGCACAGATCACCAAATCGGCCCGGCTCATCCGCGCTTCCAGCAAGCCGTAAATCGCCACGCGTGGATGCCCGCCCCACGGCGGGCGGACGGAGACGCGGTCCATCGCATCGCGCAGCACCCGCGTCAGGTCCCTTGGCGCGAGGCTGGTGCCGACCTCGGCGGCGGCCTCGCGCAGCTCTTCCAGCCAGGCGGCCAGCGAGCGGCCATCGGCCTCGCCCCACAGCCGCGCACCGCACAGCGCTTCCCCGGCAGCAGAGAGACGGTCCAGCGCCTCGGCCAGCGGCACTTGCTCCGGCAGGTCGAGCAGCGGGGCCAGCACCTGCTCCACTCCGTCCCACCATGCCGCGATGTCTTCGCCCCGGGCGCGCTGGGCCAGCTTGGCAATCGCGGCCCGGATCGGGCCAAATCCCGGCTGCGGGCGCGGGCCACGCAGCGCCAGATCGAGCGCGCGGGCGTTGTCCAGCCAGCGCGGCCGTCCCTCGCCCGCACCGACCAGCGGATGGGTCAGCAACGCCAGCAGCGGCACCGGCGCAGCCTGGCTGGCGGCCAGTTCGGCCAGCAGCAGCAGCGCCCGCCCGGACGGAGTCTGCGGCAGCGGCGCACCGGCGGTATCATCGGCATAAACGTTCCAGCGCTTCAGGTGCGCCACGACGCGGCCCGCCAGCCCGCGATCGGGCGTGACCAGGGCAATGCGCTTTTCCGGTTCGTCCAGCGCGCGGCGGATCAACAGGGCCACGGCCTGTGCTTCCTCGCCCGGATGGGCACATTCCATCAATCGCACGCCGGACAGGCGGCGCTGCTCCGCTTTCAGATCGACCCACCCGGCGCTGCCCTCTGGCGGCAGGAACAGGTTCGAAATCGCCTTGCTGCGCGCGGGCGGTGCGGCGCCCAGGCCGGCGCGGTGCCAGGGATCGACCTCATCCCGGTTCACCCCCATCCGGTTGAGCAGCAGCTTCAGATGGTACTGCGGATGGGCCAGCGCATCGCGCGCGCCAAACGGCGGACCGTCCGCCTCGTCCGCAATGCCCGCGCTGCCCAGCGATTCCCACACGGTCGCATCCAGCGACAGGTCAAGATCGGGCAGGATCACCGCCCCGCCCGGCAGTTCGGAAACGACTTTCAGCAGTCGCGCCAATGCCGGTGAAGCACTGGTAATCCCGGCGGCCACGATCGGCTGATCCGGCGGCGTTTCACGCCAGCGCCGCGCCGCGTGATCGAACAGCAGGTTGCGGCGGACCGGCGCGTCCACCTCGCCCCGCACGGCCAGTTCGGCCAGCCAGTGCGCCTGCACCCGCGCGAAGGTGCGGGTCGAGGCCTGCCAGTGTCCGGCGAGGTCGCCGACGATACCGGCCACCCGATCATCCAGCAGGTCGCCCAGTTCGATCCCTTCGACCGCCAGCCGGTCCATCGTCCGCCCGGTTTCGAAAGCGAGCCGCAGCAGGCCCGGAGCCTTGGGTGCGTCCTGGCCCATTTCGGCCTTGAGCAACTCCGCCAACCGCAGCCAGCGCCGCACCGGATCGGCTGCTGGCGGCACCTCTGCCCCAGCCCCAAGGGGATCGAGCAGCGGCCCGAGCGTTTCATCCAGGTCAAGATCGCCGACCACGGCCATGCGCGGCAGCAGCATGCCTCCGCCAGACAAGCGTACGAAGGCTTCGGTCACGATCCGCACCGCGCGGCGGTTGGGCAGCAGCAGGGTCAGGCGGGCAAGGCCCAGGTCCTTGTCGGCGTAGCGCGGGATCAGGCCCGCAACCAGGGCATCGGCAAAGCCGCGGTGCGCGGCGATGGAATAGACCCGGGGGCCCGGCCGGTCAGGCATCGCCCGCCAGCGCCGCGAGGCGAGCCTCGGCCGGGGCAATGGCCTGCGGCGTGCCGAGATCGAACCACTCTCCGGCATGGACCACGCCGAACAACCGCCCTTCGGCTATTGCCCTGTCCCACAGCAGATTGGTGGAGAACGGCCCATCCGGCGCATCGCGCAGCAGGCGGTGCGCGGCAATCTGGGCACCGATGAAGATATAGGGCGCGCTGTCCTCGTCCTTGCCGCGGCGACGCAGGCAGCCATCAGACTCCAGATGGAAATCGCCCTTGCCATGGTGCTGGTGGGCGCGCTCCTTGGGCACCAGCAGCAACAGGGCGTCCATCCGCGCCGGATCCCAGGCATCGGACAGATCGAGCAGGGTATTGCGCGGCCCGTCGATCCAGATGTTGTCGCTGTTCACGCAGAAGAACGGATCGGGCAGCAGCCCCGCGCGCCAGGCCTTGACCATACCGCCGCCGGTTTCCAGCAGTTCGTCCCGCTCATCGGAAAAGGCCACCGACGGATCGGTGCGCCCGGCCAGATAGGCTTCGATCTGTTCGGGCAGGTAATGGACGTTGACCACCGCGCGGGCGATCCCGGCATCGGCCAGATGATCGATCATGTGGTCGATCAGCTTCTTGCCGGCCACTTCGATCAGCGGCTTTGGCGTGGTGGCGGTCAGCGGCAGCATCCGCTTGCCCAGCCCCGCCGCCATGACCATGGCCGTATCGCTGACCAGCGGCGCGCGGCTCATACCTCGAACCTGCCTCCGCCCGCGGTGCGGTACTCAGCCGGGATGTTGGCATCGAACCAGGCCGCGACCGGTTCCAGGGCCGGGTGGGTCAGATCGCGTTCCAGCAGCGCCCAGACGCGGGGGATGTAATCAAGGTAGCGCGGCTTGCCGTCGCGCTTCCACAGCCGCACGAAAATGCCGACGATCTTAGCGTTCCGCTGCGCACCGAGCCGGGCATAGTCGGCCAGAAATTCCGGCCCGGCCCCGGTCTTTTCGACGTAATAGTCGAACATCGCGATCTCCAGCTCCGGCGAGACATCGCGGCGCGCGTCCTGCAACAGCGAGACCAGATCATAGGCCTTGTGCCCGTTCAGCGCGTCCTGAAAATCGAGCAGGCCCTGGCTGCCAAGCGAGCCGAGCAGCATGATGTTTTCGGCATGGTAATCGCGCAGCACGCAGACCCCGGGGCGCTGGCGCGGCAAGAGTTCGCCCAGCACCTTTTCCCAGGCGGTGTTATAGCCGGCGGCATCGACATAAAGCCCGCGGGTCGGACAGTACCAATCGGTGAACAGCCGGACTTCGCGCATATATTCGCTCAGCGAATAGTCGAGGAACGGACCCGCCGGCAGGCGGTGTAGTTCAACCAGCGCGTCGATCGCGGCGCGGTAGACTTCGGTCTCGTCGGCCGGCCAGGCATCGACATATTCGCGCATCCGCACTTCGCCGAAGTCTTCCAGCAGGACCAGCCCGGCGGCGGCATCTTCAGCCAGGATGCGGGGTGCACGCAGACCGTTGGCATCCAGCCATTTCGCCGCGCGCAGGAACGGCTGCGGATCCTCGTGCGGGGGCGGCGCGTGCATCAGCATCGCGGTTTTTCCGCTGGCCCGGCGCAGACGGAAATAGCGGCGGAACGAGGCATCGCCCGGCAGCGGCTCAACCACGGCATCACCCCAACCGGCGGCAGCAAGGAAGGGTTCGATTCCGGCAGGGAGATGGTCGCTCATGGCATCCGCCCTAGCCAATCCGCCCCCGGCTCGACAATCGCAATCCGCCCCGTTTCCGCAGTTTCCAGACGGATCGCAAGACAGCCCGGTTCATGGGCGAAACCGCCCGCCATTTCAGGCCACTCCGCCAGCATCGCCGCGCCGTGGCGGTAATCGTCCAGCCCCAGTTCCTCGGCCTCCTGCGGATCCTTCAACCGGTAGAAATCGGCGTGAACCAGCGGCAGTCGCAAGGCAGGCGGATCATAGGTCTCGATGATCGCGAAGCTGGGCGACGGTACCTCGCCTTGGTGTCCCAGCGCGGCGATGATCGCGCGGGCCAGCGTGGTCTTGCCCGCACCCAGCCCGCCAGACAGCGCCACCACGTCGCCAACCTGCAAGGCCGCAGCAATGCGCGCACCGAAGGCCTCCATCGCGGCCAGATCGGGCAGATCGACCGTCACGGCAGTTCCACGATCGCCGCGGTCCCCTGCCCCGGTTCGGACATCAGTTCCAGCGTGCCCTCGTGGGCCTCGATCAGCTGGCGGGCAAGCGGCAGGCCCAGGCCCTGGCGGCGTTCCACGCCCTTGCCGTCGGCGCTGACCTTGATCCCTTCAAGCGCGCGGGCCAGCGTTGCCGCATCCATCCCGGCACCGTTATCCGAAATGACGATCCGCGCCTTGCCCTTGTGCGCGCCCAGTTCCACCAGAACGCGGCCGCCAGCCGGCGTGGCGGCAATGGCATTGTCGATCAGGTGGCCGATCGCCCGGGCAAGACGGCGCCGATCCCCCTCGATCCGCCCCGCGCTCTTGTCGCCGCGCAGGTCGAGCGTGAGGCCCGCCGCCTTGATCCGTTCCGCCCGGTCCTCGACCAGGGTCGTGACGAAGGACAGCAGGTCGATCTCCTCGCGCGCCAGCGGCAGCATCCCGGCCTCGCTTTGCGACAGGTCGAGCACGCTTTCGATCTGCTCGCCCAGCCGCTCGACCGATTGCAGGATCGCGCCGACATATTCCTTGCCGCTGTCGCTCAGTTCGCCGCCCAGCCCGGCTTCAAGCAGTTCGGCAAAGCCGCCGATCGAAGTCAGCGGCGTGCGGAATTCATAGCTCATGTTGGCAAGGAAGCGGGTCTTCATCGCATCGGCCTCTTCCAGCGCGGCGTTGCGCTGGCGCAGGGCTTCCTCGGCCTTTTGCGAATCGGTGATGTCGAGCACGGTCAGCAGCCCGTTGCCATCGGGCAGCGGCACCCCGGCAAATTCCAGCGTGCGTCCATCGGCCAGCACCGCGCGGCCACCGGTCTGCCTGCGGTCGAGCGTGGCCGCGCGCACCACGTCGCCGACCGCCTTGACCCGCACCGGCTTCGCCAATTGCCGGGCCAGCTGTTCCAGCAGGCTTTCGATCCGCGGGTGCTGGTCCAGGAACGCTTCTTCCAGGCCCCAGTCGGCCGCAAAGCGCCGGTTCCACAATTGCAGGCGGCCATCGGGGGCGAACACGGCAACCGATTCGAACAGGCTGTCGAAGGTCGCGGTGCGGGTGCGCAGCAGGGTGTCGCGCGCGGCGGAAAGCTGCAATTGCTCGGTCCGGTCCTCGGCAATCAGGATCAAGCCGCCATCGGGCAGCGGCTGAGCGACGATCCGCACATGGGTGCCATCGCCCAGCACCCAGGATTCCTCCTGCGCCGCCCCGGCGGTGAACCAGCCGGTCCGCTCGCGCCGCCAGGCCGGGAAATCGCGCGCTTCCGGCACCCGGCCGGCATCACGGGCCATATCGAGCCAGCGTTCGAACTGCGGCGGATCGAGCATGATCGAACCCTTGAGCGCGAAGATCCGCTGGAACGGCAGGTTGGCAAAGCTCAGGCGGCGCTTGGCATCGAACTGCGCCACCCCGGCGGAAAGCTGATCGAGCATCGCCCGCTGCGCCTCGCCAAAGGCGCGCAGGGTGCGCGACAGCTCTTCCATTTCCTCGATATCGACAGCGTATCCGGCAATCCCGTCTTGCCCCAGCGGCAGGTCGGACACCCGCAGCGCGCGGCGCATGCCATCGATCGTGGCAGAGACGACCCGCTCGATCGGCAGCTGCTTGGCCGCGGCCTGCAGCGCAATCTGGCGCGCGGTCAGGCCATCGACACTTTCGACCAGTTCCAGCCCCTCGGCCACCACCGCGCGGGGATCGTCGCCGCCGACCGCGCGGACATAGGCCTGGTTGACCAGTTGCAACGACCCGTCCGGCCCGCGGAACCACATCGGCATCGGCGCGGCCTCGATCAGTCCGACCAGCGCGGCAAAGTCGGCCTGCGCCCGCGCCGCCTCGTCGCGCAGCTGGACCAGTTCGCTCTCGCTATCGGAAAAGTCGAACACCCAGACCAGCGCCGCCCCGCCGGGAGAGATTTGCGGATCGGCCAGATGGCCGCGCAGCGCCAGGCTGCGCTTCGACCCGCGCGGCGTGGCGACCATCCGGAACGGCGCAGCGGTGCGCTGGCAGCGCCGTACCGCCTCGGTCAGTTCCTCCAGCTTGTCAGTCGTCAGCCCGCCACCGCCGCCATCGATCCGTCCGCCGTCCAGCTCGGTCAGGAACTGCGGAACCTGGTCCAGCCCCAGCCAGCCGGCCAGCCGCTGCGGTGCCTCGATCCGGCCATCAACCCGCACCAGCAGCGGCAGCGCCGGACTTTCATCGACCATCCGCGCGAGCCGCCTCGCGTGGCGCTGGCCAGCCTCGGCCCGCCGCTCGCGCCGCCGCGCGGCGACCAGTGCAATCGCCGCAGCGATTGTCCAGCCGGCCAGCAGCAGCCCGATCAGGGCCAGCGCAGTGGGGGTGAAAGTCATGCCTTCCAGCTATGCGCGACCGGCCCGGAACGCAAGCGGGCCGCCCACGATATCGTGGACGGCCCGCCTTGGCGCAGCCCGGACCGGGTCCGGGACCTTGCGCGGCTTAGTAGCGGTAGTGATCCGGCTTGAACGGACCGGCCTGCGGCACGCCGATGTACTTGGCCTGCTTGTCGCTGAGCTTGGTCAGCTGGACGCCCAGCTTTTCCAAGTGCAGCGCGGCGACCTTCTCGTCGAGATGCTTGGGCAGGACATAGACTTCGTTCTTGTACTGGCTGCTTTTGGTGAACAGCTCGATCTGGGCCAGCGTCTGGTTGGTGAAGCTGGCCGACATCACGAAGCTGGGGTGGCCGGTGGCGCAGCCCAGGTTCACCAGGCGGCCCT
>ERZ761602.4495-NODE-4495-length-17816-cov-7.837734_pt1 | contig 17816 bp, 15 predicted proteins | sample MGYA00512165_ERZ761602 | MGnify/ENA primary metagenome ERZ761602 (study PRJEB28899, sample SAMN02445085) | bioreactor sludge metagenome | biome: EBPR sludge; isolation source: Thorneside wastewater treatment plant | place: Australia: Brisbane, Thorneside... | reverse complement strand
GTGGGGCGGCGTCGGACGCGGCAAGACCTATCTGGTCGATACCTTCTTCGACGCCTTGCCGCTGGAACGCAAGCAGCGCATCCACTTCCACAGCTTCATGCGGTCGGTGCATGCCGAGCTGAAGCAACTGCGCCACCAGCAGGAACCGCTGCGGGTGGTCGCCCGCCACTTCGCCGACCGGGCGCGGGTGATCTGCCTGGATGAATTCTTCGTGTCCGACATTACCGACGCCATGCTGTTGTACGGTCTGTTGCAGGAGTTGTTCGCCCGCGGCGTCACCCTGATCACCACTTCCAACATCGAGCCGGACGGTCTGTACCAGGACGGTCTGCAACGCGCCCGGTTCCTGCCCGCCATCGAATTGCTCAAGCAGCATCTGGACGTACTGAACGTGGACGGCGGCGTGGACTACCGGTTGCGCTACCTGGAAAAGGCCGAAATCTATCACTACCCGCTGGACGAGCGGGCCGATCAGATTTTGGCGGACGCCTTTACCCATATCGCGCCGGAACCGGGCCATCGCGGCGGCGACGTGGAAATCGAGGGTCGGTTCATTCCCACCCTGCGCGAGGCGGACGGCATCGTCTGGTTCAATTTCCGGGCGATCTGCGATGGACCACGCGGCACCGCCGACTATATCGAGGTTGCCCGCTGCTATCACACCGTGCTGATTTCCAACGTGCCGGTGATGGACTGGCAGATGGAGAACCAGGCGCGACGCTTCGTCAATCTGGTGGACGAGTTCTACGACCGGGGCGTCAAGTTGATCCTGTCCGCCGCCGCGCCGGTGCTGGAGCTTTACACCGGCGAGAAGCTGAGGTTCGAGTTCCAGCGCACCGCCAGCCGCTTACAGGAAATGCAGTCGCACGAATACCTGGAGCGGCCGCACTTGCCGTAAACGTCAACCCACCACCCGCACCGGCGTTCCGGCCAGAAACCCCACGATATTCTCCGCCAGTTGCCCGACCAGGCGCTGGCGCGATTCGCGGCTGCCCCAGGCGCAGTGTGGGGTGACGATCAGGTTGGGGATATCGGGCGCCAGCAGCGGATTGCCGTTCACCGGCGGCTCCAGGCTCAATACGTCCACGCCCGCCCCGCCCAGCGCGCCCCGGCGCAACGCGTCGGCCAGCAAAGCCTCGTCCACCAGCCCGCCCCGGGCGGTGTTGATCAGGATGGCGTCGCGCCGCATCAGCGCCAACTCCCAGGCCCCGATCAAGCCACGGGTCGCCGGTGTCAGCGGGCAATGCAGGCTGAGCACGTCCACCTGCGGCAACAGCGCCGACAGCGGCGTCCGATCCGCCAAGGTCTCCACCGTGCCGGGTCGCTGGGCGATCCGCACCCGCATTCCGAACGCCTCGGCCACGCGCGCCACGCCCCGGCCCAGTTCGCCATGACCGACGATGCCCAGGGTCTTGTCGGCCAATTCGTGGATGGGGAAATCCAGCAGGCAGAACTGGCTGGCCCGTTGCCAGCGGCCGTCGCGCGCCGCCCGCTGGTATTCCGGCCAGCGGGTGCATAGGGCCAGCAGCAGCGCGAACACATGCTGGACCACCGCCGGCGTGCCATAACCCCGACAGTTGCAAACGGTGACGCCGCGCGCCACCGCCGCGTCCAGGTCCACGTTGTTGACACCGGTGGCGGCGATGACAATCAGCCGCAGACGCGGCGCCCGCCGGATCGTGGCGGCGTCCAGCGCCACCTTGTTGCTGATCACCACCTCGGCCTGTTCGATCCGCCCGGCGACCTCGGCGGGCGCGGTGGCGGGGTAATGGCGCCAGTTCGGCAGCACGCGATCGAGACCGCCGAAATCCAAATCGCCGCGATCGAGCGAGTCGCGGTCGAGAAACACACCTAACATGCGGGAAACCTCCGATGGGCGATGGGCCTCATTATAGGCGCAACCCCGCCCGTCATCGGCGGCAACCGTCCTGGGCCGGGCCTGACGCGACCAGCACGCCACCGCCGCTCAGGCGACGTCAGTTCAGATTGGCGTCTGGGTAATACTTGGCGCCGGTGATGCTGATCCCGACGATAGCGCCCTGGTCGCTGAGCTGGTACATCAACACGCCCGGCGAGACCGACACCCCCAACTGGTTGCCCATGCTCTGGGTGCGGGTTTGCGCCGACGCCATCACGTTGCCGCCGAACTCCCAGCCCGAATAGACGAACTGGTCGAAGGCTTGGGGGTTCTCGAACACGAACACCAGTCGGAACCGCTGAACCCCGAAGCCGTAGCCGGGCTGCAACTCGACCATCCGCATGAAGGTCTCCCGCCGGGTGGCATGGTTGACGGCGAGTCCTTCGCCGGTCGCGCTACCCATGAAGAGCACTTTGAAGCCGAAGTTGCTGAAGACGGCGTAACCGGCCGCCTGCTGAATCTGGCGGCGCGCGGCGGGATATTGCTGGTAAAGCTGCGCGATGGTCTCGTTCGCCATGGCGCGAATCTCGGCGCGCTGCTCGTCGGCCTGATAGGGGGACATGGGCGCCGTCGAACACGCCTGCAAGCCAAGACCCAGGACAATCATCAGCGACAACGCCATGAAGGCGCGGAATGGCGCGACCGCGCCGAATATTCGTTGCATCTTGAACATGTTTCGATCCTCGATATGTGGGCTGAATTCGTAGGGTAGCGGAATGGAAGGGACGCATGGGGATTCGTTCGATCCCGACCGGCGATTTTAGGTAATTTTTGAAATTTTCATAACATGATCCATCTTCTTGACAAAACGCGACATTCTCACCTTAACTGTCCAGGATGAACCACCACGACCGATTGACCAGGGACTGGAGCACCGACGGCTCCCCGCCCCAAACGCATCCCGTCAGCGAAGGCTGGCTGCGGGTCGGCCCGCTGGTCGAGGTTCCCCAAGTGCTGCGGGCGTTCGGTGTCGACCCAGTCGAACTCATGGCCAGCCTCGGCCTTGATCCAGACCTGCTCGACGATCCCGAGAACACGATCGCCTTCGCCACCATGGGCCGGTTGCTGAAGCGGTGCGCAGCATGGACGCAATGCCCCCATTTCGGATTGCTGATCGGACAGAGGATGGGGCCAGCCTGTCTGGGCCTGGTCGGTCAACTGCTCCAACACCTGCCGGATGTCGGTTCGGCGCTGCGCGGCCTGGTCCTGAACCTGCATTTGCACGACCAGGGGGGAGTGCCCTTGTTATCGGTCGAGCAGGGCATGGCAACGCTGGGCTACGCGATTTACCAGCGGGGCGTGGAAGGCGCCGACCAGATTTACGATGGCGCCATCGCCATCACCTTCAATATCATGCGGGCGCTGTGCGGCCCGGCCTGGCGGCCGACCGAGGTGCTGTTTTCTCATCGCCAGCCGAGCGATGTCGGACCGTACCGCCGCTTCTTTCGGGCGCCGCTTCGCTTCGATGTGGAGCAAACCGCGCTGGCGTTCCCGGCAACGTGGCTTGATCGTCCCCTGCCGGGCGCTGATCCCAACCAGCGCCACCAGATCGAACAGCAAGTCGCCACGCTCGCAAACCTGGACAGCGGCGACTTGACCGGCCGGCTGCGCCGCGTCCTGCGGATCCTGTTGGTCACTCACCGAACTTCCCTGGCCGAGGTCGCGCAGCTTTTCTCGATGCACCGCCGCACCTTGAATCGGCGGCTGGAGGAGCGGAGCGTCACTTTTCAATCGCTGGTGGATGAAGTCCGCTACGAAATCACGCGCCAGTTGCTGGAAAACACGCAAATGTCCATCTGCCAGATCGCGGCGACCCTCGACTATGGCGACGCCAGCGCGTTCACTCGGGCGTTCCGGCGCTGGTCGGGAACCACGCCGGCCGCGTGGCGAACGCGGTTTTTGACGGGTGGTTGACTCTGGGCTGAGCGACGACGAAAAAAGCCCCTCTCCGCATAGGGGGAAGGGCAGGTGGTGTGTGCTTTTCAACCAATCAGCCCGCGAGAGGCCGTATATAACGTCTTTTACTGCATCTTGACCGTAAGACCAGTCACATTTCCAAGGTTGAGATCCAACCCCTTGGTCCGCGAGCGCAGGTTCATGATCACACCATTCTCGTTTTGTAGGCGCTGGCCGCCCACGCCACCACCCACGGCGACGCTCGCCTCCAGCTTGGTGTAGGTGCCCGGGAACTTGGAAACATCCTGCAAGGCGTACACCTCGCCGACCGCGCTCATCTTCGAGATGCCGACGTTGAGGCCGGCGCTCAAGCCTTTGATATTGAATGAATATTTCTTACCCTTGAAGGTCAGCGTCCCACTACCCTCGCTGCCGCCCAGCACCAGCCCAAACTGCTTCTCCTCAATCGTGACCTCGCCGACCGGTTTGTCGATGTCGGCCGCCCGCGTCAGACCGCCCACCAGCAACGACACGGCCAGTAGAACGCCGCCGGTCACTTTACAAAGGCTTTGCATCATTGGATTTCTCCTTGGAAGTAGTACAACTTGAACGAGTGGATTGACCGCCTGTTGCCAGACAGTGGTCGGGGAATGAAACCCGATGGTTGGTATTGCTTCGATGGTAACCGTTCATATCCCCTGGCGGTTTTGCCCCGCATGGTGCGGGACGAGAGGGGTCTGAACGGTTATCTTCGATGAGCCATGACCAACTCCGGGTTGCAATGGATCAGGAGGGTTCGATTCAACGTCCTCCAAGTTGTTTTTGTCGCCAGCACGGTCAGGGTGTCGCCCCGCTCAATTGCCGCAGCAGCGCCCGCGCCTCGGGGTTGTCCGGTTCCAACGCCGTCAGACGCTGGGCATGGCTGCGCACCGCATCCAGGTTTCCCGCATCGCGCTGAAACGCCACCAGCGCCATCAGTGTATCGCGATCGTTGGGGTGTTTCGCCAGCACCGTTTCCAGCGTCCGGATCGCCGGCGCGCGCTGGCCAGTCCCGTTCAGCGCCACCGCGTACACATAGCCGTAGCGGGGGTTGTCGCCACCCAGCCGGGCGGCTTCCGCCAGCGCGGTCAAAGCCTCGGGCAGCCGCTGCTGGCGGATCAGCAACAGTCCGAGCGCATGATGCGCGGTGGCGTTGCGCCGATCAAGTTCCAACGCCTGGCGCAGCGTCTTTTCGCCGTCCGCGTCGCGTCCCTGGATTCGGTACAGATCGGCGAGATTGACCGCCGCCTGGGTGAAGGCGGGTTGCAGGTCCAGAGCGGCGCGATAGGCGGCTTCGGCCCGGTCGAACTGGCCCTGGTCGACCTGGATCAGCCCGATGTTCAGATACGACTCCGGGCGATCGGCGTTGGTTTGTTCAGCCGCGATGTACTCGGTCACTCCCCGCTGAACCGCTTGACGCTGGTGCTCGGTCAGCATTTCCTTCGGCACCGCGGCCAACGCGCGCGCCGCGTCGATCCGCACCTGCCGTACCGGGTCGTCGAGCAGTGACGACAAATGGCGGACCTTCAACTCCGCCGGCAACGCTTCCAACCCCCGCGCCGCCGCGCTCCGCAACAGCGGATCGGGATCGGTCAACAAGGGGCGCAGGGCCTCGAACCCGGCGGGATCGAGTCGCTCGCCGAGCAGCATCGCCCCGCTGGCCCGAGCGATATTGGGCTGATCCGGGTTGTTCAGCAGCGCCCGCAATAACTCCCGCGCGCCGGCGGCCTCGGTGTGGCCAGCGTGCAGCGCCTCGGCGAACTGTTGGTGACCGGGCAGGGGTTGACCATACCACTGCCGGACCTGCTCCGCCGCCCATGCGGCCGGTTTGTCGCCATGGCAACGATTGCAAGCATTGGGGACATTCAGCTTCACCGTCAAGTCCGGGCGGGGAATGCGGAAGCTGTGGTCGTGGCGCGGGTCCACGATCATGTAGGTCGTGGGAGGCGCGTGACAGGCGACGCAATCCGTGCCCTGGGAACCAGTGGGGTGAAAATGGTGTTGCGGCGACTCGTATTTCGCCGCGAGGTGGCATTGCAGGCAAACTGGGTTGCCAGCGACGCGCAGCTTGCCGCTGTGGGGTTCATGGCAGTCGCCGCAACTCACCCTTTTGGCGAACATCTTGCTTTGCAGGAAGGAGCCGTGGTTGAACACCTCGTCCTTCATCTGCCCGTCGGGGTAGTAGAGATCGGGCGTCAGCAACGCCAGTCGGTGGGTGTCCAGCAAAGGCTGGCCAAAGACGTAATCCTCCCAGAATTGCCCGCGTCGGGAATGACAGCGGGCGCACAACTCCAGTTCGCGGCTGGACGAACGCGGCGCGCCACCCGGAGTGTTGCTCGTGGCCGGCTTGGCGGTCCACCGTTCGCTCAGTGGTGGATTCAGGGTGGCGGTCGCCAGATTCAGACCTTTCATGGCCAGCGTGCGCAAGTGAAACCGCAGGCCGCGCCGCTCGTCAAGGACGATGGCCAGCCCCTTGGTTCGGTTCAGCGGTTGCCAGTCGCCTTCTTTTTTGGCCCAGGCGAGGTGATCGGCGCCGGGACCGTGACAGGCTTCGCAGGAGACGTTGATTTCGGACCAGGTGGTGTGGAAGCGCTTGAGTTTGGCGTCGTAATTCTTGCGCAGATTGGTGGAATGGCATTCGGCGCACATGTAATTCCAGTTCTGTTGCAAGCCGGTCCAGTGCAGCGGGTCTTGATGGGTGAGATTCTGATTGGGATAGAGGTGAAACCAGCGCTGTCCACCCTGCTCCCTGGACCGCGAGTCCCAGGCGATGCCCAGCGCCTGATAGCGACCGTCGGCGAAACCGATCAGGTATTGCTGCAAGGGATACACGCCGAAGGTGTAGGCAATCGGGTAGTCCCGCAATTGCCCGTCCGGCCCGTCGGTGCGGACCATGAATTGGCCGTCACGGCGGAAAAAGGTGGAGGTGACGCCGACGTCGGTGAAGGACGTATCGTTGAAATCGCCGAGCACCGTCGATTCGAGGGCGGGTTGCATCGCCTGGGCGTGCTGCGAGCCTTGCCAGTGCCGATATTCGGTCGCATGACACTCGGCGCAGCTTTGCGCGCCGACGTAGCCGCTGCCGGTTGGCGCGACCGGGGGATGACTGGCTGGCAAGGTTACGGGCAGGGGTTCCATGGGTTCGTTGGCGGAATGCGCCCAAGAGGCGAACAGGACCAAGCCACCAAGCAGGAGGACGCGGAACCACCATGGCGCGGCCAATGAGGAAAACCGCCAGGAGGATGGGTGCATGGTTACGGATTCCTGGTCGTCGTCGGACCCGGTGGGTGCTTAAGGTTGATCGGCGTTGGCGCCAGCATCAATTGCCCTCGTCCGAACAGCCGTTGTCCGAATCGTCGTCATTCGAGCAGCCGCTATCCGAATCGCCGTCGTCCGCAGCGTCGTAATCCGCCCGCCGCCACATCCGGCGATCGACGCCGGCGATCGACATAGGCGTCAGCGGTCTGCCGATGGCATCGATGAACAGGGAGGCCACGCCGGCGGCGGCGGGCATTTCCCCTTGCAGAACCCGAATGTCATAGCTCAATTCATCGCCCTTCAGCACCGGATCGCGCAGCACCACGACCACGTCCGTGACCTTGCCCATGCCGAGGATCGACAGGGTGGCGTTGGGCGGATCGGACAGAAAGCTGCCCTTCCCCTCTTTCCAGAACGGGACGAACTCCGCGGTGGACATGTGACCGGCGAGGCGCTCCGGGCGGTCGGAAAAGACTATCGTGGTCGGACTGACGTCCTTCAGGGTCAATTTGCCATCGGCGTACTGGATGCCGCGCGCATTTTGGACGAACAGGAAGTCCGCTTTTTTGGCCGCTTTCTTGGTCTTCGTCTCGGTTTTCCTGACCGGCTCCTCGGCAGTCCAGGCCACGCCAGGAGCAGCAATCAACAAGGCCAGCAGCGTCGCGGCGATCATCGGGAAGCGTCGCATCATCATGGGTCGTTCCTCATGCAGTTTCGGGTGCGGTTGGGAGTTGGCGGGTCATCGCGGCCCCTTTAAAGCTCCCGCGTAGGTTCGCGTCGAGCCGAGCAAGATGCACCGTGGACGCTGGTTTTCTTCCGCCAGGCTTTATCGACCGTGGATCTGGTCCAGCCGCGCGCGAAATTGTTGCGCCCAACCATCGAACGCCTGCTTGGCGTAGGCCCAGGTCGAATAAGCCTTGGCATAATCCGAAAAGCCCGTGGTGATGGCGTTGCCGACGCCTTTCGAGGTATCGACCACGTATTTCCGGCCGACCTGGGTATCGGCGTACTCGGCGATCACCTGGCTGGTCTTGCCGTCGATGAATTGCGCGGCGATACCGGTGCGGCCCAGATAGGGCGCGGACCCGACCGGTCCACCCGTCGCCGCTCCCGAGGCCACGTCGGCAACCGTGGCGTAGGGCACGACCAACGCGACCACGCTCATCTCCGGCTTGGTCGGCACCAGATCGACGACGGTGATCCGCACCCGCAGCACGCCTGGCCCAGGCTGGGTCACGACCGGGTAAGCGTCGCCCAGCGATTTCACGATGGACTGATGAAAGTAATCGGTCAGCGTCTTCAGTTCAGTTGGATCAATCGCCTTGTAGGCGGCGTCGCTGGCAAGTTGAACCTGGATGCGTTCGAGCAAAATCCGGTTGTATTGGGCCAGCTTGGCGTCGGACTCGCTCCAGCGGTAGGCGCCACTGTCGCCGGGTACGGGCTGAAGCCGGTCAGGATGACTTAGAAACCCGGCATACGCCGTCGGCGCCGGCGCCTGCTCGCTGATATGGGGGCTGGTCGCGCAAGCGGCAAGGAGCGTGAGCGATGCCAGGCCGGGAAAGAACAGTCGACGCATGATTCAGAACTCCATGGGTAAAAGTGTGGACGGAATCCAAACCTACTGCCGCCGTCGCCGGAGGCGGCGAGCAACCAGCCAGCGACAACGGCTTCTAGCTCCGACGGAACCCACGGCGCGGGCATGGCGAAATGGCGAGCGGCGTGGCGATGATCGAGAGTGCGCAGGGCATGAATGTTGGCTGGGGTCTCACCAGCGGAAGGTAGCGCCCAGCGCGGGACCCGCCAGGCGCAAATCCTCAACGGTCTCATCGCCGTCCGTCGAATAGGAAAGATTGCGGTACACCAGCACGACATCACCCCAGTCGAAGCGATAGCCGATCCCCGCCCATCCCTGCCAGGTCCAGTTTGAGTAGTTACCCGCGCCGATATCGAGATAATACGGCACGAACCAGTCGTTGCCGTCGCCAAGCCGCGCCGCGCCGCGCACGCCGACGATCCCGTCCCATACGTTGATCTTGTCGGAGGTACTGCCCGAACGTCCGATGATCCCGTCTGGCCCGGAAAAGCTTAAATCCGTGGAGGTTTTCAGGCCCAGGTAACGGACGCCGCCGAAAACATCCAGCGTCCCGGCCGAGCTTCGCGCCACGGTGTAGCCACCGATGCCCTCCCAGATCAGCACCTTGAGATCCACGCCCAAGCTGGTGTCGATGGGCAGCGACAGGTTGCCGCCCGGTCCCCGCACGGTCTTGATCTCTCCCTTCTGGTTACTGAAATCGTTATAGATCAAGTCCATCGCGAAGGCCCAGTCACCCTTGCGCGCCTCGAAGGTCCCCATCAGGGCGAAATCCAGGTTGCTGAGATAGCTGTCCGGCTCGACCTCGACCTCGACGGTTTTGCCTCTCCCCAGCGGCGTGTTGACCTGGAGCGTCTGAGAGATGTTCGGGAACCAGGCATACGGGGTGAAGCTGTAGTGCCACTGCCCATCGTACATGTTCACATCGGCGGCCGAGGCCGCGCCGGCCGACGCCAGAACGCCGATAACCATCACCCAAGGTCCAGCCCGCAATAGCTTTTTTCGAATCATTGTATCCCCCTCAGGATTGAGCCAAGGGGCTGACTCCTCGCGCAAAGGCCAGCCCCCACTGGTAGTTATCGAGCTATTTCTTCTTCAATTCCTCCAGGGCCTTGGCGCAACCGACCGACAACCCCATCTTTTGTTGTATCAGGCACTCCTTGATCTTGCCGCCGCCCGGCGGCACGTTCGGGCAAAGCCGTTCGATGTCGGGCTTGCAATAGGCGCGGAGCATCTCAAGTTCCTGGTCGAGTTGCGAGGGTTGCTGGGCGAAGGCCGGCACGGCGGCCGACATCAGAAGGGATAGGGCAATCTTGCGAACGGTCATTGGCGGATCTCCTCAAGGATGGTGGTAAGGGCGATTCAGGGGCGAGACTGGTCGAATGGTCAATTGGGGGAAAAGCGCCTCCTTGTCGGCGGTCTAGGCGCCGCCGGCGACGAGACCGGCCAGCAGGACCAAAGCTGAAATGACAGGTTCTTCATCATGCAATCACCCTCAAGATACGTAATTTTCCTGGGATAACCGCCTGAAAAACTGCTTCCACTCCTTCTCCCGCGCCGGGAGGAGGAGTGGGGGTACTACTGCCTCAGTTCTGCTTGCTTTCGAACGACGACGACCACGGCCGTGCGCCGGTCGGCTCGACGACCACGGCCAATTCCTGAGTATAGGTCGCCCGCACCTGATCGCCCGCCTTGAGATCCTTGACGTCCATGTCGGGCGGGATCTGCAGGGTCACGTGATGCACCGCGCCCTGGACCAGAACCGTGCGTTTCGCCTTGTCGACGGCCAGGATGGTGCCGATCATCTCTACCTTCTCCTCCACCGCGCCGGCCGGCATCGCGCCCACGGGCGCGCGGTTGGCGCTCACAGTGACGATCCGCTGGTTGACGCCCGTCCCCTGGACCATGTCGAGTGACAAGGCCAGGGCCTGGTGATAGGTCGCCTTGACCGTGTCGCCGGCCCGCACCTGGGCCAGGTTGCGCACTTCATCGCCGACCTTGATGGTGAAGACCTTGCCATCCTCGCCCTTCAGGGTGAGCGTCCGATTCTTCTGATCCACCGCTTGCACGATCGCGGTGGCGGTCACCTTTTCGCGGACCCCCATGGCGTCGGCAATCGCCGAGACGGTGGGCGCGGCGGCCGCGGCCGTGGCCGGGGCCTTGTCCTGCGCCAGCGCCGGCATCGCCAACAGGCTGGCGGCGGCCAGAGCGGTCAACGTCATCATTTTCTTCTTCATGCGGCTTGCTCTCCTCGTTGGGTTAGGTTGGATCAAGACAGGTTCGCGACAACGGTGGAATAGACGCCGTTGCCACCGAAGTGGGGCTGGTTGTAGGCGCTGCCGCGGTGGTAGCGGGTTCTCCAAGGTCGACAAGGGGGTTGAAAGGCCATAACGCTTTGATATCCGCTGGACTTTTCAAAAAGTCACTTCGGAAACAGGAGTTCACTTGCAGGCGCAGCGTCCAGTCGGGACCGTCGTCCGGCGTGACCACGTTGTAGAACGCCTGAATCTGGGTGTTCACCGGCAGCCTGCCCAAGTGAAAGATTTTCCCCACGCCGCCGCCGAGCGGGACGGTCCAGCGGTCGTCGCTGTCGGCCTTCCAGTCGGCGGTGATGATCGGCGAACTGGTCAGGTACAGTCCGTCCGGGAAGTTGTAGTTCAGGAAGGGCTGGAGCAGAAAGTTGTTGTAGCTCGGATCGTCGCCCGAGCCGACCGACCAGAGGTTGTTGACCAGCGCGCCGTAAACCCAGGGATCGCCCTTGTCCAGATGCAGCGCCACGAAGGAGGGTCCCAGCCCCCAGCGGTCGTTGCCCAACCGGTCGTTGCTGTTGGTGGGCAGTTGCGCGATGGCGCCCACGCCCCAGATCAACCCGCTGGGGTTAGCCGGCGACAGGAACGCGGTGAACTGGATGTCGCCCAGGCCATTGCTGCGGTCTTGCCCCGGCGCGAAGCCGGGCTGGGAGATCACCGGGATGATGGTGCGGGTGATGAGGTTCCAGTCCGCGTTCAGTTCGATCGGGATGACCGGCTGGATGTTCAACACGTTCTGAGTGCCGGTTTCCGGTCCGACGTTGAAGTTGACGTTGTCCTGCAACGGCAGGCTGATCAGGTTGCCGATGGGGTTCTGCGCCATCTTCGCCAGTTGCTCGGCGCTCAGTTCCGCCCGCACCGGCCCGGCGAGAGTCGCGCCGAGGGCGAGCAGGCCGATAGTTCTGCTCGTCGTCCAGCTTGCGGCTGTTGTTTTCATCGATTGTTTCCGGACAAGGCATTCAGTCAGGAATCCGTAAAGAACCTGGCGGTGATTCCGAGGTCTCGGCCAGTCCTTCAACGGAGTTGCAGTCCAGCTCCGCCGGCGGGTTCGCGTCATGGGCAAGACCCTGGGACGAATAGAGCGCGACCAGCCGGGCGATCAGCAGCGCCACATAGAGCAGGCCGGCCACCGATTCGGTCATCGCCAGCATCCGCGCCAGGCCCGATACCGGCACGATGTCGCCGTAACCCGAGGTGGCGAGCGTGGTGATGCTGAAGTACAGGCTGTTGAAACCCACCAGCGAACGGCTGGAAGAGGGGCCGACCGTGAAAGCAAAGGAATCGGGTACCAATCGGTCCACCAGTTGGTAAGCAAAAGCCCAGAGCAATCCCAACAGCAGGTAGGTCGCGACACCCGCGCACAGAATCTCGGAATTGACCCGGGGTGCCCGCAGGATAAAGTTCGACAGGCGTAGCACGATGAATCCGATGAACGCCAGGCCCGTCCACAGGGAAGCTTGTGGGGGCAGCAAATCCGGCCACCAATAATTCACCCATTTCTCCACCAGTGCCGGCACGGCCAACACCATCGCCCATGCCAGCATCCGCCGACGACCGCTCACGGCCAGCACCGCCGACAGCAGCACCAGCGTCATCAGCACCGCTTCGATCAGAATGCCGTTTCGGACGCTCTGCACGAACGGCGCCGTGACGTACAGCAATACCAGCGCGACCAGAAAATAGGCGACGGAGAAGCGGAAGACCCCGGAACTGGCGTCCGCCGCGGTAAGGGGTATCGCCATTCGGGACTTCGACGAAGCAAGTGGCGACATGGCCGGGGCGGTTTTCGAGCACGGTGGGGACGTATCGAACGCGGCTAGTTCAAATTGGGGTCCGGGTAGTACTTGGCGCCGGTGATGCTGACCCCGACGATGGCGCCCTGGTCGCTGAGCTGGTACATCAGCACGCCTGGCGAAACCGACACGCCCAACTGGCTGCCCATTTGCTGGGTGCGGGTTTGCGCCGACGCCATCACGTTGCCGCCGAACTCCCAGCCCGAATACACGAACTGGTCGAAGGCTTGGGGGTTCTCGAACACGAACACCAGCCGGAACCGCTGCGCGCCGAAGCCGTAGCCGGGTTGCAGCTCGACCATCCGCATGAAAGTCTCCCGCCGGGTGGCGTGGTTGACGGCCAGCCCTTTGCCGGTGGCGCTGCCCATGAAGAGCACCTTGAAGCCGAAGTTGCTGAAGACGGCGTAACCGGCCGACCGTTGCAGCAGCCGACGGGACTCAGGATATTGCTGGTGGAGCTGCGCAATAGTCTCGTTGGCCATCGCACGAATCTCGGCGCGCTGTTCATCGACCTGGGATTGGGACACGGGTGCCGGCGCGCAGGCTTGCAGGCCGAGTCCCAAGGTGGCGACCAGCAGGGACGCCAGGAAAAGCCGGAGTGGCGCGTTTAGCGTGACCACACTAGAAATTCGTTTTATTTTCAACATACTTCGATCGTCGGTGTGCAGGTTGAGGCTATGACAGAGGCGGACCCCGTGGTTCATAGCCGAAACGAGTTCATCAATTCGCCTGCACCACCGGCGGTGGACTCCAGGTGCCCTTGCCGGGCGGCAGGATCGAGGGGGGGGATTCCTTCGGCCAGTACAGGCGCATGACCAGGTAGATCGGGCCGTTCGGAGCCGGCAACCAGTTCGATTCCTTGTCCTTGCCCGGCGAGTCCTTCTGGATATAAAGGGTCAGCGAACCGTCGGCGTTTTTCTTCATGCCAGGCAGCATCGGTGAATTGACGAGGTAGCGGTTGATGGGATTCTCGATCAGCAACTGCGTCTTGCCGTCGTACATGGTCACCGACCAGAAGGCGTTGACCGGTGGAAGCTGGCCGGCGGCAAAGGTCAGCGTGTAGTTGTGTTGGCCGCCATCAAGGGGTTTGCCGGCAGCATCGTCGCGAGCCATCGGATACATGGCCTCCACCGCGTCGTTGCCGTAGATGCCGCCCTTGGCGGCAGCCGCGCGCATCAGCCAGTCGCCCTTGAAAAAGGCCTCGTCGCCAAACATCGCCCCGACCTTCCAGCCGTTGATGTTCTTCATTCCGGAGCTGAGGAACTTGTCCACCTTGTCGTCGCCTTCCTTCATGGCCACGAGCAGGGCGGCTTTGTGCTCCAGCGAGAGGTCCTTGAAGTTGAACTGCTTCCCGGGGCCGATGCCGATGCTCGCCAGCCGGTCGCGAATGGGCTTGTTCCGCGGGGTCACAGGGATGAACTCCAGCGCGGCATCGAGATACTCATAGAAGTTCTCCTTGATGCCCTTGGTGTTGGCCGGGACGAAGTCAATCTTCGGCGCGGCCGGCGGCGCGGGCTGCTTCAGATAAGCGGAAAGCGGCTGGGCCGTGTAGCCGGCCTGGACCTTCACGACGTTGGGCATGTCCTCGGGGTTGAAGAGTTGCGTGCGGAAGATGGTCAAACCGAACGGCGTCGTGGACCGGAAGACCTGTTTGATGCCGGCGGGTTTCTCACCCTTCCAATCCGGGCCGACGACCAGGTAATCGCCCGCGTCGCTGCCGGTGGCGCGGCTGCCGATGTAGCCGTAGTTGTAGGTGTTGCCGTCAATCAACTGCACCGAGTAATAGCGCTCCTTTTCGACGGCCGGAACGGAGATGACCATCGGTTCGGCCCGCAGGTCGAGCCACAGCATCGAGTACGGGGTGTCGCTGTTGGGCGTGACGACCGCGGTGTCCTTGTAGGTGAAGACGCGCGCCTCGTTGACGATGTGATTGAATGGCCCCTTGTACTGGCCGGAATTCTTGTCCACGGAGAACTCGTTCATCACGGCATAGTTCATCACGAGCGGCAGGCCGTAGATGAAGCCTTCCTCGGCGATGGCCTTGGTTTCGAGGATACCGGGCTTGCCCTTTTCGATCTTCTCGGCCTGGGAGATGGCGTCTTTCTCCGCTCCATGGCCGGTGAATGGCGCGGCGACAACGGCAACCGCCAGCGCGGCGCCAACTAACATGCGATTCATGGCTTTCGATCTCCTTGCAGAATTGGCATGCGCGGGTCGTTACAAGATGACCGGAACGGCCCGCGCGGTTCATGATTGAAAGTTACTCCACGGCCTTGACCTGCGGAATTTTCCATGAGCCATCGAGGATCGAGGGATCTTTCTCCTTCGGCCAATAGAGCCGCATCATCAGGATGAACTTGTCCTTGGGAGCCGGGAGCCAGTTCGATTCCTTGGCGGGGCCGGGGTTTTCGTTCTGGATGTAGAGGTCCACCGAACCATCGGCGTTGGCCTTGAGGTTCTGCCGGGGGCTGATGCTGTAACGGTTAAGGGGGTTGGAGACGAAGAAATAGTCCTTGTCGTACATCGTGAGCGACCAGAACCCGTTCGCGGGCGGCAGTTCGCCTTTGTTGAAGTGCATCACATATTTCTTCTCGCCGGTATACGAGCTGATCGCGGAGGGTCCTTCCGAGGTGGGATAGACGGCGTCCTGCGGACGATTCGCTCCCAACCCGATGGCGGTGATCAAGGCGCGCTGAAGGTAGTTCGTACCGTAGTTGCCGGTTTTGGTGGTGAACAGCCAGCCGTTCTCCAATTTCATGTCGCCCTCAAGGATACCTTCCTTCAGCCAAAGCATGATCTTTTCATTGGCGATCCTGGGCACGAGGGAGAACGCTTCGTGGGCCACGGGGGCGAGTTTGCCGCGATCGAACGGCTGACCGGGCACGATCCCGATCTTGGCCATCTTTTCCAGGATGGGCTTGTCCGCGGCGGCGGGCGGATTGTTCACCAGCAATTTGGCCAGCAGACTGAAATAGTCGTCGGCGCTGAGCGCGTTCACCTGATCCCGCACGGCGGTTTTCATGTCGATGGACGGATCGACCTTGCCGGGCGACGGGGTGTAAGGTTTGCCGTAGGCGCTGAGCGGGACGAGCGAAATCGCATCCTGCAGCTTGTGGACGGCAGCGTAATCTTCCGGTGTGCCGGTGCAGTAGATGCGGCCCAGTAGCCAGACCATGGCGGTGGGCGATTTATATTCCTTGACGCCCTCCGGTAGCGTCCCTTTCCAGCCGGGACCGGTAATCGCGTAGACCTGCGGGCCGGTGCCGGTCGTGCGTTTGCCCGGTACCTGGAACACTTCCGTCCAGCCATCGAGCATGGGGAAGAGATAATAACGGTCCTGTGCATCCGGCAGGCTCAACACCCACGGTTCTTGCCCCACGTCCAGCCAGGCGGTGGTGTACAGCGTGTCGGCGTTCGGGGCAGTAACGTCTCTGAACGTCGCGGAAGGATACTGGCGCATCCGGACAAACTGCCCCATCGGAGCGCGTGTGCCTTCCGGCTTCTCGACATTGGTCATCACGCGCCGGGTCATTTCCATGGTGACCAGCGGATAACCATAGATGTAGGCTTCAACGCCCAATGGCACGGCTTCAAAGGCGCTCTCCCTGGCTTGGCTGCTGGAAACGAACAAGGCAGCCGTCATCAAGCCGGCAGCCAGTATCGAATTGAACAGGACTCGCTTCATCGTTTCTTTCCTCTCATTGGTCTCACAACAGTTGATTGAATGCGCGGGCCGTCCCGGAATGGTCGGAACGGCCCGCGCGGTTCACGACTGAAAAAAATTACTTCGCATCGGCGGCGTTCGCCATCCCTTCTTCGAGTTTCTTGATGTCCTCGGGCGACAGTTGCGGCCGATTCACCTGGATCGTCAGCTTGTTCAGCTTGGCGGTCAGCGGGAACGGCGGCTGGTAGTCGGCGTCGTTCACGCCGGTCAGCGTGTCCGAGCCGATGTCGAAGCTCTCGTCCCATTGCAGGATCATCGGCAGCGTGTGCTCCATCGCGATGGTCTGCACCGCCTTGCCGTCGACCTTCAGCGTGCCGGTGCCGGGACGACCGACGCCGCTCATGTTGTTGAACGCGAGGGTTCCGATACCCAGGCCGTCGTACTTGAAGTCGAACTCCAGCGTGTGCTTGCCGGGTGCGAGGACTTCGGAACCCTCCCACTTCACCCGCTTCAGGTCCACCAGGTTCCACAGGAACACCGGCTTGCCCTTGAGCAGATAGAAGCCGTAGCCGGCGAAGCGCCCGCCCGAGGTCAGGATCATGCCCTCGGCGCCGCTTGCGGGTACCTCGATGTCAGCGGTGATCGTGTACGAGGCGTTCAGGATATTCGGCGAATCGCCCTGCGGCAGACCGACCATCGGCCGGGTGTAGACGAATTCGGTGCGCCCGGTGGTGATGTTCGGGCGTGGCGCGACGATGCGCCCCGCCACTGAGGCATCCATCGGGAACACCTGGTGCTTGCGAGCCTCGGCGATGAACTTCTCCTTAAGTTCCTTGACCTTGTCCGGGTACTTCGCCGCGACGTTCTCGGTTTGGCTGAAGTCCTTGTTCAGGTCGAACAGTTCGAGCACCTGGTTGTTCAACGGGTCCGGGTTGGCCGGGCCGAAGGCTTCCCAGGGCGCGCGGTTGACCTTGGTGCTCAGGAACCAGCCGTCGTCGTACAGCGCCCACTGGCCCATCATCTCGAAGTACTGCGTCTTGTGCCGCGACGGCGCCTTGGCGTTGGCCGCGTCGAAGGTGTAGGCGAAGCTGGTGCCCTCGATGGGCGCCTGCTTGATGCCGTCCACGACTTCGGGAGCGCGGATGCCGGCGGCTTCCAGGATCGTCGGCACGACATCGATCACATGCACGAACTGCTCGCGCAGCGCGCCCTGGTCCTTGATGCGCGCCGGCCACGACACCACCATGTTCTGGTTGATGCCGCCCAGCGCCGAGGCGTTTTGCTTGAACCACGAGAACGGCGTGTCGAAGGCCCACGACCAGCCGGCCGACATGTGGTTGTAGGTCTG
>ERZ761602.4494-NODE-4494-length-17818-cov-10.086190_pt1 | contig 17818 bp, 14 predicted proteins | sample MGYA00512165_ERZ761602 | MGnify/ENA primary metagenome ERZ761602 (study PRJEB28899, sample SAMN02445085) | bioreactor sludge metagenome | biome: EBPR sludge; isolation source: Thorneside wastewater treatment plant | place: Australia: Brisbane, Thorneside... | reverse complement strand
GATACCCGGTCCTCACGCCCCCACCTCTGCACTCTGCAGTGCCTTCGGCTGACGGAAGGTGGTGCGGCGGTCGACGACGTTGTAGAGCACCGGGATCACGACGAGGGTCAGCAAGGTGGAGAACAGCAGGCCGCCGATCACGGTGATTGCCAGTGGCTGGCGCAGTTCGGCGCCGTCGCCGAGGCCGAGCGCCATCGGCAGGAAGCCGAACAGTGTGGTGATCGTGGTCATGATGATCGGGCGCAGGCGGGTGCGCGCGCCTTCGGCGAGTGCCGCCTTCTTCTCCATGCCATGTGATCGCAACTGGTTGACGCGGTCGATCAGCACGATGGCATTGCTGACCACGATGCCGACCAACATGATCAGGCCGATGAACACGATGATGCTGAGCGTCGTCCCGGTGATCCACAGGCTGAAGATTGCGCCGACCAGCGCCAGCGGAATGGTGAACAGGATCAGGAACGGGTGCAGCAGCGACTCGAACTGCGAGGCCATCACCAGGTAAACCATGAAAACCGCGAGCGCCAATGCCATCAGCAGCGACCTGAACGAGGCATCCAGATCCTCGCTCTGGCCGGCCACGCGCGCGCTGGTCCCCGGCGGCATCAGGCCCTGATCGACGATGCCCTGGGCAATCTTCACCGCCGAGCCGAGATCGCCACGCAGGCTCGCCGAGATCACGGCGACGCGTTCCTGGTCGATGCGACGGATCTCGGCCGGGCCTTCGGTGATTTCGACGCGCGCCACTGCATCCAGCGGCACAGGACTCGGGCTGCCCGGATTGACGATCAGTCGGCGCACGGCCTCGACCGAATCGCGATCGGTCTCGCTGGCGCGTACCAGCACGTCGATCTTGCGATCGCGGAAGCTGTAGCGCGTCGCCACCTCACCGCGCACCTTGCGCACCACCTGATCGGCCACCTGGCGCGTGTTCAGGCCGAGCGACGAAATCTTGTCCTGATCGAAGTAGATGCGCACTTCAGGCGCACCCTGCTCCTGCGAGTTCTTGACGTCGGCAAAAATCGATTCCTGGCGCATCGCCGCGGTGATGCGTTCGCTGGCCTGCTTCAGCTGGTCGAGGTCGTAACCGGTGATTTCGATTTCCAGCGGCGTGTCGAAGCTGAACAACTGCGGCCGCGAGTATTTGGCCTCGGTACCCGGCAAGGCATCGGTGTAGCTGCGCAATGCCTCGACGATGCGCGGTTCGTCGGCGCGCGCCGTGTGCGGCGCCAGGGTCACCAGCAGTTTGCCGATGTTCTCGCCGGACTCGGTCGGATTGGCGTCCAGCCGGGCACCGGTGCCGGCAGTCGCAAACATGTGCTCGACGCCCGCCACGCCCTTGCCGTGTTCCTGCAGACCGGCAACCAGCAGGTCAGTGCGCGCCAGCGGCGTACCCACGGGCAGTTTCAGGTCGACCTGCAGCCGCCCCTGGGCGAACTCCGGAATCAGCTCCACGCCGAGTCGTGGCACCAACGCCAGCGCGCCGGCCAGCGAAAGTACGGCGATTCCGAGAACGATGCCCGGATGGCGCAACGACCAGGGCAGCAGGCGGTCGTAGACGCGCAACGAGGTATCGAAAAAACCCATGGTGAGGCGAGCCATGGGATTGAGCGCGATGCCGAAGACCTTGCCGAGGAATCCGAAGGTGCGTCGCAGCACCACCGCAATCAGGTAAAGAGCCCAACGCACCACCATCCAGAATCCGCGCCAAACGGCCAGAAGCAACCAGACGGGCAACAGCAGGAAGCGCCCGCGATCGAGGCGCGGACGATTGCTGTTCAGCCAATGCGGCGCCTCGCTCGTCGGTTTCGGGTGTTCGTAGCTCATTCGGGCGCGCGTCTCGCCGAGACTGGCGAGCATCGGAATCAGCGTCACCGCCACGAACAACGAAATGACCATCGCGAAGGTCACGGTGAGCGCCTGGTCGCTGAACAACTGACCGGCGATGCCCTCGACGAAAACCAGCGGCAGGAACACGGCGATGTGGGTGAAAGTCGAGGCGGTGATCGCCATGCCGACTTCGCTGGTGCCCTGGACCGCGGCATCGATGATGCCCATGCCCTTGTCGCGCAATCGGCGCACGTTCTCCAGCACCACGATCGCATTGTCGACCACCATGCCGGTGGCCAACGCAATGCCACCGAGCGACATGACGTTGAGGCCGATGCCGAACTGCTGCATGAAGAAGAAGGTGGCGATGATCGACACCGGCAGCGACAGCGCAATGACCAGCGTCGCCCACGCTTCGCCGAGGAACAGAAAGATCACCAGGATCGACAGCAGACCGCCGATCACCGCAGCCTCGACGACTTCGCGAATCGAGCTCTTGATGAAGATCGACTGATCGTCGATGGTGGTCAGACTGGCGCCTTCAGGCACACCTTCCTTGAGCCGATCGAGTGCCTTGATCACCGCTTCGGCGACACTGACCGTGTTTGCGTCGCCCTCCTTGTAGATGGCGATCTCGACCGCTTCCTTGCCGTCGCTGCGGATGATCGCCTGGCGCTCCTTGTGACCCTGGGTCACGCGCGCCACGTCCTTGAGCTTGACCGACAGGCCGATGCCGGTCGACACCACCATCTCGCCCATTTCTTCGAGGGTGGCGAACTGGTTGATCGTGCGCACCAGGTAACGCTGACTGGCCTCGTCGAGACGGCCGCTGGAGATGTTGATGTTCTCCGAACGCAGGCGCTCGATGATGGTGTTGACGTCGAGATTGAGCTGCTTGAGCCGACTCTGGTCGATGTCGACCTGGATCTCGTCTTCGAGTCCACCCGAAACCTTGACTGCGGCCACACCTTCGATGGGTTCCAGACGCTTTTTCAGGTCCTCTTCGGCGTAGCGACGCAACTCGGTCAGCGCCGCGGTGCTGGACCCATCTTCGTCGCCGGTCGCCAGCGCCAGCCGCAGCACCGGCTCGGTGGACGGATCGAAGCGCAGCAGCAACGGCTTCTTCACTTCCAGCGGCAGTTGCAGCAGTTCCAGCTTCTCGCGCACGTCCATGCCGGCCGTGTCCATGTCCGTGCCCCAGGAAAACTCCAGGATCACGTCGGACTGTCCGGTGCGCGACACCGAGCGGATGCGCTTCAGGTTCTTGACCACGCCGAGCGCCTCTTCGAGCGGCTCGCTGATCAGATTCTCGATCTCCGCCGGCGCCGCGCCGATGTACTCGGTGCGCACGGTCAGCGTCGGATAGGACAGGTCCGGCAGCAGATTGACCTTCAATCGACTGAGGCCGATCGCACCGAAGAGCACCAGGGCGACGGTGACCATCGCGATGGTGACGCGGCGTTCGGTGGCGAGGCGGATGATGTTCATGCGGATACCTGAGAGTTCATCAGTTCCTGCGGGCACGAGGCCGGGTCAGGAGCGGGAAAGACGGGGCGTGGGGCACGAGGCGCGAGGCACGGGGCACGGGGCACGAGGCACGGGGCACGGGAGAGGCTGGCACTCGGGTGCTCCTGTGGGTCCAGACTTGTCTGGACGCTGTAGTGGCGTTGGCTTCAGAGCGTCCGGACAAGTCCGGGCCCACCCGGAGCAGGGGCGCCCGCTCATGCCGTGCCCCATGCCCCGTTACCCGTGCCCCAGCTCTACTCAGCCGCCCTTGGCCACGGCCACCGACGCTTGCGGGTTGATCACCTGCACCTTGGCGCCATCACGCAGCGCAGCCTGACCGAGGGTGACCACCTTGTCGCCATCGGTGAGTCCATCAGTGATTTCCACCTTGCCGCCGTCGGCGTATCCGAGCTGCACCTTGCGGCGCTTGGCGATGCCCGCGTCGACCACGAACACCGCCGCATCCTTGTCGTCTCCCACCAGCGCCGCTCGTGGCACCACCAGCACGTCATTGCGCTGGTCGTAAACCACGCGCACGCGACCGAACATGCCCGAACGCAAGCGACCGCTGTCGTCCTTGAACTGGGCAACGACACGGAAGGTTCCCGTGGTGGCATCGACCACCGGGCTGACCCGCGCCACACTTCCGGTGAACACCGTATCCGGCAGCGCGTCGACCAGCATTTGCACCGGCTGGTCGGGCTTGATCAGGCGCATCTCGCGCTCGGGCACGTCGATCATCGCTTCCAGCGGATCGAAATCGTCGATCTTGAACAGCGGCTGGTTCAACTGGATCAGGTTGCCGACCTTGACATTGCGCTTGCTCACCACACCGCCGATCGGCGCGCGAATCTCGGTGTAGGACATTTCCAGTCTGGCGATATCGTACGCCGCACGCTGGGTGTCGAGGTCATAGCGCGAGCGGTCGTAGACGTCCTGGCTGATCAGCTTGCGCTCGATCATCTCCTGCTGGCGCTTGAAGTCGTTTTCGAGCTTGCGCAGGTTGGCCTCGCTCTGTTTCATGTTCAGGCGCTGGCGATCGGAGTCGAGGCGCGCCAGAACCTGGCCGGCGGCGACCTTGTCGCCCTCCTCGACCATGATTTCTAGGACCACGCCGCTGGTCTTGGTGACCACATCGGCTTCGGCTTCGGCAACCAGATTCGAAGTTCCCTGGAAGGCTGCGACCACCGCCGACCGCTCGGCCGATGCCACTTCCACCGGAACCTTGATGGCTTCGACCGGCTTGCCGTCCTTGCCGAGCTTCTCGTCCTTCTTGTCCTTGGCCTCGGCGCTCTTGTCGCCCTCGGCCGGCGCGGCATTGTCCTGCGAACCGCCGCATGCAGCCAGCGACAGGCTCAGAGCCAACGCCAGGGCGATCATCAGCGGGCGACGCGGTGTTTCAATGTTCATCGTTCGGGCTCTGCTCAGGTGTGTTGGTACGCTATGACACTAGTTCGGCTGGACGTCAGTACCGGAAGTCATGCGCCGGAATGCTCGGGATAGAGACAAGTATCCGCAGAACCGTTGCATTCGACGCCGGCCACAAGTCACAGGCATGGACCGGGCCAACTCCGCTCGGCATAATCCGCGGCCTTTGTCATTGCTTGCGCCGACCGTGGCGCGGGCCCGTTCCCGGGGATGGATGGATGAGGTCGATCACACTCGCAACGCTGCTGGTTCTGGCCTCCGCGGTTCCCGCCGTAGCCAGCGCACAAGCCACCGGAGACGCCGCAGCAGGCAAGCTGAAGGCGTACACCTGCACTGGTTGCCACGGGATCACGGGCTATCGCAACGTGTACCCGCATTACCACGTCCCGCGAATTTCTGGTCAGAACTACCAATATCTGGTAACCGCCCTGAACGCCTACAAGACCGGCCAGCGCAAGCACCCGACCATGGCCGCACAGGCGCAGAGCCTCACCGAGCAGGACATCGCCGACATTGCCAGCTATCTGGCCGCCCCCACCTCTCCCTGAAGGCCCGATCATGATCAAGCGAGCACATTTTCTGGCGCTGGGACTGCTGGCTGCCGCCGTGCTGTCGGCATCGACGGCCCACGCTTCCGGCAGCGCCGGCCGCGGCATGGAGTTGTCCAAGCCCTGCCAGGCCTGCCATGGCGCCGATGGCAACGGCGTCGGCGATCCGCAGTACCCGATCATCGCCGGCCAGTACGCCGACTACCTGGCGCATTCGCTGAAGGGCTACCGCTCGGGCGAACGCGTCAACGTCATCATGCAGGGCTTCGCCAGCACACTGAGCGACCAGGACATTGCCGATCTTTCGGCTTATTTCGCCAGCCAGAAGTCGAAACTGGGCGATTTGAGCAAGCGCTGAGGGCGAAAAGATTCAATACGGGAGCGGGCTCATCCCGCGAAAGCAATCGCGGAATAAATCCGCTCCCACATTGAAGCGATGGCTTGCGGCGTGTGCGCTGTGGCGATGATCAGCCGGCCTGCTCCATCTGTCGCGACTGGCACGGCGCCCGGCATCTCCGACATCACCCGGGCGGCCAGTGCATCTGGCGTCCGCCGAGCAGGTGCAGGTGCAGATGGAACACCGTCTGCCCACCGTCGTCGTTGGTGTTCATGACCAGCCGGTAGCCGTTCTCGGCAATGCCGATCTCGCGTGCGTAGCGGGCGGCCGCCAGCACCAGGCGACCGACCAGTTCCGCGTGCCGGTCTTCCAGCTTGTCGGCGCTCGCCACCGGCTCCTTCGGGATGAACAGCACATGCACCGGTGCCTGAGCGTTGATGTCCTTGAAGCCCAGCAGTTGATCGTCCTCGTAGACGATCTGCGCCGGGATCTCGCGGTTGATGATTTTGCTGAAGAGGGTTGTCATGCGCGCGCTCCTGGGGAAACGGATAAAGGAAGAAGGAAAAAGGAAAAAGGAAAAAGGAAGAGCAGCATGGCGCAAGGCTGGGGATCTGCGCTTTCATGGCGCCAAGGCTCAGAGCTTGCGCGGGAATGCTGTCCCCTTTTCCTTTTTCCTTTTTCCTTTTTTCCGCTTCGTCACACCTTGAGCCTCCCCGTAAACGCATGCGCCAGCGTCGAGCGATCGATGTATTCGAGTTCGCCGCCGACCGGGACGCCGTGGGCGATGCGGGTGGGGGCGACGCTGGCGGCGCGGGCGATTTCGGCGAGGTAGTGCGCTGTGGCTTCACCTTCGACGGTCGGGTTGGTGGCGACGATCAACTCGCGCACCTCGCCCTCGGCCAGCCGATCGGCCAACTGATCGAGCCCGAGTTCCTTTGGGCCGCGTCCATCGAGCGGCGACAACCGCCCATGCAGCACAAAATAACGGCCCCGGTAGCCGGTGGCCTGCTCGACCGCATACAGGTCGGCCGGTGACTCGACCACGCACAGCAAGGCATCGTCACGCCCCGACGCGCGGCACAAGGCGCACACGGGTTCCTCGCTGAAGGTGCGGCAACGGCTGCACTGACCGATGCGATCGGCGGCTGCGACCAGCTTTTCCGCAAGCCTGCGGGCCCCGTGGCGATCGCGTTCGAGCAAGTGGAACGCCATGCGCTGAGCGCTCTTCGCACCCACGCCGGGCAGGCAGCGCAGGGCCTGCACCAGTTCGTCGAGCAAAGGGCTCATTGCCAGTGGCCTGTTTCCGGTCGAACCCGAACCACCCCTGACCTCGTCATTGCGAGCGTAGCGAAGCAATCCAGCGCCCTTGCTTTGTCGTGCTTGAGAGCAAGGGCAACGCCACTGGAATGCTTCGTCGCTGCGCTCCTCGCAATGACGAAGTTCATGGCTCGTGGGCAGCTTCGAACCGAAGCGGGCCTTTCGTATTGACGCATCAAACGCCTGGGCCTCAGGTACATGGACACGCGAGGACCCTCAGAACGGCAGCTTGAAGCCCGGTGGCAGATTCATGCCGCCGGTGACCTTGGCCATGCGCGAGCTCGACAGCTCAGCCACCTTGTTCACTGCATCGTTGATCGCCGCGGCCAGCAGATCTTCGACCATCTCGGGATCGTCCTTCAGCAACTGTGGGTCGATACGCACCCGGCGCGCCTCGTGGCGACCGCTCATGGTGATGTTGACCATGCCGCCACCCGACGAACCCACCACTTCGGCAGTTTCCAGTTCCTTCTGCGCCTGCGTCATCTGCTTTTGCAGTTCTTCCTGCATCCGCTGTGCCTGCTGCAGGATATTGCCCAATCCACCACGCATGATTGCCCTCCAATAAGCCTCAATCCACCTGCAACGAACCGGGAACGACGCGCGCACCGAACTCGCGGGTCAGCGCCTGCAATCCCGGATCTGCCATCAATTCTCGTTCCGCAGTCGCCATCCTCTCGCTGCGCGCTCGTGCGCTGCGCTCGGCAAGCGTTTCGCCGCCTTGCGCGCGCATCACGATTTCCAACTGACTGTCGCTGCCGAGCACCGACTTGAGCGCCTCTTCCAGCCCACGCCGCGCGAATGGCGAGTTCAGGCTGTCGAGTGTCGGCGCCAGCGCCAGCTTCCAGCGCGCACCCGATCCATCGATTGGCTTCAACTGCGCTGCCAGCTCTCGCGAAGGCCCACGCAAGTCGGCGCGTCCGATCAGTTCGAACCACTCGGCGGCTAACGCCGATTCAGGGGCGACCATGGTCATGCTCGGCGCCGCAGCGACCTGCGCATCGCGCGCCGTCGATTGCTCCGTTGCGGCCGCGACGGGGAGCTCGCGGGTCGCTGTTGGCCCCGCCGGCGCCACCGCGGCGGGCGCGTTGCGAGCGGCGGCAGTGGCTGATGTGCGTTCGCCTGGAGCACGGTCCGTCGGCGCCGCTCGGGCAATCGCCCGGGGCGGCGGCAACAGGTCGCCTTCCCCGCCGACGGTCTTGAACGCGATCAGACGCAGGATCGCCATCTCGAAACCGGTGCGATGGTCCGGCGACAGGTCGAGATCGCGGCGCGCCAGCAAGGTCAACTGGTAGTACAACTGCACGTCTTCCGGAGAAAGTCCTTCGGCAAGCCGCAACAACACATCGTCATCGACCAGTTCCGACTCGATGCCATCGCCCAGCACCTGGCGCGCTGCGACGTCGTGCCACAACACCAGCAATTCCGAGAGCAGCCCGGAATAGTCGACCGAGAGCTCGGCGATGCGCTTCATCTCGACCCGCAACGCGGCGCGATCGCCGCTCATCAGCGCCTCGCCGAGCGTCGCCAGCGCGCGCCGGTCGATGGTGCCGAGCATCGAAAGCACGTCCTCGGTGCGCACGCTGCCGCTGCCGAATGCCAATGCCTGGTCGAGCAGACTGAGCGCATCGCGCAAGCTACCGTCCGCGGCGCGCGCCAGTGCGGCCAGCGCCGGCAGTTCGTAGCTGACCTGCTCGGCATCCAGGATATGGCGCATCTGCGCGTCGATCTCGCCGCGTTCCAGACGCTTCAGGCTGAACTGCAGGCAACGCGACAGCACGGTGACCGGCAGCTTCTGCGGATCGGTGGTTGCCAACAGGAACTTCACGTGTGGCGGCGGTTCTTCCAGCGTCTTCAACAGCGCATTGAAGCTGTGCGTCGACAGCATGTGCACTTCGTCGATCAGGTACACCTTGTAGCGACCTCGACTGGGCGCATAAATGACGTTGTCGAGCAATTCGCGGGTGTCGTCGACCTTGGTGCGCGAGGCCGCATCGATCTCCAGCAGGTCGACGAAGCGACCGGCATCGATATCCTTGCAAGCCGAGCACACGCCGCACGGCTCGGCAGTGACACCGGTCTCGCAGTTCAGCGCCTTGGCCAGGATGCGCGCGATGGTGGTCTTGCCGACGCCGCGCGTTCCGGTGAACAGGAACGCATGGTGCAGGCGTCCAGTCTCGATGCCATTGACCAGCGCACGCACGACATGTTGCTGCCCGACCAGTTCCGCGAACCGGCGCGGGCGCCATTTGCGCGCGAGTACGAGATAGCTCATGGGGCCAACGATGCCAGAAGTGGAACCGTGGATGATGGCTTGCTTTTTGGCGAGTGGTAAGTAGTTTGAGCAGCGAGTGGCGAGCGACACCCGGCGACTTCGACGCTCGCGGGAGGGCGCCGCGCCTGCCGCGCCGCCGTTTTCGAAGCACACCACGGCGGAAGCGTTCGGACAAGGTCCGAACCCACTGTACCTGGAATCTGCGACCGATAAGGGTGGCGGCCCTTGCCAGCCACACCCCGGCGCCCGCTCGTACCGCGACCGTTGCTCCCTTCCGGGCCTGGCGGGGTTGACGGCCTCACGACGCGGGGGGACCGACAAGGACCGCCGCAGAAACTGACTCGGCCCGGAGCGGCCGATGACACAAGCACGAAAGTGGCGGAGAGAGAGGGATTCGAACCCTCGAAGCGGGGTTTAGCCGCTTACACACTTTCCAGGCGTGCTCCTTCAACCGCTCGGACATCTCTCCACTCGAGCCTCTCCCCGCGTCGCCAACATCCCGTCGGCGACTTGGGTAGCCCGCAATCATAACCGAGCAATGGCGATCCACTCAACGGTCGTGACGATTGCCCCCTCTTGCCGCCGGGGGTCGCTGTCCATGCCGCCGCACCGAAGCCGTTCGCTTCTGCGAGACATCCGCCGTCGGATAGCCCGAGCAGGCAGGTACAGAACCGAACCGGTGGCGGCTTTGATCCAGCGCAAACTCCAGGCGGCATCCAGAACTCAAGATGGCAACGCGTGCCGACCTGTGCCTGTCGGTCTTTTTGCCAGGATCAATCCATGAGTATCCCACGTCGCAACCTGACTCTTGCCGCCAGCTTGCTCGCGCTGCTGTGGGCCGGTGCGAGTTCGGCCAACGAGTTGCAATCACAGGCGCGACGCCAGCTGGAGTCGGCGCAGACGCAGATGCGCATGGCGGCGGCGCCAGCCGGCCTCAAGGAAATCACCCGCGATTGCGTCCCGGCGCCGATCACGACCACGCCGAGCGGACCGAGTTGGACCTTCGAAGCACAGACCGGAGCTGCGGCGCGTGTGCGCGGCACGGCATGGCGCAAGCCTTGTGCGGGCAACGACGCCCAGCTGATCCTGACCTTGCAGCCCCTGCAGGGCACGCCCTTCGTCTGCGGATCGGAGGTCGAGATCAGCATTGGTGGGCTGCGCACCGACGACATCTTCCTCGACGTCAACCCGAACGACGGCGTCGGCACCAGCTTCTGCGGCAATCTTGCGGCGACCACTTCGTTCGTCTTGCATGAGTTCGACAGTGGATTCAACTTCGACGACGATGCCGCCTTCACGCTGGTCTTCGAGAGCGATTTCGGACCGGACGCCAGCGTTTCCATTCCTGCCTACGATCCAGCGCTCTACAGCGGTGGCAGCAGCAATGCGACGATTACCGGAAAGCACAGCGGCAGCTACTTCTCCCCCGCTCGCAATGGCGAGGGCGTTCTGGTAGAGATCGGCACGGCTGGCACTCGGCGAGTGCTGTTCCTGACCTGGTACACCTATTTCCAGGGCCAGCAGCGCTGGATGGTCGGCAGCCTGGACATGAGCCCGGGTGCCACCGTCGTCGACGTACCGATGTACCTTACCAGCGGCGGTCAGTTCGGCGCCGCATTCGATCCCAGTCAGGTCACCGTCACGGCGTGGGGCAGCGTCAATGTGCAGTTTCCGTCGTGCACGTCGATGCGTTTCCAATGGACCGACCTTGCCGGCGCCACCGCCACTTACAACTATGTTCGCGGAATGGACGGGTTGGAGGGTGTGCCCTGCCCCTGATCCCGGGCATTGTCGACCCCTGACGCGCGCTGCAACAAAGCCGCGTCGTGGCGCCGATCATTTCATTCGCGGACTAGCGCATCAACCGGGCGGACAAGTTTCACAGAGGGTGCCTCAGTTCAGCGCATGCGTGCCGCCATGCGTCACTGTGATCGTCAACCCCGCCTCAGTACAACTGCCGGTGTATCCCCAGCGACTGCATCACCTTGCTGGCGATTTCCTCGATGCTCATGTGCGTGGAGTGCATGGTCGGGATGCCTTCGCGGCGGAACAGGCGCTCGGATTCTTCGACTTCCCAGCGGCACTGGTCGATCGAGGCATAACGGCTGCCGGCGCGACGCTGTTCGCGAATCTGCGCCAGTCGGCGCGGATCGATGGTCAGTCCGTAGATGCGCGCACGGTGGATGCGCAGCTTGGGCGGCAGTTCGCCGTTCTCCAGGTCCTCGGGCAACAGGGGATAGTTGGCCGCACGCACGCCGTAGTGCAGCGCCATGTACAGGCAGGTCGGCGTCTTGCCGGAGCGCGACACGCCCATCAGGATGACTTCGGCATCGCTGAAGTTGGCCTGCACGCCATCGTCGTGGGTAAGCGCGTAATTGGTCGCATTCATGCGCGCCTCGTATTCGGCCGAATCGGCGCCACCGTGCGCCTTGCCGACCCTGGGCGTGCGCGGCATGCCGAGTTCCTGCTCCAGCGGCGGAATGAACGGCGCGAACACATCCAGCATCAGTGCGCCGCTCTCGGCGATCAGTGCCGACAGATGGCTGTCGATCACGGTGTTGATCACGACGGGGCGGAATCCGGTTTCGTCGCCGATGCGGCGGATCTCGCCGGCTGCGGCGCGCGCCTTGGCCTCATTGTCCACGAAAGGCAAGCGCAAGGTCTGGAACGGAATGCCGTCGAACTGGGTCAGTACACTGTGGCCAATGGTCTCGGCGGTGATACCGGTGCCATCGGAAACGTAGAAGATCGCCCGCGCTCTATGAATCATGCTTCCGCATCGCTGTTGAATCGGGATCGATACTGACCCGTTGACGAGTTGTCCGCAAACGCGTTCTATTCGCCGCTTGCCCAGGAGCAAACTGCCACCGTGAACTATCGCCACGCCTACCACGCGGGCAACTTCGCCGATGTGCTCAAGCACGTGGTGCTGGTCGGCCTGATCGAGGTACTGAAGCTGAAGCAGAAACCTTTCTGCTACCTCGACACCCACGCCGGCAGCGCGCGTTATTCGCTGACGTCGGTGGAAGCCGAAAAGACCCGCGAGTTTGCCAGCGGCATTTCGCCGCTGCTGGTGCTCAGCCATCTGCCGTCGCTGCTGCACATCTATCTCAATGTGGTGCGTTCGTTGAATGTCGGCCTTGGAAGCACGCTGCATGCCTATCCGGGTTCGCCGCTGATCGCCGCCTCGTTGATGCGCGAAAACGACCGCATCCTGGCCTGCGAACTGCAACCCGACGAAGCGCGCCGACTGAAAACCGAGTTTGCGTCCGATGCACGCGTTGCCTGTCACCAGCGCGATGGCTACGAGGCATTGCGCGCGCTGCTGCCGCCCAGAGAGAAGCGCGGCCTGGTGCTGATCGATCCGCCCTACGAGGCGCAACTCGATGAATTCGACGCGATCCTCGCTGGCCTGCTCGATGCCCATCAGCGCTGGCCGACGGGAATTTACGCGGTATGGTTTCCGATCAAGCTGCGGCAGGACGCAGAGATCTTCTATCGCCGCCTGACCGGGCTGCCGCATGCCAACATTCTGGTTGCCGAACTGTGCCTGCACCAACCGAACAGCGCATTGCGCCTGAATGGCTGCGGCATGGCGATCCTGAATCCGCCTTATCGTTTCGAACACACGCTGGCTGAGATCCTGCCGACGCTGACCAAGGCACTCGAACAGAGCCGCTACGGCACCCATGATCTGCGCTGGTTGAAGCGCGAATGACCGGCGAGGATCCATGAACCCACGTGCGAGCCTTTGATCCGTCATTGCGAGGAGCGCAGCGCCGAAGCAATCCAGCGACCCTCTGCTGCAGTTTCGCAGTCACAAACCAAGCAGTGTCACTGGATTTCTTCGCTGCGCTCGCAATGACAGCGTTCATGGCACTTCCGCGATTTCCAGTGAAACAGGCACCTCTGCATGCGCGCTTTACTGATCTACGCCGCACTACTAGCTGGAGTCCCGGCCATGGCTGCCGATCGGCTGATCGACCGTTCCTTCGCGACCCGTTCTGAAGTGCACGCCACCCAGGGCATGGCGGCGACCAGCCATCCGCTGGCGACGCAGATTGCGCTGGATGTGCTCAAGGCCGGCGGCAGTGCGGTCGACGCGGCAATTGCCGCGAATGCAGCGCTGGGTCTGATGGAGCCGACCGGCAACGGGATCGGCGGCGACCTGTTCGCCATCGTCTGGGATCCGAAGACCGCCAAACTGCATGGCTACAACGGCTCCGGGCGCTCGCCCAAGGCACTTAGCCTGAAGTGGTTCAAGGACAATGGTTTCGAGTCCGTGCCGTCGCATGGCCCACTGCCGGTTACCGTGCCGGGCACCGTCGATGGCTGGTTTGCGCTGCACGGCCGCTTCGGCAAATTGCCGATGAAGGCAGTGCTGGCGCCGACCATCCGCTACGCCCGCGAGGGCCATCCAGTGGCGCCGATCGTCGCCTACTACTGGAATCGTTCGGTGCCGCGCCTGAGCCAGTTTCCCGGCTTCACCGAGCAATTCACCCTCGATGGCAAGGCGCCGCAGAGCGGGCAGATCTGGAAGAACCCGCATCTGGCCAACACCCTGCAGCAGATCGCCGACGGCGGTCGTGATGCCTTCTACAAGGGCAGGATCGCCGACACCATCGACGCCTACTTCCGCGAGCAGAAGGGATTCCTGCGCAAGGAAGACCTGGCCGCGCATCAGGGCGAATGGGTGGATCCGGTGTCGACCAACTACCGCGGGGTGGATGTCTGGGAACTGCCGCCGAACGGCCAGGGCATCGCCGCGCTGCAGATCTTGAACATCCTCGAAGGCTACGACCTCAAGAAATACGGTTTTGGCAGCATCGAGCACCTGCACCTCTTCATCGAGGCGAAGAAGCTGGCGTTCGAGGATCGCGCGCGCTTCTATGCCGATCCAACCTATGCCAAGGCGCCGGTGGCCGAGCTGATTTCAAAGCCCTACGCACAAAAACGCCGGGCGCTGATCGACATGGGCAAGGCTGCGCGCACGGTCGAGGCCGGTCATCCAGCGTTGCAGGAGGGCGACACCATCTACCTGACCACCGCCGACAGGGACGGCATGATGGTCTCGCTGATCCAGTCGAATTTCCGCGGCATGGGCTCGGGCATGACGCCGCCCGGACTGGGTTTCATCTTCCAGGATCGTGGCGAGCAGTTCGTACTCAAGGAAGGCCACCCGAACAGCTTCGCGCCGGGCAAACGTCCGTTCCACACGATCATCCCGGCGTTCATCACCAAAGACGGCAAACCGTGGATCAGTTTCGGCCTGATGGGCGGAGCCATGCAGCCACAGGGCCATGCGCAGATCGTCATCAACCTGATCGACTTCGGCATGAACCTGCAGGAAGCCGGCGACGCGCCGCGCATCCATCACGATGGTTCGACCGAGCCGGCCGGGCAGAACCTGCCGATGAACGATGGCGGCGTGGTCAACCTGGAAACCGGATTTCCGTACGAATCGATTCGCGCACTGATGCGCAAGGGCCACCGGATCGAATACGCCGATGGTCCGTATGGCGGCTACCAGGCGATCCGGCGCGATCCGGAAACGGGCGTCTATACGGGCGCATCGGAATCGCGCAAGGATGGGCACGCGGCGGGGTATTGAGATCCCGCTTCTGTGAGGGTTTTGGTCGCCCCTGTCGGCGCTTGTTCGCGTATCAAACTGGCGGTAATCGAGCGGAGTGCTGTTTGTCCGCAAAGGACGCAAAGAACGCAAAGAGAGCAGTAAGCGGGGTTTGTGCGAAGTCGATTTCCCCCTGCCGAACCACTTGCTGGGTTTGCTCTCCTTTGCGTCCTTTGCGTCCTTTGCGGAAAAGGCTTTTATTTCAGATACTTGCGTTATGTTTGGCAAGAGTACTGGTCGCCCCTGGCGGTGCGCTTGTTCGCGCAAAGAACACACGGAAGTAGGTCACGTTGCCTGCGCAGCAGGCTACGTGACGCTGCCCGTTGTCACGTAGCCTGCTGCGCAGGCAACGTGACCTACAAAAATGCTCAGCAATCAATGGTGTGGTGGATGTTCTCTGAGAGTTGGATTGTCCCGCGAATCTTGGCACCGAAAGCTCGCGACGCCAGGTCGCGCCGACAATGCCCCGATGGCGCCCTGCCCGGCATTCCGCGATAAACTTCACCCACCAACGGTCAGCGCGCGCCAGCCATGAGCGAACCGACATACCAGATCGTGTTTCGAGGCAAGATTCTCGGCGGTTTCGACCGCGAGCAGGTGCGAGCCAACTTGAGCCGCCTGTTCAAGATCGATCCGGCGCGCGTCGACGCGATGCTGGACGCACCAAAGACGGTGCTGAAGACCGGCCTTGGCAAGGAGGCGGCAAGTCGTTACCAGGAAGCCCTGCGCCAGGCAGGCATCATGGTGGCCGTGATGGGCGAGTCAGTGGCGCAACCGGTGGCGCCAACACCAATGGCCAACACGCGGGAGATCGTCCCGGTGCCGGAGCCGGCCAATGCGCCGCGTGCGCAGGAGCCGGTCACCGAAGCAGCGCCGGTGGCAGCGGCTGCCGAGTTCGCTTCGGGACTGACCCTGGCCGAACCCGGCGTGCAACTGCTGCCACCGCAAGAGCGCACCAAAGCCGAGATCGACACATCGACACTTTCGTTGGCGCAGCCCGGCGTCGTGCTGGCGGAGAAGCGCCAGGTGTCGGCGCCGGAATTCGATCTGTCCGGCATCACCCTGGGCAGTGCCGACGAACCGATCGTCCCGCAGCACAAGCCCAAACCGGCCGCGATCGACACCTCGGCCCTGTCGCTGGCGGAACAACCGCAGGCCGTCGAGAAGCCGCTGACCGAGTTGCAGAAGTTGCTGACGTCGTCGGTGGAGTGAGGGCAAGCTCTGCCGAGCAAGCTCGGCAGAGCGAGCGCCGAGAAACTTCTGCCGAGCAAGCTCGGCACTACAAAGGCGCGCAACTTCTGCCGAGCAAGCTTGGCACTACAAAGGCGCGCAACTTTTGCCGAGCAAGCTCGGCACTACAGAAGCCCGACTCAGATCCGGCGCACGCGGAAATTGCGCCCCTTGATCTTGCAGGCGTTCAGGCGTTCGACCGCCTTGCCGGCGTGGCGCCGGTCGATCGCAACGTAGGAGCGCGTGGCGAAGACGTCGATCTTGCCAATGACGTCGACGGTGAGCCCGGCATCGCCGGTCAGCGCACCCACCAGATCGCCTGGACGCAGTTTGTCGCTGCGCCCCCCGTCGACTCGCAGAGTGACCATTTTCGGCGGCGGCGGGCTCGGAGCGCGCAGGCTGGTTGCCGTGGATTTGGTCCACTTCAGCGGTCGCGCCTGCGCGGTTTCGATCGCCAGAGCACGCGGCAGTTCGCGCGGTGTCACCAGACTCAACGCCAGCCCACTGCGGCCCGCTCGTCCGGTGCGGCCGATGCGATGGACGTAGTCGTTCGGATCGGGCGGCAGTTCGTAATTGACCACGCAGGCGAGTTCGGCGATGTCGAGCCCACGCGCCGCGACATCGGTTCCCACCAGCACGCTGCAACTGCGGTTGCCGAAACGCACCAGCACTTCGTCGCGATCGCGCTGTTCCATGTCGCCATGCAGCGCCAGTGCCGCAAAACCAAGACTGGCCAGCGCCTTGGCGACGTCATCGCTGTCGCGCCGCGTATTGCAGAACACCACGCACGACTCCGGGCGGCGCTCGGCCAGCAGGTTCGCCAGCAGCATCGGTTTGCCGGCGAGATCGACCTGATAAAAGTGCTGTTCGATCGCCGGTTCCTCGCTGCTGCCACCGACCGTGACCTCGACCGGATCGCGCAACGAGTTCTTGATCATCTCGCGAATGTCCTCGGGAAAGGTTGCCGAGAACAGCATGCTTTGCCGAGATTCGGGGGTCTTGCCGACGATTTCGGCGACCGCTTCGGCGAAGCCCATGTCGAGCATGCGGTCGGCCTCGTCGAGCACCAGCGTGCGCACTTCGCCGAGGTTCAGCGCTCCCTTGCGCAGCAGTTCCTGGATGCGTCCGGGCGTACCGACCACCACATGCGGCTCATGCACCAGCGACGCCAGTTGCGGGCGCAGCGCGATGCCGCCGCAGAAGATCGACAGCTTGAGATTGGGAGTGGCCATCGCCAGCCGGCGAATCTGCTTGCCGACCTGATCCGCCAGTTCGCGGGTCGGGCACAACACCAGCGCCTGAACGCGGATCTCGCCCACATCGATGCGCTGCAGCAAACCGAGGCCAAAGGCGACGGTCTTGCCGCTGCCGGTGGGCGCCTGCGCGACCAGATCCCTGCCCGCCAGCAAGGACGGCAGGCTCTGCGCCTGGATCGGCGTCATCTGCTGGTAGCCGGAGACTTCCAGGCCCTGCAGCAGCGCGGGGGTCAATCCCAAGTTCGAGAATTCGCTCATCGCGCATGATCGCAGGAAAGTGGGTGACCGCGGGTAACGCCTGGTGAATGTTGGCGACAGCGCGGGGCACGGCGCACGGGAGAAGCGCGCTGACTCTGGTGGGTCCAGACTTGTCTGGACGCTTTTGGCGATTCGAGGGGAGCGCAGGAGAAGCTCGCTCGGCTCTGGTGGGTCCAGACTTGTCTGGACGCTCTTGGCGATTCG
>ERZ761602.4493-NODE-4493-length-17834-cov-6.162776_pt1 | contig 17834 bp, 27 predicted proteins | sample MGYA00512165_ERZ761602 | MGnify/ENA primary metagenome ERZ761602 (study PRJEB28899, sample SAMN02445085) | bioreactor sludge metagenome | biome: EBPR sludge; isolation source: Thorneside wastewater treatment plant | place: Australia: Brisbane, Thorneside... | reverse complement strand
ATTCTAGCCCGCCTCGTCGCCGGAGGCTAGCCCCTCGTCCCTCCCGTCCCTGCGTCGGTCGCCGTCGGCCGTCCGCTTTGAGGTCGGACGCCCGGTTCATGATCCAAGTCCATGGTCCGGGTCCATGGTCCGGGTCCATGCCACGGGTCCATGAGCCGGGATCGCTCGTCCTCTGCTCGGTGGCCGGTCGAGTCGGGCGGCAGGCATTGCGCTAGAATGCCGGTCCTCGGTTTGGAGGAGGTCAACGAATGCCCGGTATCGAGGATCGGATCGCCGATCTGGAAAGACGCTTGAAGCAGGCGAAAGCCCTCAAGCAGCAGCAGCTCGCCCGCGAACGGGCGGCGGAAAAAAAGCGCCAACGTTCGGAGGAGACCCGCCGCAAGATTCTGGTCGGCGCGGTCATCCTCGCCAAGGTCGAGCGCGGCGAGTGGCCCAAAGAGCGCCTGCGCGAGTGGATGGACCAGGCCCTGACCCGCGCCGACGACCGGGCGCTGTTCGGGCTGTTGGCCGTCCCGTCGGAAGCGGGAACCCGGCCGCAGAACACCGCGCCCGATTAGGGTGAGGCATCCCCCTCCCCCAGCAACGCCCGCGCGTCGCGGGAGCCGTGCAGCACCCGCACGATGATGACCTCGCGATCCGTGTGGCGGTAGTAGAGGGCGTACTTCTGGTGGAAATGGACCCGCAAGCCGGGCGCGAGGTCGTCCCGGCGCGGTCCCAGCTCCGGGTGAACCAGCAGCGGCTCGAAGCGGGACTGGATTTTGCGCACGAACGCCGAAGCGGCGGCGGCTCCCTGCCGCTCGGCGACGAACGTCCAAATCTCGATCAGGTCCTCTTCGGCCTGCTCGGTGAGGCGGAGGCGGCGGGGGGTGTCGATCGCTGGCGTCCTGTTTGAATGATTCGCTCGGGATCGAAATCCCGGACCCGGCCGGCGTCGAGATCGTCGATCCCCCTCTGGACTTGCGCCCGCAGCTCCGCCAGCTCGTGCCGCTGGAGCGCTCGCTTGTGCCTCCAGTCGCGCAGGGCCTCGCGGACGACCTCGCTACTGGAGGCGTACTCGCCCGCCGCGACGGCGGTGCGCACCGCCTCGGCGATTTCGGCGGTCAGGGTGATGGTCAGGCGTTCGATGGTGTTCATAAATCATACTTTATCATACTATCCAGGGTTTTTGGTTTCGCGTTTCCGGTTTGCCGGTGGTCGCTGTGCCTTTTGCGGCTCTAGGAGCGTCCTGGAGCGCTTTTGCGCTGGGAGGCGTAGAGAGCCGCAGCGCTGGTACTCTTTTGGTGGATTCACGACTTCGCGCCGAATCGTGAATTTCGCCCGGGGAGGGGGCGGTGGATCAGCGGGTTTCTGGTCGCCTGTAACAAGTGGAACCCGCCGTTACGGCAGGTACGGCAGGCGGGAAAATTCACCGGGGAAGGGGGGGTGGTCGGTGGGGGAAGCGGATTCGGAAGCGCACGCTGAGAATAATCTTGAATTTTCAATCGGAGAGACTAGGAGGACAGCGGGTTCGCGCGGGTTTCCGCCTGACGGCGGGAAAATAATCAGGGTGGCGCAACTCTGGCCACGATCAGCGCCCCCACCAGCCGGCGAACGCCAGCAGGGCCAGCAGCAGGGCCAGCAGAATCCACGCGCGCCGGTGTCCGGCCGTGCGGATCGGCGCGGGCAGCAGCTTGGTTTCCAGTTCGCGGCGGGCCTGTTGCTCGGCTTCGAGCAGGGCCAGCAACCGCGCTTTCTCCCGCTGCGATTCCCGTAGCTGCTCGCGCGCATCGCTCAGGTGCTCGCGTAGCGCATCGATGGCGGCCCGCTCGGGGGGCGCCCGCTCGGGTGTATCTGGCCGCTCACCGTCCATGCTCGCGAGCGTGGGCGGGTGCTCGGCATCGCCCTTGAGCGGGCCGAAAACTCGCAGCAGTTCGGACAAGTCGATAACCCGCTCGCCACGGTCGTTGCTGGTGGCGGATAAGCGGCCTGACTTGATCGCCCGTTGGATGCTCGCCCGGCTGGTCCCGACCGCGCGGGCGGCGGCCGAAATGGTGAACTCTGGCATGTGCGGGTGCTCGCCTTGATCGGTCCATCAAAGCGTAGATCGTGCGGGCCGTCCATGCTCGCGAGCAGATAGCGAACACCAGCCGGGCAAGCGGCGGGAGGTGTGGTGCGGGCCGTACACGGTTCCGGTTCCAGGCGCGTCAGGGGCCGGGCTTGGGATTCGGTGGCGGGAAGTGAGCCAATTGGCTCGCTTTGAAGATTCTGCACAACCTCAGCGGCCCGAATCATGCGCGTTGCCGATTGCTGCACCATCCCCCACCGTCCCTTGCAGTACGCTTCGAAGGTCGGGAAGGTTTGGCGGTAGAGGCGGGAATCACGTCTCCCGCGCGCGCGTGGGGATAACAACTCAGGACGGCACAGTCCTGAGTTTTTTGAGCGTCTCCCGCGCGCGCGTGGGGATAACATTGGTAAATATTACCAATTTGAAACCAACTATCCTGCTCCCGCGCTCGGCGCTCGGCTTCCACGTCTATTAACTCTCCTTGCTGCTGCTCAGGTTCCTTGTCGGACAGCAGTTCGAGCGCGGCGCGGATGGATGGAGCTTCGGTCAAATTCGCATCGCGGTGCGAATTTCGAGCTATCCGCATGTAATTGTGAACGGTGCGTTCTGCGACCGTCAGCCGTCCGCTTTCTATTTCCGCGTTCAACCACGGCAGCCATTCGCCGTGATTCAGGCTGGCCTTCACCTGCAACAGCAGCAGATAGCGCGTGGTGTTGATATGGCGCTCGGACAATCCGGCTTTGCGAGCCGCTTCGGTGCGGGTTAACTTCGTGTCGGCAGCGTCATGAAGTATGTCCGTTCGCGTTCCCTGCCCAGACTCAACCTGCTTCAACAACTCCCCGCATCTTCGGATGGCGCGGGATAAAGCGGCTTTGTCGAATTGGTTGATTGAATCAACCATTTCGCCGTTTTTCCCCGTCCACCGCTCCAACAACCAAAACCGAGACGCCACGCCAGGACAAAAGGCGATGGCGGTGGCGCTGGCTTATCCAGAGACGGAGAAGCGGGGCGGCAAACGGGACAGAGGGCAATCTTTAAAAATTAAAGATTGCGAAGTCAACGCCGGCTATGTCTCTCAAGCCCGTTTCGTCCTGCGCAACTGCCGAGACAAGGCGCTTGAGGTGTTGAGAAACGCCAAGTATCCGCTGACGGTGGCTTATGAGGAAGCACAGGCGATTGTTGAAGAACAGCGACTGGCGGAAGAAGAGCGGCAGCGGCAATTAGCGGCGTTGGCGGTGAATGATTCAGCGCAGTTCTTTGTAAACCGCTTCCACGGCTTCATTGCGCGGTATCGGCAGCTTTCGCAGATACTTATTCACGAAATAATCGTGTGGAATCCCAGCGATTTCACACGCTTTCAATCCGCTCCTAATCCAGCTTTCCGGCCGCTTGTACCGCGTCGCCAGTTCGCCGGCTTCCGCCCATTGCCAGCGCTCCCTAACCTCGTCTGGCGACAGAATTCGGATATTCGCGGCCGTGTAATCGCTGCTCACTCTCGCGCCTCGTTCAGAATGCCGCTAGAACCGCGTAGGACGCGATTCTAGGCGTTTTGCCGAAAAACCCGACAGTCGCTATTCCGCCGCTAGCTCGCTCGCCACAAACCATTTCTCGACTTGCGAGACGCTTGCGAAATATCGCACCAAAAAGAACTCGACACCTCGCAACTCGCGCTTGCCGACGACAACGCCAGCGGTTGCGGCTTGATCGGGATTGGCGGGAAGAACGACCACGTTTTGACCGATTTCGAACATTTGCAAACCCTCTTTGAAAAAACCCCGACAGCCGGAAACCAGCGGCTGTCGGGGAAGCTCTTTAACTCACTGACACTTCACAAGCGCTAAGCGGTCGGATGCGCCATCCGGGGAAACGGGTCGCCGCTCTCGACCATTATTTCAACGATGCAGCGTCCGCTTTTCGCCGGATTCGTCCCGGTGGGATCGCTCGATCAGCAGCGCTCGCAAGCGCTTGGCGGCTTCAACCGGTTCGGCGTGCAAAACTTCCCATCCTTTCGATAGCCATACGCCATTGGCGCGCCTACAGTTGTGTTTGCCGAGAAACTCGATAGCGTCATTGACTTCGGCGAGTGCGTTCATTTGCGCGATTTCCTCAATAGCGGCTCGACCAGTTCGCGCCGTTCTGGCGTCATTGCCGCCAGCAAAGCCGCGCGGTCGCGTTCGGGCGCGCCCGAAAGCACGCCAGCCTGTTCTTGCGGCGATGCGCCGCACCAGAACCAGCGCATCAAGACTTCGCCGGCTTCGTTGGAGTGAACGAGCGGCTTAACCACGCTTTGCGGAATCATCACGCGGTCCCCTTCACGATTCCAGCCACGCCACTCAGCACATAGTCAAAATCGTGTGTTAGCGCAAACTCGACTTTCATCAAATCTTCGAAATTGCTGAACAGTCTCGGCGCGTTATTGCCGCGAAGTCGCAGGCGCGACAAAGGAGCGGATAATTTCGGATCGGTGAACGCATACCACGTTGTGGCGGCCGTGAGGTGCGGATTAACCAGCACTTCAAACGCTTTCCCCAGCGCCTCTCGCAGCACAAGCGCCGTGGCTTCAAGCTGTTCGGGAACCACGATTGCCGCAACAGGCAGATTGGTTTTACCGCCAGCGCCGTTTAACGAGTTCCGCATTGCGCTCGCAACGCTATTGAACCCTGCCACGCTTAACGCGGAACTGGCAGACGTGGTAATCGTTCCGGCTTCCAAGGTTTCAGCGACAACGCGCCATTCGACTTGCGAAAACACGGGGGCTAAATCGATGATCTGCTGTACCAGATTTTCGCCCCACGTCATGAAAACCGCGCGGCTAAACTGGAATTTGGCGCCGAATTGGCGCAACCGGCCTTGTCGCGCGGCTTCCGTGACAACCGCCTTCGCTTTGGGAATATCCGCGCCTTCCGGCACTTCCACAGGCTCGGCGATAACGAACGAACCGATATTGGTTTGACGGTAATCGTCTAGCGGGATCGTCTTGCAAACCTTGTCGGTATCGGCCGTCAAGTCTTTCCAGCGCTGCCCTAATAGCTCGGCAATGCCGCTCGTCATGGTATTGCCGAAATCGGAGCGAGACATTCCGCTACGGGTTTCGATATCGGAAAGCGACAGCCGATCATTCAGGATTGGACGTAACAGCGGATGCCACTTCCGCCAGGGACGGTCTTCCGTTTGCGCGGCGAAATAGTCGGGTAGCAGTTCCGCGATTACGCGCCGATCACTTAAAGCGTCTAACGGATCATCGTCAATATCGACAGCGGCGGGTTTCTTCGGGATGCGATGACCGAATTTGCGGAAAAGCTCGCTTTCGAATTCTTCGGCGGACATTCCGCCATCCGGGTAAATCATGGTTTTATCTCGTTCGTGGATTGATTGAACGAGATTATCGGCGGTTCCATTTATCCGCGTTCGGGGAAATGAAATCAAGCCAGCTATCTCCGGGGGAAGCGGTATAACGGGGAGAAGCAGGCGCATGGGACAAACCAGCATACGGCAGATAGCACTTATCAAAATGATAAGTCCAAGCAAACCCACGAACGCCTAGCCGAAGAATACAAAGTCAGTCCCGCAACCATTACCCGCGACGGCCAATACGCGGCGGCGGTGGCTCGCCTGCCACACGCAAGAGGAAATCGCCGAGGCGGTTGGGGTTGACCAAAAGACAGCGCATAACTGGGAAGATGATTTTAGGAAAATGTCGGCATCCGACAATTTCCTAAATTCCCCCGATTTCACGCCACCGCGTTCAATCTCTGGCTGGCCTGCCACACGCAAGAGGAAATCGCCGAGGCGGTTGATATGACGCAACAGGCAGTAGCGTTATGGGAGAAGGATTTTACAAAAATGTCGGAATCCGACAATTTTGTAAATTCCCCCGATTTCACCCCGCCGATCTACAACGTGTGGAAGCGGCAGACCAAGACCAACACGGTTGACCATTTCGGGAACAGCGAGCCGACTTGGTTGGAAAACCTGCTGTACCTGTACACCGATCCCGCCGACATCGTCGTTGACCCGTTCGCCGGGTCCGGTTCCACTATTGTCGTGTGCAAGAAACGCCAGCGGCGCTATTGGGTCTCCGACTTCGGCAGGTCGAAAGCTCGAAGCTCTTCCCACAATTTGGAACTGCATCGCGGGCCGCCGGTTTCGAGCAACGTCATTAAGTGCCGCTCCAATTCATCCGGTTCGCGATACCCGGCTTTCACGCGGCCATACCCGACCGCTCCAAACCGCTCTAGCGCGCTTTCTAGGCGTTGCGCCAATGCCCAGCGTGATAGCCCTTCATTGCCGTCCAGAATCGCCGTAGCGCGTTCCAGTGCGGCTCTACGCGCCAATCGCGAATCGGCGTCATCGAGCGCGACGCCTATCCGCCGACCGATTGACGCGGGTATGCTGCCTTGCAGAAAACCGCCGATCAGGCCGTTTAGTCGCTGGACTAACTGCAAGCCGGTGGCGGTGGCGGTTATCAGCTCATTGGTGCCATGCGTCATTGCAAAATCAGGCTCTTAGAGAGTGTCACGAATACCGGGATTTCGGGTCCGCGCCGACCCAGTGTTACAGTTCCAGCGGAGTACCTTTTTGTTACATTCATGGCTATCAGTCTATTAAAGTGAAAGTTTCCGACATGTTCCTAGCCGAAAAACCAGCCTGTGCCTACCCAGTGTTACACCTCTATAGAGTACCTTAAATGTTACATTCCATTCCTTCACTCGCTCGCTCACGTCCGCACCTCCATCGAAAACAAGCGTTGCGCCGTCCGCAGCGCCGCGCCCAACCGAATCCATCGCCAGCATTGCGGGCAGTACCGCCGATACGCCGGGCCGGTGATCGGCGCTTCGCAGCACGCGCACCAGCGCCGGGGTTGAGGTGGCGGGACCAGCCGCAAGCGGGTAGGGCCGCTCATGCCGTCACCCGGCTGCAAGCCGCGTCGATATCGAGCAACAGATTTCCCACGTCGGCGGCGCGTTCCGGTTGCCGCTCGGACAACACGGCGCTTGCCGTGGTGATGCGCTCCCAGTCCCGTTCGCTCAAGTCGCCGTCCAGCATCCGGCGAACGTCCAACCCGGCCGATGACGCCAGTTCGACGGCCAGGTCTTCGCTATTGCGCCAATGCGCCGTTATTGCGCCGCCATGTTTTGGCGCATTGGGAGAAACACGGGAATCAAGAGCGGCGTCTATTGCGCCGTTCTTGTATTCTCTATAGGGGCGGCGCAATGGCGCATTAGTCTCGGCCGGGCTTTCCCCTGCGGCGAAATCCGCGTTTTTTTCGTCTATTGCGCCGTTCGGTTCGGCGCAATGGGAAGCGACCGCGAGGTAGGTTTTTCGCTTGCCGCGCCGCTCGCTGTCCGGGAAATCTCGCTCGAAGATTCGCCCGCAAACCTGAAGGTTCGCCAGCGCGGCGCGCATCCGGGTTCGGGGTAGGCCGATCTTGTCGATCAGCCCGTCAAGCGTTCGCGCGGTGTGCTTGCGGCCGTGCAGGGCTTCGTCCTTGACGAATTCCGCCAGCCGCTCCGAATCGCGCGCCAGCGTTTCGTCTGTCGTGCGGCGAACGTCGGCGAAATAGTCGAACGTCCAACCGCGCCGACGAATCCAGACGTTCGGTTGTGGCGGGCAATAGCTGAGCTTCGGCCGCGCCATGACGAACCCGGATTCTCCGGGCAGCAATCTGAAGCCGTCGGGCGGGTTTTGTGCGGTTTCGGAAACCGGGGAAAGCACCGTCACCATGCGGCAACCGTCCGGCAGCGCCGTCCCGCCTCGGCTGGCGTATTGATCCAATGCGCCGTTGCGCGCGTTCGCTTTGCCGGTGTGGTGAACCAGGCGAACGCAGCAATCGAGACCGCGAAAAATGCGCCGGCAGGCCGTCACCACGGCCTGCTCGCCATCGTTAACCAGGCGCTCGCCGGGTCCGAAGCTGATAGCCGGATCGAAGACGATCTGAACCAAGCCCGCGTCGCGGTAGGCGTCAACTATGTCGTCGGCCAATCCCGTGAGGCGAATATTCCCGCCTTGATCCAGTTCGGCCAAACGCGCCATTGCGCCGGACACGTCCCAAACGGCGATGCTTTCCAGCACAATGCGCCGCTCGCCATCGCTGAGGTTCATGGCGTCCATGATTTCCCGCTGGCGAGCGGCGAACAGCTCGCGGGAGTCTTCGGCGGTCACGAACAAGGTTTTTCCGGGATTCATCACCCGGCAACCCCACAAGTCCCGGCCTAGCGCGATATGGATCGCCTCGAAGATCAGCAGCGTGGTCTTGCCGGTGCCGCCTGCCGCGCACACCACGGCGAGATCGCTGTACAAATAATTATCGACTATGCATTTCGGGCTGAGGCGCGCGGTGCCTAGCTCGCTTTCCGAAAACGGCTTGAACGGCGGCGGGCGCCCGCCTTCGTCCGTTGCGGGAAGCGTTGCCAGCAGCGCGCCGATATCGGAAGCGTTCCCGCCTTCGGCCGCAGCAACGATTTTCGCCATGATCGCTTGGCGGTCCCGCTCCAGCTTGGCGTCTTTCAACAGCCTCGCGTAAACGTGCGCGTTAGCGGCGCTCGCGTTCTCCTTCAGCGAGGTCTCGGTCTCGATCAGGGCGGCGTCACCTAGGACGGCCCGAAGCGTTGCCGCATCCGGTGGCGTGCCGTTGGCCAAGTAGGCGGCGATGGCTTCAAACGCCTCGCGACATGACGCCACGGCGAAGTGGTCGGGCGTGATCTTGTTGTCCAGGATCAGGCTCATGTCCGGCTTGCGCATCAGGGACGCCAAAAAGGCGCGCTCGGCTTCCGGATTGACGTTCAAGCGGATGGCGGCGGTCATGGCGCGGTTCTCCGGGTGACGGTGACGGCGACGACCGGGCCGGGTTTCGGCTTGAGTCGCAAGATCTGGCGGTTCGGTATCGGCGGCGGCGGCGGTTCGGGCGCTGGGGATGGCGCGGCGGTCGGCTTCTTGACGGGGAATGATTCCGCCCACTTGACCGCCGATGCCCGATCTTCATCGCTCACCGGCTCAACCGGGTTCCCGTCCAAGTCGTAGCGGTGGGAGCCTTTGCGCGCGATTCCTCGGATGTAGTGCGGGGCGCGGCAATGCCAGCGCAGGGCCAGCGCCAGCGGGCCGGGCTCTAGCTCCGGGTGACGGCGACGAATTTCCAGATGTGTCCCGACCGCCAGCGGGCGGGTGCGTGGCGCGGCGAACGCTGCCGGATATGCCGAGCGCAGCCAATCGGCGATTTCGCGAGCGCGCTTGCGGGCCAGCGACCGGGCTATCTCCCGGTCGAGTGACTCAGAAACGGACGGGTGATTTTCGGGCGCGGATGCGTCAAAATTGGCGGGTGATGCGTTCATGGTTACCTTGTTGGGGGTGGCTGTGGAACCGATACCCGCCTAGCGTCTGCTTAACGCGAAGCGGGTTTTTTGTTGCCCGAAATTCGGGCGCGGGGTGCATTTGAAACATGGTCAAGGCCGTGGCGGGCCTTGCAGGCGCTCAGGCGGCGGGCAGGAAAGGGCTTTTCATGAGGCCGTCAAGCTGGCGGCCGATGCGCTGGTTCCAGGCGGTGAGGGTCGATAGCTTCCAGCCTTTGGCTTTGCGATCCGGATGGCTATCGAACGGCGGGATTCGTCCGGCGAGGCGGTCGCGCTTGACCGAATCGGCGCTTTTTCCGATGACGGCGGCCAAAAGCTCGGGCGTGACGTGCGGGTCGTACATGCTAAAAACTCCTATCTGTTCAAAGAGTTTTCGCATGTTCGCAACTGCGGGTTCGGCGCGATTTCACAAGCGGAGAAGCATCGCCTTGTGATATAACTTCGCCGCCACGCAAAAACGGACATGCGGGGTTGCCACGCAAAACATGCCGTGGCGCTTTTCGGCGACGCGATAAACTTTCTCACGGTCTGGTCGCGTCGCCACCTATTCCGGGAGCCTGCCCCAACTGCCTCGGCGGGCTTCCAAAATGATGCGCCCATTCTACAGCACAAATTAAAGGGGGGATCAAATAAACTAGATGTTGTGGCGCTCGATATTTAATCGCAACATGTAGTGTTTTCACTGGTCCCCAAACAAAAAAGCCCCATCGCGGTTATCCCGGTGGGGCTTCGTCGTTTCTATTCGGCGGTGGCCTATGCGCGCCCTTCCTCAAGCAGTTGCAGCGCGTGACCGAAAGCCCATTGAGCGGCGTTCAACAGTGTCCACTGTCCGAGCGCTTCGGTGTCTTCGGATTCCTCCAAGCGGTACGCCAGCACGTCGAGCAGGTTGCAGGCGCTTCGTATGGTGTCTATCGCGCAAGTCGCGCGGGCGTCCCGGTCGTCGGGGTTCGTCGGGACCGCGCAAAGCGGGCTACGGGCGCTCGGGAAGCGGTTAGAATCGTGGTGTTGCATGGCAATCTCCTTTCGGTTGCCGTGTGAAAGTCCGCTCCCGGTGTCCTACCACCAGGGGCGGGCGCTATCCCCGGACTTCCGGGGAATTCAAAATGCTTTCGGCAGTCCGGCCTGTTTCAGCACTCCGTTCGCGGTGTGGCGCGACTTGATGGCGCTGTCCACCGGGAAATTCAGCCCGCTGGCCGGGCTGTACCAGATTTCGTGATCGCCCTTGCCGGATCGAACCGGATAGCAACCGTGGTCGCGTAGCATCTTTTTCACCAGCGGCGTGTAGCTGTCCATCAGGCCGCTTCGGCGATGGCGGTGCGCTCGCCGGTGACGCGAAACTCGATCCGCTGGCCGACGATGCCGCGATTCAACTCCATCAGTTCGGGGATGATCGCCCGCAACCGCTCGATCAGGTCTTCGATGGTGGCCGCTTCGGTCACCAGTCCGGGAACGTCGTCGCTGGTGGCAACCCACACTTGGGCTTCGTCGTCCCATTCCGCGCGAATCTCGATCAAGGTCTTTTTCCTCAGTGTGGCGGCTCGCTCAACTCCAACCGCCGTTCGATGCGTTCCACGCGCCGCTTGAGGCTGTCCAGTTCCGACTTTCCGGAATAGACGGCGGTGGTCAACGCGCCTAGCTGCTGTCCCATCGCGGAAATCTCCACGCGGATGCCCGCAAGATCGCGCTTCACGTCCGACATGTCGGCTTGTAGGCGCTTGAGAATTTCGAGCATCAAGGATTGATCGGATTCGGTCATGGCTGGCGGTCCTGTTCGCGGTAAACCCTGACTATTTCCTTGACCGCTTCCGCCAGCGGGCCGGGAACGCTCACCATGACCCGTTGGGGCTTGCCGCTCTTTGGCCGTCCCGCCTTTCGGCGAGGTGGCGACTTCTCTTGCTGCTCGCTCATCATCGTCTGCTATCGGTGATATTGATAGCAAATTTTACTTAGACAGCGGCTATCAAGCAAGCTTCAAAGCGTGATTATTGATTCATGATTATGAGAATAATCTTGAATTTTCAATCGGGGAGATTAGGCGGCAAGCGGCTTTTCAGCGGGTTCGGGAACGCGGCGCGAAAATAATCACGGTGGCGCGGTGTCACTCCGGCGACGATTTCAGCGCCAGCCGATCAGCCCGCTCGTTCTCGGGATAGCGGCAACGGTAGAGGCGGCCGTAAAAATGACGGTATGTAGCATTGCCGAACCATCTACCACTGGGTGTAACATAGAATTTGTCGAACGGGTTGATTCGGCGACGGTAGGAGCAAGTAAAAGATGAAGAAGAAAGCGTTTTACACGAGTTTGCTGATGGGTGTAGCGACGATGGCGAGCGCCCAAACCTTCGATGCAGACGGGAACAGGATCGACTCAGAGTTACCGAGAGCATCGCCAAATTCTGCTCTACACGAGATGCAGAAGAGAAATGCAGGCGTCATGAACAATTTGACCAGACAAACCCCAGAATACCAGGAAGGTCACGCCGCAGCAGTCGAAAACATGCGGGAAAAAGAAGCTTACCGATCACGCCAACTTGAAAGCGACAGAGCAAACGCAAAGAGAGAAAGTCGCACTAGATTCAGCCTAGAAGACGAGGCCAAGATCGAGAACCTCAACAAGGATATGCACAAGCGATATGCATCACCCGCCGACAAACGCGCGACCAGCGAAGAACTAAACAGGATTTACTCAAAATATGGAGCGAATCCGCAGCAATTGGCTCCACCCCCACCACCTCAACCCAAGCCAACAACCACCTTTGGATCGAGAACCATACAGACTCCGAACGGCATAGTGTATTGCAACAGCCATACAAGAGGTAACCGAACAACCGAAACGTGTCATTGAATAATATTTTTACGAACCATATCAAGAAAATAAGGCTGCTGGTAATATTTTGATAGGACACGAAAATGAATATTCTTTGCATTATCAATCCCAATATAAAACAAATATTTTTGATCACTGTTATCTGTATTGTTCCTCAGTTATCTGGATTAAATAGAGTGGCCTTTGCCAGTGAAGTAAGCGTTATCAATGCTTGCCAACTTAAAGCCCTTGGTACGCTTCGCGTCGTGTCCGATTCATCGAAGTGCATAAAGAACTTGGAAGTGTCTCTCTCTTGGAATGTAATTGGCCCAGCAGGGCCGAAGGGTGATAAGGGCGATTCAGGCGTGGCCGGTGCGACAGGGCCGAAGGGCGATAAAGGAGATCCAGGAGCGGCAGGGCTTGGATTTGCTACCGCAGAAGATGCGAAGCTGATGAATGTTCTGCGCTACGATGGAGCGGACACGGTCACTTTTACTGGCGTTAACGTCCAGATCGTCAACGGGGAAGGTAATACCCGCTCCACAAATGGCTTTGGCAATCTCATCATTGGCTACAACGAGCCTAGCAATAGGCTAGGTATGCGCACGGGCTCGCACAATCTGGTGATGGGTTTTGCAAATGATTATACCCAACACAGCGGGATTGTAGTCGGGGCCGAAAATATCATCCAAGGTGCATACGCTACTGTATTGGGAGGAGGTGGAAACATAGCCAGCGGGTATTCCAGCAGCGTCACTGGGGGAGTTAGCAACATTGCTAGCGGAGAACTTAGTAGCGTCAGTGGAGGATACGCTAATACCGCCAGCGGGCATTCCAGTAGCGTTAGCGGTGGAATTAAAAACACCGCTAGCGGGCAGTGGAGCAGCGTCAGCGGAGGCGCATTTAATACGGCCAGCGGGCAAGCCAGCAGTATTAGTGGAGGAACCTACAACTCCGCCAGAGGGGCTTACAGTAGCGTCAGTGGAGGATACGGCAATATCTCAAATGGAATGGGGACTAGCATTAGTGGAGGCCAGAATAATCTCATCAGCGGGGATTGGTATTGGACGGTAGGTAACTACCATACACCATAAAAATCTATCAGCTATAAGGCGCTTTTGGATTTAGGAGCGCAGCGAGAAAGTAATCAAGTCTCGCCACCACCACCCGGCGAGCGCCACCAGGGCCGCCAGCACGGCCAGCAGCGTCCACACCCGGACCTTGCCGGTTCTCGCTGGCCTAGGCGCGGGCAACAGCTTCATTTCCAGATCGCGCCGGGCCTGCTGCTCGTTCTCCAGCATGGCGAGAAGGCGCGCTTCACGTTCCCGACCCTGCTCGATGGTCTGCTTCTCCCGTTCCAATGCGGCTGTTAGCTGTTCGTGCAACAGGGTGACCATGTCGTCGTTTTGATCTATTCCACGGCTATCCACGACCTGTTCACTCGGATAGCCGGCGCCCTTGAGCGAGCCGAACACCCTGACCAGCTCTGACGTGTCGATGACTCGTTCGCCCTGCTCGTTTGTCGTCGCGGATAACCGACCCGATTTCAAAGCGCGGACGATTGTTGAACGGCCGACTCCGGCCGCGCGGGATGCTGCGGTAAGGTTGAGCGATGGCATGTCATGACTACCCAGTCGCATGGATATGTCAAGGATAGTCAGCGGGTAGCCAGGCCGCACGGGCACGGTCGGGCTGGCGTTTTATCCGTTCCGTGCGGGGCATCTCACGGTGACGGTGGGGTGATGACCGCCCAGACGCCGAGCCGGCCCGACCGTTCGGCACTGTCTGTCTCATGTCACCGCGCAAAACGGTTCCCTTTCGCGCGGTTGCCCTTTTAGTTATTGAGATTCAAGATTTCACGATTCGGGCGCGAATCTTGAATTGCGTGGGAGGAATGGCAAGAAACAGCGGTTTTCAGGAGAATCGGGACGCGAGCTTAGGCGGATATTTCAAGGATAACGCCCCACTTCAGCGGCTGGCTTTCCAAAGCGGAGCGGAGGCAAGACCGTCCGCTGCAAGTGATTGTTGGGCTTTGTCATAGATGCTGAATATCTATGTCTCCCCACTTCTCGCGCAGATACTCCGCTACGAGCCGGCGATGGCAATGGTGGGGTGTTGCTTCGCTGCAAAGCAGGCATGCGCCGTCAACTAGATTCTTATCAATGACCCGCTCTATCTGACGTTCGGCCATCAACGCCAGAAATTGTTTTTCGTAGGCGCTCCAGTCACCGCCGTTCTTCTTGTAGGCGTCAAGCATCGCTTGAGTGGGCGCTAAGGCCGGCAGGTGGACGTAATCAATGTGGCCGACCTCTCGCAGGAAGAATCGAAGGTCGTCCTTCTTCGTAAATCCTGCGAGCTGCGAAACATTGTTGAGTCTTGTGTCCACCACACGTTGGAGGCCGGGTTGCTTCAACCGGGTAAAGAACTGCTCCGCATTCTTTTTTGTGAAGCCAATTGTGAAGATCTTCATGAAGCGGATGCTCTCTCAGACTGCTCCATAGTGACGTCTTGATAGGCAACCCGCTCGCCTTGAATTGCGTAGGCTTCCGAAACAAATTCGTTTCGCGGTTTGAACATGTCGCCTTCTGGCATCTTGCACGCTTGAAGAAGGCGAGACTCCAGTGCTCCATGGTCTTCCAGAGAGCCATCGGCATGGATGTGAGTTATCTTAACTCCTGCTTCATAAAGTTTTCGCGCGACTAGCAAAGCCCTATGGCATTCTAAGGGATCTTTCTCTGCGCACATAAGGGCGATGCTATGCTTTTTCATGCCCTCCGTGACCCGCTTTATCCCATCAGCGAACTGGGGTTGCTTTGCTAGGCAGTCGTATTGGACTTTGCCCAGTCTGTAGCAGGCAGGATTCTCGCTCCTAGCCCCCAGTTCTTTGCCCAAGAAAGCATATGCAATGCCAGCCTGTACTAAGGCCGCTTTCAGCGGTTCGCGAGAATATTGCGGAACGTAGCGGCTGTAGGGGTGCGAGCGAACGTCGCCGACTGCTGTTACACCATGACGATTAAGAAGCTCTATAAACGCTTCTATGGGGTGATTTGAATGGCCGATAGTAAATAACATCTCACTCACTTGAATCGCTCTGCGTGCAAGACACCTGCCACAAGCTTGTAGAAGTAGCCTTGATAAGGGTCTCCAAGGCTGACGCACAGGACGGGTTTGGCAATATCGTATTGACCATCGGCCTGTCCGAGATATTTTCTCTCAATACTTGGGTCAGTCACGTCCATCCGATACGTGGCTCCTCTATAGCTGAACTCACCTCTCACGCCCCGCTTGGAATCAGGATACTCCGGAGCTTTGTGCCCGACCAAGAGCCGTAAGCGCTCGACTTGGACAAGGTAGAGCGACGAGCCGTCTTCGCGTCCTATGGTTACTCGGTTGTTGAGGCCGGCATAGCTGCCCTGGCCGGTTCCCCACAGCGTTGCGGGTTGGTCGAGCCAGCCTGAAATGTCCTTCCATGCCAGCGCTCCTTGGGGCGACCAATAGTAGCTAGCATCAATCACATGGTTTTCACGCTGATGGGATAGCGGTTCGTGGCTTTCGCACGGCACTGAAACGATATCTAGAAGCTGCGGGTCACGCCCGTCTTCGTATCGTCTCTCCTCCTCTGATATTTCATGCGTGGGACGTGTGCTGACTGGGCGCACCCATTCTCCGGGTGCGCCATCCCGCCACTCCTTCCCGGCAATGCAACGCCCAGCAGTCTTGCGGGAGTTTGCAAAGCAGACAATGGTCTTGCTGTATTTCATGGAGGATGCCAGCTCGTTTTCAAATAACTCAACGCCTCACATCACCGGCAGCAAAAAGCAAAGCGAGAAACGAACGGCGCTTTATTTGGTCAGAGTGAAAGCACATTGTTATAAATCTTCATCAGTTACAACTCGTGCATGGAAATAAGGATTATCGCCACAAGTATAAGCTGGATATGGACTATCTTTTTGAATAGAAAGAAGATCATTTGATATTTTTGTATTCTTCTTGGCGTATGCACCAACGATTTCATTAAAATTCAAACCCGCCTTCGCAGCTAGTGCCATTAATAGAGACTTAATCTGGTTTTCCGAGAAGCATCCTACATTTACCTTTTTCTCAAAGATCTTTGTAGTGCTGTCATACCCTTCAATGTACCAATATTTTGGTTTCATGATTTATAACAAGTGATTATATGATTTCCGTATAATTCCACTGCGGCGGAGTTACACGGCAAAACGCGACCCGCCGAATGGTTTCAATAGACCGTTTTCCTGAAGGATCGCTGCGCGTCGGGTCAATGGACTTTCTGCGCCCTACGGTCCCGCGTTCGCCCGATCCTGCCTCGTAAGCCATTGAAGCGCATCGCGGCGCCGAATCGCCCCGGTAGACAAAAGATCGACGCCTCGCCCGTTCCCGGACTCGCCTCACACCTTGCGCACCGGGCCGGGGTACTGCGCGACCCGCTCGTCGGACGTCAGCAAGGTAACGCCCTCGACCAGGGCTTGCGCGACCAAGAGGCGGTCGAACGGGTCTTTGTGGATCGGCGGCAACCCGTCGAGGGCGACGGCGTGCTCGCTGCCGACCGGAAGCTCGCCGTAGCCGTTATCCAGCAGCCCCCGGCGCAGCAACCGGACGTCGACCCGAAAATCCTCGCGCCCCAGCCCGCGCTTGATCGCGATCTCCCACAGGCTCGCCGCGCTGAACAGCAGCTCGTTCTCGGGCGCCTCGATCAAAGCGCGCGCCGCCGCCGACAAGCGGCCCGGATCGCCCGCCGCCCACAGCAGCAGATGGGTGTCCAGCAGCAGCTTCACGCCTCGCCACCGAACAGCCGCTCGATCTCCGCCTCGCCCATCCGGTCGAAGTCGTCCGGCACGGTGATTTGTCCGGCCATGAAGCCCAACCGCCGTTGTTGTCCCGCCTCCGGCGCATTCAACGCCATCACCTTGACCAGCGGCTTGCCGGCCTTGGCGATCACGAACGGCTCGCCCCGGGCCGCCTGCTCGACCAGCCGGGACAACTGCGTCTTCGCCTGGTGGATGTTGATGGTCTGCATCGCGGGCTCCGATAGCCTAAATTCGATTAGTTTAGTTTGAAAATCCCGATACGGGCACCTCGAGACCCGTTTTGTTTTGGGATCGGCGCGGCGGAAAAGCCGCACGGTTCAGAACGCCGCTAGAACGGCCCCAGGGCGCGCGACGTGGCGAACCCAGGGGGGAAACACCGGCCAAGGCCGAAAGCGCCCCAAAACGGCTTCTGGGCGGTTTTCGGGGCATCGGCGCGCGGGGTCTTGGGGCGGGTGGGGCCTCGACCGGCTGGAAAGCCCCGGACCGGTTCCGCTAACCGGCTTTATCGGACCGGAAAGACCTCGTTCGGGCGATGGTCCGGCCTGATCGGTCCTTCCCTCATCCCCCCGTGGTTTTGAGACCTCCGCGAAGCGGTTTCGGGCGGCGCCTTTGGGTGTCCTCGCCTTCCCCCGTTCTCTCGCCGGTGTCTTTCGGGTCGGTTGTCGCCGCTCTTCCCCGTGGTCGCCGGCCGTTCGAGTACCTTCCCTGGAGACCGTCTTTGGGGTTTCGGCAATCGCGTTGCCGGTCGTTCCCGTGGTCGCTGGCGGTGGTGGGCTTTTGGGGAGGGTTTGGGAGGGGGCTACCGCACCG
>ERZ761602.4491-NODE-4491-length-17836-cov-5.149710_pt1 | contig 17836 bp, 17 predicted proteins | sample MGYA00512165_ERZ761602 | MGnify/ENA primary metagenome ERZ761602 (study PRJEB28899, sample SAMN02445085) | bioreactor sludge metagenome | biome: EBPR sludge; isolation source: Thorneside wastewater treatment plant | place: Australia: Brisbane, Thorneside... | reverse complement strand
GCCGACATGTTCCCATCCCTGCTCCATTCGAACGATATAAAAGAAAGTCTCCTCGGGTAAGTTTCCGTACCAAATCAGCATGAATTGAGAAAAAGCGATGTAGGCCCAAAAAATGGAGAAACCAAAAATAAAGCGAGCGATGTCATGAAAGTGATCTACCGTCATCACTCCGCGGAGCGTCCCGGCTCGGTAGAGTAAAAAAGATAAAATATAAATCATCGCTAAGCCGGCTTGAAAAAATCCTGCAAAGAAATAGACGCCAAAGATCGTCGAGAACCAATGGGGTTCCAACGACATCAAAATATCGAAGCCCGCCATACTGACGGAAAGCCCGAACAACACGAGCAGAAGCGCCGAGAATCTCCAATTGCGCTTCGTAAGCCCCGCATCTCCAGTGCGATCTTGTTTCATAGAGGTACGGAACATCCAGAAGGCTCCTAAAATCCAAATCACAAAATAGGATATCAGCCGAATTCCAAAGAAATGCTCGTTCAGATACGGCGCTTTCCAATGGAGGAGGTGATCGTGAGCTACCGCATCGGCGTGAGCCCACTCATAAATATGATGAATTCCGAAATAAACGGCCAAAAAGAGCAACGCCGCCACCGGAAGTGTTAAAGACATCGTTTCTAAAACACGACGAATGCTGACGCTCCAGCGCGCTGAAGTAAGATGCTGAATAGCCGTAAAGAAAAGTCCACAAAGGCCAAGGCCCAAGAAAAGTGTGGAACCAATGAGCACGTGATACCATGCACGAGAGGCATCTTCCAAAAAGAGTAGCCGCAGCGCCAACGCTCCCAAGCAAATCAATACGAAGAAAATGACTTTCAGTTTTAAGCTGGACCGAAATGGCATCACTTCAATCATGGCGCGGTGGTTCCTTCATTTTTTTTGGTCGTCAACTGATCAAAAGCTTTCAAATCTTCAGTGGTCGGCTGATAAGCCCGTTGCATCGCTCGGATGTAATGAATAACCGCCCATCGATCATTTTCTGGAACGATCTGCGCATAAGGGCCCATCACATTTTGGCCGACGGTAATGATGTGGAAAATTTGAGAGTCTGCGAATCCGCGAATTTTCTCGCTCTGCAGTGACGGAGGTTTTGAAAAAGGCGGTACGATGGGGCCATCGCCTACACCCAGACTTCCATGGCAAACGATACAAACATTGTTGTAAACGTGCTGCCCCTTTAAGACGACTGCCTTCGTAGCGGGCAATGGATTCACGTTACGACTTACTTTTTCCGCCAACGTCTCTTTCGTATAGGGATATGGGTTTTGTTCACGCGCCAAACTTCCCTTTGGAGGAACACGAGCACCTGCGCCATCCGCAAAAAAATCATATCCGCGTTGAGGAATTAAAACGCGCGTATGATGCATGTTCGGCATGTATTGCATGGGACTATGATCGTAGAGAAAAAATCCCGAGTGTTTATAAAAGGCGTAACCCAAACCGCCGAGGACCAAGAGAACCACCAGGATTTTCATTCCGCACTTCATCGTTAAAGCTTCCCTGCCACCGCATGAATATCTTGCGCTTGAATTTCTTTCAAAAATTTCTTCACCGACTCCACTTCTTCGTCGCGACTCACCTCAATCGCTACCGCAAAGCGATCATTGGTAATGTCCTTATGAAAAATCGGCTTTTTGTAATTCGGAAGTTTCAAAAAGAGCGTGAACATCGCAAGTGCCGTAGTCACCCCCGCAAACAGAACCGTGAGTTCAAAGAAAATTGGAATATATGCCGGTATGGCTAATAATGACTTTCCACCGATGTTGATCGGCCAAGAAAAGAGATGTGTCCAAACTTCCAAACCGATCGCCGCCGAAAGTCCCGCAGCTCCCGCCATGAAACTCACATAAGGCAACTTCGTTCTTTGAATCCCCATCGCGTCGTCCATGCCGTGGACAGGAAATGGCGTGAAGGTGTCCCATTGTTTGAAACCACGGCCCTTCACTTTACGAGCCGCTTCCATAATGTCATGCGGACCAAAATAATAACCAACAACCACCTGTTTTTGATCAGCCATGGTGATGTCCTCCCGTCTTACTTTGATCGGGCATGATGGCCTTCACTTCCGCCATCGAAATGGTTGGTAACAATCGACAGAACAAAAGGAAAAGCGTGAAAAACATTCCGAAGCTTCCAAGGAGCACGCCGTAATCCCAAAGCGACAATCGGAAGTAGTTCCAAGACGATGGCAGATAATCGTTGGCGAGCGACGTCACGACAATTACAAAACGCTCAAACCACATCCCGATATTCACAAAGATCGAAAGCACAAACATAAGCGGAATATTTCGTCGAAGAGATTTGAACCAAAAGAACTGCGGCGAGATCACGTTGCAGGTGATCATTGTCCAGTATGCCCAAGCATAGGGACCAAGCGCGCGCTGCACGAAAATAAATCGTTCGTAAGGAACGCCGCTATACCATGCGATGAAAAACTCGGTGCCGTAAGCGAGGCCGACTAGCATCCCCGTGGCGAGAATGATTTTATTCATCGAATCCAAGTGGCCGATCGTGATGTATTCTTTCAAATTAAAGACTTCGCGCGCAATGACGAGCAGGGTCACCACCATCGCGAATCCAGAGAAGATCGCGCCCGCCACAAAGTACGGCGGGAAAATCGTCGTATGCCACCCAGGAATAATGGAGACAGCGAAATCGAAGGACACGATTGTGTGAACGGAGAGAACGAGAGGCGTCGAAAGGCCTGCTAAAATCCAGTAGGCGATTTCATAGTGCGACCAACCTCGAGAGGACCCTCGCCATCCGAGCGAGAGAATCGTGTAGATTTTCTTTCGGATAGGATTGACGCAACGATCGCGAACCGTCGCGATGTCTGGAACCAATCCCGTGTACCAAAACACGGCAGAAATTGTGAAGTAAGTGGATACCGCGAACACGTCCCAAAGAAGAGGCGATCTAAAATTTACCCAAAGCGGGCCCATCGTGTTGGGATAAGGAAAGAGCCAATAGAAAGAATACCAAGGACGTCCCGTGTGAATGAGCGGAAACACCCCCGCGCACATAACCGCAAAAATCGTCATGGCTTCAGCAGAGCGATTGATTGCCGTTCTCCACTTTTGTCTGAACAAAAACAAGATGGCGGAAATGAGAGTTCCGGCGTGACCAATCCCGATCCAAAACACGAAGGTGATAATCATCATCCCCCAACCGACGGGTTGTTGAATCCCCGAGAGACCCGTTCCAGCGTAGATCATGTAACCGATCATCGCAAATCCGGAGGTCATTACGGTTAAAGAGAGCAAGAAAACCACCCACCACTTTTTCGTGGGAAAGGATTCGAGCGGCAAACAGACTTCGTTCGAGACGTCGGCGTAGGTTTTGGTTCCCTGAACCAGCGCTTCTTCTTTCAATGCGGGAACACTCATGACTCGACCGCTCCTTTGTTACGAATGCGAGGCAAATATGACACGTTCGGTCGCGTGTTAAGCACATCCAAAACCTTGAACGCCTGAGCTTTCGCCGCGAGTTGCGATACTTCCGACTTGGGATCATTTAAATCACCAAAGGCAATCGCATCTGCAGCACAACTTTGCTGACACGCCGTTTTCACAGCGCCATCCGCCACTCGAAGTCCTCGATCTTTAAAATCATCTTTCGCGCGCTGCAGCCGTTGCACACAGAAGGTGCATTTTTCCATGATTCCGCGAGTCCGAATGGTGACTTCAGGATTAGCCATCATCGGCATCGGATCGGTGATGTCGAGTTTGCGCGCCAATTGATCGGAGTATTGGAAGAAATTAAATCGTCGAACTTTGTAAGGACAATTGTTTGAGCAATAGCGAGTTCCAACGCAGCGATTGTACGCCATTGCATTCAAGCCGTCGGTGCTATGAACCGTTGCCAACACGGGACACACCGTCTCGCAAGGAGCATTGTCACAATGCTGACAAAGCATGGGCTCATAATTTGCTTCCACGGTTTCAGGCTTTGAAGGATCGCCAGAATAATAAAGATCGAGTCTGAGCCAAGCCATGTGTCGGCCCATCGCGATTTCTTCCGCACCCACCACGGACACGTTATTTTCCGTGTAACAGGCCACCACACAAGCCTGACAGCCTGTGCAGGAATTTAAATCGATCGCCATTCCCCATTTGTGTTCGGGATAAACAAATTCCTTATCCGAATACATGGACATGAGCTTCACAGCATGTCCGCCCTCTTTGGCAGCTTTCGGATTCTTCAAAAAAGAAGCCAGCGTTGTGGTTTGGAGAATGTCATAATCTCGACCTTCGAGATCGAAATGTTTCTGAGTGCTCGCGAGAAGCGCCTTACCACCCGTCTTCTTCACTTCGGCCCTTTGACCAGAGAGTTGAAGACGTCCTTTCTCAAAACTCGCCAAGATCGAAGCATTCGCACCGACTTTCGTGCCAAGTGTGCCTGCGGAAGTTCTTCCGTAACCGAGCGCGATCGCCACCACATTGTCGGCAATTCCAGGTTGCACAAAGGCTGGAAGTTCCACGGTGGCTCCATTCACCTTCACCGAAAGAACGGATGCATGAGACTCGCTCATGTTTTGAAAAGTCTTTCGCTCAAGACCCAACTTTTCCCCCGTGGCGGGAGAAACTGCTACGAAATTGGTCCACGACACTTTCGTAATGGGATCGGGCAATTCTTGCATATAGGCATTATTGGCCTGCGCACCGTCTCCCATGTTCGGCGAAGTGTAGAGCACAATTTCTAGATCTTCTTTGGCTCTCGCTTTCGTGGAATTTAGAATTTCATTTGCGGCCGCCCATCGAAACGCCGGCGACTTTTTACTCGCCGCTCGCTTTGTGGCTCCCACTTTCAACTGATCCATCCACCAGTTATCGAAGCCCGCTACACCGCTAGCGACCGATCGGCGCCAATAGTTTTGGACGACCTCACGGTAGTCGATTGCTACGGCAGTGGGAGTGGTCCAGGTGGCAATGCACTCGCCGAAAGAACGGGTTTGAAAAATCGGTTCAATCACTGGCTGTTGAATGGAAATCACGCCCGAGCGAATTTCTGAATCGCCCCAGCATTCTGCGAAATGCGATTCTGCCAAAATGAATTTCGAGTTGATGGCGGTTTCATTCAGATCGGAAGTCACCGTAACCACCGTAGGAACTTTGCTAAACGCCGCTTCAAACTTCAAATAGGGGGCGGAATACATCGGATTCACGCCGTGAATGATCAGCACATCCACTTTGCCGGCATTCATGTCGGCCACGAGATCCGCCACGTCGGCCGTGTTTTCAAATCCCGTAATGGAAGGTGTGTCGAAATCGACCGTGCTTCCTAAATTGCCGAGAAGGGAATTCAAAAGGAGCGCCGCAACCTGAACTTCAATCGCATCAGGTCCATGTCCACCCGCCACCACAATCGACTTTCCTCGAGCAGCGCGAAGCGCGCGAACCGCTTCGGCGACCATCGGATCGGCGGCGGTGGAGCCTTGCACGCCAGCAATCAACGCTTTTAACACGGACAATTGCTGAGTGGGCGAGATCGCAAAGCGGTGATCCGCCGCAATTCCTGTATTCGTCATCCAGGATTCAAACACGAACAGACGATTTACATTTGTATCGCCTTGATGAATTTTTCGGCGCTTCGAAAATGATTTTGTATTCTCAACCGTCGAGCCCCATGTGCCTAGGAAATCGGCGTCCACGGAAACAATCACATCTGCTCGCTCAAACCGATAGGTTGGACGAACCCTTTGCCCGCTCAGGCGATCCGTCGCCGCTAAAATCGCCGCATCAGAACTCGTATTGAGCCCGTGGTGCTTGGCCCGATACGTCGTCATGAAATCCTGGATCACTGAATTGAGAGTGGGACTGATCGATCCCCCCGTCAGTAAACGCACACCGCCTGGTTTCGCATTTTTCAGCGCCTGTAAAATCTGGGTGTCGGCTTCCCTCCAACTTGTTTCTTTTAACTCCGCACCGCCCGTCATCGGCGTTTTCAATCTCTCCGGATGATAAAGATCGAGCAGACTTGCTTGCGAGTGAGCATCCAAGCCGCCTTGAGTGACGGGATGATCGGGGTTTCCTTCAAACTTAATCGGCTTTCCTTCTCGCGTCTTGATCAAGACGCCTACGCCATTCGCAGCGCTAGAGGAATACCACATGGGCGTTCCGTAAGTGAGCCCTTCGGGCTTGTGTACGTAGGGCACCAAATGATCCACGGGCCGGCGCTGGCATCCCGCAGCTCCAATGAGAGCGCCGGAGGCACCCATCATTTGCAAAAATCTTCTGCGATTGAATCGCTGAGCATCTTCTTCAGCAGGAAGTTGGTGTGAAAATTCCTGAGAGCGTTCCGCGGCGAGGTCTTCCTTGGAGCTCGTCACATCACTCAGGGTTCGCCAAAGCGTGCGAGATCCCTCGCTCAGTTCCTTATGTTGAGCTGATCTCAGCGCTTCCCAATTTTTTTGAAGGTCATTTTCCGCTGTGCTCATGATCCATTAAACCTTTTTTCGCTCACCTAGATTGTTAGTCGATCGAACGACGGCATGCTTGTTCGCCACACATCGCGCTTTAGAATTACCGGAATTTGATTTCGCAAAGAGACTTTTGCCGCCCGCGAGGAGCGACACAATTCCACCCAACCAAAATTGGGGAGATCGAAAGAGAGGAGATTCCGTATCTTTTTTATCCATTTTCATCGCGCTCCTTCGTCCATCTCTTTTTTTAGTAGTGACAGGTCGTACAGCTGACGTCCGCATTGTGAGGATGCTTATTCGCCAAGGCTTTGTACCAAAGCGGGGCCGCTTCGGCTCCGCCCATTCGCGGCAGGGCACTGGCTCCAGCCACCCCACCCATTTCAATTTCCTTCTTGGCCCATTCCTTTCGTCGATCGGTCACATAATTGTCGTTGCGGTGACAATCCATACACCAACCCATGTTGAGGCCCGCCCACTGATAAACCTTCTCCATTGTTTCCACCGGACCGTGACAGGTTTGACAGGCCACGCCGGCCGAAATGTGTCGTTTATGATTAAAACGAACGAAGTCCGGAAGCACATGCACCTTCACCCATTCCATTGGCTTCTTAGCATCGAAATGCTCTTTCACTTTTTGAATGTGCGGAGAATCGGTCTTCACGACGCTATGACAATTCATACATGTCTCCAGCCCCGGTACTTCTGCATGGGCCGCTCGCTCTGCCGAAGCATGGCAGTAGAGACACGGGATCTTAAAATCTCCCGCATGACGCTTGTGACTGAAGGGTATTGGCTGAGTAGGCGCGTAGTTTTGATACCACTGCGGACTCACATAAAATAATGTGCCGGCGATTGCCAATACCGTCGCAACGGCCGTGCCCATTAATACTAATTTCTGAACCTTTTTGGACTCTGCGGAGCCCGCCTCGTCACTCATTCCCTGTCCTGAAGTAAAATTAAGTCCGGCAGAAAAACTTCTAAACCGAACTGCTCACCAAGCTCTCTAACTGTATGGAATGCCAAGAAAACGTGTCAATGCTGCATGTCTCCATTTACACACTTAACGAGAACGTTAAGTCTTTCGATCAATCGGGCCGACGCGGTGAAGTTCCCGTCCGATAGAAAAATGGAATGGTCATGGGATCCGCATCCGAATCCCACTCTCGAGGACGAAATTTCAACCAATGACGCCAGAGGTTCTTAAATTTTCCTGCTGCCCATACGCCAGCACGAAACTTTAGGTCTTTTCGAACCTCGGCATCATGCATTTTAAGCAGTTGAGGGTTAGTCCAAAGCACGTAATAGATCGCGCCGATGGCGATCGTCCCGACGTGCCCCCAATTCCAGTCAGTCCATAGGAAATTCCCGAAGCTGTCCTTGGTGAGGTAAGAATAAACCCAAAAATTTGTCGCAATGATCGTCGTGATCTTCCGCACCTTCGCAGAATAGGCTCGCGCTTCGTCGCCTCGGCCCGCCTTTGCCTCCATTGTATTGAAGTCGGCAAGGGTATTTTCAGCCGGCGATCGCCACCACACATTCACCAGGGTGCTTCCGAGCTTTTTGGTGAAAAAATCCGCCGCATGATTCCCGCCCGCCAGAAAAATTGTAAATCCGAACACGAATGACATCCAAAGTTGCTGCACCCAAGAGCCGGTCACGCGCATAAATGTAGGATGTTGTAAAAATCGCTTAATGGGTCCGGGCATCCGTTCGTCTACAAATCGGGAGAGAAAGAGCGGCTTAGTGATCTCTTTCGCTCGTTGATAGTAGTTTCCAAAGGTGCCTCGAAGCAGCGTGGTGAGCGAACTCCAAAAGATATTTACCGCCTGAGCCGGTATCACAATGGCAAGCGCTGGCCACAGGCCCTGCTCATGAATTCCGAAGAACAATTGCAGCGCCAGTCCCGTGCCCCCACTAATCAAAACCGACTGCACGCCCTGTCGAACCTCTTGTCGAATGATCGAAACCCAATCGCCCTTCCAGGGCGTGGAATGATAGACAATCGATTGCAAAAACTTGTTCGGACCGCCCGGGCGCGGGATCGCCTTGACGATGGGGCCATCCTTATCCTCTCGCCCGACCGATTCATTCATTTCTTTAACTCCGACTTCGACCATTTCCATGATCTCGTCGCGCTCCGCACCCCAGAGCGGAACTCCTACCGCCGCCAAAATCGGGCGACTGCGTTTCGTACCATGCTTTTCAGGCTTCGCGTCAGCTTCTTCTTTGGGAACGACCTTGCCGGTTTTTAAATCAAAATAGACGGTTTCAATGCCGAGAGCTTCGCTTCGACCGAAATGGAACTCGATGGACTCTTTGTTAAGGTCCGCAACTTTAAATCCCATGGTGGGATCTGCCTCGGAAAGTTCATAGAGTCCGGGTTCGGCCACATCCGCATCTCGAACCACAACTTTCTGAATCTGCGCGGAGCATCTTCCTGAAGGAGATTCCGCAAAAACCGAGAATGAGATGAGACCGATGAATAGAGCGCTAAGATAAACCCTGGATGAACCCAAAATCCCCTCCCCTGACCGAACAAACCGAATCGAACCGTGAATTCACTCTGCCGAATCTTAAATTTTGCCGGCAACGGTTTTTAACGCGTTGCGCAAAATATTCATGGGGTCTTAACAGGGTGGGTTTTGACGAGGATTCGGGAAGGCATGGGTTTTGCAACTTAACCCCTGGTGATCGATTTTAAGCGGATTTTGAGACTTCTCGTCTGGGCGACGGCCGCAGTCATTCCGCCCATTTTGGCATGGGGGGCGCCCCAAATCGAAGCCTGTAAGAATGCGACGATCAGCTTAGGCGATCGAGCCTTTACGGTCATGTATCGACCCATATTCTCTGCGGTCATTACACCTCAAAACTTTTCAAAACTTCCCCCGACCGTCGCCAAATATTTGGGGGAGGATGGGGTGAATTTGCGACAACTCTTTCGTCCCGATGAGGTCATTATGGGCGTCGAACCGCCTCATCATTTCTTTCTAATGGCGGGATACTATCGACTCGACGGTCGCATCATGAAGCCCGCCCAAGTGACGCGCACGAATGACTATATGCCCGCCGGACGCGGTGTTTATTTTCGCTTCCGGGGTCTTCCCCAAGCGAAACTCCAAAAAATAATCGAGGGGATCAAAGCGCAAGACGGCGCCTTTACCCTATCTTGTACGCTGGCTACTTGTTCGATTTTACAGAGCGCTGGTCTTTCGATGGGCGACGGAAAGCCCCCGGATATTGAACCCTTCAAAAATTTTATCCGGATCATGGAACATGGCTTCGTGGATGAGACCGGCAACAAGGTGAACATGGAGATCCTGGCCTCCACGGCCGATGACCTCCAACACTTTGTTCGAAGCGTGCGCGCCATCGATCACCGAGTGCAATCCGGAATCCGCGCGCAAGTGAAAGAGGGAGGCGCTGAAATGTTTCTGGATAAAATTCGAGCCGAACACGGTGAACCGCCACAAGAGATCGTCGACTTCTTTCGCAGTTGGTCTCCGGAATAATTCTTCTGAAATATCTACAGTAGCTTGGCACGACCCGGATCAACTAAAAATCGATGTGCTAAAAAGGATCGGCCGAGAAGAATAGGAAACTTCATTTTCTCGCGATTGGTCACACTCAAAATAATTTCGTGTGTCGCTCCGCCAATTTCAATTTCAGTTCGAATAAACGGACGTTCTTCAATTTTGCCGCCGGAATTTTTAACATTTCGCCAATCGACAATGGGCGCTTCCACCCAGACGTGCTTCGGCTTGGTCGTAGGACCTACCTTCAATTTCATTTTGAGAACTTCATTGATGATTCGATGCGGTGCACTCGGCAATCGAATGACCTCATATTCTTCGGCATGAATGGCCGCAGACTTTGCACCCGTGTCCACCTTGGCGCGCATGCGCAAGTTCTTCCATTTCGGAAATCTCACTTTTTGCTGCCAACCGATAATCGGCAATTCTCGACTCACAAAGATTACCTTACAAGATGAATGAGAATCCTAAAATAAAAAGGCAAAAGGCGAAGAGTAAATATTTACTGGGCCACCGCTTTTCAAAAAGACACTCCCAGATTCCTGCAAAGAGCGGGGCGGCTCCAAGCAACGCGGAGACCGTGGCCAAATGTCCGATGCTTACAGCCGCTAAAAAAAATCCCAAAGAGATGGTTGTACCGGTTAAACTTCCGGCAATCACGATACCTTTTTGACGCTTTGGAAATGCCTTAAACTTTTCCCACAATTTGAGCGGCTTCACGAGACCGATCACGGCGAATCCCATTACCGCGCCAGCACATCGAAAAAAATTTCCCTCCATCACAGAAATCGCTCGATCGAATTCGAAAGCGTAGCGCGTGAGTGCTATCCCGCAAGCATCCAAAATAGTAGCTGCCAATGCAAAAAGCGGCCCTTTGATTTCCCAACGACCCTCCTGTTTAAATTTTTCGAAGCTGAGCGTGAAGACGCAAGCCATCAAAAACAAAATTGCAATTGCCTTCTTGGGCGTAACGGATTGATCGAAAAACAAATAACCCAGAACGCCCAGCGCGATGGGTTGAGAACTAAAAATGAGAAGCGTTCTTGCTGAACCGATCGTGGCAAAGGCTCGAACGAGCAACAAATCTGCGGTGCAAAGCCCGATGATGCCGCTGATGAAAAATGCGAACAGAGACGGGGCGGCCGGAAAGTGACTCCATTCGCGAACCACGATCGCCGCTAGTCCGAAACTCAGGAAGGCAATCCAAGCTTTGAAGGCTGTCATCCAAAGGACGGTGGCGCGCTTGGCATAGATGGCAAATACGAAGGACCCTAGAGAAAAACAAAATGCGGAGGCGAGCGCATAGGCATAGGCGGAATTCAAGGTGTCATCCACGCTTTCAAGCGCTCTTCCAGCATTGGCACTTCTTCCTTCAAATGAAACGAATGGGGCTTATCGAAAATCTGAAATTCAAATGAAACTTTTTCCTGTTTCAAAACCTGATACGTCTTTTCCGCAAAATCCAACTTCACAATTTCATCACGCGAGCCGTGCGAAATAAAAAGACGTTGAGCCTTCGCATAGGGCCCAAAGGCTTGGGGATAATCTTGAGCCTGCACGCAAAACCCTGAAATACAAAGAAAGCCCCCCATTTTAAAGGGACCGCGAAGCGCCAGATCAAGTCCCATTGCAGCCCCTTGAGAGAAGCCTAACCAAAAAATTTTTTCCGCAGAAATCCCCTGCGACTCAATTTCTGTCACGACGTCGATGAGCAATTTTCGGGATTCTTCAATTCCCTTTTTTCCATCGAGGTACCAAGAATATCCCTCGTCTTTTTGATCTTCCCGACGGTCTTCAAAAGGGGCCTGCAAAGAAATGAAAGCCAAGCCGGGGATCTGAAATCTTTTCGAATACCACTCCAAGAGCCGCAGATTGCCGGTACGTCCGTGAACCAATAGCAGAAGATGGCTGAAAGTGGCCTCGTCGGCAGGAAACAGGAACCGCGCTTTAAGTGACTTTAACGTGATGGCATGCATTCCGTCTTGGCTCCAGGCCTCTGGTATACTTAAACTAAGTCGAAATGAAAGAGGCGAATAAAAACTCGCACTCCCAGCCCTCCGTCACGGATCAATATAGATCTGTGAATGTGGAAATCACGACCACACACAATTCCGATCTGAAAAATTTGGTCGTACCTCGTTACACGGAAGAAGAGCATGAGACCTGGGCGATCATGTTTGATCGGCAGTTTAGAACTCTCCCGGGTCGAGCTTCTCAGGAATATTTAGACGCCTTGAAATTACTCAATCTGCCTACGAAGCGAATTCCAAAACTTATCGATGTGAGCGCTGTATTAGAAAAAGCAACAGGCTGGAAGCTCACACGCGTGGCCGGTCTTGTTCCTGAAAAGGAATTTTTCGAATGTTTATCGCAGAAGCTTTTTCCCTGTACCGACTTTATTCGTGCCCGTTCAGAACTCGAATACACGCCATCGCCCGATATGTTTCATGATATCTTTGGGCACATTCCACTTATCACCAATCAAACCTTCGCGGATTTTTATGAGTTTTTTGGTAGGGCTGCGCTTAATGCCGACTCAGAAATGCTCACGAAACTGCAAAGAATCTATTGGTTCACTGTTGAGTTCGGACTGATCCGAAATCCAGAGGGTCTGCGTGTCTATGGCTCAGGAATCCTTTCTTCCATAGGAGAAAGTTTATGGGCTTTGGGACCTAATGTGCGCGTACACCCCTTTGACTATAAAGTCGTAGAGAACCAATTTTATGAGATTTTTCACATGCAAGAGGACGTATTTGCTATCGAATCCTTCGACTGGCTTTTAGAAAGTTTCAGAAACTACGCCGTAAAAAATCGACTTCTTCCCGCAGGCGCGTAAGAAAGAAGAGCGTGTTACTCGCTGTCAGGCGATGTCAGGGGGCTTTTGCAAATCCACGTGCGAGGGTCTCTTCATGGAAAAAGGACTCCCTATTAGCGTTATTTATCCCTTCATTGTTTCTGGAGCGAAATCCCAGCCCCATTTGGGTCAGTTTCTTCAGCATCTTTTCTTTGAATGCCTTCAACAACATGTCCCCTACCGCACTGTCTTGCCGCGCGAACGAATGCTCGATTCCATGACGCTTGCCGACGGGAGTCATCAACTGGTTGGAGTGCTCTCGCAAATTGAAATCACGAATGAAGGCTATGAGGACGTTCCGATTACGCTAAGAGTTCATTTTGATCTCTTTATCGTCGAGCAACATCACATGGAACAGCGATGCAATCTGCGGGCCGTTGGCGAAATTGAAATCGATCAGGAATTTCGGGCGTATCGAGATCCCACCGCTTTCGACATTCAGAATTTATCGGCTGAAGAAATGCAGGCATGGGCTAAATCGCCCACAGGCCGAGCCTGCAAACACGGCATTGAAATTCTAAGCCTTCAATACAAGCGGATGCTCAATCTCGGGCAGACATAATGATGCGACTAAGCTGCTTCTTTGAGCAGGCCCTCGGCCCGGAGCGCTTCCCGAACGGCGGGTCTTTCCACCATTTTTTGCATGTACTTCTGCACATGCGGCCAAGGCGTGACATCGAACTTCAAATAAGCGGTCCAGCTGAGAATGGTATAGAGATACGCATCGGCGATCGTGAAAGTAGTGCCCGCGATGAAAGCATTCGAGGAAAGGCGTTCATTCACATAGGTGAGGCGCTTCTTCACATTTTCGATCGCATAGTTTTTAGTATCGTCCGATAAATCCTTCCTCCACAATACTCCAAGGCTCTTATGCAACTCGGTGGCGATGAAGTTAAGCCACTCCATCAAGCGATAGCGCTCTAACGTTTTCGGTTCCGGCGCTAATCCCGAACCCGGCTTTTGATCGGCAATATATTGGAGGATCACGGCAACTTCCGTGATGAACTCTTTCGAATCGGTTTCAAGCACCGGCACATACCCTTTTGGATTTTTCGCTAAAAATTCAGGCGAGGTTTGCTCCTTGCCCCGCAGATCTACTTTTTGCAATTCAAAAGGCAAACCTGATTCACGAAGAGCAATGTGAGGAGCGAGAGAACAAGAGGCTGGGCCGTAATAAAGTTTCATGAGGGGAACATCTCAGAGCCTCAAAGGTGAATCAAGAAGTCCTCGCCTTATAAACGGCTGGAGGATTAGGATCTGCCGGCAGGAGAATTTATGTCAGCCACTAAAAAAGTTCCAATCGTTGTCGCCAAAGGGGATGGCATTGGCCCGGAAATTATGGACGCTACGTTGACCGTCTTGAACGAAGCTGGCGCGCAACTTGAGTACCACTATATCGAAGTCGGCGAGAAAGTTTATTTGGCGGGCAACAAAGCCGGAATCGCACCCGAAAGTTGGGATTTACTCCGCAACCTCAAAGTATTTTTGAAAGCGCCGATCACGACGCCTCAAGGTGGCGGCTATAAAAGCTTGAATGTGACAGCGAGAAAAACGCTCGGCCTTTACGCCAACGTACGCCCCTGCATTGCTTACACACCCTATGTGGAAAGCAAATATCCGGGGATGGATTTGGTCATTGTTCGCGAGAATGAAGAAGGCATGTATGTGGGGATTGAGCATCAGCAAACTGCCGATCAAATTCAATCGCTGAAAATTATCTCCCGTCCTGGTGCTGAGAAAATTTGTTTGTATGCATTTGAATATGCGCGCAAATACGGTCGCAAAAAAGTGACCTGCTTTATCAAAGATAACATCATGAAGATGACCGACGGTTTGTTTCACAAAATTTTTGATGATGTCGCCAAGCTCTATCCAGACATCACGGCGGAATCTTGGATCGTGGATATTGGGATGGCGAAGATGGCCGACACGCCGGAAGCTTTTGAAGTGATCGTGATGCCCAATTTGTATGGAGACATCGCTTCTGACATCGCCGCACAAATTGCGGGTAGCGTGGGACTCGCGGGATCTGCCAACATCGGCGAGCACTGCTCGATGTTCGAAGCCATTCACGGCTCCGCCCCTCGACGAGCCGGACAAAATTTGGCAAATCCCTCTGGTTTATTGAATGGCGCGATCATGATGATCGTTCACTTGGGCCAAGCGGATGTCGCCGCTCGCATGCAAAATGCATGGTTGAAGACATTGGAAGACGGCATTCACACCTACGACATCGCCGCCGAGGGCGCGAAGTCCGTGGGCACCAAAGAATTTGCTAAAGCGATTTGCGAACGACTTGGAAAGAAACCCGAGAAATTAAAGGTGGCGGATTTTTCCAAGGCACCTTCAGCAAGCGTAAAGCCGTACAAATACACATCGCCTCGCGTGCAGCGTGATCTGGTTGGCGCGGACGTGAGCGTCTGCGATCCACTTCACAATCCGCGCAAGCTTGGCGAAGCGCTTACACAAGTTGCGAACAGCACGACGCTGGAATTGAAATCGATTTCCTGCCGTGGCGTGCAAGTGTTCCCCGCAAAGACGGATGATATTTTCTCGACCGATCATCTGCAGTGTAGGTTTGTTTCCAAAAATGGAAAAGCCACGCATGCGGACGTTCGAGCACTGCTCGAAAAAATGGAGTCGGCGAAGATGGAATGGACGCGCCTCGAGGGCCTCTACAACATCGACGGCCAAGCGGGATTTAGTCAGTAAGATTTGCGGGAGTCATTGAGGCTCACCAATCGATGAGTTTATAGGTTCCGGTCCGCCGGTCGCGGTGGATATTGCGGTAGAGATATCCGGAGTCTATAGCCTCAACTGCTACAATTCGGCCCGTTGAAGTATCCACACGAGAAATCACGCCATTTCTCTCCTCCATCACGGGGTAGAGTAAGTTGTCGTGACGCTCAACTAAAGCCAGCGTGTGATCGAGCGCGCGATCCGTTCCCCTCACGTAGCCCTTTTCTCCAAAAATTTCCTCCGCTGAGCCTCCGGTCATACGCTCTTGGATAACTATGCCGCTCTCAGGATAAGGAAACTCCGTCTCCGCAATTGGAACGCCCGCTTCCTGAAGATAACGATACATTCCCATCTCCCTTTGAATCATAAAGGTGATCGTCTTTGGGCCGTTCATAAATGGGCTATATACTTTCACTACTTTAAATGGATTTTGCGGATGCACGAATGCAACACGAAAACCGCCGTCTCCTAAGAGATGTCCGCCCTCTGAAACGGGGCGGGGATCAAATTGTATTCCCATCTTTTCGGAAAGATCTTTCGCAAGAATTTTTGCCTGAACGGCGACATCCAATTCAAATTCGGGATTGAAAACGGCGGCTCGATCCGAATGATATCGAACATTCGGAAATCGAATTGATCGACGCCATGTAAAGAACCATAGGAATTTGTCGCCTACGAAGCGGGCATAGGACTTGGCCTCGTAGTCGGAAGTAGAAAGCTGGCGAATCTCGAAAAGATTCGCAATGTCTTCCACCGACTTTGAACACTCGGCCACGGGCGACGCATGAGTCGCCAACGGCGCATGGACGAACGCGATAAGACTCCAAAGAATGCAACAGGTAACCCGCATGGCCACGACCTAAATGGAATGCAAATTCGGTGCCAAGAACCGGATCTAAGTGTCAGGAGTTACTTCGCAAATTTCGATGCCAGGGCTTTCAAAGCGTCCGATTCGGCCGCGGAGATGCGACTTCCAAATCCCAGGACGCCGCCCGTGGCATTGGCCACGGCCGTTGCGGCATCAAGCACCCAACCGGCAGCGCCAGGAGTATTTTTTTCGATCTCTTTCAGAAACACATCCACAAATTTTTTACATTTCACGTAATCGATATCGTTTTGAGGGTTTTCAGAAAGCCATCGGTTCAAGATCTTCGCGCTAGTGGAGCCCGCGCTCACACCTCGCTGTTCAGCGACGTGGAGAATTTCCTTTTTCTCTTTATCTTCCATGCGGCGATCAGCCCACGCCACGTCCACAATGGGCACCAAGAAAAGGAGCGACAAAGTGTCTGAGGAAAATCCAGCTTTTGTCAGTTCCTCACGAAGGGCGTTGTCCTGCACGCCCGAAGATTGTAGGGCCATTTTGGCTTTGAGCTTTGACGCCAATTCTCGATTTTGACGCACGAAATATTCGTCTTCTTGAGCTTTGCGCAGCGGATCGAGCGGTTTATCGGAATTGTTTTGCGTCATAGGTTACTCCTCACATTCTTAAATAGGATAATAAGGAGACATGGCAAGTCCAAAACCAGAGTGGGAAAACCTCAGCGACGAGGACCTTTTGAAGCTTCGAGTTCGTGACTTGGATTTGAAGCTAGAGACCTCGGTCGTTTACCCGCAGGTTCAAAAAGTCTTGGGCGAGCTGGCCGACAAGGGCCTTACCTTTTTCCCCCGAATCTTCTTCGGGGATGAGTGGTTCTCCCCCGATGGCATAGCCGCAGTCGCCATTCCCTTTTATCTGGCCCACGATCGGCTTCGAAAATTGGAGAAAAAATTCATGATGGAAGTAGAGGGCGACGACCCTCAAGAATTTGCCCGATTTCTTCGCCATGAAATTGGCCATGCTTTCGATCATGCGTTTCGCCTATCGCGTCGCGCTCGTTGGAGAGAGATCTTTGGCTCTCCCTCTAAAGAATATGCACCGGAGAATTACCGCCCTCGTCCCTATTCGAAAAGTTTCGTGCACAACATTTCCAGATGGTATGCACAATCGCACCCTGATGAAGACTTTGCGGAAACATTTGCGGTATGGCTCGATCCTGAATCGAAATGGAAAAAGTCTTACCGGGGTTGGGGCGCGCTTAAAAAACTGGAGTACGTAGAACGTCTCGCCAAAGAATTTGAAGGAAAAATTGTGCCTGCAGCATCCGGTCGAATGATGTCGGATGCACGGCATTTGAAAACCACACTCGAACATTACTACGAGAAAAAGCGCCGAGACTTTGAGGAAGAGTACCCAGATTTTTACGACAGAGATTTGCTGCGCATTTTTTCTAAGCGCTACGG
>ERZ761602.4490-NODE-4490-length-17837-cov-5.616466_pt1 | contig 17837 bp, 14 predicted proteins | sample MGYA00512165_ERZ761602 | MGnify/ENA primary metagenome ERZ761602 (study PRJEB28899, sample SAMN02445085) | bioreactor sludge metagenome | biome: EBPR sludge; isolation source: Thorneside wastewater treatment plant | place: Australia: Brisbane, Thorneside... | reverse complement strand
GGCGTGGCCTCTGGGCCGGCGCGGCCCATTCCGATCGAACGACGATCAGCCCTGGCGGCCTTCGATCGCCGCAACAAGGAACGCCGCGGCGAGAGCAGTCCGCGGGTCCACCGGCGACACGAAACCCGGCGTGAAGTCGATCTTCAGGTGGTAGGTCAACGGGTTGAAGTTCTGCTTGTAGTCCACGGCGCGTTGCCCTCCGACAAGCAGGTCGTAGTTCTGCGGGATGAGGTTCGTCAAAAACCGACGGACGAGCGCCAGCAGAAGCTGGTCCTCGATCAGGGTCGCAACTTCGATCTCATTCGCATCGCATACTTGCCACTCGTCGCGGGCAATCGAGCGCCAACCCTTGCGGCGCAGTACGCCCACCCGTTGTTCGGTCCGCGCATCGATCACGTCATACGCAGCCGAGAAGTCCATGATCTTTCGCGCATGGATGCGCAGGAGTTCGGTGGTCTTCTTCTCGTCATCGTAAACCCGGAGATCCTCCTTGAGCTTAAAGCCCTTCTGGTGGACGAACATCACGACGTTGCCCCCCTGGTCGTGTACCCAGAAGTTCGATCCCACAAGCTTGAACACCTGGCGTTTCAAGTGATAGTGAGACTGCAAGAAACGCGGATCGATCGGCGAAGTCGGTGCGAGCGGATTCACGTTTCGCACGATACCTTGCGCCGCCGATGTGTGTTCCAACCCACCAGGGGGAACATGTCGTGAGCCGTCGAACTCTCTGTTCGGCGATGAACAGTCCCCGTCGTTGGAACCCGATGCCCTTCGTGGCCGCCTTCATCGGTGCCGGCGTCATCGCGATCTTGCTCCGGAATCAGCCCGCCCCGCAGGCGCAGGTCGGTGCGATCTTCGCGTTCACCGTCATTCTGTGGATCACCGAGGCGCTCCCGCTCGGGATCACCGCGCTCGTCGGCTCAAGCCTCCTCATCGTCGTCGCCGGACTGCCGGAGAAGACGATCTTCGCCGCCTACGGCGACCCGATCGTTCCGCTCTTCATCGGGAGCTTCATCCTCGCCAAGGCGATGGAGACCACCGGCCTCTCCGAGCGTCTGGCCTGGGTGATCCTTCGCCGTCCATGGACGACGAAAACGCCGTCGAGAATGCTGTTCACCCTCGCGGCGGTCACCTGCGTCATCTCCCTCTTCGTCTCGAACACGGCGACGACCGCGATGATGCTCCCGATCGGATTGAGCATCCTCCACAGCTTGAACCGAGATGCCCGGGGCACGCCGTTCGCCGTCGCCTTGCTGCTCACACTCACCTGGGCGAGCAGTGTCGCCGTCGGCACGCCCGTCGGCACGCCACCGAATCTGATCGCGATCTCGATGATCGCCGACGTGACCGGCACCCGGATCGGGTTCGTGGAATGGATGCTTTTCGGCATGCCGGTGACCGTACTGATGCTGGTCGGGTCTTGGGGGCTTCTCCGCGTTCTGTACCGTCGCGACGAACCCGACACCGCGGGCAAGGCCCAGCATGCGCTTGATCGCCTCGCCTCGATGGGCCCGATGGCGGGCTCAGAGCGCGTCGCTCTGTCCGCGTTTGTCCTCGCCCTGGTCCTTTGGATCCTGCCTGATACGTATTCAGCGGTTGCGGGGCAAGCCGATCCGGTCGCGACCTGGCTCCGCGACCATATCACGGCCGCGGTCGCCGCCCTGATCGCGGCGTCGGTCCTGTTCGTGCTTCCCGTCCGCGACCGCGAGGGCGGGCGCGCGATCACCTGGCGCGAAGCGGCAACCATCGACTGGGGGACGATTCTCCTCTTCGGTGGCGGAATCGCGCTGGGGCACGGAATGTTCGCCTCCGGCCTCGCCAAGAGCCTTGGCGAGGCGGTTGCCCGGGTCGCGGGTGCGGAATCGGTCTGGGCCATCACCGCCCTCGGGATCGCGTGTGCAATCGCGTTGAGCGAGATTGCGAACAACACCACCTCGGCCAGCACCCTCGTGCCCGTCTTCATCGGGCTGTCGCAAGGCGCGGGAGTGAATCCGATTCCGGCCGCGCTCGGCGTCGCGATCGGCGCAAGTCTTGGCTTCATGCTTCCGGTCAGCACGGCTCCCAACGCGATCGTCTACAGCTCGGGGATGATCCCGGGCAAGCAGATGATGAAGGCCGGGCTCTATGTCGACGTGTTGGGCTTCGCGGTCGTGTGGGTCTGCCTGCGGCTGATCTTGCCCCCGATGGGCCTCGCCTAGGCCTTCATCCGGCGCACACGGCCGGTCAGCAAAAGCCATAATGCTGTCCATGCGTTGGCTCGTCGGGTCGCTTCTTCTCACTGCAGTCGTTTCGGGTTTGGTCGGTTGTGGCGGAGACAGTTCCCGGCGTCCGATCTTCGGTGGACCGCCCCCCGGGGCGACACTCGCCGGATGGCCCAAATTCATGGGCACACCGGCCAACACTGGTCGGGTCGACGTGGCCAATGCCGGCGGTCAGGTGCGTTGGAAGTTCAGAGTGAACGGCCTGGCGGGACCGGCGGCGATCAGTCCTGACGGCACGGTGTACTTCGGGATCCAGGAGATCGGGTCCGGGCTGTACGCCGTCGATCTCGCAAGCGGCGCGGTCAAATGGAGCAAACCCCAGTTCGCAAATTTCGTCGGAGCCCCGGCAATCGGTTCAAGCGGCCTCCTTTACGTCTATCTGAACAACGGCCTCTACGCATTCAACGCCCAGAACGGAAACCAGGTTTGGGCTCAAGCGGCGATCGGATCGAACACGGACGGTCCCGCAGTCGGCCCTGACGGGACCGTCTACATCGGCACCGCCGAGCCGTCGATCGTCGCCTTCGACGGGCGCACGGGCGCGACCCTCTGGGACTGTTCGACGGGCTCGAGCGGTTCGGTCGTCTCCTGTCCTGCGCTGGATGGCTCAGGCAATGTCTACGCCGTACAGAGCGACGGATCGATCGTGGCGGTCAAGGCCGGGCGTCTGCTCTGGAAAGTTCAAACGAACTTCGTCGGTCATCGAACGTCCATCACCGTCGGCCCGAACGGACTCCTCTACGTCATCGCCGGCTTGAACGAGTTTCAGGCTCTTCGCGCCGATACGGGCGCCCAGGTCTGGAGCGTGCCCGCCAATTCGAACAACAGGGGCCAGGTGATCGGGCCCGATGGCACGGTGTACACCAGTTCACTCAACCCGAACGCTCTCATCGCCTACAACCCGGCCAACGGCCAGGTCCTTCGCAGCAAGCCCGTGCTCGGCAACGTCGGGCTTCACGCGATGACGAACTCGACGCTCTATGTCGAAGCGAACGGCGGTGTCACGGCGTACGACGCAGCAACGTTTGCCGCCAAGTGGACGATCGGCACGCAGGGGTTCATCGGCGGTGCCGTGGCTCTCGCCGGGGATGGAACCGTGGTTTTCCCGGCGTCAGACTTCTACGTCTACGCCGTTCGCTGACGACTTCGATCTAACGGATGACGGGCTGCGGGTCGAGGAGCTCGATGCCGCCGAGCGTCTCCAGTTTGTGATCATCGATCATGAACTGGACGCGCTTGATCTCCTCGAACTGACCGACCGCAGTCAGAATCCCCTTGATGAGGGTCTGCTCATCTTCCGTGCCGTAGGTCGTTTCGAACTCCGACGTGAAGGTCAGCACCGCGAGTCCCTTTTCCACGCGGCAGTGCTTGAGTTTCGCTCCGGGTGGCGTGATTTTCGCTTCATCGAGGAAACTGTTGACGGCGAAGACGACTTTGTCCTGCTCGGATGGGCGGTCGGCTTCACGCTTATCGAAGACGAGATCGTCGCCCTCGTAGCGTGGTTTGAGGACCACGACCGATTTCGGCTGGTGCTCCCCGGTCTGCGCGAGCTTTCCTCCGGCCGGGTCGCGTAACTCGTCAACGGGGACCCGATTCGCGGAACTGAACTTGGCGTAGATCGCCAGGCCGCCGAAAACGAAGAGCGCGGCGATCATCAATGTCCAAACCGCCCGAACGGATGGGCGCTTACCGGCCATCGCCTGAGTACACCCTGAGCCCTCGCACCACCGCCTTCGCCACGTCCTCTTGAAACTTGGACGTCTGTATCACCTTGCGGTCGGTCGCATGATTGATGAATCCGAGTTCGAGTAGCACCGCGGGCATCTCGGAATAGCGCAGAACCGCGAATCCGGTCGAGTAGATCCGGGTATCGCTCCACGTTCCGATGTCGGGAAGGCCGCTCACCTTGGCGATCTCGTTGTGGATGCACTCGGCGAGCAGGATTCCGAGGGGGTCTTGCTTGTGATAGAACGTGATGCTGCCCGACCGACTATCGGCGACCTTGTTCGAATTGATGTGGACGCTGACGAAGAAGTCGGCCTTGCTCCGATTCGCGATCGCCGAGCGTTCGCGCAGCGGGATGAAGGTGTCGTCGCTCCGGGTCATGATGACGGCGGCCCCGAGAGCCGATAGCTCGCGTCCGATCAGGCGTGCGACTTTTAGGGTCACGTCCTTCTCTCGGACAGCGTCTTGCCATCGAGCACCCGGGTCATGACCGCCGTGACCCGCGTCGACGACGACGACCTTTCCCGCGAGCTTCCCATCGGACGCCTTCGGGCGAACCAGTCGGAGCAAGACCCGACTTCCGGCCATGCTCAGCTCGAAGCCAAGCGCCCGCTTGAGGGCAAACGTGTACACGAGGTCGCCACGGCCGTTGTCGCCCACGGCCAGATCGGCCACGAAACGGGACTTCGGATCGTCCGAAGCGTTCGGGCCGGGAGCGACCCCGGGGAGCGTCAACACGATCGTGAGCGGATCTTCGTACCGTGCGGAGGGCCGCTGCGTCATCGGGCCGCTGAGGGGAATCGCGAGCACGGCCGCGTTGTCGTGTTCGCCGTCGATCTGGATCGCCGAGGCGACGGTCGTCGGAGTCGGCGGCGGAGCCGGCGTCTCGTCACCCGTCGGCGGGGGCGTCAGGTCCTGATTCGGTCGCGTCGGCGGTGTCGAAGCAGGGTCGACGTGGGTGCCTGGAGCGGGCTTCGCGACGACCCCATCACGCAAGGCGATCGTCTCCGAGGACCACTGGAGAGTCCGCGACGACGCCAGGGTGGTGACCGCTGCCTTGTCGACACCGGGACGTTCGACGACGACGCGGACGGTGTCGTCGTCGCGCTGGGCGACACGAACGCTCGTCGGAAGATCGAACTTGATCGCCGGGTCGAGCCATGCGCCTTCGAGATCGAAAACGAGACGAGAGGGTGAATCGAGACGCTCGGTTTTGACGCGGAACGCGAGGCTCGCATCCACTCGGATCGCGTTGGCCGTCACCTCGACGGACCGTACCATCCCCCGCACCCGGAGTGTGGAGCCGTCTTCCGACCAATCGACCCGAGCACCCAGCTGCTGAAGCGCGGAGATCAGCGGCAGGTGCAGTTTGCCGGCCTCGCTTCGCGCCACCACGCGGATCGAGCGTCCCTCGGCGACGATGTCGGCCTCCCCTTCGCTGATGCGGACGTCCCATCCCCATCGCTGGACGGTCGTGACCGGCGCGAAGCACTCATCGCCGAAGCGCACGGCTTCCTGAAAGGTGCCCAGGTGGGTGTACGCGACGGTGACCGGCCGACCGGCCTGTCCCGACGCTGACGCAACCATCCATGGCAAGAGCGCGAGAAGGTATCGCCTCATGGCTTTTCCCATGATACGACGAATCGGGGGGTGATTCGCATCCTTGAACCGCGAAGACCCAATCCGCCACCGTCCTCGCCGGGTAAACAGCAGGCATGTCCTTGGACTCCCTCGGCGTGGCCGTGCGCGGCGCGGTCATCGGCGCCACCCTCGGTGCGCCCCAGCGCGGCAACGCGAACTTCCGCAAGCTCAACTATTACGAACCGATCCCGCTTCGGATGGCTCCGAGCGAGGCGCTCGATGCCTGGCTCGTCGGAGCCAAAGCGTTGCGTGACGGCGTCAACCCGTCGGGATATACCGAAGCGCTGCAGCGCCACTGGACCTACGTCTCCCACGAGAGTGCGTTCGGGCAAGCCAACGCCTCCCGAGGGCTCCGCGGCGAGCTTTGCGGACACTTCCAGAATCCGATCTCGACCGGGGCACAAGCCCTCGGCCGATCGGTGTTCTGGGGGCTTGCGTTCTCCGGGGACCCGACCCTGGCCGCCACGTGGGCCGCGGCCGATGCCGGCTTCGATCATGACGGCGAGGGCGTGTGGATGGCCTGCGCGACCGCGGTCCTCGCGTCCCTGGCCAAAGAGGGTGCGACGGTCGTCGGACTCTTGCGCGCAGCCGATGCCGTCCTCCCCAAGGCGAGCATCGGTCACCGGGTGCTTCAACAGGTCGCCTACTCGCTGAACAACGGCCAGGACGTCATTGCCGCCTATGAGCGGTTGCCGATGATCCTCCCGACCCGGGACCCGCACCTCGCTCCCCTCAACTTCGGCTTCCTGCTTCTTGCTCTGCTGTATGGGAAGGGGGACTTCGGCGCGACGATTCGGATCGCCGCCGGCTGCGGTGGCAGTGCGGACCAAACCACGCTTGCGGCGGGTGCGATCGCCGCCCGCCTGAATCCCGCCGGGATCGAGGAATGGGCCGAGCCGCTTGGCGACGATTACGTCGGAGGTCACGGCCTCCGCGATCTGGATCCACCTCGGACGATCGGCTTTGCCGGCGATACGCTCGATAGCTTCGTCGAGGTGGTCGCGTCGGTGGCGCGCCCAAAGCTCGCCGTCGACATCGCACCGCTCCCCGAGCCGGTCGCCGAGCCCGCCGAGGAAACCGCGGGAATCTTGGAACCGGCCTCCGAACCCACCCCCACCGATCCCGCGTCCGAGTCCGAGACTGAGACCGCCGCGCACGATGCCACGGTCGCGGAGACTCCGGCCGGGGCCGCCGAGACCACTCCGGAGCCCGACCCGACTCCTGAGCCGGAAGAAGCCGTCGAACCCGAACCTACGCCGGCTCTCACCGTCGTCACGCCGGCCGACGGCGCAGCCATCGTCACCGCGGAACTCGCCTTGCTCGCCAAGCAGCTTGGAGATGAGGCGAACTCGATGGCGTTCGGCTACGACGGCCTGCGCCTGAGCGTGGACTATGTCGACGGGGTCGTCGCCCACCCCGGCAAGAGCCTCCGGCTCGTCACGACGTTCGCCAACGCCGGCGACCAAGAGCTGACCGTGAACCCGATCCTCATGGGGCCCGAAGGCTGGGCGGTCGCGAGCAAGTTTGCCAGCTTCCGGCTGCGGGCGGGTGAGTGGACGAGCTTCGGAGTCGTCCTTCAGCCACCGGCCGGCGCAGACCTTCCGGCGAGCGCCCGAGCCACCCTCGAGTTCGACGGCAAGGCCGCACACCTGCCCGTGTTCGGGCCGGAGAAGTGGTACGTGGTCGGCCCGATCCCCAACATCGAGGGAACCGGATTCGACAAGCCAGGACGGCCTGAGGACGCCCAAACTCTCGGAGAGACGTTCGCCGGCCGAAGCCATATGCCGGTCCGTTGGATGGAACAGGGGTTCCCTGGCGTCATCTTCGACCTCGAGCCGATCTTCGCCTCGGGGCCAGGGATCGTCTACCTCTGGGCCAAGTTCCGGATGCCGGCCGAGGGTCGCTACCGCCTCGTCGTCGCAACCTCGACCGGCGCGCTAGCCTGGATCGACAAGCGCCAGTTGGTCAAGTACCACGATGAACATGTGCCCGTCCCGCGCGCCATTCAGCCTTACCTCGCCGAGTTCCAGGCGACCGGAGATCATGTGCTCTTGATCAAGGTCCTGCGCAACTTGACCCCGCTGGTGCCCATCGTCGTCTACTTCGTCGGGGAGGATGGCCGCATCGTGCGTCCGTCGACGTTCTATCCGATGCCCCAGTGAGCCGCATCGCCGCCTGGCTCGCCCGGCGGCTCTGGTTCGCGATGCTCTGGCTGATGCGGCGGCCGTGGATGAGACGGCTTCAGCGATGGACGATCTCGCGGGTGCCGCCGGAGCGGCGTGATGCGGCGCGACGCTCGATGTACCGCCAAGACCGCTTTGCCCGCCGCCACGGGCTTCGCGTGCTGACCTTCGCGATCACGCTCTTGCTGGGCAGCCTGCTTCTCACCCTCTTCTGGTTTCTGGGCTTGGCCCTGTACGAAGCGGGAGCCCTCACGCCCCCGGAGCGCTAGTCCGCAAGCGACGCTCGGGCAGTTCACCTTGAGCTCTGCCCGCAGCAGCGTCCTGCTCGCTTTGTGGGAATGAAGTCGACGGTCACAGGAAAGAGCAATAACCCCCAACTATGGAGCAGCCAACAGGCCATGGATGACGTCCACGGCATTTCCCAAGAACCTACTGTGTGCAAGGGGCAAACCCCTCTCCGATTTCGGTGCCTTTCCGCCCCAGGCCGGATTGAAGGCGTGGATGCGTGTCCCGATCATGGAGTCTCCGCCCGCGTTGTTCAGGTTGATCACTTCGTAGCCCAGGGCACTGAACTTCAAAACGCCGAATGGCGTCCCCAAAGCCCCACCGTCGCCGACGTTTGTGTTGAACCAGGGAACCGGACCCGCCGTGTAGTTGGCGGGGGTGGGCGCTTGACCGGACACACCGGTACCGTAGAGCAGATGGTACTCGACCTCCTGGGGCATCGGGGTGAGGTTCAGGTTCTTGAGTGTGGCGTTGTTCCGGGCTTGGTAGAAGGCGGTGGCATGCCCGTCCCTATACCAATCGTGGGTGGGGAGTAGCTCCACGATGGGATTTGTCATAGGGAGCAGCGAAGCCGACGCTGCTCCCGTGTGTGGAGTGCAGGCCATCACGAGCCGTCGGACTCGTGATTCCATAGGTGTGAATCGGGCGAGAAGGGTCCTCGCGACCAAGCCCCCCTTGCTGTGGGCGACCAAGTCCACTTTCCCCGCGTAGGTCGCCCCGCCCAAGGGACCCGACGAGCCCAGGAGGAAGGTGAACAGCGAAGCGGCGCTGTCGTCGAGCGCCTGGAGCGTGGGATCGTAAGCCGGGACGTCCGGGAAAAGCGTCGGATAGGGCTGGAGGCGGGTGTAACCGTAAGCCTCCAGACCGCTTACGAACTGCTGGTCCACCCCGTCCCCCCAAAGAGGCATTTTGATGCCGTGCAGCACCACTACCGGTAACCTGATCTCCGGCATGCTGCGGCGATCGCTTGTGCCCGCTTGGCCGCTGTCCGTGACTGAGGCGACGGCCGTCACTCGGACAGGCCCCTCGAAACGGGGCACATCCAGTTGATCCAGGTCGAACTTCCACGAGAGACTCGGGGTGATCCGAGCGGCGACCTTGCTGAGTACGACCGGAAGCCCTTGTCGGTTCCTCAGCCCGTCGAGTGTGACCGTGACCTGCCCATTGTCGGTAACGACCGTGTGTTCAGTGCCGAGGAAGATCGTCCAGCGGTCGTCGTTGGTGGCGTCCTTGGCGATGAACGGGGTGATCGTGATTCGTACGGTGGGGATCGCCGTATCGGACCCGGGAGGGGGCGGAACGGCGATAGAGCGGTCGTGGACGAAGACATCAGGGAAGGCGTTCGTGTCCCCAGGAACCAGGTTGGAAGCGAAGGAGTAAAACGCGACGAATCGTCCGTCCGAGCTGATGGATGGGCGGTAGCTATCTGAGTTCCCCTGCCCTCCGCCCGTCGCAACCGAGACCCGCACAGTGCTGCCGAGTTGCCGGTCGTGGACAAAGACGTCGTCCCTGCCATTGGTGTCCCCAGGAACCAGGTTGGAGGCCGGAGACCGGAACGCGACGAATCGCCCGTCGCCGCTGATGGCCGGCTCGACGGTCTGGTCGTTCCCCTGCCCTCCGCGCGTCGCCACTGAGACCCGAGTCGTGGTGGTGAGTTGTCGGTCGTGGACAAACACGTCGTAAGTCCCGTTGGTGTCCCCCGGAACCAACTTTTCAGCTTGCGACATGAATGCGATGAACCGTCCGTCCGTGCTGATGGATGGATCATAGCTGTGGCCCAGTACCTGCCCACCTCCCGTGGCCACGGAGACCCGGGTTGTGATGCCCATTTGCCGATCGTGGACGAACACGTCGCACGTCCCGTTGGTGTCCCCCGAAACCAGATTCGAGGCCCACGAATTGAACCCAACATACCGTCCGTCCGCGCTGATGGACGGGTCGTAGCTCCATGAATTCCCCTGCCCTCCGCCCGTGGACACCGACACCCGCGTGGTCACCCCCAGGTGGCGGTCGTGGACGAATACATCGTCGGTGTCGTTGGTATCCCCGGGGACCAGGTTCGAGGCGAAGGAATCGAATGCGACAAACCGCCCGTCTCGGCTGATGGACGGGTATCCGCTCCAATGGTTGCTTTGCCCCCCGCCTGTCGCAACCGAGACCCGCGTGGTCACCCCAAGTTGCCGGTCGTGGACGAACACGTCGTATCGGTCGTTCGTGTCTCCCGGAACCAGGTTGGTGGCCGAGGATAAGAACGTGACGAACCGCCCGTCTGCGCTGACCGACGGTCCGACGCTATGGTCGTTCCCCTGCCCCCCGCCCGTCGCCACCGAGACCCGCGTGGTCACCCCGAGGTGGCGGTCGTGCACGAACACGTCGTCGGAGTCGTTGGTGTCTCCTGGAACTAGGTTCGTGGCGTGGGACTGAAACGCAATGAAGCGTCCGCCCCCGCTGATGGACGGGTAGAGGCCTCCATTGTCCCCCTGCCCGCCCCCCGTCGCGACTGACACCCGGGTGGTCATGCCCCTCTGCCCCCACGCGGAGAAGGGGTGGGCGAGGAGAAGGAGGACGAGAACGAGTCCTGGATACCGCTTCAAGGTGATGCCCCCATGGGGTCGAACCCCTGCTCACACTATATCACAGCTTGTCTCTTGCTCAACAACAGCCGGTTTCGCCAGCCCGGCATCACCGCTCGGCCTCGCGAGCGACCCTCAGGGACCACGTGGAACTCGCAGACCCGGAGGGATCGGGCCGGGAAAGTCCCCGACGTGCTCTTCGCGACTGATCGGCCCGGTTCCGTTCGAAGAAGTGTAGGTTTGAACCAACACCCGCCGGGTCACGCCGAAGACGAGCGGTTGGTCGAATGAAACCCGGTCGCTTCCACCCGACTTGCCCACTAGAGTTTGCTGAGCGCCGTTGGGCCACTCGATGAGGATTCGCGCAGACTTCGCCGACGAATCCAGCGCAGCCCAGTCGATGTCGCACGAGACCGTCCGCGGCTTCACCACAACCGGAATCGTCAAGCTGCCGGGATGGTCGCCCAGGTCGCAACGCAGAACGGACTCTCCGATCGAGAGGGCTCGCAGCTGCCGCCCTGCGAGGGACACGGCGACGCCGCTCATCAACGCCGTTGCGAATCCGTCCGGCCCCACGAGTGCGTCCCCAGCCGCATCGACCAGCGACGGCTCAACCTTGAGCACTTGCCCTTCGATCATCTCAAGGCCCGCGTTCGCCAGGGCCGATCCGCTTGCCGGATCGCGCACGACGATCCGGATGGCTTCGCCCCGGAAGAAGCTTGAGTCCAAATCGATCGCGTTGAGTTCATCCGTCGATACCGGCATCGTCTGCGAGCCAAGCGCTGGGCCGGTGCCGTCGTTGGTGGCGTAGGCCCCGACCTTGAGAAGATACGAGCCAGGTGGAACGTAGAACTCCGCGTACTCAGTATAGGCTCCGGCTTCCCTACGGCTGCTGACCTGTTCACCCCAATCGACGGGGTGCCCAGACTGATCGGAGACCGTCAGCCTCGCGCTCGAGGCATATCCCGGTAAACCTCTCCCATCCGCATTCCATCTCAAAACGACAATGAGGTTCGGTTCGCGGCCAAAAATGATGGTCGCGCAGGCCGTTCGACCGGCAATGCTCACGTCAAGACGTACCTCTGGCGGCTGGCCATCGGTGTACGGTGGCGCGGTGTAGGTGTTTGTGGATCGATCGAAAGTGCCTACGGCAGGCGAGAGGCTCACGGCGAAGCCGGTGTCCTGCCCATCCTCAAGAATCGTCGCGCCGGCGGAATTGACCGCCTCGAAAGAGAAGTGCTGACTCTGGTTGGGTTCCAAGTGGACTTGGCTTGGTGAAACATCCACTCGAGCGATTTCGGTGTCGAGCATGTCGACGAGGATCGCCGACGTCCCGTCGGTGGCTGTTCGCTCGAGGGTTGCCGACGCCACTTTGGTTCCGCTTCCGTCGGTACTTTGAAAGCCCTCGATCGACAAAACATACGTCTTGCCCGGGCTGACTCCCTCGATCCTGAGGGGCTTTTCTCCCCGGACGATCAGGAAGGGACCGAGGGGTGCCTCAGCCCCGCTTTGCGCGGTGATCTTCAGCGATCCGACGTAGCCCGGCACATCACGGCCCGTGTACGGCTCAAACCGGGCAACGACCACAAGGGCTGGGCGCTCTGACGGAACCCCCGACCCGCCGCAGGAGCATGAAAGCGCAAGAAGAACAAGGGCATTCACTGCCAAGAAGAAACGTCCGAGGTTTCGCATCTGCTCACTCCGTCCGGAGTCTATCCGGTTTCCTGCACCTCGCTTCGCGCTTTTTCTATGCTCCACCCGCTCCTACGGTGGAGGCGACACTCCCTGGATGGTCCAGGCCACAGATCATCTCCGTCCCCCCAGCATCAAGCCTCAACCCTTCAGAGAGGGTTGAGGCATAGAAGACTTGGAGACGCAACGCGCGTGCCTACTCTTCGCTGACCACTCGTACCTGAAACGAGGCTTCTACGTCGATCACCTCTTCCCCCGAACTCATCGGGCCCTTTTACCATGCCTTCTATCGTGCCGACGTCGTTGATGTCGATGACGAAGGCGGGGGTTGGTTCGAAGCGCTTCCCGTCGAGCATCACTTGGATCGACCAGCGCTCGCCCCCGGCCGCCTGCGAAGCACTCATCGTGCCCGTCCGATCGATGAACTTGCGACCGGAGGGACCGTAGGTGCCCTTCCATGTCCCGCTCAGGTCGCGGGTCGTCTGGGCGCCATCCCTGGTGATGGTCAGAGTGAGCTGGCTTCTGGGAAGAACATCGCACTGAATCCCGCGCCCGCCACAGCCCACCCCGACGAGACTCGCACCGAGCAGCAAAATGAGACACCTCATGAAAGGTCGGACGAACGCGGAATCGTGTCGTTTCACGCTCCCTCATTGCCGCCGGTCGTCCAGGACCAACGATCGCCGTCGGGCGGCATGGACGCTGTGCCGCGTCGAAGGCTCGGCAACCGGGCCGAGTGGATGGACGGTGGCGGGCACGACGTCGAAGTCGAAAATCCCCCTTGAGCCGCACACCGGGCACCACTTGGCGCCTGCGTGTGGTCGCATTTCGCGGCACCCGGTACGCGACACCCACCCGGCTCAGATCTTCCAAGGACGGGAAACAGCAGATCAACGAGCCGGGCGAATCCTCACAGGATCTTCCGGAGCTTCCCCATGCCCTACGTCATGCCTGCTGCTGATCGAACGTAAGGTGAGTATTATCAGCGAACCGAACGATGCGCCCCGCCAATCCCATGAAGCCCATATACACTGCCTCAACCCTCGGACTCTTGCTGCTTGCCGGATGTGGAGGCAACGCGCCGACTACTGATCCTCCACCATTCGCGCAAGGTCGACCGATCCTCGAGCGTGAATTGGGACGAAGGCAAGTCACTCTTGGCGACAAGGTCATCACCCACTTGGAGTCAGCAGACGCTCAGGCACACCCCGAAGACAGCGGCGTGCCCGGGACTGACGGATGGGAGTTCGGCGTTTCCGTCCGACTTCGATTCGGCTTCGGGGTACTCGATGTGGCGGATTGCAGCCTCCGCATTCTCACATTGAGCGGGAACGAGCTGGCCAGCGCCCGTGCCGGCGAGCCGATTCAATCCATCACTCTGCCACAGGGTCGATATCGCTTGGAGATCAAGAACGAACGCACCAAGATGGCAGATGATGGTTCGGTTGAACGGTTTGTAAGCGTCGGCTGGCTCAAAGAGCGGGGCGGCCGAACAGCACCCGCGGCGGGGCTCTACGCCGTGAGCACCACTTCGCCCTGGCCAAAGTTCCACGGAGACATGGCAAACACCGGCCGTGGTGAAAACGCCTCACCGCCTGACTATGAGTCCCAGTTTCAAACCCCCAGTCAATACATCAAATCGTCCCCCGTCATTGGCGCGGACGGAACGGTGTTTGTTTGCGGCTTCGACGGGGTGCTCTACGCGCAATACCCGACGAACGAACCCTGGTGGAACTACAGTTTCAACGAGGGCTGCGAACTCGGCCTTGCCCTTGCAACGGACGGCACGATCTATGTTCCACTTGAGAATCACCTGGCGGCGGTGGGCTTCTTCGGTCTGGTCAAGTGGAAGATTCCCATCGCCCCAAGCGGTTCGCCGGCCCTTGGTCACGACGGCACGATCTATGTTGCCGACCTCCTGAACGGCACCCTCAATGCGATCACGCCGCAAGGTGCCATCAAATGGTCATCACCGGCTCCCAATGCGAATGGTTGTGTCGCCATCGCGGGCGACGGCACGCTCTATGTGGGCTCCCAATCGGGGCAACTTTATGCGTTCACGGCCAATGGCGCGCTGAAGTGGACCGCTCAGACCGGTGGCGCGAACCCAACCCTGGCCGCTTCCCCCGCGATCGGCTCTGATGGCACGATCTACATCGGCAGTGCGGGCGATGGGAAGCTCTATGCCTTCAATCCCAACGGCGCCCTCAAATGGGCGACCGCCACCTCGGAAAACATCATCGCAACAACCGCCGCCATCGCTGAGGATGGCACCATCTATGTCGGCTCGTTCGACAACAACCTGTATGCGTTCAACCCAAATGGAACCATCAAATGGAAGCTCGATCTCGGCGACCAGATTTGGTCCTCGCCCGTTCTCAGAGGAGACGGCGAGATCTATGTGGGCACCTGGAACTCAGCCATTCAGCGGAACCAGAAGTTCTATCGGGTTTCTCCGAACGGCACTACGTCAGCCTTCTGGCAGACGTCCGACGGGTTTGTTTCCACGCCGGCGGTTGGAGTTGGCTCGCAAGGCGGATCAACCGTCTATGTGGCCGGCATGAATGGCATTATCTACGGGTTCTGAGCCGGATGCTGCGACGCCCGGACGACTCGTTCTTGGGGTGAGTCGCGTGGTGCGGCTTCGTCCCTTTCGAGGGTGCCTCAACAAGGTCGGGACGTACGGGGCTAAGACCGCCTGGGGCTTTGTCATTGCCGCCGATCTTGCAAGACCAACGAGCACCATCGGACAGTTCGGACGCAGGGCCGTTCCAGAGGCTAGACTCTCTTATGCCCGCCTTCGAGACCCTCGCCGTGCACGCCGGAGTGCATCCCGACCCAGAAACCGGGGCTGTCATGACCCCGATCTACCAAACCAGCACGTACGCTCAGCGCGCCCCCGGCGACCATCGGGGCTATGAGTACTCGCGGACCGACAATCCGACGCGAACACCCCTGCAGCGGTGCTTGGCTGCCCTCGAAGGCGCGCGGCATGGGCTCGTATTTTCGTCTGGGCTCGCCGCGATCGACGCCGTCCTCAACCTCTTGAGCGAGGGGGATCACGTCGTCGCCGGGGATGACCTCTACGGCGGCACGCGCCGGATCTTCACCCAGGTCGCGGCGCGACGCGGCCTGAGCTTCAGCTTCGTTCCCGCCCAGGACGCCCAGCGCGTGGCCGACGCGATCCAACCCGCCACCCGGCTCATCTGGGTCGAGACGCCGACCAATCCGATGCTGAACCTCGTCGATCTTCGCACCATCGCAGAGATCGGACGCAGCCGCGGCATCCTGACCGGTGTCGACAACACCTTCGCAAGCCCGTACTACCAGCGTCCGATCGACCTCGGTCTCGACATCGTCATGCACTCGATGACGAAGTACATCAACGGGCACTCCGACGTCGTCATGGGCTGCCTGATGCTGAACGATGACGACACGTACGGCCGACTCAAGTTCCTCCAAAACGCGATCGGCGCGGTGCCGGCGCCGATGGACTGCTTCCTCGCGCTCCGCGGCATCAAGACGCTCGCGCTCCGCATGCAGCGGCACGGAGAGAATGCGGCCCGCGTCGCCGCCTGGCTCGAATCGCACCCCAAGGTAGAGCGGGTTCTGTACCCCGGGCTGCCGTCTCATCCCCAGCACGCGCTCGCGGCGCGCCAGATGAGCGGCTCGGGCGGCATGATCACGTTCTTCGTCAAAGGCGGCCTCGACGAGGCGCGGCGCTTCCTTTCGGCTGTCGAGATGATCGCGCTTGCCGAGTCGCTCGGAGGCGTCGAAAGCCTGATCGAGCACCCCGCGATCATGACCCACGCCTCCGTACCCCCCGAGGTGCGGCGCGAGATCGGCGTTCACGACAACCTCATCCGCCTTTCGGTTGGGATCGAAAGCGTCGACGACATCGTCACCGACCTGGAGCGGGCGTTCGCGTCGATCTGAGCGAGTTTCTCTCAAGGCGAACGGTTCGGCGGCTTGGAACCCAATCGATGCTCGCGATCGACCTCGTCGAAACCTGCTGACATGCGATCCCAATCCAACGTTGGCACTTCGGGCACGTCGCGGACACGGTCGAAGTACCGAAGCAGCGCATCGAGCGCCTGCTGACACCTGCGGCAACGCCGGACGTGTAGCCGGACGTACGCCAACCAGAGGCACCCTCTCTCACCCCGAGCGAGCCTTTCGAGAGCTTTGCGCATGGTCCGACACGGGTTGAGCGTTGTCGATGGGCTCATGCGTACTCCTCCGACTGCAGGCACTCGGCCATTTTCAAGCGGGCGCGGGCAAGCCGCGATCGGATCGTGCCGACCGGGACACCCTCCAGTCGAGCGGCGGTCTTGTAGTCGAGCCCACCGAGATCGACGAGTTCGACGCAAGCTCGCTGATCATCGGGCAACGCGGCGAGCGCCGCCAGCACGGGGTCGCTGAGCAGTCCGGCGGTCAGCAGATCGTACGCGTCGGGCTGATGGCTGGCGGCGTCAGCGAGCCGATCGGTGGCCGAGATCGAACGGTCGATACGCTTCCCGCTGCGCCGCTGAGCCAGAAAGTCGTTCCGGATAGTCGTCGCAAACCAGGTGAGCGCGCCAAGCGTCGGATCGAACCGATCCTCGACGTAGAGCCGGTAACCCGTCACAAGAGCATTCTGCACGAGGTCCTCCGCTAATTCGTGGTCCGGGCGGACAAGACGCCAAGCAAACCCGTGGAGCGCTTTTGCAAGCTGACGGGCGAGCGCTTCGTAGCGCGCACGCTTGTCAACCGACTGTCCTCGGGGCTGAACGGCGCTTGAGGCCTGCACCCCCATGAACTCACTCACAACACAGAGAGGACGCGACAACAAGGAAAAGTTCCGCTGGACGGAACTTTCGAACGGGGTTGTGCATTTGTCTCGCGCAGGTTGATTGCCTGCGGAGAACCCTATGAAACACTTCGTTATGTTCGCCTTCGCGGCCTGCAGTTCGGTCGCCCTCGCCGCCTACGACGTGCAACTCGTCCAAGCGGGCCTCAACCGCCCCTATGGGATCGAAGTCGTCGGTGGGGGCGACGGCGCTCGCGTCTACTTCACCCAACTGCCGACACCCGGTGTGCCCGGCTCGATGGGAGGAATGAACTCGGTCAATCTGCGCCGGCCCAACGGCACCCTGTCGATCATCAGCATGGGTGAGCCTGACCCGCTTCACCTCTCCTTCTCCCAAGGCAACCTCTTCTGGACTTGTCGATCGGCGGGCGTCATCCTGCGCGCCCAGCCGAATGGATCGATCGCACCCGTCCTCACCGGGCTCATGAGGCCGACCGGGGTCGAGGCAGGGCCGCACGGATCGCTGTACTTCACCCAAGTCCCCACGCCAGGTGTGCCGGGCTCGATGGGCGGCATGAACACGGTCAACGTGCTGTTTGGAAACGTGACGACCGTCCTCACGACCGGCGAGCCCGCGCCGACCGACACGACGTCGGTGATGTCGGACGGTGCGGCGTCGAACCGCTCC
>ERZ761602.4489-NODE-4489-length-17838-cov-4.973177_pt1 | contig 17838 bp, 12 predicted proteins | sample MGYA00512165_ERZ761602 | MGnify/ENA primary metagenome ERZ761602 (study PRJEB28899, sample SAMN02445085) | bioreactor sludge metagenome | biome: EBPR sludge; isolation source: Thorneside wastewater treatment plant | place: Australia: Brisbane, Thorneside... | reverse complement strand
GAATCGCGCGCAAACGAGGGTTCGAAGGGGCGAAGCCCCTCGCCGCCGGAGGCCCGAAGGAGACCGACCGGAGCGAAGCGAAGGGAGGCCTCCGAGGAGGGAGGGGGCCCGCAGCCCGGCGACGCGCTCTCGTCCGCGCTGCGCGGCCTGGGCACGCCGTCTCGCGCCATCCCCTCACGCTCGACGATGCTTCGGCATCGCCTCGGTTCGTGGACGCGCGAGCCGACGCACCCAGTCCACGCATCATCGAACGCAGCACGTCGCCGGGCCGCTTGGGGAGATCACTCCCCAGAAGTCGGCGCCAGCCGACCAGCAAAGCGTGCTATCGAGGCGGGGCGACCCCGGTCGCACGGAGGAAGTCGATGAAGAGACCTGCGTTGGCCATCACGGCCGCCGTCGCCGCCGCGAGCCTCGCGCTCGCGCAGGCACCGACCACACCGACCGCAACGCCCGCGACGAGCTCCCCGCTCACGAGCCTGCCCATCGAGCGCCACGTGCTCGACAACGGCCTGCGCGTCGTCCTGAGCCCCGACCGCACCGTCCCCACGATCGCGATCGCGCTCTACTACGACGTCGGCTCGCGCAACGAGGTTCGCGGCCGCTCCGGCTTCGCGCACCTCTTCGAGCACATGATGTTCCAGGGCTCCGCGAACGTCGCCAAGGGCGAGCACTTCCAGCTCGTGATGAACCGCGGCGGCTCGCTCAACGGCACCACCAGCCACGACCGCACGAACTACTTCGAGACGCTCCCCTCGAACGAGCTCGCGCTCGGGCTCTGGCTCGAAGCCGATCGCATGCGCTCGCTCGCGGTCACGGCGGAGAACTTCGAGAACCAGCGCCAGGTCGTGAAGGAAGAGCGTCGTCAGAGCTACGACAACCAGCCCTACGCGCTCAGTCATCTTCGAATCAACGAGCTCGCCTACGGCGATTATTGGCCGTACGCGCACTCGACGATCGGCGACATGCAGGATCTCGACAACGCGCCCCTCGAAGCCGTGCAGCAGTTCTTCGATCAGTACTACCGCCCGAACAACGCGGTGCTCAGCATCGCGGGCGACTTCGAGCCGAGCGAAGCGCTCGCCCTCGTGCGCGAGCATTTCGGCGCCATCGGCCGCGGCGAGGTCCCGCCCTACGCGCCGCCCGAGCTCGCGCCGCAGACGGCGGAGCGCCGCGAGACCATGACCGATCCGCACGCGGAGCTGCCCGCGTTCCACGTCGCGTGGCACATCCCGCCCAACCGCGCGCAGGACCACTACGCGCTCGAGCTGCTCGGGCTCGTGCTCGGCGACGGTCAGTCGTCGCGCCTCTACCAGAAGCTCGTGAAGGAACGCGAGATCTGTCAGCAGATCTACGTCGGAACCGACGACCGTCGCGGGCCCGATCTCTTCGGGGTCTTCGGCATCCTCGCGAGCGGGCATCAGCCGGCCGAAGCGCAGACCGTGATCTTCGACGAGGTGAGCAGCGTCGCCGAGCGCGGCATCACGGAGCGCGAGCTGCAGAAGGCACACAACCGCGTGCGCTCGTACTTCGTGTTCGGCCTTCAATCGAACATGAGCCGCGCGCGCCAGCTCGCGGAATACGAGATGTATTACGGCGACGCGGCGCTCGTGCGCACCGAGCTCGACCGCTACCTCGCGGTCACGCGCGAGGACGTGCAGCGCGTGGCGCAGCAGTACTTCGACGCGACGAACCGCACCGTGCTCGACGTGCTCCCCGCCGCGGGCGAAGCCGAGGGTGGCGGAGGTGAAGGCGCGTTCCACCGCTCGCCGAGCGTTCACGTCCCCAGCTTTCCGGTCCCGAGCTTCCGCGCCGAGGTGAGCCGATGAAGGTCCAGCGCATCCTCTTGCTCGCGGCGCTCTCGGGCGTCGCCTCCGTCGTCGCGTGCACGACTGCCACGACACCTCCCGTCGAGACCCCGCCGGCCACGACGCCCCCGGTCGACGAGACGCCGGTCGAGCCGGTGGTCGAGCGGCAGCCGCCGCCGGAGTCGGGCCCCGCGCGCGACGTGGGGTTCCCGCCGATCGTGCGCACCACCCTCGCGAACGGCCTCGAGCTGAACACCGTCACCGCCGACCAGCTCCCGGTCGTGCACCTGCGGCTCGTGGTGCGCAGCGGCGGCGAGACCGATCCGGCGAACCTGCCCGGCCTCTCGAGCGCGGTCGCGGACATGCTCCAAGAGGGCACCAAGCGTCGCAGCAGCGCGCAGCTCGCGGAGGCGATCGAGTTCCTCGGCGCCGACATCTCGACCGGCGCCGACGAAGAGAACGTGCACCTCGTCTTCCGCGCGCTCTCCGATCAGCTCGATCAGGCGATGGAGCTGCTCGCCGAGGTCGCGACCCAGCCCGCGTTCGCACAGGCCGAGCTCGACAAGCTCAAGCGCCGCGAGCTCGATCGGCTCGCGCTGCAGACCAAGCAGCCGAACTTCCTGGGCCGTCGCGCGCTCTTCGCGCGGCTCTACGGCAACCACCCGTACGGTCGCGTCGACACCACGCCGGAGGCGCTGCGCGCGATGAAGCGCACGGACCTCCAGCGCTGGCATCGCACGCACTTCGTGCCCGCGAACGCGTTCGTGGTCGCGGTCGGCGCGGTGACGCCCGAGCGCGTGCAGGCCGCCGCCGAGCGCGCGTTCGGACGCTGGCGTGGTCGCGCGCCCGCGACGACCGAGCTGCCCGCGCTCCCGACGCGTCAGGCGCGCGAGGTCGTGCTCGTCGATCGTCCGGGCGCGGTACAGAGCGTGATCTTCCTCGGCAACTCGGCGATCGCCCGCGGCGACGCGGACTGGGTGCCGCTGATGGTCGCCAACCAAGTCCTCGGTGGCTCCGCGGCGTCGCGCCTCTTCATGGATCTGCGCGAGCGTCGGAGCCTCACGTACGGCGCGTACAGCCAGGTCGGTGAGCGCGTGGGTGTTTCGCCCTTCGTCGCGTGGGCGGCCGTGCGTACCGAGGTCACGAGCGAGGCGATGAACGCGTTCTTCGAGAACCTCGGCGCGATCGTGACGGTGCCCCCGTCCGCGATCGAGATCGAGAACTCGCAGCGCTACCTGAGCGATTCGTTCCCCCTCGAGATCGACACCCCGGCGAAGGTCGCGGGGCTCGTCGCGGACCTCCGAATCTTCGGCCTGCCCGACGACTACTGGGACGCCTACCGCAGCAGCATCCGCCAGGTCGACGCCGACGAGGCGCTCGCGGCCGCGCGCCGGCACGTGCGCCCGAGCGAGATGCTGGTGGTGGTCGTCGGAGACGCGGCACAGATCGCGGAGTCGCTCCGCGTGTGGGGCCCCGTGATCGTCACGGACGAAGAAGGCAACGAGAAGCAGCGGCTCGAACGGCGCGAGCGCGCCGGCGGCGGAACCGGCCGCGGAACAAGCGAGCGGCGACGAAGCGTCCTGAGCGCGCGCTCGAACGGGAGCCGAAGATCCTCCCCGCGAGGTGCTCGGCTGCCGGACGAGTGGGCTCGGAACGAACGCTGGAACACACGGAAAGCGAGAGACGCCAACATGTGCGGGATCGTGGGTTACGTCGGGAGCGCGAGCAGCGCGCCCATCCTCATCGACGGGCTTCGACGGCTGGAGTACCGCGGCTACGACTCGGCCGGCCTCGCCGTGCACGGCAGCCGCGCGATCGAGGTGCGGCGCGCGGTGGGCAAGCTGCGCAACCTCGAGGCGGCGCTCGCCGAGCGACCGCTCGAAGGCCACGTCGGCATCGGACACACGCGCTGGGCCACCCACGGGCGCCCGTCCGAGGTGAACGCGCACCCGCACGTCGCGGGGCCCATCGCGGTCGTGCACAACGGCATCATCGAGAACCACCTCGAGCTGCGCCGTCGCCTGGTCGCCGCGGGCTGCACGATCGCGAGCGACACCGACACCGAGCTCGTCGCGCACCTCGTCCACCTCGAGGTCGAGCGCGGCAAGGATCTCGAGTCCGCCGTGCGTTCGGCGCTCGGCGAGATCCGCGGCGCGTACGCGATCGCAGTGCTCTCCTCGCGCGAGCCGGAGCGCATCGTGGTCGCGAAGGCGTCTTCGCCGCTCGTGGTCGGGCTCGGTGACGGCGAGAACTTCTGCGCGAGCGACATCCCCGCGCTGCTCCCGTACACCAAGCGCATGCTCTTCCTCGAGGACGGCGAGATGGCCGTCATCGAAGCGGGCGCGGTCCAGGTCACGACGATCGCGGGCAAGCCGGTCGAGCGTGCGCCGCGCGTGATCGACTGGTCACCCGTGATGGCCGAGAAGGCCGGCTTCAAGCACTTCATGCTCAAGGAGATCTTCGAGCAGCCGCGCGCGCTCGAGGACACGCTGCGCGGCCGGCTCGATCGCGAGAACGGCGACATCCACGGGCACGAGATCGGGCTCTCGGACGCCGACGCGCGCGCGATCGATCGCGTGGTGCTGCTCGCCTGCGGCACCTCGCATCACGCGGCGCTCGCGGGGCGCTACTTCATCGAGGCGCTCGCGAAGGTGTCGACCTCGGTGGAGATCGCGAGCGAGTTCCGCGGCCGCGACGCGGTGATTCGTCCGGGCGATCTGGTGATCGCGGTGAGCCAATCGGGCGAGACCCTCGACACGCTCATCGCCGCGAAAGAAGCGAAGGCGAAGGGCGCGAAGGTGCTCAGCATCGTCAACGTGATCGACAGCGCGATCCCGCGCATGAGCGACGCGACCTTCTACACGCACGCGGGCCCCGAGATCGGCGTGGCGTCGACGAAGTGTTTCAGCACGCAGGTCGCGAACCTCCTGATGTTCAGCATCTGGCTCGGACGTCGCCGCGACACGCTCTCTCCCGCGCGCGCGGCCGAGCTCGTGGAGGGCCTCGCGCGGCTGCCGCAGACGATGAAGGACGTGCTCTCGGGCACCCGGCAGCTCGTCGCGAACCTCGCGCGCCGCTACGTCGACGCGCGCGACGTGCTCTTCCTCGGACGCGGCCTCTCGTTCCCGATCGCCCTCGAAGGCGCGCTCAAGCTGAAGGAGATCAGCTACGTGCACGCGGAGGGCTACGCGGCGGGCGAGATGAAGCACGGCCCGATCGCGCTCATCGACAACCGCGTGCCGGTCTTCGTGCTCTTGCCGAAGGACTCGCACCACGAGCGCAGCCTCTCGAACCTCCAAGAGGCGAAGGCGCGCGAGGCGATCGTGATCGGCATCGCGACCGAAGGCGACGAGCAAGCGCGCACCGTGAGCGACGACTTGGTCGAGGTCCCCGAGATCGCGGAGGAGCTCACGCCCTTCCTCACCGTGCTGCCGCTACAGCTCTACGCGTACTACGTGGCCGACTTCAAAGGCACGGACGTCGACCAGCCTCGCAATCTCGCCAAGACCGTCACGGTGGAGTGAGCGGCGCGCGGATGCTCGAAGGCCAGCGCATCGGCGTCGTGGTGCCCGCGTACCACGAAGAGCGGCTGATCGGCCGCACGCTGCGAGGGATCCCCGCGTTCGTCGATCACGTGATCGTGGTCGACGACGCGAGCGGGGACGAGACCTCGCGCGCGGCGCTCGCGGTCGGGGATCCGCGCGTGGAGGTCGTGCGCCACGACCGGAACCGTGGGGTCGGCGCGGCCATCGCGACCGGCTACGCGCGCGCCTTCGAGCGTGGGGTCGACGTCGCGGTGGTGATGGCCGGCGATGCACAGATGGATCCGGACGATCTTCCGCGTTTGATCGCGCCGGTGGTCGCGGGGCGCGCCGGCTACGCCAAGGGCAACCGGCTCGCATGGCCCGAAGCGCGCGCGCGCATGCCGCTCACGCGCTGGCTCGGAAACGTCGTGCTCAGCGCGCTCACGCGCCTGGCGACGGGCGCGAAGATCGAAGACTCTCAGTGCGGCTACACCGCGCTCTCCGCCGACGCGGCGCGCCGGCTCCCGCTCGATCAGCTCTGGCCGCGCTACGGCTATCCGAACGATCTGTTGGGGCACCTCGTGCAGCAAGGCGTCGACGTCGTCGACGTGCCGGTGCGCCCGATCTACGCGGACGAACGCAGCGGCGTGGGCTGGCGTCACGCGCTCTTCGTGGTGCCGAGCGTGCTCCTGCGCGTCTGGCTGAGGCGCGCGGTCGCGACGCCGCGTGCGCTCCCGACGCCGCGAAGCTGAGCCCCGACGATGCGCGTCGCGGTGCTCACCACCGGGTATCCACGCTGGCCGGGGGACGTCGCGGGCTGCTTCGTCGAAGGCTTCGTCGACGTGCTGCGCGCGCGCGGACACGACGTCACGGTCTTCGCGCCCGAGTCGTACGAGCGATACGCGCACGCACCGCACGCTTCGCACGCTTCGCACGCTTCGCACGCATCGCACGCATCGCACGCATCGCACGCACCGCACGCTTCGCACGCACCGCACGCTTCGCACGCTTCGCACGCACCGCACGCTTCGTACGAACCGCACGCTTCGTACGAACCGCACGCTTCGTACGAACCGCACGTCTGCCGCATCGCCTACGTCCGACCGCGCTCGCTCGCGCGCACCTTCTACGGCGCGGGTGTCCCCGACAACGTGCGCGACCCACGCGCGTGGCCCGGCCTGCTCACCTACCCGCTCGCGCTGCGACACGCCGCGCGTGGTCGTTGGGACGCCGTGGTCGCGCACTTCGGGATCCCGTGCGGGCTCGTGGCGGCGACGCTCGACACGCCACGCGTGCTCACGGTCTGGCACTCCGCGGACGTCGCACTCGCGGCTCGGCTCCCGATGCCCGTCCTGGCTCCGCTGCTCGCGACGGGCACCCATTGGTTCGTGCGTGACGAGCACCGACGCTCGCTCGATCCGCTTCGCTCGCTCGATCCACGCCGGGTACGGGTGTCGCCGATGGGTGTGCACGCACCGCGCGCGATCTCGCGCGAAGAGGCACGCGCGCGGCTCGGGCTCGACGCGCGACCCGTCGTGCTCTTCCTCGGTCGCCTCGTGCGAATCAAGGGAGCCGACCTGCTCGCGCGCGCCCTCGCGTCACGCGAGGACGTGCAACTCGTGATCGCGGGCGACGGTCCGGAACGAGCGCGGCTCGAGCGGCTCGCCCCGCGTGCACGTTTCCTCGGTCACGTGCGCGACGCCGGCAAGGACGCGACGCTCGCGGCCGCCGACGTGGTCGTGTTGCCGTCGCGACGGAGCTCCGGTCGAACGGAGGGTGCGCCCTTGGTCGCGCTCGAGGCCGCGCTCGCAGGGCGACCTCGCGCCACGAGCCGCTCGATCGGGATCGCGGAGGACCAGGCGTGGGTGTTCGACGACGAGGACGTCGTGGGGCTCGGGCGCGCGATCGACGACGCGCTCGAAGAAGGCGTCGGGGCCACGCGAGTGGAGCGTGCGCGAGCCTGCGCGTCGACGCTCACGTGGGAGGCGCTCGGCCCGCTCGTGGAGTCGACGGTGCTCGGTGCAGGTCGATAGCAGACGGCCCGAGACGGAGACGGTGTCCGAGACGGAGACGGTGTCCGAGACGGAGCGCTCTCGAGCGCGAGCCGTTCAGGGCGTGACGCGGCGGGTGCGCGCGGGCGGCGTGAAGGAGAAGCGGTCCTCCGGCACGTCGCGGTTGAAGCGCTGATCGCTGAAGTCGAAGCGGTTGCGGTTGCCGGCCGAGTCGAGGATCAGCACGCGCTGGATCACGCCCGCGCGGCGCTCGCCTTCACCGACGATGCGCACGAAGAAGAGCACGCGGTCGTAATGAGGCGTCGGCCGACGCGGGCGAAGCTCGAGCACGTAGCCACCTTCGAAACCTTGGCGCGCAGCGTCGACGAGGCGAAGCCGGAAGTCGCGGTCGAGACGGCCCGTGCCCGTGAGGAAGCTGAACGCGAGCGGAAGCTGGTCCTCGCTCATCGCGCGATCGATGAGCTGGCCTTCGGTCTCGCCTTCGTCGGGCGGCTGATACACGAGCAGTCGACGCCCGTCGCTCACGAACACCTGCCCGTTCGGCGCGGCGTAGTCCCAACGCATCTTGCCGGGCTTCTTGAACACCACCCGACCGCGCGCGGTCTCGGTGCGATCGTAGACCTTGGTGTACTGCGTCTGCTCGAACGCGGCGTCCATGGTCGTCGTCTGATCGTAGAAGGACTGCACGAGCGCCGCGACCGCGCGTGCGTCGAGACGCGCGCTCGGCGCTTGGGCGGAGAGCGCCGCGCTGATCGAGGAGCTCACGAGCACACACACGAGCAGCACGTCGAGACGAAGTCCACGCATGGCGCGAGGAACGAGCGAGGGCGGTCCGCTATTCACGAGGCGCTCATGTCACGTTCGCGCGGCCCGCGCACCGCGCCGGCGTCGAGGCGTGACCGGGCACGACAGGCACGAACGTGATGGCCGCGAGACGATGCTCGAACGCGACGGGCACGCGAACGCGACGGGCGCGAACGCGACGGGCACGCGAACGCGACGGGCACGCGAACGCGACGGGCGCGAACGCGACGGGCGCGAACGCGACGGGCACGAACGCGACGGGCACGAACGCGACGGGCACGAACGCGACGAGCCCGAACATCACGAGAAAACCTTCGACGTCGGAATGTCACGAAAGGTGGACGTGTTGCTTCGTTCGTCACGTTTCCCGTATCGTGTTCGAGTCCTTCCGGTCCTCGACCGAAGCGTCGAGACACCGCGAGGTGACCGGCATGCTGATCGAGATGGCGACGTAGGTCGCTCAGGAGGTGCGCAGATGGCCCGTTCCCGTCGTTCTTCCGACCCGGAGATCCAAATCGCTCGTCTCGCGCAGAAGCACGCCGAGTTGGACGCCCGAGTCACCGAGCTATCGGGCAGGACGTATCTGACCCCGTCGGAGCAGATGGAGGCGCAGCGCCTCAAGAAGGAAAAGCTCGCGCTCAAGGAGCAGCTCGACGGAGCGTCGCGGAGCTGAGCGTCGCGGAGCTGAGCGTCGCGGAGCTGAGCGTCGCGGAGCGGAGCTCCACGTCGAGACGAAGATGGAGGCCGGCCGTGTGTCGGCCTCTTCGTTTTCCGTCGCGGACGTCGCCGGTCACGATCATGACCAATACCACCACGACCACGACGAACCGCGCTGGGTTCGAGTGATGCTTTCGACGCGCGGCGCGATGGATTCGCGGAGTCACTCTGCTCGCGGGCGTCCACTTCGCCTCGAACGATTCGGTTCGATGGTTCGGTCGCCCGACTGCGACGCTCACGTACGTCGTGTCGTCTGCGCGTGGGCGCTACTCGTCGGCGGAGCGTGCGACGTGGGTGCGCGTCGTCGGCACCAGCGACTCGAGCGTGGTCTGCAACGTGCGGCGCTGCTCGTCGCGCAACCCCGCGCCCGTCTCGCCCGCCGCTTCGTTCGCGAGCGACAAGTAGTGCAGCGCGTCCTGCCGACGGTTGAGCCGCTCGGCGGTCATGCCACGCAGGTAATAGAAGCGAGCTCGGCGTGGGGCGTCGAGCGCCGCGACGTCGGGCTCGAGCGCCGCGAGCCAGACCTCCGCGTCCTCGTAGCGTGCGGCATCGTAGGCCGCCTCGGACCGCTGGAGGTCGTCACGGAGCTGCGCGCAGCCGACGTAACCCAGAGCCAAGGAGGCCAAAGCGAGACGTGTCAGGACCCCGACGGACATCGCGAAGGAGCGTAATGGAATCCAATGGCGTCACGTGAGGTTTCTTCGTGCGACTCAACGCTCGAGACCCGCATCGAGGAGCAACGGCCACTGACGTGAGAATCGGCCTGCGAGATCGAACGACCAGAAATCGACCTACCAAGACCCGAAGCGAGTCGTTCGAGCGAAGCGGACGCAGTCCGCGAAGCTGAACGATTCCGAACCCCTGACGGAACACGGGGCGGACCACGGGGGCGGACCACGAAGCGAGTGGCCCAAAGGAGTGAGGCCGCCCCCTTTGGGAGCGGCCTCACGAAAGCGCTAGGATGACGAAGTCGGCCGCACACCGACACGTCGCGAAGATCAAGGAAGCGAAGAGCGAAGAGAAGTCAGGCGAAGCGTTAGAGCCTCAAGCCAAGCCACGAAGGAGTCTCCGGTCCCAACCGCCAAGAAGAGCCCGGAGCCAATCAAGCGACACTTCGTCTCCCAGAGCAACGACGGTGCCAAACTGGCAAACGTCCGCTCACGAGGGGTCCCGATCACGGGATCATTGAGCAAATCGGGGACACCGGGCGTCCTCTGCCCGAGAGGGGGTCCCTGGGCATGTTCCGACCATGACATTCTTGTCAGGGGATGGCGGGCGCGTCAGCCACCTCTTGGCGCACAGCTCGGCTCGCGCCCCGTGCCTCGCCCTCGCGTGCGTCGCGCAACCACGCCGTGCACCCCACGCACGAGCCACAGGCGGGCACTGCTCGACGAGCCGTGGGCATCACGACCCATCGGCACCACGCCCTCGCCGTGGGCATCAGGAACCCATCGGCACGACTTCCGAGCTGCGCCACGCCCACGTCCGAGTCGTGGACCCACGAACCCATCGGCACCACGCACGAGCCGTGGACCCACGTACGAGCCGGCTTGTGAGCATTACGCCCGAGCCACGAGGCACGACTCAGCGGCGAAAGCGCACCGCGCGGGCGTGGGCTTCGAGGCCTTCGAGGGTCGCGAGCCGCTCCAGCAGGTCGGCCTGCGCGACCAGCGCCTCGCGCGAGTACCGGATGAGGCTCGTCCGCACCACGAAGTCGTACACGCCGAGCGGGCTCGCGAAACGCACCGCGCCTCCGGTCGGGAGCACGTGGCTCGGGCCGGCCGCGTAGTCGCCCGCCGCCTCGGGCGTGTGGTAGCCGAGGAACGCCGCCCCTGCCGCGCCGATGTGCTCCAGCATCGCGTCGGGGTCCTCGACCGCGAGCGCGAGGTGCTCCGCCGCCAGCACGTCGGCGACGCGCGCGGCCTCGTCGCGGTCGCGCACCACGAAGCAGTAGCCGTTCGTGCGCACGCTCGTCTCCGCGATCGCGCGCCGCGGGAGCTCCGCGAGCTGCGCTTCGAGCTCCACCGCGACCGCGTCCGCCATCTTCCGCGAGAGCGTCACGAGCAGCGGGTAGGCGTCCTCGTCGTGCTCGGCCTGCGAGAGCAGGTCGGCCGCGACGATGCGTGGATCGGCGCCGTCGTCCGCGACCACGAGGATCTCGCTCGGGCCCGCGATCGAGTCGATGTCGACGAGCCCGAACACCAGACGCTTCGCGCAGGCGACGAAGAGGTTCCCGGGTCCGACGATCTTCTCGACCCGACCGACGCTCTTGGTCCCGTAGGCGAGGGCCGCGATGGCTTGGGCCCCGCCCGCATCGATCACCTCCGTGACCCCCGCGACCTCGGCCGCGCAGAGGATCTCGGGGGTCGGACGGGGTGAGGCGAGCACGATGCGCGGCACGCCGGCCACTGCCGCCGGCACCGCGGTCATGAGCACGGTGCTCGGGTAGCGCGCCTTGCCGCCGGGGGCGTACACGCCCGCCGCACGAACTGGACGCACGCGCGAGCCGAGCTCGATGCCGTCCTCTTCGTAGCGGAAGCCCGCGTCGCGCTGGTGCTCGTGGTAGCGGCGGATGCGGTCGGCCGCCGCGGCGAGCGCCTCGCGCACCTCGGGGTCGACCTTCTTCGCCTCCGCGCGCCACACCGACTCGGGCACGAGGACCCGCTCGACCTCGCGCTCCTCGAAGCGCTTCGCGAGCTCCACGATCGCTTCGTCGCCACGCGCGCGCACGTCCGCGAGGATCGCGCGCACCGCGGGCTCGACGCGCTCGAGGTCCGCGTCGCCCCGATGGGCGAGGCCGGCCAAGGTCGATTCGAAGTCGGCGTCGCCCTGCTCGTGGATGCGCAACATGGCGCGAGGTGTAGCGCCGGTGCGGCCGAACGGCGACCGCACGCGCGACGCGGCGCTACATCGCGGGCATCGTGGGCGGCATGCGCCCGATGAGCGACACGTCGAGCACGAGGCTGTCCTCGCGCACGTCGAGGTCGTCCGCGAGCTCGAACTCCAGCTCGAAGCCGGCGAGCGCAGGCGCGATCTCACCGAGCTCGCCGATGCTGAGCGCTGGCAGCTCGAGCGCGAGCCCACCCGCCACGGCATCACGCAGCGAGGGCCAGAGCTCTTCGAGCACGAGCGCGCGCAGCGTGTTCTCGTCGATCAACGGGCGCATCGAGGTCGACTCGATGATCCACGCGCGCACGAAGGGCTCCTCCGCGATCTCGAGGGTCACCACGCCCGCGGTGACGCTCGCGTTCACGCCCGCTTCGATCGTCATCGCGTACGTCGTGGTGTCGCCGAGCGCTTCGAGCAGCAGCTCCGCCTGACCGAGCGCGAGCACCAGGTCGTACGGCTCGTCGCCGCGCGCGGGTCGAATCACGGGCGGCAGCTTGCCCGAGAGCTCCGCGCGCATGACCGCGCCCGCCACGCCCTCGGGGAGCAAGGTCGTGGCGTCGATCTCGAGCATGCCGCTGTTCCAGAGCGTGTGGAGCAGCCCGTTGAGCAGCCCGACCTTGATGCCGGCCTGCACCGGCCGGCCGCGGAAGAGCGGATCCGCGAGCGCGATCATGTCGGCCGCGCCGCGCGAGGTCGGATGTGCCGCCGTCGCGTCGGTCGAGACCGAGAGCTGCAGCGGGGCGCGCATCCAGCGCCGATGCTGCGTGGTCAAGCTCGCGAGCCGACCGTCGAGGTTCAGCGTCACGGGCGGGAAGATGCCGGTGTCGATCGGGATCGTCTGGTCCTGGAGCGCGGTGTCGATCGAGCCGAGCGCGTCGGTGAGCACGGCCGGGATCGCGTCGAGCAACGTCGATCCGAACGCGTCCGCGAGCTCGCGTTCGAGGGTGGTGCGGAGCAGACCCTCGGCGAGACGAAGCACCGCGTTGGCCTCCGCGGAGTCGAAGCGCCCCTCGATGCCTTCGATCGCGATCGTGAGATCTTCGATCGACGCTTCGAGCGGCGCCTCCGGTCCGTCCTTCGAGATGAGGAGCCGCGCGTAGGCGCTCAGCGACGCTTCGAGACCGCCACCCAAGCTGAGCATCGTGCTCTCGTACTGGAGCTGCCCCGTGGTGTCGGCTTCGAGCGCGCCGATGCGCACGAAGAGCTCCGCGCCGCCGTCGATCACGTCGAGGCTCACGTCGAGGTCGCGGATGCGGGTCTCGGTCACGCGGAGGAAGAGCGTCGGCGCCGAGTCGACCACGGGATCGGGGAGGAAGCCGCGGAAGTCGACGTTGCGCAGCACGAGCTCGAGCACGTCCGCGAGGTCGTTCGTCATCGGCGGCTCGATGGAGGTGTCGAGCGCCACGCCGTCGTCGAAGAAGCCTTGGCCGAGCTGGAGGGTGATGCCGTCCGGGAGCACCACCGTGGGCGTCTCACCGACCGTCGCGGGCGCGTAGCGTTCGGCCCAGAGCACGTCCATCTGCACGCGCGCGACGTCCGTGATCTCGTCGCTCGCGGAGATGTCGAGGTGGTTGACGCCGAAGCGCGGCGTGACCTCCGCGCGGAACGCCCCGAGCTCGTCGACCTCGGTCGGCGCGCCGTTGACGTAGACCGTGACCTCCCGCGAGTCGCTGACCGATCCCTCGACCACGATCGCGGTCGCGCCGTCACCGCCGAGCTCCGCGCCGGGAAGAGGCGACGTGACCACCAGCGTGGGCGAGCCCTGATCGACCAGGATGCGCGCGAAGTCGCAGACCGGTTCGAGCGTCGGGCCCGGATCGTCGGTGCATCCGTAGAGGTCGACGTAGCCTTCCTGCACCAGCGTGAAGAGCCCCGGTTCGTCGCCGGGGGTCGCGGCCGCCTCAGGCTCCGCGCGGAAGCTGACCGGGATGTCGATCTCGTTGCCGTCGACGTCGGTGACGACCGCGTCGACGCGAACCGCTTGGTTCAGCGCGTAGTCCGCGCGCGGTGGCGCGATCGACACCGTGATCCCGAAGGGCACCGGGCGGCCGGTCCCGGTGTCGGGGATCACGAGGCCGCCGTCGTCGGTCGACATGTCGTCGTCGCCACACGCCACGAGCGCGAGCGAGAGGAGCGGGAGGAGAAGGAAGCGAGTACGCGTCGTCGTCATGGCGCGCTCCATCAGAGGGTCCCGAAGTTGCCGCGGAGGACGAAGTGTTGAGGCTCGATCGCGAGCGCGGGGCTGCGAATGCCGAGCGAGGTGCCGGCCGGGATGCCGTAGGTCGAGAGCGAGCTCGGGAGCTCGAACGACGGAATCGGCAGCGCGGGCAGCGCGTCGTTGAGCACCCGATCGACGATCGACTGCACGAGCGTGGTCAGGAAACGTTCGAGCACGTCGCGCGTCGCCGCGTCGAGGCTCACGTCGGGCGTCGAGAAGAAGAGCTCCTCGATGGTGATGGCGTCGAAGCTCAGGTCGTTGCCCACGAGCCGCACCGTCGTGCTCGCGCGCGCGCCGAGCGAGAGCGTGATCGGCTCGTCGAAGAGACCCGGGTAGACGAGGTTGAGGTTCAAGCTGCCGATGCCGATCTCGGCTCGGCCGTCGTTGCCGCGCAGGATCGCGACGGGCGGCAGACCTCCGTCGATGTCCGCCACGAGACCCGCGGGCAGGCCACCGCCGAGCCCGCTGCCCGTGACGCGCGCCTGCAACAAGCCCGCGCGCCAGAGTGCGTGCGTGACCTGGTTGAAGAGCGCAGAGTGCACCGACACCGAGGTCGACTGCGTGAGCGACGGATCGTCGAGGAGCGGCTCGGTGATGCCGGGCGGGACCGCGACGCCGAGGGTCGGTCGCGCGATCTGCACGGGCGCAGTGAAGCGTGAGCCGATGCCGACGAGGAAACGTTCGGGGTTCGTGCTGACGGTCGAGAAGCCCACGCCGAACGAGAGCGGGATCGAGCCCGAGCCATCGAGGCGCGGCACGCTCAGAGACGTGCCGAGCGAGGAGATGTCGAGCCCCGCGACCACCCCGTCGAGCACGTCGTTGAACGAGGTCGAGATGTAGTTGCGCAGCGTGTTCTCGATCGCGCTGCGGACGGTGCCGCGGAAGATCGGGAGCACGATGTTGTCGATGATCCAGCCCGCGACGCCGCTGAGATCGGTGCGGACGTTGCCGACCGACACGCTCGTGGTGCCCGGACGCACGGTGATGCGCGGGCGACCCGAGACGAGCGCGACGTCGAAGGTCACGCCGATGTTGACGCGCTCGAAGATCGCCCAGCCGTTGGTCGAGATCGGATCGGTGAGGCGCACCCGGGCGCGAAGCTCGTTGATCGACACGCTCGCCCGCAGGCCGCCGTCCACGAGCTGAAGCGTGCTGGTGCGCGGGCCGTTGAACTGGATGTCGTTGTCGTAGAGCAGCCGCACGCGAACGACGCAGCCGAACCAACTGTCGACCTCGCAGTTGTTGTAGAGCGGGTTCATCCCGCGCAGCGTGGTATCGAGCTGGTTGCGCAGGCCGGCGCTGTTGAGCACCGCGTGCAGCAAGTCGTTGAGCGAATCGAGCGCGTCGCCGCGGTTGTTGTCGTCGATCGCCTCCTGACGCAGCTTGAGCGAGAGCACGTCACCGAGGATCGCCCCCGGGTCGGCGTAGCGGGCCGACGCGAGGAACGCGCAGGTCGCGGTCGACTCCGCACCGAACGAGTCGCGCGCGACGACGTCGACGAAGTTGATGCCGAACTGCGTGGTGACGTCCGCGCGGAAGTTGCCGCCCTCGAGCGTCGCGAGGTTGCCGTTGACGCGCACCTCCGAGACGCCGCTCGCGTCGTCGACCGCGCCGGTCACGGTGATCGTGCTGCCGGGCGCGGCGACGATCATGTCGCCGTCCCGCGGGCCCGTGCACTGGATCTGTGGGCCGTTGCCGTTGACGACGATCGTGACCTGCCCCTGCAACAGCGCGTCGTCCTGGGTCGGCGGCGCCACGGTCGCGGTCACGACGTAGGTGCCGTCCTCGAAGTAGCGGAAGCGGTTGTCGCCGAGGGTGTCGTCGGCCGCGGGCTCGCTGACCATGTCGACGATCGCGTCGGGAACGACGTTGTCGAAACGATCGGTGACGACCGCCGCGACCTCGACGACCTGACCGGTCGCGTAGACCGGCTGATCGGGCACCTTGGAGAGCGCGAGGGCCGCCGGGAGGCTCGGCAGGACCTCGACGCGCTCGGTGGTCGAGGTGGCACCCGCGAGCTCGCACGCGACGTCGTAGATGCCCGAGCGCGTGAACGTCCCCGTGAGGCCGTCGAGCGTGTTGCCGGGATCGGTGGGGCTCACCGCGACGCTGGGGGCGGCGTCGAGGATCGCGTTGCCGTAGGCGTCGACCACGTCGCAGGTGACCGCGATCGACTCCCCCGCTTCGATCTGCGCGCGGTCGATGGTGGTGGTCACGGACGCGGGCGCGCCGGGGAGGATGCGGACGATCGCGGGGCTCTCGTCGGTCAGCATCAGATCGGGGAACGCACAGCTGATCTCCACCTCGCCCGCGATGGCGGCCACGATGTCGGTGCCATCGCGAACGACCGAGGCCTCCGGCGCGACGCGGATGCGAGGCGTGCGGCCGCGCGAGGAGAACTCTTCGCCGCGGTCGTCGACGATCACGCAGCTCACCGCGATGATCTCACCCGCGCGAACCTCGGCGGGCGCCATCGTCTGCACGAGCACGGGGTTGCGGATCTCGGCGGGCGCGAAGCCACCGTCCGGCAGGAGGATGTCGCCATCCGGCGCGGGGATCGGGTTGGACTTGCCGCCTCCACACGCCACGAAGAGCACGGCCGCGCAGGCCACGCCGAGCCTCGACACCTTCCAAGTCATCGGCACCTCCAGCTCGCGCCCCCGCGAGCAAGCCCAGCTCGACCCGCGAGCACCCCGCCTCGGGTCGAACGACATCCCCTGCCGGATCGGCAGACGACACAGGGTATCGGGATCGGTGCGCGATCCGCAATGAACCCGGTTCGTGACAGACGCTCGAAAGGCGACCGTGGAGAGGTGGGCAGAGGTACGCCGGAGCGCGTGTCAGCCCGCGTCAGCCCAACACGTCAGCCCACACGTCAGCCGAGCACGAGCCGGGGGCGTGCGAGCACTCCGTCGCGGCCGTTCACCCGCGCGGGCTCGAGGGCGAGGATGCGATCCGCGTCACCGGAGAAACACGTCGGCGGGCCACAACCGTCCGCGTCGCCGAGGAAGGGATCGCCTGCGAAGTAGAGCTGCGTCACGAGCCGGTCCACGCCGTCCGCGGTCCAGACACGGACGTGCAGGTGCGCGGGGCGAGGTCCCGCGGCCGTCTCGTAGTAGCCGGGGACGATCGACTCGAGCGCGAAGCTGCCTTCGGCGTCGGTGGTGACGCGGCCGCGCAGACGAAAGCCCGAGTCGATCGCGGAGGGGTAGTTGCCTTCCGCGTCGGCCTGCCAGACGTCGAGCACGAAGCCGGAGAGTGGACGACACCGCGCGTCGACGAGGCGGCCCTGCACGAAGAGCCGCTGGCCCGGCTCGTCGATCGGTGCGAGCTCGGCGCGACTCGGGGCGCCATCCTCGAAGAAGGGTCCGAGCGCGTCGCGACGCGAAGGCGCGCAGCTCTCCGAGCCTCCGTCGGTGCCGAGCATGCCGCCGTCGAGCGAGCCGCCGTCGAGCGAGCCGCCGTCGAGACCGAGCCCGCCGTCGTCGCGCATGGAAGGGGCGCCACACGCCGCGAGGGCGATCGGGCTCGCCCCGAGGAGCTGAATCATTCGTCGTCGAGGGAGTGAGCGTCGAGGGAGCATGGAAGGAATCCTAGCGGGCCCAGATTGCTCGGAAAGCGAGTCTTTCTTCGCCCATCGACGAGGATTCCTTTGCAATCAGGTCGGCGGGGTCAGCCGCCGACTTTCTCGTCGAGGGGCAGCCGATCGACGCCCAGAACCGTTCGAAGTGCGCCGTTCGAAGTGCGCCGTTCGAAGTGCGCCGTTCGAAGTGCGCCGTTCGCAGCGCGCCGTTCGAAGTGCGCCGTTCGCAGCGCGCCGTTCGAAGTGCGCCGTTCGAAGTGCGCCGTTCGCAGCGCGCCGTTCGAAG
>ERZ761602.4488-NODE-4488-length-17843-cov-24.355914_pt1 | contig 17843 bp, 17 predicted proteins | sample MGYA00512165_ERZ761602 | MGnify/ENA primary metagenome ERZ761602 (study PRJEB28899, sample SAMN02445085) | bioreactor sludge metagenome | biome: EBPR sludge; isolation source: Thorneside wastewater treatment plant | place: Australia: Brisbane, Thorneside... | reverse complement strand
GCGGAAGACGTCGCACCATCCGCCCTGGTCGAGCAATCGGCTGACCCACGCGCGCTCCTCGGGCAGGAAGCCTGAGTTGTTGCGGTTGCCGCGCCAGTTTCTGAGATCAATTTCCCGATGGGCGATATTCCAGTCGCCACCGACGACGACGTCTCGCCCGCTTGATGCGAGCTCAACGAGCTGCGGGTAGATGAACGCCATGAAGCGGAATTTGGCCTCCTGGCGTTGTTCGGAGCTGGATCCCGAGGGCTGGTACAGCGAGAGCACCGACAGGCGGCCGAAATCGGCACGCAGAAAACGTCCCTCGACGTCGAACTCGGCACTTCCGAGCAGATCGATGACCCTGTCGGGTTTCTTGCGGCACCAGAGGCCGACGCCGCTATAGCCCTTCTGCGCTGCGCAATGGTAGTAGGCGTCGAAGCCATCCGGCGCCTTCATTTCCTCGCTGAGGTCTGCGTGCTGGGCTTTCAGCTCCTGCACGCAGATGAAGTCCGCATTCTGGGCGGTGGCCCAGGGCAGCAGGCCCTTGCGCCAGGCCGAGCGAATGCCGTTGAGGTTCAGGGTAATGATGCGTAACATAGGGCACCGGGCCGGAAGCGGCCTTGTTCCAGAAAAAGGCTTTATGGACTTTCGTCAGGAATTCATCGAGTTTGCCGTCAGGCAGGAGGTTCTGCGTTTTGGTGAGTTCACGACCAAGGCCGGGCGGCAGTCGCCGTATTTCTTCAATTCCGGTTTGTTCAACAACGGTGCCGCGTTGGCTCGCCTGGCGGAATTCTACGCGAAGGCGATCACCAGCAGCGGTGTCGCCGTCGACGCGCTGTTCGGACCGGCCTACAAGGGCATCCCGCTGGTCGCGGTGGTCGCCGTCGCGCTGGCACAGGCAGGATTGAATCTGCCGTTCTCGTTCAATCGCAAGGAGACCAAGGATCACGGCGAAGGTGGCTGTATTGTCGGCGCTCCGCTGGCCGGCAGGGTGCTGATTGTTGACGACGTGATTTCAGCCGGGACGTCGGTGCGCGAGTCGGTCGAACTGATTCGTGCCGCCGGGGCAACGCCCTGCGGGGTGGTCATCGCACTCGACCGAATGGAACGGGGCCGCGGCGAATTGTCCGCGGTGCAGGAAGTCAGGCGCGATTACGGGATTCCGGTGGTCGCCGTGGCCAGCCTCGACGACCTGTTGGCTTTCCTTCATGGCCGCCCGGATTTCAGCCATAACGAAGCGGCCGTAGCGAGCTATCGGCAGGAATATGGCATTGCGCGCGGCGATTAGGCTCGTGCTGCAACTGCTGCTGGTGACGGGCGTCGGTTCGGGTATCGCCGCACCGCGCATCTTTTGCTGCCACGACGAATCGGGCAAGCAGGTTTGTGGCGACATCTTGCCGTCAGCGTGCTATGGGCGCGCCTATCGAGAGCTCGGTCAGTCGGGACGGACTTCAAGAGTGGTCGAGGCACCGCTCAGCGCCGACGAGCGTGCGGCGAAGGCGGCTGCGGAACGGCGGCGTCAGGAGCAGGAGCGCGTGCTGAGCGAGCAGCGGCGAAAGGATCAGGCGCTGCTCAATACCTATGGTAGTGAGAAAGATATCGAAGTGATGCGCAGTCGCGCCCAGAGCGATCTCGCGGCATCGGTCCAGGCCGCCGAGGAGCGCATCGCTGAAATACGCAAACACCGAAAAAAGTACGAGAACGAGGCCGAGTTCTACAAGAACCGGCCGTTGCCCGCGGAGGTCGCCAAGGGCTTGCGCGATGCCGACTACGAGATCCGGGCGCAGGAGTCGGTGATCGAGTCCAAGCGCAAGGACATGGAGGCGACCCGGCTCAAGTACGACGAGGATCTGCGCCGCTTCATCGATATCTCGAAGCGCGCTTCAGAGCGTCGCTGAGACGATGGCAGCGGCCACCGCCGGCGCCACGCCTGCACGTTGGCTGCCGTTGGCCTTCAGCCGAGTTTCTTGCGGAGCAGTTCGCTGACTTGTTGCGGGTTGGCCTTGCCCCGGGTCCGCTTCATCGCCTGACCGACCAGGGCGTTGAAGGCCTTTTCCTTGCCGGCCCGGAACTCGGCGACCATCGCTGCATTGTCGGCGAGCAGTTCGTCAAGGGTGGTCTCCAGAGCGTTGCCGTCGGTGATCTGCTGCCAGCCGTGTCTGGCGATGATCTCGTCAGCCGATGTGCCCTCGCCGTTCCACAGCGAATCGAATACCTTCCTGGCAATAGTGGTCGAGATCGTGGCGTCGCCGACGCGGGCGACGATGCCGCCGAGTTGCTCGGCCGATACCGGCGACTGACCAATTTCCCGGTCGTCCTTGTTCAGGCGGGCGGTCAGGTCGACCATCACCCAGTTGGCGCAGGCCTTGGCGTTTGACCTGCCGGCCGCCGCTACGCTCGCTTCGTAGTAGGCCACCAGTTCGAGCGAACTGGTCAGGAGCTTCGCATCGTAGGCCGAGAGTCCGTACTCGGCAAGCAGGCGCTCGCGCTTGGCTGCGGGCAGTTCGGGCATCTGCGCCGCGACCCGCTCGACCCACTGCCGATCGATCAGCAGCGGCAGCAGGTCGGGGTCGGGGAAGTAGCGGTAGTCGTGGGCGTCTTCCTTCGAGCGCATGGCGCGCGTTTCGCCGGTCGCGGCGTCGAACAGGACCGTCGCCTGTTCGACCGTGCCACCGTCTTCGAGGGTGGCGATCTGCCACGACACCTCGTAGTCGATCGCCTGCTGCATGAAGCGAAACGAGTTCAGGTTCTTGATTTCGCGCCGAGTCCCGAGCGCTGCCTGGCCGACCCGGCGTACCGAGACGTTGGCGTCACAGCGGAACGATCCCTCCTGCATGTTGCCGTCGCAGATGCCGATCCAGCGCAGCAGCGCGTGCAAGGCCCGCGCGTAAGCCACCGCCTCCGCGGCAGAACGCATGTCGGGCTCGGTGACGATCTCCAGCAGGGGTGTTCCGGCGCGGTTGAGGTCGATCCCCGAGCGTCCGTGGAAATGGTGGCCGAGGCCGTCGTGCAGCGATTTGCCGGCGTCTTCCTCGAGGTGGGCGCGGGTAAGCTTCACCTCTTTCTCACTGTCGCCGAGCTGAATCGCCAGTTTGCCGCCAAGCACTACCGGCAACTCGTACTGGCTGATCTGATAACCCTTGGGGAGGTCCGGGTAGAAGTAGTTCTTGCGTGCGAAAACCGATCGCGGTGCGATCGTCGCGCCGACCGCCAGCCCAAACCGGATTGCGCATTCCACGGCGCCCTTGTTGAGTACCGGCAGAACGCCGGGCAGGGCGATATCGACGGCGTTGGCCTGGACGTTGGGCGCCGCACCGAAAGCCGTCGAACTGCCGGAAAAAATCTTCGCCTGCGTCGACAACTGCGCGTGCGTTTCGATACCGATGACCACTTCCCATGCTTTCATCACTTCGTGCTTTCTTCTCAAGAACGGCGACTGCCGATACCGCGCCAGCGCGGGTACGGTCCGGTCATCAGGCGAACCCGCCCGGCTGCTGCAGATGCCACGAACTGGTCTGCTGGTAGCGGTGGGCGACGTTCAGCAGCCTGGTCTCGGTGAAATAGTCGCCGATCAGCTGCAGGCCAGCCGGCAGGCCGCCGGCAAATCCACAGGGGATCGAGATCGCCGGCAGGCCGGCCAGGTTTACGGCGATGGTGTAGATGTCCGACAGATACATCTGCACCGGGTCGGCCGCTTTCTCGCCGAGCTTGAAGGCGGTGCTCGGGCTGGTCGGCCCGACGATCACGTCGCATTGCCGGAAGGCCTTGGCGAAGTCGTCGGCGATCAGCCGACGAATGCGTTGCGCCTGCAGATAGTACGCGTCGTAGTAACCATGCGAGAGGACGTAGGTGCCGATCAGGATACGGCGCTTGACTTCCGCACCGAAGCCTTGCGCCCGGGTCTTGCTGTACAGGTCGTTGAGATCCTGGTATTGCGGCGCCCGATAGCCATAGCGTACGCCATCGAAACGCGCCAGGTTCGAGCTGGCTTCGGCGGGTGCGATCACGTAATACGCGGCGACCGAGAGGTGCGTGCTGGGCAGGCTGATGGCGACCGTCTCGGCGCCGAGCTGGCGGTAGTCGGCGATCGCTGCTTCGACCAGTCGCATCACCTCGGGGCTGCATCCTTCGCCAAAAAACTCGTCCGGCAGGCCAATCCTCAAGCCAGCCAGTGGTTTGTCGCCGGGGGGCACGTTGAGCTCGCGGCTGTAGTCTTCGAGCGGGCGGTCGAGGCTGGTCGAGTCGCGCTCGTCGAAGCCGGCCATGGTGTTGAGCAGCAGCGCGCAGTCGGCCGCCGAGCGCGCCAGCGGGCCCGCCTGGTCGAGTGATGAGGCGAAGGCGATCATCCCGTAACGCGAGACGACGCCATAGGTCGGTTTCATTCCGGTCAGGTTGCACAGGGCAGCCGGCTGGCGGATCGATCCGCCGGTGTCGGTGCCGGTGGCTGCCGGCGCCAGGCGCGCGGCGACCGCCGCCGCCGAGCCGCCGGACGATCCGCCGGGAACGCAACTGGCGTCCCAGGGGTTCTTGACTGGTCCGTAGAACGACGTTTCGTTCGAAGAACCCATGGCGAACTCGTCCATGTTGGTCTTGCCGAGCAATACCGCTCCCGCCGCCGCGAAGCGGGCAATCACCGCCGCGTCGTAGGGGCTGACGAAATTGCCCAGGATCTTCGACCCACAGGTGGTCAGCCAGCCGCGGGTGCAGAAGATATCCTTGTGGGCGATCGGGATGCCGGTCAGCGGGCCGGCCTCTCCCCTCGCCAGTTGTTCGTCGGCGGCGCGAGCCTGGGCCAGGCTTCTGGTCTGGTCTACGGTGATGAAGGCGTTGAGCTGCGGGTCATGCCGCGCGATGCGATCGAGGTAGAGTTGCGTCAGTTCGACGCTGGAAATCTCTCTTGCGGCCAGTGCCTGTCGCAGGGCCTGCAGGCTGCGCTCGATCATTCGATGACCTTCGGCACGAGGTAAAGGCCAGCCTCGGTCTCCGGGGCGATGGCCTGGAAAGCGGACCGTTGATCGAGTCCGTCAGACTCGTTGACGTGGTCGGCACGCAGGCGCTGCGCCAGGTCCTGGGCGTGCGCCATCGGTTCGACGCCTTGCGTATCAACGGCCTGCATCTCTTCGATCAGGGAAAAAATGCCATTCAGGTGGCCCAGCGTGCTCTGCGCCTCGGTCTCGCTGATTTCGATTCGGGCGAGGTGGGCAACGCGGTGGACCTGTTCTAGGGTCAGCGACATGGTTGGGAAATCACTAAGGTGTTAAACGAGGTAGCCATATAAGGTATCATAAAAGTTTTTCCCACCGCAGCCCCGCGGGCCATCACGGATTTCGCAAGCATGTTCAGTTTTCTGCGCAGTTATTTTTCGAACGATCTCGCCATCGACCTTGGCACGGCCAATACCCTGATCTACGTGCGCTCCAAGGGAATCGTCCTCGACGAGCCGTCAGTGGTCGCCATCCGGACCGAGGGTGGGCCCAGCTCCAAGAAGACCATCCAGGCCGTCGGCAAGGCAGCCAAGGAGATGCTTGGCAAGGCGCCTGGCGCGATTACCGTCATCCGGCCGATGAAGGACGGCGTGATCGCCGACTTCACGGTCACCGAGCAGATGCTCAAGCAGTTCATCAAGAAGGTGCACGACTCACGACTGCTGTCACCCTCGCCGCGAATCATCATTTGCGTGCCGTCGGGGTCGACCCAGGTCGAGCGCCGCGCCATTCGCGAGTCGGCGATCGGTGCCGGCGCAAGTCAGGTGTTCCTGATCGAGGAGCCGATGGCGGCGGCGATTGGCGCCGGCCTGCCGGTGTCCGAGCCGACCGGTTCGATGGTCGTCGACATCGGTGGCGGGACCACCGAAGTCGGCGTCATTTCGCTTGGCGGCATGGTCTACGCTGGTTCGGTGCGCGTCGGTGGCGACAAGCTCGACGAGGCGATCATGAACTACATCAGCCGCAACTACGGCATGTTGATCGGCGAGAACACGGCTGAAAACATCAAGAAGAGAATCGGTTCGGCGTTTCCCGGAGCCGAGGTGCGCGAGATGGAGGTCTCGGGGATCAACAAGGCCGAAGGCATTCCGCGCAAGTTCACCATTTCTTCGAATGAAATCCTCGAGGCGCTGACCGAACCGCTGAACAGCGTGGTTTCGGCGGTAAAGTCGGCGCTCGAGAAGACCCCGCCGGAACTCGGTGCGGACATCGCCGACAAAGGCATGGTGCTGACCGGTGGCGGTGCCTTGCTGCGCGACCTCGACCGCCTGCTGATGGAGGAAACCGGTTTGCCGGTGATCGTCGCCGAGGAGCCGCTGACCTGCGTGGCCCGGGGCTGTGGTCTGGCACTCGAAAAGATGGATAATCTCGGCAGCATTTTCGCTTCCGACTGAAGACGCGCGGCCTGAGTGCCGCGAGTCGCCGACTTCGATCCTCGATTGATAGACCACCAGCCGCCACCGTTTTTCAAGCGCGGGCCGGCGCCCGTAGCGTTGCTTTCGTTCTACGTGGCGCTTTCGATCGCGCTGCTGGTCGTCGATGTGCGTTTTCGCACGCTTGAGGTCTTGCGCCAGGGCCTGTCGATGTTCACCCACCCCGTACAGCACCTCGCCCATTTTCCGGCGCAGTTCCTGGACAACGCCGGCAGCTATTTCGCCACCTTGACGCGTTTGCAGGATGAAAACGCGGAACTGAAACGAGCTCGCTTCGAGAACGTCGCGACGCTGCTGCGCAGCCAGCAGGTCGAGGTCGAGAACCAGCGTCTGCGCAAGCTGCTTGGCGTCAAGGAGCGGCAGCAGGTCAGTGGCCAGGTCGCGCAGATCCTTTATTCGGCGCGCGACCCGTACGCGCGGCGTGTCGTCATCGACAAGGGGCAACAGGACAAGGTCGTCGCCGGGCAACCGGTGATTGATGACGCCGGAATCGTCGGCCAGGTAACCCGGGTATTTCCCTTCGTGGCGGAAGTCACCCTGATTACCGACAAAGAGCAGGCGGTACCCGTTCAGGTCGTACGAACCGGCCTGCGCTCGGTCGTTTTCGGCCTGGGCAGCGGGCAGCTGGAACTGCGCTTTGTCCCGGCCAATGCTGATATCCAGAATGGCGACGTGCTGGTGACCTCGGGGCTGGACGGGATCTTTCCGCCGGGTTTCCCGGTGGCCAAGGTGGTACACATCGAAAGCGACACCGCTTACTCGTTTGCCCGGATCTTCTGCGTGCCCCTGGCGGGCGTCGAGCACTTCAGCGAGGTGATGGTGCTCGATCCCCGCCCGCCGGTGGTCTTGCCGGAGGAGCTGGCGAGCGAGGCGACTGGCAAGGATGGCAAGGCTTCGGCCCGATCCGGACAGGCGAAGAAGAAACGCCTGAAAAGGGACTGAGGCGGTGCAGACCAGCTACTCGTCATCGCGCATCCTGCTACCGGTAAGGCCGTGGTTCATCGGCTTCACTTTGCTGGTCGCGCTGGTGCTCAACTTCCTGCCGACTTCGGTGTGGCCCGCGGTGCCCGACTGGCTGGCGCTGGTGATCGTTTTCTGGAGTGTTCGCGAGCCGCGCCTGGTCGGCATGGGGCTGGCCTTTGTCTTCGGCCTGGCAATGGACGTTGCCGATGCCAGCGTGCTGGGTCAGCACGCGCTGGCGTATGTGTTAGTGGCCTACGGGGGGGCTTCGCTGTCGCGTCGCATTCTGTGGTTTCCGCTTGGCCAGCAAGCGTTGCAGGTCTTTCCGTTGCTGCTGCTGGTGCAGTTGGTGCAACTCGGCGTGTGGGCCATGGTTGGTGCCGACTTCCCCGGCATGGCTTATCTCCTCGGACCGTTCTTCGCCGCCCTGTTGTGGCCGCTGCTCACTTTTGTCCTCCTGCTACCGCAGCACCAACCCGTCGACCGCGATGCCAACCGCCCGCTGTGAGCCAGCGCTAGCCAGGTTGCGCGTCGCGCGACCCTGGTCTTCGGCCGCGGGCGGGGCACCGTCGTTGAGGGAGTGACCGTGCCCGCCCATCATTCGACGCTGAACGCTCCGGATGGCGAGCTTCATCGCTTCCACTTCCGCGTCATTCTGGCCGGCATCGCCGTGCTGGGGGCACTGGCACTTCTGGCTACCCGGTTTTTTTACCTGCAGGTGGTCCAGCACGACTACTACACCACCCGTGCCGAGGACAATCGCATCTCGGTGGTGCCGATCGTCCCCAATCGCGGAGTGATCGTCGATCGCGCCGGTGTCGTCCTGGCGCGCAACTACTCGGCCTTTACGCTGGAAATCACGCCATCGAAGGTCGCCGACCTTGAAGCGACGATCGATGGACTGGGCCAGCTGATCGAAGTACTGCCCAAGGACCGCAAGCGCTTTCGCAAGTTGCTGGAGGAGAGCAAGAGCTTCGAAAGCCTGCCGATTCGGACCCGATTGAGCGAGGAAGAAGTGGCCAGGTTTGCTGCCAACCGCTACCTGTTCCCGGGCGTCGAGGTCAAGGCACGCCTGTTTCGCCAGTATCCCCTGGGTCCCATCGCTTCGCATGCCGTTGGCTACATCAATCGCATCAACAAGCGCGACCTGGAGATGATCGACGAAAGCGAGCTAGCGGCGAACTACCGGGGCACCGACCACATCGGCAAGACCGGCATCGAGCAGAAATACGAGTTTCAGTTGCACGGCGAAACCGGTTACGAGCAGGTCGAGATCGACGCTGGTGGCCGGGCGATTCGCAGCCTGTCGCGCACCGCGCCGATTCAGGGCAGCAGGCTGACGTTGACGCTGGACGTCAAGTTGCAGGAAATGGCCGAGAAGGCTTTTGGCGACCGCCGCGGCGCCCTGGTGGCGATCGAGCCGGCGACCGGCGGGATTCTGGCACTGGTCTCCAACCCGTCATTTGACCCGAATCTGTTCATCGATGGCATTCGCAGCGATGACTGGGAACTGCTCAACAATTCGCCGGAAAGGCCGATGCTCAACCGGGCGCTCAATGGCACCTATCCCCCGGGTTCGACGTTCAAGCCGTTCATGGCCCTGGCGGCGCTGGAAACCGGCAAACGCACGCCTGGTCAGGCAATTTCGGATCCCGGGTTCTTCAACTTCGCCGGCCATCACTTTCGCGATGACAAGAAGGGCGGGCACGGCACGGTCGACATGTACAAGTCGATCGTCCATTCCTGCGATACCTACTACTACATGCTGGCCAACGACATGGGCATTGATGCCATCGCCCGGTTCATGGGTCAGCTCGGATTTGGCCAGAAGACCGGGGTAGATATCGAGGGCGAGTCGGAAGGTGTGCTGCCGTCACCCGAGTGGAAAAAGCGTCGCTTCAGACGGCCCGAGCAGCAGAAATGGTTTGCCGGGGAAACGATTTCGATCGGCATTGGCCAGGGCTACAACTCCTACACGCCGATCCAGCTGGCGCAGGCAACGGCCGCTGTCGCCAACAACGGCGTGATGTTCCGGCCGCATCTGGTCAAGTACATCACCGACAGCCGGACTGGCGAGAAGACGATGATCGAGCCCGAACCGATGCGGCGCCTGGCATGGAAACCGCAGCATGTCGAGACCATCAGGAACGCCATGGTTGGCGTCAATACCCAGGGCACCGGCGCGCGCGCCTTTGCCGGTGCCGGCTACACGTCTGCCGGAAAGACCGGGACAGCGCAGGTTTTCAGCCTCAAGGGGAGCGAGTACAAGTCGTCCAGGTTGAAGCAGGAACTGCGCGACCATGCCCTGTTCATCGCCTTTGCACCGGCGGAAGCACCGAAAATTGCGCTGGCCGTGGTCGTCGAGAACGGCGGTTTTGGAGCCCAGTCAGCGGCGCCGATCGCGCGCATGGTTTTCGATTACTATCTGCTCGGCAAGCTACCCAAGGGGGCTGCCCAGGAAGACGATGTCGAGGAGGACTAACTGATGCTGCGGGAGTTCCTGGCGCGCGTCTGGCGGCGTCTGGTCGAGCATGTCGACGTGCCGCTGCTGCTGATCACGGTGGCGATCATGGTGGCCGGTCTGGCGACCGTCTTCAGCGCCACCTACGACGCCAACAACCGCCTGCTGGCACAGGCCCTGAACATGATCGTCGGGCTAGGCGCGATGTGGGCGGTCGCGCAGTTGCCACCGCAGAAGCTGATGCGTTTCGGTGTCCCGCTCTATCTCATTGGCATTCTTCTGTTGATCCTCGTGTATTTTTTCGGGATCAAGGTCAATGGCGCCAGGCGCTGGTTATCTCTGGGCTTCACGCGAATCCAGCCATCCGAGCTCTTGAAGATCGCGGTGCCGCTGATGCTCGCCTGGTACTTTCACAAGCACGAAGCGCTGCTCAGGTTTCGCCATTACGTGATCGCCTGTCTGCTGCTGCTGCTGCCCTTTGCGCTGATTGCCAAGCAACCCGACCTTGGAACGGCGATTCTGGTCGGCGCCGCCGGCTTCTACGTCATTTTCTTTGCGGGCCTGCCATGGGGCGTGATGGTCGGGCTGTTCGCCGGCGCCGCCGGCGCCGCACCTTTCGTGTGGACCATGCTGCATGACTACCAGCGGAAACGTATCCTGACCCTGATCGACCCGACGACCGATCCGCTCGGATCGGGTTACCACATCATTCAGTCGACCATCGCCATCGGCTCGGGAGGCAGTTTTGGCAAGGGCTGGCTGGCCGGTACGCAGACCCACCTGGAGTTCATCCCCGAGCGTCATACAGACTTCATCCTCGCCGTCTTTTCCGAGGAACGCGGTTTGCTGGGCAACTGCATCCTGCTGTTGCTGTACCTGCTGCTGATCGGCCGTGGGCTGATGATCGCCGCCAAGGCGTCGACACTTTTCGCGCGGGTGGTGGCCGGATCGGTGACGCTGAGCCTGTTCACCTACGTCTTCGTTAACATGGGGATGGTCAGCGGGATTCTGCCGGTGGTGGGCGTCCCGCTCCCGTTCATGAGCTATGGAGGGACCGCGCTGGTGACCCTGTCGGTCAGCATCGGCATCCTGATGAGCATCCATTCGCACCGCATGTTGGTCCGAACATGAGGCGCGCCAAGGCGGGATGGGCTGATCGTTGGCTGTGCCCGGCGCTTTGGCTGTTGAGCGTACCGGTGCTGCTTGCCGCCTGTGCTTCGCAGCCGTCGGGCGTGTCGGAAACAGCTGCCCGGAACACCGCGCAGGGCAAGGCGCCGGCCAGGAAGTCCGGCGTGGTGCAGAAGCGAGGAGGGGCTTACTACAAGGACGACGGTCCAGGCGAGGATATTCCGGACAATCTCGACGAGATTCCGGAGCCGCAACCGCAGCTCGAGCCCTTGCACCGCTTTGCCAACCGGCCTTATGTCGTGCTCGGCAAGGCCTACCAGCCGAACACCAGCCTTTCGCCGTATCAACAGCGCGGAGTTGCCAGCTGGTACGGGAAGAAGTTTCACGGCCAGAAGACGTCGATCGGCGAGCCCTACGACATGTTCTCGATGACCGCCGCCCACCCGACGCTGGCGATCCCGTCGTATGCCCGGGTGACCAATGTCAGCAATGGCAAATCGGTGGTCGTCCGGGTCACCGATCGCGGCCCCTTCCACGCCGACCGCATCATCGACCTGTCGTACGTCGCCGCCTACCGTCTGGGTTACGTGGACAACGGCAGCGCCCAGGTCCAGGTCGAGTCGATCCTGCCGGATGGCGCGACGACGATGACCTACGCGCAAGTGATGCCGCCGCCGCGCCCGCCGTTGGCGTCTGGTGCTCTTGCGGCTCAGTTTGCGCCGACAGCGGTGCCTGCCGACGGGCGTGACGAGATTGAGCTGCTGGCGGCAAGCCTGGGCCTGGACGTGGCATCGGCGCCTTCGCCGACGCCGCAACTGCGGCCCGTTCCAGAACCGCCGTCCCAGCCAGTGCCACAACCACCGCCGGTGCCTCGCTCACCATCGACAACGGTGCTTGCCGGCACGGCGCCGGCGCAGCCCGGAGTCTTTCTGCAGCTGGGCGCTTTCTCCAGCGCTGACAACGCCGAAAGTCTACGCCTGCACCTGATGCGCGAACTGGACTGGCTCAACGAAGGGATCCAGATCACTGCCGGCGGCGGCATGCACCGGGTGCACATGGGTCCCTATCACAGCCGAGCCGATGCCGAACGCGTCGCCGAAAGAATTCGCCTGGCGCTTGGCTACAAGCCGACCTTCGTAGCGCGCTGATCAGTCGCCGCCCGCGTCCACCGATCGCGGGCGGAACACGCCCTGGACGACCTTCCTGCCTTTTTCGAGCTGCACCTCCTGGCCGACGATCTCCACCGGGATGACCGTGCCGTCGAGCTTGACCACGTCGCTGTGGACCGCTTCGCCCGCATCGGCCTTGGCCAGTGTCAGCAACTGGCGAATATCCAGGCCGTCACCGGCGGCATGAAGCTCGCTTTGCAGAACGCCGAGAAGCTGCTGCAGTTGTCGACCGAACAGTCTCTCGGCCTGCGGGTTGGCGTCGAGAATATGCCCCGTGCGCGCGTCCGAAATCAGGATCGCGTCGCGCGCGCCAGCGAACAGTGCCTGGCGCAGGCTGTTCGCATCACGAAGCTCTTCTTCGATCAGGTGTAACTGGTGTTGCACCAGCGCCAGGCTGACCAGGCTGGCGACCGAATGCGCGAACAGTCGTTGCACCGAAGTCCAGGCGGAGTGGGGCCCGACCTGCTCGACGCAGAGCACCCCCTGCAGTTCTCCATTGACGTGGATCGGCGAGCCGATCAACGCGCTGATGCCGTTCATCAGCAGGTAGTCCTCGGTAAAAGCCTGCGTCGTCGGGTGTTTCATGGCATCGTCGGCGACGATCGGCTCGCCCCGCTCGAGTGCCCTGAAGTAGTCCGGGTAGCGTGCGGCGTGCAGCGTTATCCCGATGCTGTGCCGGTCGCGCGACAACTCGTAGAGATCGATGCATTCGAGACTGGCGTGCTCCGCCGTCAACCCCCACAGGCTGACGCGCTCGATGTTCAGCATCCGCCCTGTCGCGGCGGTGAGCTGGCGCAAGGTTTCGTCCAGGCTATTGCCGGGAAACCCGCGTCTTGCCAACTGGGCAAATGCGCCTTGCAGGTCAAGAGAGCTTGAAAGTTGTCGAAAGGGTGGCAGCATGGGGTCCGGACGAATCGACCTTCACGTGGGTCGGCATACCAGCAAGTGATCGCCATCGTACGTTCCGGTCAGCTGCCCACGCTGTGCGTTACTTCACGGAGCTGTCAAATTGGTGGCCGGATCGCGTCACAAAATCCGCACAGGCCAGATCGGGCCGGCTTGCTATAATTCGCCCTTTGCCAAGAATCCAGACATGCTCAAGCTTCGATCCCTACTCTTCGTGCTGTTTTGTCTTCCCGTTCTGGCGCTCGCCCAGCAGTTGCCGACGCCGCCGTCGCTGGCCGCCAAATCGTGGCTGCTGGTCGACATGACGGCCGGGCAGGTGCTGGCCGCGCAGGCGCCAGACGAGCGTCTGGAGCCGGCGTCCCTGACCAAGTTGATGACCGCTTACCTGAGTTTTGCGGCGCTCAAACAGGGCACCATCAAGCTTGACCAGGACGTGCTGATTTCCCAGAAGGCCTGGAAAACGGGTGGCTCGCGGATGTTCATCCAGGTCGGCACCGAGGTCAAGGTCGACGATCTGCTCAAGGGTATGATCGTGCAGTCGGGCAACGACGCCTGCGTCGCACTTTCCGAGGCCATTGCCGGTGACGAAGAGAACTTCGCGCAGATGATGAATCGCGAGGCGCAGCGGCTCGGCATGAAGGGCTCGCACTTCCGCAATTCGAACGGTCTGCCCGACCCCGATCACTACACCACTGCCCGTGATCTGGCGATCCTCGCCGGGGCGCTGATTCGCGACTTCCCGGAGGAATACGCCAAGTATTACTCGCTGAAGGAATTCCGTTACAACAACATCACGCAGCCGAACCGCAACCGCCTGTTGTGGATCGATCCGACCGTTGATGGTCTGAAGACCGGGTACACCGCTGCGGCGGGCTATTGCCTGGTTTCGTCGGCAAAACGCGGTCCGCGCCGCTTGTTGTCGGTGGTGCTCGGCGCCGCATCGTCCAATGCCCGCATGCAGGAATCCCTGAAGCTGCTCAACTACGGATTTCAGTTTTATGACGGCGTTCAGCTCTATGCGAAGAACGATCCGGTGACCACCCTGAAGGTCTGGAAGGGCCAGGAAAGCGCGGTCAAGATCGGTTTCGCGAATGATCTGGTGATTGTTGTTCCCAAGGGTTTCGGACCCAAGATCAAGACCGAATTGGCGTCACAGCAGCCTCTGATGGCTCCCGTGACGCTGGGACAGACACTGGCCACGCTGAAGGTCAGCGTGGACGGCAAGCCCTACGGCGACTATCCGGTGCTGGCGCTCGAAGCAGTGCCGGCGGCGGGGATCGTCGGGCGGATGGTCGACGCCGTCCGGATGTGGTTCAACTAGCAGAAGCCGCATCGCCACGGCGCATCGCCTGCGGGCGGGGCACCGTGGTCGGCGCGTAGGCGCTCCCGCTCCCGCCCGGCCGCGCGCTGCGCATCCGGCGGCTGAGCCGGATTCGTCGCCAGGAGAAAGGTTGCCAATGACCGCCTATCTGAACGGGCAGTTCCTGCCGCTCGAGGAAGCCAGGATTTCGCCTCTGGATCGAGGATTCCTCTTCGCTGACGGCGCCTACGAGGTCATCCCGGTGTACCGACGCCGGCCGTTCCTCCTTGATTCGCACCTGGCGCGTCTGCAGCGCACGCTGGATGGCATAGCCTTGCCGAACCCGCACACCGCCGGCGAATGGAACGAACTGCTGCAGCGGGTGATTGCCGACAGCGCCTTCGCTGATCAGGCGCTATACCTGCAGGTGACTCGTGGAGCAGACGGCAAGCGCGACCACGCATTCCCCAGCGCCGTGTCGCCAACCGTCTTCATCTGCTCGACGGCGCTGGTGGCGCCATCGGCGGCGCAGCGCGAGTTCGGCGTCGCAGCGCGCCGCGCGGTCGATAACCGCTGGCTGCGGTGCGATCTGAAGACCGTTGCGCTGTTGGCCAATGTTCTGCTGCGGCAGCAGGCGAGCGATGCCGGCTGCGCCGAAGCGATCCTCCTTCGTGACGGCCTGCTGACCGAGGGCTCGTCATCGAACGTCTTCGTGGTCAAGGATGGCGTACTCGCGACGCCGCTGCGGGACCACCGGATACTGGCCGGCATCACTCGCGATCTGGTGCTCGAACTGGCGGCGCAGCAGCGCATGCCGTGCGAAGTTCGCGACATTTCGGATGCTGAATTGCGCAGCGCCGACGAGCTCTGGTTGACCTCCTCGACTCGCGAAGTGCTGCCGATCACCTCGCTCGACGGCCAGCCGGTCGGGACGGGTCGGCCCGGGCCGGTGGCAAGGCAGATGTATGACTGGTACCGCGCCAGTCGTGAACAGGCGACGAGCAGCGCCGATGTCTGAGGCGCGAGAGAGCCTGTTCGAATTCCCGTGCCTGTTCCCGCTGAAGATCATGGGACTGGCCAACGCCTCGCTGGCGCAGGCGGTGCTGGATGTGGTGCGGCGGCACGCGCCGGATTTCGACGCGGCGACGATGGAAATGCGGGCCTCGACCGGCGGCAAGTACGTCAGCCTGACCTGCACCATCAACGCCACCAGCAGAGCGCAGCTCGACACCCTGTACCGGGAACTGAGCGGCCATCCGCTGGTCAAGATCGTTCTATGACCAGCTCGGCGGGCGGCTGTATTACAGGGAACTCCGGGATGATGGCCGACGGCCAGAGCGTGGCCCTCGACACCTCGCCGCCATTGCCGCTGCTGGTCCGCTATCTGGGGCGTACCGACTACCGGCACACATGGCGCGAGATGATCGACTTTACGGCCGCGCGCAGCGAGCTGACGCGCGACGAACTGTGGTGTTGCGAGCATTCGCCGGTGCTCACCCTGGGGCAGGCCGGCAAGGCGGAGCACCTGCTGGCCGACTTGGGCATTCCACTGGTGAACACCGATCGCGGTGGACAGATCACCTACCACGGTCCTGGTCAGGTCGTGATTTACCTGCTGCTCGACCTCGGCCGGCGGCGCTTGAAAGTTCGCGAACTGGTATCGGCGATCGAGCAGGCGGTGATCGACCTGCTGGCCGGCCACGGCGTATGCGCCGAGAGGCATGGCGGCGCTCCGGGCGTCTACGTGGGGTCGGCAAAGATCGCCGCGCTTGGTCTGCGCGTCCGCAAGAGTTGCACTTATCACGGCGTCAGCCTCAACGTCGACATGGATCTGTCGCCGTTCGCGGCGATCAATCCTTGCGGCTACCCCGGCTTGCCGGTCACCCAGACCAGGGATCTCGGCGTCGCCATGACCCCGGCGGCAGCGGCGACGGCGTTGGCAGGACATCTGGTGGCACAACTGGAGAGCAAACAATGAGCAGTCAGTACGAAGAGCGTGGAGAAGAGAGGCCGGGCGCCAGAATCGCCGGCGTCAAGGAACGCGGTGAACTAAAGACTTCGCGCATCCCGATCAAGATCGTCCCGCACACTCCCCAGCGCAAACCAGACTGGATTCGCGTCAAAGCCGGCAACGCTGCCGGCCGCTTTGGCGAGATCAAGAAGATGCTGCGCGAGCAGAAGCTGCACACCGTCTGCGAAGAAGCCGCCTGCCCCAATATCGGCGAGTGCTTCGGTCGCGGCACCGCGACCTTCATGATCCTCGGCGACATCTGCACCCGCCGTTGCCCCTTCTGCGACGTTGGGCATGGCAAGCCACTGCCGCCGGATGTCGACGAGCCGGCCAATCTGGCCGACAGCGTCGCCAGGCTCAAGCTGCGCTACGTGGTGATCACCAGCGTCGATCGTGACGACCTGCGTGACGGCGGCGCGCAGCACTTCGTCGACGTGATCAGCGCGGTGCGCCACAGTTCCCCGGCGACGACCATCGAAACGCTGGTCCCCGACTTTCGGGGGCGCATGGAAATCGCTCTCGAGGTGCTCGGCAAATCCTTGCCCGACGTCCTCAACCACAACCTGGAGACGGTGCCGCGGCTCTACCGGCAGGCCCGCCCGGGTGCCGATTACGCCCATTCGCTGGCCTTCATGCAAGGCTTCAAGGCACGCTATCCGCAGATTCCGACCAAATCGGGCCTGATGGTCGGCCTCGGGGAAAGCGATGACGAGATTCTCGAAGTCCTGCGCGATTTGCGCGCCAACGGCGTCGAAATGCTGACCATCGGCCAGTATCTGGCACCGTCCGGCCACCATCTGCCGGTGGCCCGCTACGTTCATCCGGAAGTCTTCAAGATGTACGAGGGGCAGGCTTTGGCGATGGGGTTTACCGGTGCTGCCTGCGGGCCGATGGTACGTTCCAGCTACTGGGCCGATGTCCAGGCCGAAAGCGCTGGCGTCGCCTGAACGGTCAAGCCGTCGATGGTGGATGGGTCCATGGCCGGCGCCTTGATGGATGCGCGACAGCGATCAGTTGTAGCCGACAAAGCGCGCCGGAAAGCGCGCCGTGGCCCAGCCCATGAACAGATACTTGGCCGTCTTGCCGACCGCCACCGCGACCAGGATGCCCAGCGAGGAGACGTTGGCGAGCGCGCAGAAGAGCAGGGCGGGGGTCTGCGGCATCGGCGATCCGGCGATGATCAGGATCGCCAGCAAGCCCCAGCGCTGCAGCCATTCGCTGGCCAACTGCCAGCCTTCCATGGTCTGCAATTCGGGGTATCTGGCGAGCACCAGTTCGCCGCCGAGGAACTGAAAGATCTCGACCAGCGCGGCGGCGCCGCAGCCGCTGGCGACGCCGCAGAGCAGGCCAAGCGATCGCCAGCGCCGCGGGGACAGCAACACCGCGGGAATCAGCACGGCAACGAAGGGGAAGCTGAAGGTGATGGTCGTGACAAAGGCGATGACCGCCACCACCAGCGAATAGTAGCGATGAGCGACGCTGCGGATCAGCAGGCCTCGCAGCCAATC
>ERZ761602.4487-NODE-4487-length-17846-cov-12.413861_pt1 | contig 17846 bp, 12 predicted proteins | sample MGYA00512165_ERZ761602 | MGnify/ENA primary metagenome ERZ761602 (study PRJEB28899, sample SAMN02445085) | bioreactor sludge metagenome | biome: EBPR sludge; isolation source: Thorneside wastewater treatment plant | place: Australia: Brisbane, Thorneside... | reverse complement strand
ATAGAAGCTTAAACCCTATAAATTCTCGTTTCTTTTTTGTTTTTTTGCGTAATAAAAATTACAGGAAACATGAAGAACATCGTGATTTTTGCCTCAGGAACGGGTTCCAATGCGGAAAACATCATTCATTATTTCAAAAATAATACCTCAAAATCGGTAGTCGCTGTGTTTTCAAACAATTCTAATGCCAAAGTTGTAGAGAAAGCAAAAAAGTTGGGTGTTCAAACAGTTACATTCAATAAAGACGAGCTTTACGACGATTTCGTACTTTCTAAATTAATCGAATTAAAACCTGATTTAATTGTTTTAGCTGGTTTTTTATTGAAGTTTCCCGAACATATCATTAAAGAGTTCTCCAACAAAATTATAAATATTCATCCAGCTTTGTTACCAAAGTATGGCGGAAAAGGAATGTATGGCAACTATGTGCATCAAGCTGTTTTAGACAACCAAGAAACCGAAACCGGAATCACGATTCATTTTGTGAATGAGCACTATGATGAAGGAGGAATAATCTTTCAAAAATCAATTTCTATAGTCGATTGTTCTACTTTTGAAGAAGTTTCTCAAAAAGTTCATCAATTGGAACAAGAGCATTTTCCAACAATTATCGACCAACTTTTAACCCGTAACCCGTAACTCGCAACTTTTAAACCCGCATTTTTATGTCCCACCAAATCCACATCTTCACCGACGGAGCAGCCAAAGGAAATCCAGGTCCTGGTGGTTATGGGGTGGTCATCGAGTTAGTGGGTTCCACCTATAAAAAAGAATTTTACGAAGGTTTTCGATATACCACCAACAATCGTATGGAATTGTTAGCTGTTATTGTGGGTTTAGAGAAATTAAAAAATCCCAATTCAACCGTGTTAGTGACTTCCGACTCAAAATATGTAGTGGATGCCGTTGAAAAAAGATGGGTTTTTCAATGGGAAAAGAAAGGATTTACAGGAAAGAAAAATCCCGATTTATGGATGCGTTTTCTTAAAATCTACCGCAAGCACAAAGTTGATTTTAAATGGGTAAAAGGACACAATAGTCATCCGCAAAACGAACGTTGTGATGAATTGGCGGTGTATGCTTCGGGTTTGCCGAATCTGTCAGTTGACACGTTCTATGAAAAGGAAGAAGGCAAATTATTTTAAATTATTACTAGCACCAAAAATATAATAGCTTGATTTTTAGGTCAAACAATTGTGAAAATCTAGTTAAAGAAATATAGCACAATTTGATTTTTTGTTAATATTACTTAAAAAAAGCTATGAAAAGTAAAATTACACTAACAGTCATTTTGGCATTGATGAGTTTCTCCTCCATCGCTCAACAACCTTTTATCACTACTTGGCAATCTGTTTTTGGTTCTACGTCAATTACATTTGGAACGGTTACAACCGGTCCTGTTGAGTATTCTTGGGAATCCTTACCTCCTGCCGCACCAGCTTCTGGTTCGGGGACTTTTCAAGGGTCAAATGTTACAATATCAGATTTGCCAGGTAATCAAAGAATTCGATTAACAATTCAACCTGAAAATTTTAAAAGAATATTTGCAGATGGATTTTCATTTACTATTACTGAGATTAATCAATGGGGATCTGTTGAATGGATTAGTATGGAAAATGCCTTTAATGTTCAAGATTTGTTTTTTCCGAACGGTATTCAATTGGTTAACGCAACCGATATTCCAAACCTATCAAGTGTAGCAAACATGTCTAATATGTTTGCAGGGAATTCGCAATTAAATGGACCATTCAACATCAATTTTTGGAATATTTCAAATGTGACCAATCTATCCGGCATGTTTAAAGGTTGCCTTAATTTTAATCAAGCGTTGAGTTTGTGGAATACTTCTAATGTAACAGATATGTCGAGTATGTTTGAAGGTGCTCATAGTTTTAATCAAAATATAGGAAATTGGAATACAAGTAATGTTCTCAATATGAGCAAAATGTTCAAAGATGCTTTTGATTTTAATAGAAACATCGGCAATTGGAACACCTCAAATGTTACGGATATGTCCGAAATGTTCAATTGTAGTATTTTCAATACTTTACCATCGGCATTTAATCAAAATATTGGAAATTGGAATACTGCTAATGTTACCAATATGTCAGGAATGTTTAGTGGTGCTATCGTATTTAATCAAAACATTGGGAATTGGAATACTTCAAACGTAACCAATATGTCTAATATGTTTAATCAAGCATTTTCATTTAACCAAAATATTGGGAATTGGAATACCTCAAGCGTTACAAACATGTCTGGAATGTTTAGAAGTGACTTAGTTGGTTTTACGCCAACTTTCGCAACAACATCATTATTTAATAATGGCGGAAGTAATTCTATTCAAAATTGGAATACTACGAATGTTACCGATATGTCTGGAATGTTTTTCAGAGCAGAAAATTTCAATAAAAATTTAGGGAATTGGAACATTAGTGCAGTTCAAAATTTAACAGAAATGTTAGACCGTTCGGGACTAGATTGTAGAAATTATTCGCAAACGTTAATTGGATGGAATGAAAATCCAAACACGCCAAACAACCTAATACTAGGAGCCACTTTTCTTGAATATGGACCAGAGGCAATTCCAGCTATAAATAACTTTGTATTCAATAAAGGTTGGGGTTTTTCGGGTCACGATTTTATAAGTACCATACCTGCTTTTGAATTTGAAACTAGCTATTGTCAAGGCTCTACCATTCCGCCATTACCTATTACTTCTATTGAAGGAATAAGTGGCTCATGGACACCAGAAATTAACAATACCACCACCACAACCTACAGTTTTATTCCCAATCAAGGTGAATGTGCCACAACTGCCGTAGTTACTATTTTTATTACGCCGAATAGCGAGCCTACATTCACCCCTGTTCCACCAATTTGTGCTGGGCAAGTATTAGCAGCATTGCCAACAACATCTTCAAATGGCTTTGTTGGTTCGTGGTCACCGGCTTTAAACAATACTCAGACCACAACATATACGTTTACCCCAAATTCAGGGCAGTGTGCATCAATGACTACGTTAACAATCACGGTTAATCCTTCTGTTACACCTACATTTTCATCCGTATCACCTATTTGTATAGGAGAATCGTTATCGCCTTTGCCAACAACATCTTCAAATGGCTTTGTTGGTTCGTGGTCACCGGCCTTAAATAATACTCAGACCACAACATATACGTTTACACCAAATTCAGGGCAATGTGCCTCTACTAGTACGTTAACAATCACGGTTAATCAAATAGATACACCAAGCGGAGATTCAAATCAAACCTTTTCATCAACAAGTACAATTAGCGACATAATTGTCAGTCCATCTACTGTGATTTGGTATGCCACTCTTGCGGATGCTCTTGCTAATGTTAATCCATTACCTACAAATTTAATTTTGGAAAATAACACTACCTATTATGCTGTGAATGATAATGGAGTTTGCCGAAGCGAACCATTTCCGGTTACTGTTTCTATAAGCTTAAATGTGCTGACTAATGATTTTCTGAATTTTGTTTTTTATCCTAATCCGGTAAGGTCAATGTTGAATATCTCATCAAATGAGGTAATTAAGAAAGTTGAGGTTTATACACTTTTAGGACAACTCATAAAATCTGAGATTTTTAATAGTGAAACAATTTCTATTGAAATGAATGATTTGGCAAATTCTATTTATTTGGTAAAGGTAAAATCAGTAAATTCATCAAAAGAATTTAAGATAAGTAAACAATAGCGAGTTGATAATAATATATTTTGTTAATTGTATAGTTGAAAAGAAATCATTGAGTTACCGAATCCTTTCGTGTGGTTTTGATAATTTTCAGCTCCATCAAGATTCAAAACAAATAGCCCATGAATGCTCCGCACTTCCTATAACAATCTGGATCTGACATTATGGATTATTTTATAAAATTATACTTAAATTTCCACTTTCAAACCTAAAAGTAAAACCCTATCTTTGCACCTCATTTCAAATCATATCCAATGAATAAATTACTCATCGTAGGAACGGTTGCTTTTGATGCCATCGAAACCCCTTTCGGGAAGACAGATAAAATTTTAGGTGGAGCCGCTACGTTTATTGGCTTGTCAGCCTCTTTTTTTAATGTAAAATCGGCGATTGTTTCTGTTGTTGGAGAAGATTTTCCGCAAGAATATTTAAATTTATTAACTGATAGAGACATCGATATTTCCGGAATTGAAATCGTAAAAGGCGGCAAAACGTTCTTCTGGAGCGGTCGTTACCACAATGATTTGAATTCTAGAGATACATTGGTTACAGAACTAAATGTGTTGGCCGATTTTCAACCGAAAGTACCTGCCGAATTTAAAGATTCAGATGTTGTAATGTTAGGCAATCTTCATCCGATGGTTCAAATCAGTGTGTTAGACCAAATGACTTCTAAACCCAAATTAGTTGTTTTAGACACGATGAATTTTTGGATGGATTGTGCGTTAGCCGAATTACATCAAGTGATGAAACGTGTGGATGTAATTACCATTAACGATGAAGAAGCCCGACAATTATCCGGTGAATATTCGTTGGTGAAAGCCGCAGCGAAGATTCATACCATGGGACCAAAATATGTAGTAATCAAAAAAGGAGAACACGGAGCCTTATTATTCCAAGGAAAAGAAATTTTCTTTGCACCGGCTTTACCATTAGAAGAAGTATTTGATCCAACCGGAGCTGGCGATACATTTGCCGGAGGATTTTCAGGATTTATTGCTCAAAGCGAAAACATCTCGTTTGGCAATATGAAAAACGCCATTATCTACGGTTCAAACTTAGCTTCGTTCTGCGTAGAGAAATTTGGAACCGAGCGAATGCTTGACCTTGAAAAAGAAGAAGTGTACGATCGCTTGAAACAATTCAGAGCCTTAACTCAATTTGACATCGAATTAGAATAAAATACTGTGCCTCGAAATTTCGGGGCATTTTTTATAGAAATAGTTTTAATTAAAAGATTAACCTACTTAAAAGAGACTGAAATAAGTTCAGTTTAAACAACACAACACAATGAGTGACAATTTAAAACATGAATGCGGAATTGCCCTTTTACGATTAAAAAAACCGCTTCAATATTACAAAGACAAATATGGAACTGCTTTCTATGGGATACAAAAAATGTATCTTTTGATGGAAAAGCAGCATAACCGCGGACAAGACGGAGCCGGATTTGCCAGTATTAAATTTGATGTAGAAGCCGGGCAGCGTTACATCAGTCGAGTTCGTTCCAATAAAGCACAGCCGATTCAGGATATTTTTGCTCAAATTAATGAGCGAATTAATGAAGATTTGGCAAACAATCCCGAATTTCAAAATGATGTGGATTGGCAAAAAGAAAACATTCCATATATAGGCGAATTATTTTTAGGTCACGTTCGCTACGGGACATTCGGGAAGAACAGTATCGAAAGTGTTCATCCATTTTTACGTCAGAACAATTGGATGCATCGAAATTTGATTGTGGCCGGAAATTTCAACATGACCAACGTAAAAGAGCTGTTTGATAATTTAGTCGAATTGGGTCAGCACCCAAAAGAATTAGCCGACACCGTTACTGTAATGGAGAAAATCGGTCATTTCTTAGATGATGAAGTAACTGATTTGTATCAGGAATGTAAAAACAATGGTTTATCAAAAAGAGAAGCTTCTCCGGTAATTGCCGAAAAATTAGATATTGCTAAGATTTTAAGAAAAGCATCCAAAAATTGGGATGGCGGTTTTGCTATGGCCGGTTTATTAGGTCATGGTGATGCGTTTGTGTTTCGTGATCCTGCCGGAATTCGTCCTGCTTATTTTTATGAAGATGATGAAATCGTGGTAGTTGCATCGGAAAGACCGGTAATTCAAACAGTTTTCAATGTGCCTTTCGAAAAAGTCCAAGAATTAGATCCCGGAAAAGCTTTGATTATCAAGAAGAACGGAAGCTTTTCGTTAGAGGAAATTTTAGAGCCGTTAGAAAAGAAAGCGTGTTCCTTTGAACGCATTTATTTCTCCAGAGGAAGCGATGCTGAAATTTACAGAGAAAGAAAAATGTTAGGAAAATTGATACTTCCTGCTGTTTTAGACGCGATTGATAATGACACAGACAATACAGTTTTCTCCTATATTCCAAACACAGCTGAGACTTCTTTTTATGGGATGGTGGAAGCCGCTCAAGATTTTCTGAATCAACGAAAAAATAAATATATTCTTACCAACCGAAAAACATTAACTAAGGAGAAATTAGAAGAAATTCTTTCGGTTAAAATCAGAACAGAAAAAGTAGCCATCAAAGATGCGAAGTTGCGAACTTTTATTACAGAAGACAGCAGTCGCGATGACTTGGTTGCTCATGTATATGATGTAACGTATGGCGTAATTAAACCGGAAGATAATTTAGTGATTATTGATGATAGTATCGTTCGCGGAACGACGTTAAAGAAAAGCATAATTCGAATGATGGATCGATTAAATCCGAAGCGAATTGTTATTGTTTCATCGGCTCCGCAAATTCGTTATCCGGATTGTTATGGAATCGATATGGCAAAATTAGAAGGATTGGTTGCGTTTAGAGCGGTTTTAGAATTATTAAAAGAAAACAATCAATACTCGATTATTGATGAGGTGTATAAAAAATGTAAACTTCAGGAGAAATTCAAAGACGGTGAAATTGTAAATTATGTCAAAGAAATCTATGCACCATTCACCGACCAGCAAGTTTCAGATAAAATAGCCGAAATGCTAAGTTCATCTGACACCAAAGCTGAGGTAAAAATCATTTTCCAAACGGTAGATAATTTACACGTTGCTTGTCCAAATCATTTAGGTGATTGGTACTTCACAGGAGACTACCCAACACCAGGCGGAAACCGGGTTGTAAACCGTGCTTTCATGAATTTCTATGAAGGAAAAGATGCTAGGGCATACTAAAACCTAGTGTTTTTTGCTTTTTAACGATTTTTGATGCATTTCATCTAATTTATTTGTTAACAAATTAGTGTTAATATACATTTGTTTCACCATAGCATTAGTAGGTTAAGTTTATGGTAGATTTGGGGCAAAAAGGGTACGCTATGCGTACCTTTTTTATTTTATAGAAGTTTGGAATACACTTAAAAACAATCAAAAAACCCATATAATTATACAATACACCCTTTAATCCCTAAATGTTAAAATTTATTTTACCATACAATAGTTTCTTACTAAAAACCGTTGTACATTTGTAATTACCATAGTACGCACGGTTAAGTTTATGGTAGATTTGGGGCAAAAGGGTGGAAGAAATTCCACCTTTTTATTTTACACAAAAAAAGCGACACTCGTTAGAATGTCGCTTTTTTTGATATAAAATGGATATGGGATTATTTTTCTATCGCAAATCTTCTTGAAACTTCTGCCCAGTTAATCACGTTAAAGAAAGCTTCAATGTAATCAGGTCTTCTGTTTTGATAATTTAAATAATAGGCATGTTCCCATACATCCATAGCAAGAATTGGTGTTCCGCCACAGCCAACACCCGGCATTAACGGATTGTCTTGATTAGGTGTTCCGCACACTTCTAATTTACCGTCTTTCACACATAAAAAAGCCCAACCTGATCCAAATTGGGTAGCTCCTGCTTTAGAAAATTTAGCTTTAAACTCTGCAAAGGTTCCAAAGTCTCTTTCGATCGCTTCAGCCAATTCTCCTGTTGGTTCTCCGCCTCCGTTTGGAGACATTACTGTCCAAAACAAATTGTGATTATAAAAACCACCACCGTTGTTGCGAACCGCTGCATTGGTTTTATCTAAATTAATTAAAATGTTTTCAATTGTTTTGCCGTCCATATCTGTTCCTTCAATAGCCGCATTTAGGTTATTAGTATAGGCAGCATGGTGCTTAGAATGATGAATTTCCATCGTTCTTGCGTCAATATGTGGCTCTAATGCATCGTATGCATAAGGTAATTTTGGTAGTTCAAATGACATAATTATATTTTTTTGTGTTTAACAATAATGAGCTTCAAATTTAATCAATTAACTTTGGAAAAGGAAATTCTATTTCGTTATTGTTGTATTAATTTAAATTATAGCCTTGAATAAACCCGCTTTTTCAATCTACGATGCGTCTGCCGGTTCCGGTAAAACGTTTACTTTGGTTAAAGAATATTTAAAAATTATTCTCTTATCCAAAAAAGAAGATGCCTATAAAAATATTTTGGCTATTACATTTACCAACAAAGCCGTTGGCGAAATGAAATCGCGAGTAGTTGAAACATTATCGCAATTTGCCACAGACGAACCAAATGCAAAAGGAATGGCGGTCATGAATGCAATTGTTTCAGAAACAGGATTATCCGTTCAGGAAATCAAACAAAAATCGAAATCAATTATTCGAAATATCATCCACAATTATGCCGCTTTTGATATTTCTACGATTGATAAGTTTACACACAAAGTAATCCGAACGTTTGCTCATGATTTGAATTTGCCTTCCACTTTTGAAGTTTCGTTGGAAACAGATAATCTCTTACAAGAAGCCATTGATGCCATTATTGCTCAAGCCGGAAATGATGAAATGTTAACGCGTTTGTTGGTCGATTTTACGTTAGAAAAAACAGACGACGACAAATCATGGGATGTTACGCGAGACATCAAAGAAATTTCGAAATTGTTGACTAATGAAAACAACCGAAACGAAATTGTTCACTTTAAAGACAAGCAAATTCAGGAATTTATTGATTTGAAGAAAAATGTGCTCGAAAAAATCAAATCAATAGAAAAAGAATGTTTGGAAGCCGGGCAAAAAGCAATGCAACTAATACATTCAAATCAGTTGGATGCCAAATCATTTAGTCGTGGAGTTGTTTTTAATTATTTTACAAAAATTGCTCAAGGCGAAATCATCAACAATGCCAAAATTGAAGAGTATTTAGCAGATGGAAATCGCTATTCCAAATCCATTCCTCAATCGCAAAAAGATGCGGTTGATTTAATTTCAGCGGAATTATTTCAATTTTTCAGATTAATACATTCTTCCGTCAAAGAATACATGTTGTATTTGGCTTTTTTGAAAAACATCACACCCTTATCACTTTTAAATCGAGTGAGTCAGGAATTGGATAAAATTCAGGAAGAGCAAAATATTTTATCGATTTCAGAATTCAATGCCATCATTCACAACGAAATTCAAAACCAACCGGCTCCTTTTATTTATGAACGAATGGGCGAACGGTATAAACATTTTTTTATTGACGAATTTCAGGATACATCTCAAATGCAATGGGAAAATTTAATTCCGTTGATTGATAATGCCTTGTCCAGCGAAGATTTGAACCAAGAAAGAGGTTCGTTGATGATTGTGGGCGACCCAAAACAATCTATTTACCGCTGGCGTGGCGGAAAAGCTGAGCAATTTATCGAATTAAGTAAGACTGAAAATCCATTTATAAATCCCGAAAAAAAACTTTTTCATTTAGACACCAACTGGCGAAGTTATAGCCAAATTATCGATTTTAATAATCAGTTTTTTGCCTTTTTGGCCAATAGTTTTGAGCATCCGGATTATAAAGATTTGTATGAAAATCACAGCCGTCAGAAGGAAAACAATAAAAAAGGCGGTTATGTGAAACTGTCTTTCATCCCATCCAAATCAGTATGGGAAGAAGAGATTGAAAAAGATGATTTGTATTTAGAAGCCGTTCTTCAAACTATCGAAGAATTAAAAGCAAAAGGATTTTCATATCGGGATATCGTTATTCTGACCCGAAAAAAAGATCCCGGAGTTAAAATTGCTGCTTTTTTAACCGAAAAAAGTATTCCGATTGTTTCGTCTGAATCGCTATTGTTGCAAAATTCTTCGGATGTAAATCTGATAATTTCTCTGTTGCGATTTTTGAAAAACGGAGCCGATAAAGAATCAAAAGCACATTTTTTATATTATGTTGCAAAAAATCTTCAGCAACAAATGCCAACTCATGATTTTGTGGCAAAAGGAATGGAATTTGACTTGGAAATTGATTTAGAAAACTGGTTAACTTCGTTAGATTTATCTTTTTCGTTTCAACAAATTAGAAAAAAATCGTTATATGAAGCGGTTGAAACTATTATTCGAACATTCATCAAACCCAAAGAATCAAACGCTTACATTCAAGATTTTCTGGATAGAGTTTTAGATAGAGATATTAAAAACCAAAGCGGAATTTCAGATTTTTTAGAATACTGGGATAATAATAGTGCCAAATTTAGCATTCCATCGCCCGAAGGAAACAATGCTATTCGAATTATGACTATTCACAAATCAAAAGGATTGGAATTTCCAGTGGTTATTTTTCCGTTTGCCGAAGAAAGTTATACCAATTCACCCAAAGATAAATTGTGGATTGAACCCGAATCCGATTTAATCGAATTGCCCAAAGTTTTAATTGATAATAATAAAAATGTGCAAGAATTTGGCGATTTGGCAGCTTCGGTTTATCAACAAAAAAAGGAAGAAGAATTGTTAGACAATATCAATATTCTTTACGTAGCACTAACGCGGGCAGAAGAGCAACTTCATATTATTTCGAGTATGAATTTGACTTCTAAAGGAGAAATTGTTTCCAATAATATGTCTACTTTCTTTCTCACTTTCTTGCAAGACAATAATTTATTTGATTCGCAAAGAAAAGTGTATGAATGGGGAAATGCTGAAAAAGTTTCAACAGAAAGTAAAAAAGTTCAAGAGTTAATTCCGATTTCTTTGGTAGAGAAAAATCTCAATCCAAATTCGATTAAAATTGCTCAACGGGAGAGCTTGATGTGGGGAACTCATCAACAAAAAGCAATTGAATATGGCAATGTGATTCACGAAATATTATCTTATATAAAAACCAAAAACGACATTGATTTGGCGGTTACAAAAGCATTGGAAAATGGAATTATTGCTTTGAGCCAAAAGGAAACTGTTACGTCTATTATTACTCAAATTTGTTTGCATCCGGAATTATCCATCTTTTTTGATGAGTCGAATAAAATATTGAATGAGCAGATTATTTTACGAAAGGAAGATAACATCGTAAAACCTGATCGGATTGTCATAAATCAGCAAAATCAAGCAATGATTCTCGATTATAAAACGGGAGATCCGCTCGCTAAACATCATAAACAAGTAGAAGTATACGAAGTTGCTTTGCAAAATATGGGTTTTAAGGTCGTTAAAAAAGCTTTGGTTTATATTGGAGAAACATTGGAAATAGTAACTTTGTAAAAAATAAAACAACATGTACGGTAAAATACAACAACATTTACAGAAAGAATTAGATACAATTCAACAAAACGGATTGTTTAAAAAAGAACGAATTATTACTTCGCCACAAGGAGCAGAAATCACCATTTCTACGGGAGAAAAAGTATTGAATTTCTGTGCGAATAATTATTTAGGACTTTCTTCGCATCCGGAAGTGGTTCAAGCAGCCAAAGATGCATTGGATTCACATGGTTTCGGAATGTCGTCTGTGCGATTTATTTGCGGAACTCAAGATATTCATAAACAATTAGAACAAAAAATAGCAGAATTCTACGGAACAGAAGATACCATTTTATATGCAGCCGCTTTTGATGCCAATGGTGGCGTTTTTGAACCTTTGTTAGGGGAAGAAGATGCAATTATTTCAGATAGTTTGAATCACGCTTCCATTATTGACGGTGTTCGATTGTGTAAAGCTGCCCGTTATCGTTATGAAAACAGTAACATGGCCGATTTAGAGCAACAGCTCATTAAAGCTAATGAAGAAGGAAGACGTTTCAAATTAATTGTAACCGATGGTGTTTTTTCGATGGATGGATTAGTTGCACCATTAGATAAAATTTGTGATTTAGCTGATAAATATGATGCGATGGTAATGGTGGATGAATGTCACGCTGCCGGATTCATTGGTGCAACAGGTAAAGGAACTTTGGAAGCAAAAGGAGTAATGGGCCGTGTAGATATTATTACCGGAACATTAGGAAAAGCTTTAGGCGGAGCTATGGGTGGATATACTACCGCCAAAAAAGAAATTATTGAAATATTGAGACAACGTTCAAGACCGTATTTGTTTTCAAATTCTTTGGCACCATCAATCGTTGGAGCTTCCTTAAAAGTTTTTGAATTGTTGGAAAAAGACACAACCCTTCGTGATAAATTAGAATGGAACACTGATTATTTCAAAAAAGGAATGAAAGAAGCAGGCTTCGATATTATTGATGGAGACTCTGCTATAGTACCGGTAATGCTATATGATGCAAAATTATCACAGCAAATGGCTGATGAATTGTTAAAAAAAGGAGTTTATGTAATTGGTTTCTTTTTTCCGGTTGTACCTAAAGATAAAGCAAGAATTCGAGTGCAACTTTCTGCAGCTCATACACAACAACATCTTGACAAAGCAATCGATGCATTCATTCAAGTGGGTCGGTTATTGAAAGTTATATAGTTTTCTTATTAATATTTTTAACATTAAGTTTTGTAGTTAGCAGAAAACAACTTATTTTTGCATCAATTAACAATGTATTGTAATCAAAACAAATCAAGTATGAAACATCTTAACAAATTAGTTGTCGCTATCTTTATGTTTGCTGGACTAAGTTCGCAGGCTCAGGATAGTAATAACCCATGGGCAATCTCCTTTGGAGCGAATGCCGTAGACGGAGGTAGAGTTAGTGCTGCCGAGAGTGTTAAAAATCAGTTTTCTGAATATTTTAATGCAAAAGATTTCTGGAACATTGTTCCTTCTGTATCTTACTTAACGGTAACAAGACACGTAGGCGACAATTTCTCTTTTGGAGTAACTGGATCTTTTAACAAAATTGACAAGTTTGTAACTGAAAAATCACCAATGAACAATAATGATTATGTAGTTACAGATATCGATGAAATGTATTATGCAGTTGATGGTAGCATCAATTACAGCGTTGGTACTTTCTTCAAATTTATTGAGCCTGTTTTACACATTGGGGGTGGTTACACTTTCTTGGGTGATAACAGTGCTGGTACTGTAAACGGAGGTTTAGGTTTTAACTTTTGGTTCTCTGAAGTAGTTGGTCTTTCTGTAAAATCTACTTACAAACATTCTTTCGAGGATGACAGAACAGTTATGCCTGCTCATTTACAGCATTTTGCAGGTCTTACTTTCAAATTTGGTGGTAAAGATACAGACGGTGATGGAATCTATGACAAAGATGATGCTTGTCCAGATGTATTCGGTTTAAAACAATTCAACGGATGTCCTGATAGAGATGGTGACGGAATCATTGATGGTGATGATGCATGTCCTGATGATTTTGGTTTAGCTGAGTTTCAAGGTTGTCCTGATACTGATGGAGATGGAGTACCTAATAAAGATGATGAGTGTCCAGAAGTAGCTGGTTTAAAATCATTAAAAGGCTGTCCTGATACAGACGGTGACGGAATCGCTGATAAAGACGATGAGTGTCCAAACGAAAAAGGACCAAAAGAAAACAAAGGATGTCCATGGCCAGATAGAGATGGTGACGGAGTTCTTGATAAAGATGACAGATGTCCGGATGTGAAAGGTACTGTTGCAAACAATGGTTGTCCTGAAGTATCAGAAGAAGTTGTTAAACAATTAAACGATTTCGCTAAATCAATCTTATTTGATACTGGTAAATCTACAATCAAACAAGTTTCTTTCGGAACTTTAGCTTCTATCAAAAATGTAATGAATGAATATCCACATTCAAGATTCAGAATTGAAGGACATACAGATAGCACTGGTACAGCTGCAACTAACGAAAGACTTTCTAAAGAAAGAGCTGCTGCTGTTAAAGATTACTTAATCGCTAACGGTGTTGATGCTTCAAGATTAGAGTCAGAAGGATATGGTCCATCTAGACCAGTTGCTGATAACAAAACAGCTGCAGGTAGGGCTCAAAACAGAAGAACAGAAGTTGTTGTTATAAAATAATTTCTTTTTAAATAATTGAAGAAACGCTCCGATTTATCGGGGCGTTTTTTTATTTTTATAACATGAAGCCAATTTCTTTTTTATCGTTACTCGCAAAGCATATCGTTGTCAATTATTCATCTACAATTGAAGAAATAGTTGTTGTACTTCCCAATAAAAGAGCAAAAGTCTTTTTATTAGAAGAATTAAAAAATGAAATTCAACAAAACAGTTTTGCTCCTAAAATAATTAGTATTGAAGATTTTATTCAAGATATTGCCGGAATCCGTTCGGTAGATTCAGTTGAATTGTTATTCGAATTCTATAATGTTTACATCAGTTTAACCGAAAAAGAGCAACAACCTTTTGAACAGTTTTCAAATTGGGGAAAAACATTGTTGCAAGATTTTAATGAAATAGATCGCTACTTACTCGAACCTAATCACGTCTTTTCATATTTAAAAGATATAGAAGCTATTAAACGATGGAATCTTGAACCACAAGACAAAACGAAATTAATTGATAATTATCTTTTGTTTTGGGAAAATATGCCGTTGTATTATGATGCATTCTATAAACACCTACTTTCCAAAGGAATTGGTTATCAAGGTTTAATTTATAGAGAAGCTGTTGAAAATTTAAACCATTTCTCAAATTCCATAAATCATAAAATCATTTTTGCGGGATTCAATGCATTGAATCAAGCCGAAGAAAAAATATTCCAACATTTATTATCTGTTGAAAAAGCTGATGTATTGTGGGATGTAGAAGAAACTTTTCTCAATGATCCCTACCACGATGCCGGTTTGTTTGCCAGAAAAATCAAAAAATCTTGGTCGCATTACAAATCAAATCCGTATGAATGGCTATTCAATGAATTCAAGCAACCCAAGCATATTCAAATCATGGGAACGCCCAAAACCATTGGTCAGGCTAAATTGGTTGGTGAAATTATTGAAACCATTTCATCCGAACAAAAACTTGAAAATATAGCAGTAGTTTTAGGAGAAGAGAACATGTTGATTCCGCTATTGCATTCCTTACCGGAATCAGTTTCGCATCTCAACATCACCATGGGTTATTCGGGGAAAAACAATCCCTCTCAATTGTTGGTTTCCAAGCTTTTTAAAATGCATCAAAATGCATTTAACCGAAGCCAAACAAGCTATGTTTTCTATTATAAGGATGTGTTGGAAGTGCTTCAAAATCCACTCGTAGAACCTTTCGCGAAAGCAAAATCAGTCGTAAAGAAAATAAATGAAAACAATTATACTTTTATAACTCATTCAAAATTACTCGAGTTTTGCGAAACAGAAAATGAATTTTTTACACTTTTATTTCAAAGATGGGAAGCCAATCCTGTTTCAGTTTTAGAAAGAATTTCATCAATTCTACTGCTAATTAGGAGCTATTTGTTAAGTGAAGCAACCAGTGATAAGTTAACCAATAGCTTTGTGTACGCGGTTTTTAAAGTGATTAATAAGCTATCAACTTACTGCGAACAACACAATCATATTAGTTCCATTGAAGGTTTATTTTCGCTTTACAAACAAATTATCGATTTAGCCGAAGTTTCTTTTGAAGGTGAACCATTACAAGGATTACAAATTATGGGTGTTTTAGAAAGCCGTGTGCTCGATTTTGAAACAGTCATCATCACTTCGATGAACGAAGGTGTTTTTCCTGCCGGAAAGTCTCAAAATTCGTTTATTCCGTTGGATGTGAAACGAGAATTGGGGTTGCCCACTTTCAAAGAAAAAGATGCGATTTATACCTATCATTTCTATCATTTGCTGCAAAGAGCTAAAAACGTTTATCTGCTTTATAACACTGAATCGGAAGGAATTGATGCCGGCGAAAAAAGCCGTTTTATCACGCAATTAGAAGTGGAAAAACAACCCAATCATGCTCTTTCACACCAAATTTATAATGCCTTTTTACCGGAAAAAGCTAGAGAACTCATTCAAGTGGAAAAATCTGATTTGGTGATGGAACGACTGAAAGAAATGGCTGAAAACGGATTTTCACCATCAACCTTAACAACGTATATCCGCAACCCCATTCAGTTTTATTTTCAACGAATTTTACGAATCTCCGAAGTGGATGAGGTGGAAGAAAATATTGCCGTCAACACACTCGGAACTATTATTCACGGTGCTTTGGAAGAATTGTATAAACCTTATTTGAATTCATATTTAAGTGTTTCTACCATTGAAAGTATGCTTCAATTGGCCAATGAAGAAGTTTTAAAACAGTTCAAATACGTTTACAAAGAAGGCGAAATTACCAAAGGTAAAAATCTACTCGCTTTTGAAGTAGCCAAGCGAAATGTCTTTAATTTTCTTCAACTTGAAAAGCGTCTGCTCGAACAAGGAGATGCAGTTAAAGTACTGTTTTTAGAGCAAAATTTCGAACAAATGTTGACTGATGAGCGTTTACCTTTTCCTATCAAAATAAAAGGAAATGTGGACAGAATTGAACTCAGAAACGGAAAAATTCGCATCATCGACTACAAAACCGGCAAAGTAGAACAAAACGGATTGGCCATTCAACAATGGCAAGGTTTAACCGAAGACATAAAATACGACAAAATCATTCAATTGTTGTGTTATGCGTTTATGGTTCAATCAGAATTTCCAAATACAGAATTGGAAGTCGGTATCATTTCCTTCAAAAATTTAAAAGCAGGTTTTATGCCTTTTCAAATTAAAGAAGGTCGAGAATTGGTGAGTGATTTGGTAGATGATTCTGTTTTGAATGATTTTAAAACCGAATTAATTGTGTTGTTAAATGAAATTTTGAATGTTGAATTTCCTTTTGAGGAGAAAATTTTGTAGCATGAAATTATATTTTTTTCAAAAAGTTAACCAAAACCGTTTTCAATTCCGCTTCATTTTCAATGTGACTCATGTGTCCATCCGGAAAGGAAACTAATTCTACTTTGGTATTTTCAATTTGTTCCAAATTGTCTTCGTAGTTCAAAACACCATCTTTTTTACCTAAAATTAATAGAATAGGATAAGGCGAAAAATGCAATAAAACCTCTCTGTCATTCCGAATTTTCATACCTTCTAAAGCGGCGACAATGCCTTGAAGTGGTGTTTTTAAAGCTTCGTTGCGAACTTCTTCTATTTTATCGGCTAAACGTTCACGATTGTCTTCGCTAAACAAATTGGCAATACTCATCCGAACAAAAGCGGTATAATTTTGTTTCACAGCCAAAATGGCTCGATCACGATTTATTTTACGTTCTTCACTATCGGCACGAGAGGTCGAATTAAGTAAAGCCAATCCTTTTACATTATCCGGATACAATTCGGCGAAAGCCAACGCGACATAACCACCCATTGAATGCCCAATAAATACTGCTTTTCTAATTTTGAGTTCGTGCAAAATGTGATGAACCATATCCGCCTGATCTTCCATCGTGTGAATGTAACCTAAACATTCAGTGCCTCCGTGACCTAATAAATCAATGGCAATCACGCGATTTTTCTTTGAAAATTCATCCACATAAGCATTCCACATCGAAAGGTTTTCTAAAAAGCCGTGTAATAACACAACAGACGTTCCTTTTCCAATGTCGGTATAGTTGATTCTGGTGTTTTTGTAGAGGATGGATTTGGTTTCAGGTTTCAAGTTTAATGTTAAAAAGTTACGCGTACAAAGTAAATTATTACCAAACTAAAATCCTATTTTTGAGAAAAGGAATTTAGTAATGAGTAAAATATTAATTACAGGAAACGGTTTTGATTTATTTCATGGATTACCCACCAAATATGGTCATTTTATGGCTATAATGGAAACTATTGAACAGTATGGTTTTAAAGAAAAAATTTCTTTTGAAGATTTGTTTGAAAGACATTTCAAAGAAAAATTCCCTAACGATTATGAATCAATAAAAGAAAAATATAAAACTGAAAACATTCATTTTGAGAAAGAAAAAATCAATGAATTAGCTAA
>ERZ761602.4484-NODE-4484-length-17857-cov-10.078193_pt1 | contig 17857 bp, 17 predicted proteins | sample MGYA00512165_ERZ761602 | MGnify/ENA primary metagenome ERZ761602 (study PRJEB28899, sample SAMN02445085) | bioreactor sludge metagenome | biome: EBPR sludge; isolation source: Thorneside wastewater treatment plant | place: Australia: Brisbane, Thorneside... | reverse complement strand
GGACACGCCCCCGCCGCCCAAGCTGCAGGTGCGTCCCCCGGTCGTCGTCCCGAATGCACCGCCGCCTCCGGTGACGCTGCCGATCGAGCCGACGAAGAAGGAAGACCGTGTCGAGTACCGGGGTCCCCCGGTCATCGTTCCCGGACCGCCTCCGCCTCCGGCGCCTCCGGCTCCGCCGCGGCCGTCGGTCGTGACGAACCCGAGCTGGGGTCGTCAGGTCGTTCCCGAGTATCCGGAACGCGCCGCGGCTCGTGGTATCGAGGGCATCTCGACGGTGCGGGTCAGCTGCGGCCTGCAGCCCAACGGCAGCCTTACGGATTGCCGGGTGCTGTCGGAAGATCCTCCGGGCATGGGCTTCGGCTCCGCCGCTCTCGCCGCCGCCCGTCGTTCGCGGGTGACGCCGGGTACGGTCGACGGCGCCGCCGTCGGCGCCCGGGTGGAATGGAACGTCCGCTTCCGTCCGCCCCCGCCGGAGTAATCCGTCGGATCAACCATACGACAGCGTCCCGGAGGTCCGCCTCCGGGGCGTTTTCGTCTGCGCCATGTCGATTATCGCGGCGGCTTGCTTGATCAGTCCCGACGGTCCCGCTAGAACCCGCCCTCGCGTCGCCCCATGCGGGCCTGCGCCGCCTTAGCTCAGTTGGTTAGAGCGCCGGTTTGTGGAACCGGAGGTCCTCAGTTCAAGCCTGAGAGGCGGTACCATCTCCCATCTTGCGGAGGCGTATCACGGCATGACCGAAACGCCCCCCGGCTGGGACCCCCAACAGTACAGTCGGTTCGAGGCTGAGCGCGACCGCGCCGCCCTGGATCTGTTGCTGCGCCTGCCCGGCGCGCTCGATCCGCGCGAGATCTGGGATCTGGGCTGCGGCGCAGGCCAGCATGCGGCCCTGCTGAAGCGCCGGCACTCGCGCGCCGTGGTGCACGGGCTGGATTCCAGCGTCGATATGCTGGCGCGTGCGCGGGCGCTCGGGGCTGATGTCGACTGGCGTCAGGGCGATATTGCGGACTGGAGTCCCGAAGCCCCGGCCGACCTGATTCTGGCCAACGCCTCCCTGCACTGGCTGCCCGACCATCCGTCCCTGCTGCGGCGGCTGACGGGCGCGCTGGCGCCGGGCGGCGTGCTGGCGATCCAGATGCCGATGGCGCACGAGACCCGCCACCACATGCTGGCGCGCGCCGTCGCGGCCGATGGGCCGTGGGCCGCCTCGCTCCAGGGGGTCGAGCCCATCGCACCCCTGCTGACGCCCGAGGCCTATTACGGCTTGCTGGCCGAAACCTGTGGCGAGATCGATATCTGGGCGACCACCTATCTTCACGCCCTGAGCGGACCCGATGCGGTGCTGGAATGGATGAAGGGCACGGCGCTTCGACCTATTCTCTCGGCCCTCGACGATCCGGCTATGCGCGGGGATTTTCTTTCCGCCCTCGGCGCGCGCCTTTGGGAAGCGTTTCCACCACGTCCGGACGGCGTGACCCTGTTGCCGTTTCCGCGGCTGTTCCTGGTAGCGCGACGTCGCTGACCGATCGGCGGCGGCGCAGACCGGTGACCGGACCGTCCAGTTTCGCGAGCGTTTCGGCGGCGGCGAGATAACCGGCGGCGACCCCGGCGTCGAACCCCTTCCAGTCGCGGATGTCCAGGCCGTCCGGCGTCGGCTGGATCAGGACGTCGGTGGCGGCGCGCGAGCTCTCGATGTCGGCGTCCGTGGTCAGGGTGGCCGAGCGCATCAGGATGGAGACGATGGGGGGGCCTCGCCGCCAGGCCCCGGTGACGATGAGTCGCCAGATCGACGGCGGGTGCTCGATGAGGTCGGGATCGACGCCGCGGGCCTCGGACATGTCGATGCCGATGATCGGGCCCGAATGCATCTGTCGCATGACCTCGGTCGGCAGGTTCCTGAGCACCGCGCCGTCGACGAGGACCTGGCGGTCGATGACGATGGGCGGCAGCAGACCCGGTATGGCGATGGAGGCGCGTATGGCCCGGCGCATCAGGCCGCGCCGGTGGACCTCGATCTTGCCGCTGGTCAGATTGGTCGAGACGGCGAAGAAGGGGCGCGCCAGGTCGGCGAGATCGGTCTCGCCATAGGCCTCCAGCAACAGACGATCGACCTTGTGCGCCCGGGTCATGGCCAGCATGGGGAAGGTGATGTCCGAGAGGGGATCGCTCTCGACGAAGGCCTTGTGGATGCGGGCCTCCAGCTCTTCCTGCGACCAGCCCATGGCCGGCCCGGCGGCGATGACGGCGCCCATGGACGAGCCGCCGACGAAATCGATCGGCACCTTCGCCTCATGCAGGGCTCGCAGGGCGCCGATGTGGGAATAGGCCCGGGCGCCGCCGCCCGACATGACCACGCCGACGGCCGAGCCGGTGACGACGCGCGCCATGCGGGCGGCGTCGGCCTGGTCGCCCTCGATCGCCTGGAACCAGCGCCCGGGTTGAATGGCGTCGAGCCAGACGGCGGTATTGGCGGGCCGGGCCATGCGCGGGTCACGCAACAGGATCAGGTCGGTGCGGCGCTGGGCGTCCAGCACCCCCGCGTGGGGCATGGGCCGGTTGGGCGGGGCCATCAGGCCGGCGCCGACCACGAAAACCCGGTCGACCTGCCGGGCGCACAGGGCGGCCCAGGCGGGCTCGTCCGTTTCGGCGACATAGAGGACGAAGTCGTGAGCGTCCTCGACCCGGCTGAACCAGTCGGCGGCGGAGGAGAGGGCGGACTGGTCGATGACCTGGCAGGTGAAGCCGTCGGCCTCTATGGCCGCGGCGATGCGTTCGATGAAGGCGCGGATCGGGCGGGGGCGGGCGGAGATGAAGCCGAAGACGCTGGGTTCGCCTCCCCCCGAGCGCCGGTCGCGGGCGCGCTGGATCATCAGCCGGGACAGTTCGACCATCAGGTCGGGCTCGGTCCGCGCGGCCTCGAAGAAGGCGTCGCGGGGCAGGGCCAGGACCTCGCAGTCGCGCAGGGCGACCACGTCAGCGGTGTGTTCGGTGCCGGCCAGCATGGCCATTTCGCCGGCCGGCTCTCCGGGCCGGATGACGCCGACGAACTGGGGCGGGCGATCCTCGCCGTGATCGCGGCGGAACACCCCCAGACGGCCGCTTCGGAGGAGATACAGGGTGTCGGCGGCGTCGCCCTCGGCGAACAGGGTCTCGCCGCCGGTCAGGGCGAACCAGCTCGCGCGCGTCGTCTTGCCGCCCTCGAAGATGCGGTGAAGGGCGTCTTCCAGCCGGTCTGAGCGGGGAGCGGGCATCTTGGGGATTAGGGATTAGGGATCAGGGATTGAGGATCAGGGAATCGAGGACGTGCGGGTCGGATGGTCGCAGCATCCTGCCCTAATCCCTAATCCCTGATCCCTAATCCCTACCAGGCCCCCATCTCGCGCAGCCGCTTCGCCAGATCCTCCGGCACCTCGCCGGCGTCCAGGGTCGACAGGTCCGGCGGCGCGTCCTTCGGCTCCAGATAGCGCCAGCCCTGGAAGGGCCGGCGCGCCTGGGGGGCGGTGCGGACCAGGTCGGGCGAGAGCTTGATGTGGCACATGCTGGCCTTGCCCTCGCCCCGGGTGGCGATGTCGAGAATGGGCATGCGGCAGGTCACCGAGCCCTTCATCACCCAGTACAGCGAGCCGCCGTCCTCCAGCTCCGCCGCCCGCTTGGGGGTCATCCGGGTGTGGACGGTCAGCCACTCGCCCTTGGCGGCGCGGCGCTCCAGCGTTTCCACCTTCGCCACGCCGACGCACAGCTTGATCATGTGAAGCGGCAAACGATCCTCTTTCTCGCATTCCGGCCGGCGACGCCCTGTTCCGTGGGCGGGAGATTGTTCTCGGACAAGGCGCGGAGCGCCGGGGCCGCCCACCATCAGGGAACACGATGCGGGAGATACATCATGTTCAAGGCGAATGTCGGCGGTCTGGATCGATTTCTGCGGATCATCGTCGGGCTCGGCCTGATCGGGATCGTCTTTGTCGGGCCGCAGACGCCATGGGGCTGGGTCGGCGTCGTGCCGCTGCTGACCGGCCTGTTCGGGACCTGTCCGCTCTACACGCTGCTGGGCATCCGGACCTGCCCCCGGCGATAGCGCCCCCGGGCGGCTCGTCGGCGCGAGACAAGGTCCGGCGGGCGGCGTAAGAATCGGCATGCGAATTGATCGACGCAGGGCAATTACGGGCGTCGCCGGACTGGCGATCCTGGGCTTTGCCCCTGTCGCGGTCGCAGGGATGAACGGGCACGCCATGTACGGACTGATCGGCAAGATGACAGCGACGCCGGGCCAGCGGGACGCCCTGTGCGCCATCCTCCTGGAGGGGCTGGGCCGGATGCCGGGTTGCCTCAGCTATGTGGTCGCCCATGACCCGGCGGACGCGGACACCATCTGGGTCACAGAGGTCTGGACCGACGAGGCGGCCCACCGCGCCTCGCTGCAGGTCCCGGAGGTGCGCGAAGCGATCCGCAAGGGCATGCCGCTGATCGCAACGTTCGGGGATGCGCAGGTGACGCGTCCGGTGGGCGGGGTGGGGCTGCTGGCGGGTGGCTAGTGGTTAGTGGTTAGTGGTTAGTGATTGCAGCTTCGCTGATGGCGGAAGGGCGGCGCTGTCCGCTCTCGTTCGCAGGCGGCGGCCAGCCACTAACCACTAACCACTCGCCACCCGCCACTCACCCCGCGGCCGTGACCGAGGCCAGCACCATATCCGCCGACACCTGATCGCCGACCGAGACGCTGATCTCGCCGACCACGCCGTCGAACGGGGCGACGAGGGCGTGCTCCATCTTCATGGCCTCGAGCACGACGACGGGCTGGCCCTTGGTGACCGTGTCGCCGGGTTTGGCGGGGGTGGCGACGATCTTGCCGGGCATCGGGGCGCGAAGCGAACCGTCGGAGGCGGCGGCGGAGCCGGAGCTTCCGGCGCTCCGCCAGTCCCGGACTTCCACCGCATCGCCCACATCAAACAGTACGGTAACGTCCGCGCGCTCGAGGGTGGAAATCAGTTCGTCATCCACCCAGACGCCGCTCGATAGCCGGTCGGGATTCACGCCTCCGGGGGCGACCTTGAATGCCTGGTCGCCGACAAAGGCATCATACCAGTCAGCGTGTCCGGATTGCTGTTTGGCCAACACCGCTTCGCGCCGTTCTCCATCCACCATGCCGACCGCCTTCATGGAAGGCGCGCCATTCAGGCGGAATCCGAGGCTGTTCCCCCGCCACCCGGCCCAGGGCGATGTTTCCTCTTCGTGCGGGAGGCTGACCGTGCGTCGACGGTCCTCGAATTGGTCCGCGAGACCAGCCGCGATCACCGCGGCCCGGAGGCGCTTTTCGGTGAGCATCTCGCTCTCGGCGCCGATCAGGCCTGTATCAACGTCGCCTTCGACAAAGCGCGGGTGCTCAAGACACCGGACGAGGAAGCCTGCGTTGGTCCTCACCGGCCAGACCTCGACCTCCGCACAGGCCTCGGCAAGTGCTTCCGCCGCCTCTTCCCGCGTCTCCGCGTGCACGATCAGCTTGGCGATCATGGGGTCGTAGAACTGGCTGACCTCGCCGCCCTGTTCGACGCCCGTGTCCACCCGCACGCCGTCGGGCATGATGAAATGCTCGAGCTTGCCGATGCTGGGCAGGAAGCCGTTGGCCGGGTCCTCGGCATAGAGGCGGGCTTCCATGGCCCAGCCGTTCAGGGGGATGTCGGCCTGTTTCATCGGGATGGGCTCGCCGGCGGCGACGCGGAACTGCCATTCGACCAGGTCGACGCCGGTGACGGCCTCGGTGACCGGGTGTTCGACCTGCAGCCGGGTGTTCATCTCCATGAACCAGATGCGGTCGGCCTTGAGGCCGTCGGAGGCGTCGGCGATGAATTCGATGGTGCCGGCGCCCTCGTAGTTCACGGCCTTGGCGGCGCGGACGGCGGCGTCGGTGACGGCCTTGCGGGTGGCGGCGTCCATGCCGGGGGCAGGGGCTTCCTCGATCACCTTCTGGTGGCGGCGCTGCAGGGAGCAGTCGCGCTCGTAAAGGTGGACGACGGTCCCGTGCGTGTCGCCGAAGACCTGCACCTCGATGTGGCGCGGGCGGGTGATGTATTTCTCGATCAGGACGCGGGGGTCGCCGAAGGAGGACTGGCCCTCGCGCTGGGCCGAGGCGAGGCCGTCGGCGAAGTCTTCAGCGCGATCGACCTTTTTCATGCCCTTGCCGCCGCCGCCGGCGACGGCCTTGATCAGCACCGGATAGCCGATGGCGTCGGCTTCCCTCTGCAGGCGGTCCGGAGACTGGTCCTCGCCCAGATAGCCGGGGGTGACCGGCACGCCGGCCTCGATCATCAGGGATTTGGCGGCGTCCTTCAGCCCCATGGCGCGGATGGCGGCGGGGGGCGGGCCGATCCAGACCAGTCCGGCGGCCATGACGGCTTCGGCAAAGTCGGCGTTCTCGGACAGGAAGCCATAGCCCGGATGGATGGCCTCGGCGCCGGTCTGTTTCGCTGCGGCCAGCACCTTCGCGGCGTCCAGATAGGACTCACGGGCGGCGGCGGGTCCGATCAGGACGGCTTCATCGGCCTCGCGGACGTGCAGCGCCTGCGCATCGGCTTCGGAATAGACGGCGATGGTCCGGATGCCCATGCGGCGGGCGGTCCGGAAGACGCGACAGGCGATCTCGCCGCGATTGGCGACCAGGACGGAGGTGAACATGGGTCGGTTGTAGAGGTGGCGAGTGGCTAGTGGCTAGTGGCTAGTGGCTGGCCGGCATCTGAGCGCTGTGATGGGGGTGTCGCCCGTCCGCTGACAAGGCAGCGGCAATCACTAGCCACTAGCCACTAGCCACTAGCCACTAGCCACTCCTTCTACTCCGTCCAGCGCGGCTTGCGCTTTTCGAGGAAGGCGCCGACCCCTTCCTGGCCTTCAGGCGAGACGCGGGCGCGGGCGATGCGTTTGGCGGTTTCCTCCATCAGCGAATGGTCGATGCGGTGGCCGGCGACGTGGTTCACCAGCCGCTTGGCCTCGCCGACCGCGCCGGGCGCGCAGGCCTTCATGCTGTCGGAGAAGCCGGCGATGAAGCCGTCGATCTCGTCCGCGCTGTCGAGCACATGGCTGACAAGGCCGAAGCTCCTGGCCGAGTCGGCGTCGAACAGTTCGGCCGTCATGAACAGGGCCCGCGCCGTGCGGGCTCCGACGGCCTCGACCACATAGGGGGCGATGGTGCCGGGGATGAGGCCGAGCTTGACCTCGGAGAAGGCGAATTTCGCGCCCTTGACCGCCACGGCCATGTCGCAGGCGGCGACGATGCCGGCCCCGCCGCCCATGGCCGCCCCCTCGACGATGGCGCAGGTCAGGGCCGGGATCTCGTGCAGGGCGTTGAGCATCTTCGCCAGACCCATGGCGTCGTCGCGGTTGTCGCTCTCGGACCAGCGGGCAGCGTCGGCCATCCAGGCGAGGTCGGCGCCGGCGCTGAAGGTTCCGCCCGCGCCACGGATGAAGACGACCCTGACATGATCCGCGCCCTGCAGGGTCTCGAAGGCCTCATAGAGGGCGGCGATGGTCGGGGCGTCGAAGGCGTTGCGCTTTTCCGGCCGGTTGATGGTGATGAAGACCACGCCGTCGGCGGTGGAGTCGATCCGGACCAGATCGTCATTGGCGTCCGGCGCCGGATCGGTCAGCAGCGGATGAGCGATGGCATTGATCTCGGCGGCCTCGGCCGGGGTGATGTCGAGGGCGTTCAGTTCGGCTTCGGTCGGTTTGCGCATGATGGGCTCCTGGGGGCTGTGCCTCTGTAACGCATCACCCCGTAAATCGCATCGCGCTGGCGCAAAGACCGGCGTTATCTTGACAGGGCGAGGCCGCTCGTCTTGATGACCGAATCGTTAACGAGAAAGTCCCGGGGACGAGGTCATCCGATGTCGAAAGCCGCCGCCAGCAACAGGAAGCCCGCCCGACTGACTCCGGCCAAGGCCAGATTGGCGGCCGAAATCCGGGAGCAGCTCAAGGCGCAGGGCGGCGCGGCGCATCGTGATGTGGTCATCGGCCGCATCCTGCAGAGCAAGGGCGTCCACGGCCCCGCCGCCGAACGCACCCGCCGCGCCCTGCTGTCGGCCTTCGAACTGCATATGCACCCGACCCCGGACAGCGAGGCTCCGCGCCTGTTCGACCTGCCGTTCGGCCCGGACTCCTACCGCTGGGCGCTGGACGAGCCGGTGCGGCCGTCAATAACTTTCTGAATGCCGACCAGCGCAGCCGATCGCCTCCGCCGTACGAGCGTGGCCAGTGTCCACGTCCACTACGTCGCCAAGGCCGAGCGGAAGGGTCGCACGCGGGCCGAGGTGGATGAGTTGATCCGCTGGCTGACGGGCTATTCGCAGGATCAGCTGGAGGCGCTGCTGGCGGCGAAGACCGATTTCGGGACCTTCTTCGCCGAGGCGCCGGCGATGAACCCGAACCGCTTCCTGATCACCGGCATGATCTGCGGCTACCGGGTCGAGGAGATCGAGGACCCCTTCATGCGCGAGATCCGCCACCTCGACAAACTGGTCGACGAGGTGAGCAAGGGGAAGGCGATGGAGAAGGTGCTGCGGGCGGGCTGACGCTGCTTGTCATCCCGGCCGAAGCGAAGCGGAGAGCCGGGACGGATTGCGTGCCTCATGTGGACTCCCGGAAATCGTCTTCGATTATCCGGGAGACAGGCGGCCTTCGTGCTGACCTGACCTGTGGCCCGGATAGCTGCTGGCGCAGCTTCCGGGCCGGGTTCTTTGTTCGCCCAGCCGTCCCGGCTCTCCGCTTCGCGGCGTCCGGGATGACAAGGCGCTACATCCGGAACACGCCGAACGTCGTCTCCGGAATCGGGGCGTTGAGGCTGGCGCTGATTGCCAGCCCCAGCACGTCACGCGTCTGCACCGGATCGATCACCCCGTCGTCCCAGAGGCGGGCGGTGGCGTGGTACGGATTGCCCTCGTCCTCGTATTTCTGACGGATCGGGGCCTTGAAGGCCTCGGCCTCGTCGGGGGTCCAGCTGTCTGCGTCGCGGTGAACGGTGGCCAGGACGGCGGCGGCCTGTTCGCCGCCCATGACGCTGATCCGGCTGTTGGGCCAGGTGAAGAGGAAGCGGGGGGCGAAGGCGCGGCCGCACATGCCGTAGTTGCCGGCCCCGAAGCTGCCGCCGATCAGGACGGTGAATTTCGGAACCTCGGCCGAGGAGACGGCGGTGACCAGCTTGGCGCCGTTCTTGGCGATGCCCTCGGCCTCGTATTTGCCACCGACCATGAAGCCACTGATGTTCTGCAGGAAGACCAGCGGGATCTTCCGTTTGCAGGCCAGTTCGATGAAGTGGGCGCCCTTCAGCGCGCTTTCCGAGAACAGCACGCCGTTGTTGGCCAGGATGGCGACCGGATAGCCCCAGATCCGGGCGAAGCCGCAGACCAGCGTCGTGCCGTACAGGGCCTTGAACTCGTCGAACTCGGAGCCGTCGACCAGACGGGCGATGACCTCGCGCACGTCATAGGGGGCGCGGACGTCGTCGGGGATGAGGCCGTACAGCTCCTCGGCGTCGAAGGCGGGGGCGCGCGGCTCGCGAACGTCCATCTCGACCGACTTCACCGTGTTCAGGCTGTCGACGATGGTGCGAACAATCTCCAGCGCGTGCTCGTCGTTCTCAGCGACATAGTCGACGACGCCCGACTTGCGGCCGTGCGTCTCCGAACCGCCCAGTTCCTCGGCGGAGATGACCTCGCCCGTGGCGGCCTTCACCAGCGGGGGGCCGGCGAGGAAGATGGTGCCCTGGTTGCGGACGATGACGCTCTCGTCCGACATGGCCGGAACATAGGCCCCGCCGGCGGTGCAGCTGCCCATGACGCAGGCGATCTGCGGGATCGACTTCGCCGACATCCGGGCCTGGTTGAAGAAGATGCGGCCGAAATGGTCGCGGTCGGGAAAGACCTCGGCCTGGTGAGGCAGATTGGCGCCGCCGGAATCGACCAGATAGACGCAGGGCAGGCGGTTCTGCTCGGCGATCTCCTGCGCCCGCAGGTGCTTCTTCACCGTCATCGGGAAGTAGGCGCCGCCCTTCACCGTCGGATCGTTGGCGACGATCATGACCTCGCGGCCCGAGACCCGGCCGATGCCGCAGATCATGCCGGCGCCGGGCGCCCCGTCGGGGTCTTTTGCATCGCCATACATGCCGTTGGCGGCCAGCTGGCCGATCTCGAGGAAGGGCGAGCCGGGGTCCAGCAGCCGCTCGACCCGGTCGCGGGGCAGCAGCTTGCCGCGCGAGACGTGGCGGTCGCGGCTGGCGTCGGAGCCGCCGCGCGCGGCCTTCGCCACCTTTTCGTGGAGTTCGTCGCGGAGGGCGCGGTTATGGGCGTCGAGCGCCTTGAAGGCGGGGCTGTTCGGGTCGATGGCGGACGTCAGCTTGGGCATGAAGCCGGTTTAAGCGGCTTCGCGGGCAGGGGGAAGCGGCAGGGTCGTGTCACCGTCCCGATCCCGGATGATCATCCGCCCTGGCTGACGCCGTAACCGATCAGGGCGATCGCCGCCGCCAGCAGCATCCAGCCCGGATGCCGCCCGCGGGTCCCCCAGAAATTGCCGACCGCGCCGTACAGAAGCAGGCTGCCGACAAACAGGCCGGTCCAAAGCCTGAGGTCCTCGCCGGCCCATTGTGCGGCGGCGATCAGGGCCAGACCGCCGAGGAACCAGACGACTGTACTCATATGGAGAAGCAGCGGCACAAGCCGCCGGATCGGCCCGTTGATCCGGCCGTTCGCGACGAGCGCCGCCTCGATCGGTTTGACCATCAGCCGTTGGGTCAGGACCCCGTGGACCACGGCTGTGCCGCTCCCGATGACCCCGGCCAGAATCAGGGCGGTGTTGTGCCAGCTCATTGCCATACACTCCTGTATGGTACGTCTATGGCGAAGGTGCTGGTCCGCGTCAATACACCTGTGTATGGTCGGGGCGTGATCGAACGCCTGACCAAATCCGACTGGATCGCGCACGGCCTGCGGACGCTGGCGGGCGATGGCGTGGCCGGTCTGAAGGTCGGGTCCATGGCGACCGGGCTGCAGGTGTCACGCGGCAGTTTCTACTGGCATTTTGAGGACATCGCCGATTTCCGGTCCCAGCTTCTGAAAAGCTGGCAGGAGCGAACGACCGATCAGGTGATCCGGGAACTCGAGACAGAGGCCGAGCCGGAGCGACTGAAGCAGCTTCTGACGCGGGCGTTCGATGCGCGACCGACCGTAGACCGGGCCATCCGGTCGTGGGCCGCGGAGGATGAGGCGGTCGCCGCGATCGTGGCGTCCGTCGACGCGCGCAGGATCGCCTATATCGCGGACCTGATCGTAGCGGCGGGCGTGGAGCGACAGCGCGCGTCCCGCCGGGCGACCTTTCTCTACTGGGCCTGGCTGGGACAGACCATCGTCATGGACCCAAGCCATGCCTCTCTAGCGGACGTCGAGATGGACGACATTTGCGAGCTGTTCGAATCCTGAGCGGTCGCCCCGGTCATGGCTTTCCTTATGCCAGCCCCGAAGATTCCCGGGTTGACCGCGCCGCGCCGCCATGGCCTGTCCCGCCTCCCATGTTCGCCCTCAGCCTCCAGACCCGCGCCAGCCTGAAAGACCTGCTGCACCTCGCGTGGCCGGTGGTGCTGGCGCGTATCGGCATCATGACCATGGGGCTCACCGACGCCATTGTGGTGGGCAATTTCGCCAGCCGCGAGCTGGCCTTCCACTCCCTGGCCTGGGCCCCGCATTCGATCATCGTGGTGACGGCGGTCGGCCTGCTCTTCGGGGTGCAGGTGATGACCGCGCGCATGCTGGGCGAGGGCCGGCGCGAAGAGGTCGGCGCGGTGCTGCGGCGAGGCCTCGCCTATGCGCTTCAACTCGGCGTCGCGGCCTGTATCGCCCTGATCTTCATAGGCCCCTGGGCGCTGGGCCAGATCAATCTGGAAGCCGGGCTGGCCGAGGGCGCGGGACCGGCGCTGATCGTGCTGGCGCTTTCGATGCCGGCCTATCTGGTCTCGGTGGCGGCGCAGTTCTTTCTGGAGGCCCTCGGCAGGCCCAAGCCCGGGATGGTGGCCATGTGGGTGGCCAATGGCGTGAACTTGGCGCTCAATCTCCTGCTGGTGCCGGATCTGCTGGGACTGGGCGTGGACGGGGCGACGGCGTCCTGCTGGGCCACATTCTGGGCGCGCGCGGCGCTCGCGGTCTTCCTCGTGATCTACATCGCCCGCCTGCCCGAGGCGCGGGCGCTGGGCGTCTTCAACCGGCCCCGGCGAGACCCGGTCGCGGCGCGCGAGCAGCGCAAGATCGGCTACGGCGGGGGTTCGTCCTATTTCATCGAGGTCGCCGCCTTCGCGGCCATGACCTTCTTCGCGGGCCAGCTCGGCGCCAATGAGACGGCGGCCTGGGCCATCGTGCTCAACGTCTCGGCCATCGTCTTCATGGTTCCCATGGGGCTGTCGTCGGCGACGGCCGTTCTGGTCGGACGGGCGCATGGCGCGGGCGACGGGCGCGGCGCCCTGCGCGCGGGGCTGGTGGGGGTGGGAGTCGTCGCGGCCCTGACCCTGACGGTCGCCCTGGTCGTCTGGCCGACCGCCCACTGGATGGCGGGCGCCTACAGCCGGGACCCGGCCCTGCTGGCCATCGCCGCGCCCGCCCTCGTGCTGGCCACGCTGTTCTTCGTGGCGGACGGGATCCAGGTGGTCGCGGCCCAGGCCAATCGCGCGGCGGGCGATGTCTGGTGGCCCACCATCATGCATTTCGTGGCCTACAGCCTGATCATGATGCCGCTGGGCTGGTGGTGGGCGCATGAGATCGGCGTCGATGGCCTGGTCTGGGCGGTGATCGTGGCCAGCCTGGTGTCTTCGGTGCTGCTGACGGGGCGGTTCGTGCGGGTGGCGCGGCGGCTGCCGCAGGGATTAGGGATTAGGGATTAGGAGAGGCAGGGTTGCGATATGCCATCGTACTCGCCACTAACCCTGTCTGATCCTTGGTCCCTCATCCCTAATCCCGGCCTCCATGTCCCGCATCCTCATCACCTCGGCGCTCCCGTACATCAACGGCATCAAGCATCTGGGGAATCTGGCGGGCTCGATGCTGCCGGCGGACGTCTATGCGCGGTTCAAGCGGGCGCAGGGCCATGAGGTGCTCTACATCTGCGCCACCGACGAACACGGGACGCCAGCCGAGCTGGCCGCCGCCGCCGCCGGTCAGGACGTGCGGACCTATTGCGACGAACAGCACGAGGTCCAGAAGGCTGCGGGCGAGGCGTTCGGCCTGAGCTATGACTGGTTCGGCCGGTCCTCGAACGCGCCCAATCACCGGCTGACCCAGCATTTCGCGGACGTCCTCGAGAAGAACGGCCTGATCGAGGAGCGGGTCGACCGGATGATCTATTCGGTCGATGATGCGCGCTTCCTGCCCGACCGCTATGTCGAGGGCACCTGTCCGCACTGCGGCCATGTCGGCGCGCGCGGCGACCAGTGCGACAATTGCGGGCGGCTGCTGGACCCGACCGACCTGATCGATCCGTACTCAGCCGTGTCAGGCTCGCGCAATCTGGAGGTCCGGGACACGCGGCACCTCTATCTGCTGCAGACGAAGCTGGCCGACCGGATCCGGGCGTGGATCGGATCGAAGACCGACTGGCAGACGCTGGCGAAATCGATCGCGCTGAAACACCTCGACGAGGGGCTGATCGACCGGGGCATTACCCGCGACCTGAAATGGGGTGTGCCGGTGGTGGGGCCGGATGGCGGGCCGCGGCCGGGCATGGAAGGCAAGGTCTTCTACGTCTGGTTCGACGCCCCCATCGAATACATCGGCGCGACCGAGGAATGGGCCGATGCGACCGGGACGACCTGGCGCAACTGGTGGCGGACGGACGAAGGGGCGGACGACGTCCGCTACGTCCAGTTCATGGGCAAGGACAATGTCGCCTTCCACACCGTCAGCTTCCCGGTGACCATCCTCGGCTCCGGCGAGCCTTGGAAAACGGTGGATACACTCAAGGCCTTCAACTGGCTGAACTGGTACGGCGGGAAATTCTCGACCAGCCAGAAGCGCGGCGTCTTCATGGACCAGGCGCTGGAACTGCTGCCCGCCGACTACTGGCGCTGGCACCTGACGGCCTATGGACCGGAGCATTCGGACGCGGCCTTCACCTGGGAGCAGTTCCAGTCGACGACCAACAAGGACCTGGCCGATGTGCTGGGCAATTTCGTCAACCGCATCGTCAAATTCGCCGAGAGCAAGTTCGACGGCGTGGTCCCGGACGCGGGCGAGCCCGGTCCGCTGGAGGCGAAGCTGGAGGCCGACCTGCGCGCCGGCATCGCCGAGGCCACGGCTTGGTTCGAGGCCATGGAGTTCCGAAAGGCGGCCGTCGCCCTGCGCGCCGTCTGGGTGCTGGGCAATGAATATCTGCAGGAGGCCGCGCCCTGGACCGCCTTCAAGACCGATGTGGACCGCGCCGCCGTCGGCGTGCGCACCGGCCTGAACCTCGTCGCCCTGTTCGCCCGTCTGGCCGCGCCGGTGATGCCGCATTCGGCGGTGAAGATCGGGGCGGCGGTCGGGGCGACGGACCTGAGCTGGCCGACGGCGGACGAGCCGCTGCTGGACGCCCTGCCGCGCGGCCAGACCGTGGCGGCGGCGGGGGTGCTGTTCACCAAGATCGAGGACACGCAGGTGGCCGAGTGGTCCGAACGCTTCGGCGGCGCGGACGCCTGACCGTGGAGCGGTCGGCCTCCTTCACCAGGCTGCTGGCCGAGGATCAGGCCGAGGATCGGGCGGTGCTGGCGGGTGAGCCGGCCTATGTCGCTCTGCGGGTCCGGGACCGGGCGCGCCGCGAGGCGGTTACGGCGCTGCTGGCTGACGGCTGGCCCGAGGACGCTGACGCCCTCTATGCCGCCGCCTGGATCATGAACCACGGCGACCTTTGGGAGGAGGCGGCCTACGGGCATCGACTGGCGCAGCGCGCCGCCGAGTTGGGCCGTCCGGGCGCGCGCTGGCTGGCCGCGGCGGCGCTGGACCGGTCGCTGATGTACGCGGAGCGGCCCCAGAAATACGGCACCAACATCGTCCCCGACGGGGTCGGCTGGCGGCTGTGGGACGTCGATCCGGCGACCACAGACCAGGAGCGGATCGCCAACGATGTGCCGCCGCTGGCCGAGATGCAGGCGCGAGCGGCGGCGATCACCACGCCCCAGCCCGATATGGCCGGGGCGCCGGAGTCGCTCAGGCGGGCGATGCGCCGCTGGGGGACGCTGCCGCCGGCGTGACGGTTGCCAGCGGCGGCGCGTCCGACGGCCGGGACGGGAGACCCGTCGCCGGGGTCGCCGTGCCCTCGCTGCGCACGCCCTTCAGATATTTGGCCTTTTCCTTCTCGGTGATGTCGAGGAAGCCGGGGGCGGAGGCGTTGAAGGCGTCCATGCGGTCCGTCCGCACGATCACCGACCGGGCGCCGTCCCAGATCATGTGAACGGCGACATAGAGGACGATGACGAGACCGACGTAGCCGATCCAGCGGTGCTTGGTCAGCAGCTTGGCGATGAAGGTCGCGGCGACGCCCATCAGGGCGATCGACAGGATCAGGCCGAAGACCATGATCCAGGGGTGTTCATGCGCCGCGCCGGCCACGGCCAGCACGTTGTCCAGCGACATGGTGATGTCGGCGATCATGATCTGGACGAGGGCGGCGCCGAAAGACTTGCGCTTGATGCCCAGGGCCTCGGGGGGCGGTCCGCCGCCGTGGTGGGCGGACAGGGCGGTTTCCAGCTCAGCCTCGGCCTCGGCCTGGTCGTGGGTCTTCTGCTCCTGCAGCTCCCGCCACATTTTCCAGCAGACCCAGAGCAGCAGGACGCCGCCGGCCAGCAGCAGGCCGATGATCGCCAGCAGCTGGACGGTGATCAGGGCGAAGCCGATGCGGAACAGCACCGCGGCCCCGAGGCCGATCAGGATGGCCTTCTTGCGCTGTTCGGGCGCCAGGGCGGCGGCGGCGAGGCCGACGGCCACGGCATTGTCGCCGGCCAGCACCAGATCGATCATCAGCACCTGGCCGAGCGCGGAGAGCTGGCTGGCGAGTTCGGGAGACGAGAGGAATTCCATGACCGCTCTCTATTCCCGCCGCGACGAAATGCAACCGGTCACGATCATCCCTGGATCAGCCCTGTTTTCGGCAGGCTTCGTAAAGCGCCACGGCGGCGGCGTTGGAGACGTTCAGGCTCTCGAAACCGCCGGGCATGGGAATCTTCGCCAGGACATCGCAATGCTCCGCGACCAGTCGCCGGATGCCGTCGCCTTCGGAACCCATGACGAGCACGGTCGGGCGCTCATCCAGCGCCTGTTCCAGCGTCAACTCGGCCGAGCCGTCGAGGCCGACCGCGCGCCAGCCCATGTCGGCGAGCGTCTCGAGTGCGCGGCTGAGATTGGTCACCCGGGCGCAGGGCAGGCGTTCCGTCGCGCCGGCCGAGGCCTTGGCCAGGGCGCCGGCGAGGGCGGGTGAGTGCCGGTCCTGAACCACGATCCCCTTCGCGCCAAAGGCCAGCGCCGAGCGGAAGATGGCCCCGACGTTCTGCGGATCGGTCAGTTGGTCCAGCATGACGATGACGCCGCCCTCTCCGGCGATGTCCTCCAGCGCCACGCCTTCCAGAGGCTGGACCTTGAACGCCATACCCTGATGCACGGCGCCCGGCGGCAGCATCCGGTCCAGCGCCTGGACCTCGATGATCTCGATCCTGTGGCCGTTGGCCAGCTTGTCGCGTTCGAGTTCCGCGGCGCGGTCGGCGGTCGCCAGCAGCCGGCCCATGCCCTTGCGGGCCGGATTGGCGAGGGCGGCGATGACCGGGTGGCGACCCCAGACGAAATTGTCGGCGTCAGCCTTGGCTCGCGAAGGACGCGGGGCGGAATCAGAGAAGGCCTTCGGCTTCGGGTTGGGGTTCCAGCCGCCGCGGTCCGGACCGCCCTCGGACTTGCCCTTGGCGCCCGCTCCGGGCCCACCGGCGCGGGCCGCCGACCGGTCGCCGAAAGCCGGTTTTTTGCCCGATTTCCGGTCGTTGCGTTCTGGATTTCTCGACACTATAAGACGCCCTCCGATTTGGAGCCCTGAGGGCTTTCGGGTCTGGCGCCCCTCCTAAACCAGGCGACGCAGGAACCCGAGAGCTTTTGTTGTTTCGACGGCCGAAAGGTCGCCGGCGCATCGGTCCGACGGTTCGAAAACGCGCTGGGGGAATGTCCCGAGTGGCAAAGGGGGGGGACTGTAAATCCCCTGCGTAAGCTTCGCAGGTTCGAGTCCTGCTTCCCCCACCACGCGGTTTCGAAACGAAGGTCCGGACCCCATATCGGGTCGGCTGCGGAGGGCTGAGGCGCCTGACGCAGTCTCCGTGCGGGTATAGTACAATGGTAGTACAGCAGCCTTCCAAGCTGAATATGTCGGTTCGATTCCGTCTACCCGCTCCAGAATTCTCTAGCTGACCAACGCCCGCTCCCCATCTCTGGGCCAGGGCCACAGGAGTTTTGGCCATGGCCAAGGAAAAGTTCGAACGTAACAAGCCGCACTGCAACATCGGCACGATTGGTCACGTTGACCACGGCAAGACGACGCTGACGGCGGCGATCACGATGGTTCTGGCCAAGGCCAGCGGCGGCAAGGCGATGAACTACGCCGACATCGACGCGGCGCCGGAAGAGAAGGCGCGCGGCATCACGATCAACACGGCGCACGTCGAGTATGAGACGGCCGCCCGTCACTACGCCCACGTCGACTGCCCCGGCCACGCCGACTATGTGAAGAACATGATCACCGGCGCCGCCCAGATGGACGGCGCGATCCTGGTGGTGTCGGCCGCCGACGGCCCGATGCCGCAGACCCGCGAGCACATCCTGCTGGCCCGTCAGGTCGGCG
>ERZ761602.4483-NODE-4483-length-17862-cov-4.121581_pt1 | contig 17862 bp, 15 predicted proteins | sample MGYA00512165_ERZ761602 | MGnify/ENA primary metagenome ERZ761602 (study PRJEB28899, sample SAMN02445085) | bioreactor sludge metagenome | biome: EBPR sludge; isolation source: Thorneside wastewater treatment plant | place: Australia: Brisbane, Thorneside... | reverse complement strand
CGAGAAGCTCGTGCAGCAGCGTCGTTCCGCTGCGCCAGTGGCCGAGCACGAACAGCGGATCGCTCGGCTCGCGGCGGCGGACCAGCAGGACCGCCCGCTGCAGCGGCGCGAGCGCCGAATTCAGCAGCGAAAGGACGCTGCCGAGGGCGAGAAAGACCAACCGGCTCCAATGAACGGCAAGGCCGTGCCGCGCGAGCAGCCGCCACCAGGCCGGCGCGCCGAAGCCGGCCCAGAACGGTATGAGATAGAATGGGCGGCGCCCGGGCTGGCGTTTCGGCTGGGCCACCGTCAGGTCTCGCAAATACGGCGACGGCGGCCTGGCGAAGCGGGTGGCACCCCGTTCCAACCCGCCCCGACAGCATTTCGTGGTCGCATCGATTCCAACTTCTCGAGCGCAAGGCCCGTAAGGGTTGCGTGGCCCCGCCGTCGCGATCAATAGCGCCCTGCCCGGCAATTGGAAACGGCGATTGCGACGGCGCCGTGCCTTCCTTCCGGCGATCGTGCGTCCACGGACTCGCATTCGGGAGGGGCGGCCATGCGCGGACCGAATTGACGCCGGTGATGCAAGCATACTCTAGTAGCCAGAGGAGGACACGCAGATGAATGCCGTCACGCAGACGAAGTTCCGGGGCGATCTCGCTGGCCTGCAGCACCTGGTGCCGATCCAGGCGATCGTCGATCCCGCCCATTTCGAGATCGAGCGCGAGCGCATCTTCCGCCGCTCCTGGATGCCGATCGCGCACCGCAACGATTTTCCGGAGCGAGGCTCCTACACCGTCGTCGAACTGCCGCTGTTCAAGACGTCGGCGCTCATCGTCCGCGGTCCCGACGATCGCATTCGGGCTTTTCACAACATGTGCCGGCACCGGGGCAACAAGCTGGTGCGCGGCGGCTCGGGATGCAAACTCGGCTTCGCGTGCGCATTTCACGGCTGGACCTATTCGGCCACCGGGCAACTGACGGGCGTCACCGATGAGCACCAATTCAAGGACCTGGATCGCGCGCAGTTCGGGCTGATGCCGATCCACTGCGAAGAATGGGAAGGTTTCCTGTTCGTGCATTTCGGCGAAGCTCCGTCCGAGTCGTTGGCGGAGTGGCTCGGCGTCATGCACGGGCAATACCGCGGCTATTTCGGCGGGCGGGAGAAGATTTCGAGCCTGCAGATCGTCGCGAAATGCAGCTGGCACTTGGCGGTCAACGCGTTCACCGAGGGCTACCACACGGCCTATCTCCACAAGAACACGGTCCCGGACTACCAAGGCGGGCGCAACAACCCCAACCGGCACCGACCGCACATGGAGCTCATGAAGCGCCATACGCGCTATTCGGCCCCGGCCAATCCCGATCACAAGCGCACGCCCGTCGAGGTGCTGGCCTACGATCACGGCTACAAGCTGTTTCCCGATTTCAAGGTGGACCAGAGTCACCTGCCGGAGGGGGTCAACCCGTCGAAATTCCCGGATTGGGCGTTCGACGTGTGCGAGCTGTTCCCCAATTTCGTGATGCTCAACGGGCATCACTGGAACATGAACATCTACTACTGGCCGATCGACGCCGGCAGCACGATCGTGCATATGGATATCTTCGCGCGAAAGGCGAAGAACGCCGGCGAAAAGCTTTCGCAAGGATACTTCGCCGCGCGGGGACGCGAAGTCTTCCGCGAGGACATCAACACCCTCGAAGCCACGCAATCCATGCTCGCTTCCGGCGCGATGAAACACATGATCCTCTCGCAGCAGGAGATGGCCATTCAGCATCACTTCAAGGTGGCGCTCGACGCCGTTCGCAGCGCCTGAAGGTGCCGGAGCCATGAAAAGCAATTCGCTGCCCGCCGGCTTCGACGATCTCGCGCCCTTCGTTGCGGCGTGGGCGCTCGGCCATGAGAAGGCGCGCCATCTCCGCCTTCTCGAAACGAGCATCGCGGAGTTGCGGCGGTTCTACGACGCGATGCTGCCGCGCTATCCTGCGATCGTCGCGTACCTGAACCGCTTCCCGCTCGATGCGCTTCCGGAAGATGCGCAGCGGTTGTTCGATCTCGCGCGAACCTTCGTGGAGACGGCGCATCCGATCGATCTCAATTGGCGCACCACCAACATCGAAGACAGCTTTCCGGCCGATCGTCTTCTGTACATGCCCCCGAGCGGGTCCGATCAGCCTTGAAGGCCCCTCCGACGGGTCAGGGCCCGCTTCTCGCGATCCGCGCTCTCGCTGCCGGCTACGGGCAGGTGCGTGTGCTCCACGACGTCGATCTCGCCGTGCACCGCGGCGAGATCGTGGCGCTCGTCGGCGCCAACGGCGCCGGGAAAAGCACGTTGTTGCGTACGATATCGGGGCTTGTGCGCCCCGCCGGCGGCGAGATCGCATTCGACGGCGTTCGCATCGACTCCATGGCCCCGGAGCGCATCGCGACGCTCGGCCTGGCGCACGTTCCCGAAGGCCGCCGCATTTTCGCGGACCAGACGACCGAGGATAATCTGATGCTCGGCGCCGCCGCGCGCCATGGCCGGGAAAAACGGTCTGCGATTCGCGCCGAAGTGGACGCGGCGTTCGAGCGTTTCCCGCCGCTTGCGGAGCGGCGGCACGGCCTGGCCGGTTTCCTGTCGGGCGGCGAGCAGCAGATGCTGGCCATAGCGCGCGCGCTCATGGGCAGGCCGCGCCTGCTGATGCTGGACGAGCCCAGCCATGGCCTCGCACCGATCATAGTCGAGTCCGTGCTGGCCCTGCTCGAGGAGGAAAAGCGCAAAGGCCTTGCCGTTCTGCTGGTCGAGCAGCTCGCCTATTCGGCACTCGGCATTGCCGATCGCGGCTACGTGCTCGCCCGCGGGCGCGTCGCGCTGCAGGGCCCGGCGAGCGACCTGCTCGATAGCGCCGACATGCGGCAAGCCTATCTGGGCGGGGCGGCCGGTGGCTGACATTGCCACAGGCGATCGCCGTTGGCTCTGGCCCCTGGCGCTGTTTGCCGTTCTGTTTGCGGTCAGTTTCATCGTGCGGGACGCGTTCTTCAATCACTTGCTGAAGCTCTCCGCCCTCAACGTCATCGTCGTGGCCGGCCTCAATCTCCTGATGGGTTACGCCGGACAGGCATTCATTGCGGTGGCCGCGACGTTCGCGATCGGAGCCTACACCTCGGCGCTCGCGATGCTGAAGCTCGGGCTGCCGTTCGTCTTGGCCTGGCTGGGCGGCGCCCTGATCGCCGGCGTGTTCGGCGTCGTGTCCGGCACACCGGCCTTTCGCCTCGCCGGCGCCTATCTCGCGATGGTGTCGATCGCGTTCAACGTGGTCGTGGAAGAGGTGCTGATTCACTGGTCCGACGTAACCGGCGGACCGATCGGAATATCGGGCGTTCCGCCGGTTCGGTTCGGCGCGTGGGCGCTCGACGATCGCGAGATGGCGGCACTGGCGATCGCGACGGCGGCCGCGAGTTGGCTGATTGTCGAAGTGTTTCGCCGGTCGCCGTGGGGCCTCGCCATGACCGCGATGCGAGAGAGCGAACTGGCCATTCGCAGCCTCGGCGCGGATACGGTCGCGCTCAAGGCCGCGGCGTTCTTCGTCTCGGCCTGCCTCATCGGCCTCGGCGGCGGACTTTACGCGCACTCGATCAAGTACATCAGCCCGGACGTGGGCAGCATTTTCTCGTCGATTATGTTCGTGCTGATGCTGATTCTCGGCGGGATGCGGACCGGCTGGGGGCCCATTCTGGGCGCATCTTTGCTCACCGTCGTTCCCTATCTGCTGAGCGACTTTCAGCGCTATCACCTGATCGTTCTCGGAGCCATCCTTCTCGTGCTGGTCGTGACGATGCCCGAAGGCGTCGTCTCGCTGATGCGCTCGCGCCGCGCCGGCGCGATGCCGGCGCAGGCCGCCGTCAAGCCTTCCGCTTCGTTCGTGCCGGCCTGGCGGAGCCGCGGCGGTCCGCTGACGGTCAAGGATCTGACGCGCTCCTTCGGTGGAATCGCCGCCCTGCGCGGCGTATCGCTCACCGTGGCGCCGGGCGAAGTGCACGGACTGATCGGGCCGAACGGGTCCGGAAAGAGCACGTTCGTCAACGTCGTGACTGGGGTTTATGCCGCCGAGAGGGGCTCCGTGAACTTCGCCGGCCGCGATCTGACGGGCGCGCGGATGCCGGAGCGCGCCCGGGCCGGCCTGGTGCGCACGTTTCAGACTCCGCAGCTCTTCCGCACGATGACGGTGCGCGAGAATCTCGCCGCCGCCCGGTTTGCTCGTCATGCGCCGTCGCTCGTGGCCGCGATGCTGTGGCTACGCTCCAGTCGCCGCGCGGCGGCGGAGGCGGCGGCGAGCGCGGAGTACGCGGCCGCCCGCCTGGGCCTCACCCCGCATCTGGACAGGCTGGCGGGCGCGCTTCCGCAGGCCGAACAGCGCAAGGTCGAGATTGCCCGTGCTCTGGCCACCGAGCCCGGACTCATCATTCTCGACGAACCGGCCGCCGGACTGTCGACCGAGGAAGGCGAGGATCTGTGCACGCTGCTGGCCGCGCTGCGCTCCGAGGGCATCGGCGTGCTCTTGATCGAGCACCACATGGACGTAATCATGCGCGTCTGCGACCGGATCACGGTGCTCGATCGTGGCGGGGTCATTGCCGAGGGAAGGCCCAACGACATTCAACAAGACGCGCAGGTGCGCCTCGCCTATCTCGGAACCAAGAGTGCCGCGCCCGACCTGCGGCTAGTATCGCCGCGCAAAGATCAATGACGCCATCAGGGAGGAGAAACGATGATCCCGAATACGACTGCACTCATACGGCGAATCGCCTTGGCCCTCGCGCTGGGCAGCCTCGCCGCGGCTCCGGCCGCGTCTCAAGAGATCGTCATCGGCATCATCAATCCGATGACCGGGCCGGGATCCGATCTGGGCGTCAGCGGCCAGCAGGCGGCTGATCTTGTCGTGAACGAGGTCAACAAGGCCGGCGGCGTCAACGGCATGAAGCTGCGGGTGGTCTATCGCGACGACCAGAGCAATCCGCAACGCGGCGTCGCTGCGGCGCTCGAACTGCTGCAGCGCGAGAAGGTCGACGTCATCATGGGGGCGAACCTCACCAACGTCGCCTTCGCGATCTCGCCAATCATCAACGAGGCCAAGGTTCCGTTCATCGTGTTCGGAACCGGCGACGGCCTGACCGACCCGGAAAAATTTCCATACTCCTTCCGTCTCAACATGACCAATTCCATGGAGGCGGCGGCCATCATCGAGTACGTGGTCAAGACCCTGGGCAAGAAGGCGCCCGGCCTGCTGGTCGACAACACGGCGCTGGGCCAGAGCGGCGAGCGCGCGCTGCGCGGGGCGCTGGAGAAGCAGGGCATTGCGCCGGTCGGCCGCGAGACTTTCGCGCTCGCCGATACCGACATGACGGGCCAGCTGAACGCGCTGAAAAACGCCAAGGCCGACGTGATCCTGGTCTGGGGCCTCGGGCCAATGCTCGCGCACGCGGCGCGATCGGCGGAGCGCGCGGGCGTCGATCTGCCCGTGATCGGCGGCATCGGGATGCATCAAGAGGGCTTCTACAAGCTGGCCGGGCCGGCCGGCGAGAAATGGTCGGCGTCGTTCTTCCGCGCCTTCACGCGCGGCGACGGCGATCAGGGATCTCCCGCGATCCGCGATTTCATCGGCAGGCTGCGGGGCGCCTATGGCGACCGCATCGCGGCCTCGAACATGATTTCCGGCGTGTGGGACGATGCCTTGCGCCTGTATCTGCACGCGGTCTCGACCGCGAAGAGCAAGGAGAGCGCCAAGATCAAGGCCGCGATCGAAGCGACCCGGGAGTACAAGGGTTTGATGGCGACCTATTCCTTCGGTCCGGCGAAGCACGACGGCTTCGACCCGAAGGGCGTCACCATCGCCTATTCGATGGGCGCCGTCGATTTCATCCGCCGCCGCGTCCCCAACGCGCCCTGACGGAGAGCCCTAGTCGCGGGAGCGAAGCCACCTTCGCTCCCGCCCGCGGCCCCGATGCAATTCCTCTCCGCGATCGTCGCCGGCCTGGCCGTCGGCAGCATCTACGCGCTGCTGGCGCTGGCGATCACCGTGGTCTTTTCCGTTCGTCGCGTCGTGAATTTCGCGCAGGGCGATCTTGTCATGGCGGCCGGCCTCGTCGGCGCGACCGCGATCACGGCCTGGGGGCTGCCCTACATCGCCGGCTTGATTCTGGCCGGCGCCGCAGTGGCCGCTCTTTCGATCTTGATCGACCGCGTTGCGATCAAGCCGCTGGCCGGCGACGAATCCAATATCGCCTGGATTCTCTCGATCGTCGCCGTCGCGATCATCCTCGGCAACGCCGGCACGCTGATCTGGGGCACCGAGCCTCAAACATTCCCGTCTCTGCTGTCCAGCAGGCCGGTGAACGTGGCGGGTCTCAGGATCGTGCCCGATCATTTGGCCGCCATCGGCGGCGCCATCGCGATCATGGTCGGGTTTCACCTGCTGCAGACGCGCACGATGCTCGGGCGGTCGATGCGCGCCGTAGCCCGCGACTCCGCCATGGCGCAGCTGCTCGGCATCTCTGTGTCGCGCAGCGTGACGATCGCGCTGGCCATCTCGGGCGGAATGGCCGCGGTGGCGGGCTTCCTGATCGGGCCGATCACCTTCGTCAGCGCCGGGCTAGGGTTTGCGCTCGGTATCAAGGGCTTCGCGGCGGCAGCGTTGGGCGGCCTCGGCTCGTTCCGCGGGGCCGCCGCCGGCGGAATGATTCTCGGTGTCGCCGAGACGCTGGCCGTCAGTGTCATCGGATCGGCGTTGAAGGATAGCGTCGCTCTGGTGATCCTTTGCCTGATCCTGGTCGTCAAACCGACCGGCCTGTTCGGCGAGGCCCCCGTCGCCAAGGTTTGAGCGCATCGACGCAGCGGCGCCGCCCGCGGTCAGCGCGCTGTTCCGGCGCCGAACAGGAAGCGGGCAATGGCGTCCGCGGTGCGCTGCGGCTGGTCGACGTCCATGTTGTGCGCGGCGTCGTGAACGTAGACGAGAAATGATCCCCGAATTCCGGCGTTGAGCAGGCGCGCGGCGCCGGGGTCGATCAGCCGCTCTTCGGTTCCGAAAACGATCAGGGTCGGCAGCGCGATTTCGGCAAGGCGGGACACGAGCGTCTCGTCGCGCGCGACCAGGCCGTAGCGCTCGAGCGCCAGGCGATTGCGCCGGACGACCTCTTCCGTCTTGTCTTCGGGCGGAGCCTCGTCGGCGCGCACATAGAGTTGGCGGCGCAACACGGCCGGGTCCTTGCTCGGCGCCTCCTTCAGGCCGAACCCGGCCGGGCATTCGAGAACGAGCGCCTCCACGCGATGGGGGTGGGATAGCGCCAGCCATGCCGCCAGGCGGCCGCCGAAGGAATGCCCGACCACGGCGGCCTTGCCGCCCGGCGCCACCGCGGCGATGAAATCGGCGACGACGGACGCGAGTTCCTCGATCGATTCGATTCCGGGTGCGTAATCCGAACCGTCGAATCCGGGCAGAACGGGCTGAAACACCTGGCATCGCCCGGCCAGCAGCGCCGCCGCCGGCGAATAGCGCAATCCGCCGGCGCCATGCAGGAAGACCACGGGCCTTCCGGCGCCCGCCGTTCGATAGCTCAGCGAGGCGAGGGCCAAAGCCGCAGACCGCGACTCGAAATTCGTCCAAGGCCGCATCGAACAGATCCGCTGTGCTCGTCGAACGCCGCCGGTCGGGCACCGGAAGCCGCAGCCGGCGAGGCATGGGCGATCGCATCAGTACACGGTTCGAGAGGTCCCGTCATCCGGCGCGATGCGGCGCGGCCCCGGGCGACGACGAGATCGAACGACTGAAGATCGGCGCGGCGGCGTATCGCGAAATCGCGCGCCAGTCGCCGCACGCGCTCCGATCGCGCTCGCCGCTTCGGACCGCAACCCAAAAGAGGCTCGAACAGCGGGCGGCGCCTTTCGACGGCTGAGCCCATGCGCGCGTCTTTCGCGGGGGCCTCCCGACGTCATCGCCGCATGCGCCCCCGGCGGAAGCGAGCCCCGTGTCCCGGCCGGGGATGAAGCTGCTGCGATTGAGCGGATTCGGCCATGGCGACGCGCCGACATTCACGCCATGTCGGCGTCGTCGTCAGAGCCGGGTATCGTGAAGCCTCGGTTCCAGTTGACCGCGGTCGCGGTGCGCGCGATCTGGCCACGCAGCCATCGGTTGCCGGAATCGTTGTTCATCCGCTCGTGCCAAATCAGTTTCACGTCGATTTTCGGCAATTGAATCGGCGGCTCGTACACGACGATGCCCAACCCCTGGGCAGCCCTCGGCCCGAAGAAGGTGCGCGGCACCGTGGCGATCATGTCCGTCGCGGCAACAATGTACGGGATCGACAGCACGTGAACGACGCGCAGGCCGATTTCTCGTTTGACGCCGCTTGCCTTCAAGTGCTGCTCGAGCAGATGGAAGCGATGCGAGCTCTGGGACTCGGCCACGACATGCCGCACGGTCTCGAACACGGTGCGGGACATGCCGTCGCGCAGCCGCGGGTGATTCGCGCGCGCGAGGCAGACATAGTCGGTCTCGAACAAGGCGCGCTGATAGAAGCCGCTTTCGAGCTCGGGAAGGTGCGAGACGGCGAGGTCCGCCGTATCGCCTTTCAGCGCCAGGGGGATTTCGTGCGACGCCAGGCCGATGGCGCTGATCGATATGTTGGGGGCGGCCCGGTCGAGATAGCCGCAGAGAAGCGACAGGATCGTCGCCTCGCCGAGATCGGTCGTGATCACCGTGAAGGTGCGGCGCGCGCGCGACGGCTCGAATTGCTGGGCTTCCGCCAGGCCGCGCCTCAAAGTCTCGATCGCATCTCGAACATAAGGGGCGAGGGCTTCGGAATACGGGGTGGGCGTGACGCCGTAGCTGCCGCGAACGAACAGCGTGTCGTCGAGCAACCCGCGCAGCTTGCGCAATCGGCCGCTCACGGATGACTGGGTGAGATCCAGCTCCATCGCCGCTTTGGTGATGCTGGCGTTGCGCATGATCGCGTCGAACGCCAGCAGCAGGTTTAGGTCGATCGCCCTGATATCGATCATGGCGATATCAGCTATCAGCCGTGTGCCACACTGACAAGCGGCCCGCACTGGGAACAGCGTCAAGCCCAAAGGTGCGCGCACGACCGGACTGGTGGGAAACGTTGCCTGGAGCGTTAGATTTCGCCAGCCTAACTGAGCGTTGGGCCGCAGACTGCACTTCTGGCTTGCTGGGAGCGGCTGGTCGAAACAAATGGGACCGAGACGGCTGATCTGACTAGCCACGGACGCAATTCATGGAGATATTTGTAGAGCCGATATCTCGTATTTCCTTGGGCGTCTTGAATGGAGACGATCAATTGCCGAATGCTGATGTCGACTTCAAAACGATTCGGGATCGGGGCGGGCTGACGGATGGAAGCGGCTTCGCCCGATCGGCGGCAGTGAGATCTTGTCGGCGGCTTTCGCACATTGCGCGACGAAGGGGATGCAACTAGACCCACCCCGCCGCCCGACGCGGGCCGGTGGTGGCCGTGCCGGCCGGAAACCCGAATTCGCGATCCGTAGAAAGTTCAAGTGTCATCGAACGCGAGACCGACATCATGCTGCGAGACAAACTTCGACGCTGTGCCGCAAACACCCCGGACAAGGTTGCTTTCTACCAGGGCGACCGCTCGATCACTTGGTCGCGCGTCTACGAGCGGGTCAGGAACCTTTCCGGTGCGCTGCAATCCCTGGGAATAAAGCCCGGCGACCGCATCGCGCTGCTGTCCAAGGAATGTATCGAGGTCTACGAGCATTTCTTCGCGGCGATGATGCTCGGCGCGGTCCGCGTCGGCGTCAACTGGCGTTACAGTCCGCGAGAAATGCTCCACGTCATCCGCAATAGCGATGTGGCCCTTTGCTTCGTGACGCGCGATTGCCAGGAGCTGATGGACCCGATCGAGGGAGAGGTGCGGGCCAGGGGCTGCAAGCTGGTGGGCATCGGGCCAGGCCACAAATACGAGCTCGATTACGAGGCGATGATCGGCGCTGGCCAGACGTTCGATCCGCCCGAATTCGACGAGGGCACGGCGCTGCTGCACACCTACACGTCGGGTGTGACCGCGGAGCCCAAGGGTGTCGTGCTGTCGCACCGCGCGATCCGCATGGAGATCGAGGCGGCCCCCGCCTATTTCGGCATCACGGCGAATGACGTTTATCACATGCCGGTACAGTCGTCCTGGGTGGCCATCGTCGGCGGCGCATTCGGGCTTTCGACGACCTGCACCACGATCATCGCCGACGGCATGTTTGAAGTGAACAACTACATGAAGGATCTGCAGCGGCGTCGGGCGACCGTCGCGCTGATGGCGCCGGCAATGTTTCCCCGGGTCATCGCGATGGTGAAGACCGGGCAGTACGACACGTCCTCTCTGCGCCGCGTCTGCTACGGATCGGCGCCGTCGACGCCGACCGCGATCCGCGAGATGTCGGAGACGCTCGGGGTCGAACTGCTCCAACTATACGGGATGAGCGAGATCGTCGCGTGGGCGTGCTTCCTTCAACCCGACGATCATCGGCGAGGCCTCGCCGGCGAGGAGGGGATTCTGCGTTCGTCGGGCCGCTTCGCCACCTATGCCGACGTCAAGATCTGCGACGACGACGGCAATGCGCTTCCCACCGGCGAAACGGGCGTCATCTACATCAAGAGCCCGATGGTGATGATGGCGTACCTCAATCTGCCCAAAGAGACAGCGGACGTACTCAGCCCCGACGGTTGGCTCAAGACCAACGACATCGGCAAGCTCGACGCAAACGGCTTCATATACGTGCTCGATCGCCGGAACTTCCTGATCAATACCGGAGGGGTCAACGTCTTCCCCGCCAGCGTCGAAGCGGTGCTCGGGGAGCATCCGCATGTGCTCGAATCGGCCGTGGTCGGCATGCCTCACCCCGAATGGGGCGAAGCCGTGGTCGCCGCCGTCGTGCCACGGCCCGGAGTGGGACTATCGCCCGAAGATCTCAGGAAGGACATCCTCAGGCACTGCACGCGAAATCTGAGCAAGCTCGAAGCTCCCAAGCACGTCGAGATCATGACCGAGCTGCCGCGGACCATCACCGCCAAGCTGCACAAGCGCGCCTTGCAGGAGCACTTCCGCAAGAACGTCAGATTCGATTGGCAATGAGCGGTAATCTGCGCCGATCGCGCGACGTGCCGGTGTGGCTGCCGATCCGCGGGTAAGCCCGGCGTGGAAGATCCGGTCAAGCTTTGGGCTCCGGGCGCGGACGGTCTGCGCTTGGCCGCCGAAGCGTTCGGCGCCGCCGGCGATCCGGTGGTTCTGCTGGCGCATGGGGGCGGCCAGAGCCGACATGTCTGGGCCGATACGGCCCGGCTGCTGGCGGCCGCCGGCTACCTGGCCATCGCGCTCGATTCGCGCGGGCACGGCGACAGCGACTGGTCGGTGCCGCCGCGTTACGAGCCCGAGGATTTCGCGCGCGACTTCGCGTCCGTCGCCCGCTGGCGCCTCGATGTCGACGGGCGGGCGCCGCATTTCGTCGGCGCGTCTCTTGCCGGTATCGCGGGATTGATCGCAGCCGGTCTGCTCGCGCCGCCGGCGTTCGCGACGCTGACGCTGGTCGACGTCGTACCCGACTTCAGGACGGACGCGCTCGACAAGGCGCGGGATCTGTTCGCGCTGGGACACAACGAAGGATTCGCCTCGGACGACGACGCTGCGCGCGCCCTCGGTGCCCGGCCGGGGCGCATTCAAGTCGCGCGTTTCATGCGCCGCGGCGCCGACGGCCGCTGGCGGTGGCGCTGGGATCCCGCCTTTGCCGAGCGCATCCATCATGACGACCTCACGCGCGCGCGATGCGCAGGCGCGGCGCGCGCGCTTTCGATTCCCGTTCACCTCATCCGTGCCGGGCGCAGCGAATTCGTCGATCGAGCGGCGACCGAAGCCTTCCGCGCCATGACGCCCCATCTCCGGGTGAGCGATCTGCCGGAAGCCCGTCATGTCGTGACCGGCGATCCCGACGGCGCCTATGCCCGCAAGATCCGCGACTTTCTCGACAGCCGGCTCCCGCCGCGCTGATACGTGAGCGGCGGGAACGGGCCGCGGTCTCATCGACCTTGCCTATTGCCTCACCGGTTGGCATGAGTCCGTCCGCCGATGGCCTGCCATATCCGCGGGTGACGTCGCGGCAACGAATTCAAGCTGGGCGGCACATTCCTGCGGCAACCGCCGATTCCGGGAAAGAAGAATGAAAAAGGCAAACAGGCATTCGCCGAAAAAGGCGAGCACCCACACCATCGAATCGTTGACCGAGATCAGCATCGAGCTCTTCATGAAAAGAGGCTACGAGGCGACTTCGGTCGAGGAAATCGCCCAAGCCGCCGGCATCACCAAGTCGGCAATTTACTATCACGTCAAAAGCAAGGAAGAGCTGCTGCACCGCGCGATCAGCAGCGCCGTCAGCAATCTCTTCAAGATTCTCGAGGAGGCTGCGGCGCGAGGCGGCGCGCCGGTGCACCGGCTCGAATTCATCATTCGCCGGCTCATCGAGACCGAGGTCGACTACCTAAAGGAAATCGCGCTGCTGCTGCGCGTTCGCGGCACGACCAGGACCGAAACCTGGGCACTCAAGCAACGGCGCGAATTCGATCGGCAGGTGCGGGCCTTGATCGGTGAGGCGCAGTCCGCCGGCGAGATCAGAAACGACATCGACGCCCTGGCGATCGACCGCCTGATCTTCGGGATGCTGACCTGGATTCCGGAATGGTACTACAAGGGGCATGCGATCGCGCCCGACGTCCTCGTCGAAGCGGCGGTGGCACTGATCTTCGACGGCCTGCGGCGCCCGATCGCAGCCTTGCGCAAGACGGCGAAGACCGCACGCGATCGAAATGGTGCATCGCCGAGGGATATTTGACAGTCGGCGGCCGGCGAGAACATAATTCTGACTGAACGGTTGGTCATTGGACTGCGCCGGTAGCGGACGGGATGAATTCGAGAATGTCGGACGTTGAGGTAGTTGCTTCGCCGCGGGACGGCCGCGCGTGATTTGGCGTCGGTCCCGTCCGGCGGCCATCGTCGCCGCCAGCCAGATTCCCGCCGACCGCTATCCCGACAGCGACGGCATGGGCTTGTTGGAGCGGATCGTCGGCCAATTCCTGAACGAATGGCCGTCGGTCTCGAGAGACATGATCGACGGCTTGCTCGTCCCGCCGGCCACGATCTACGGCACGCAGGGCACGAACACCTACATTCACCAGCGCTTGGCCGGACGGCTCGGATTGCAGCCGAAGTTCGCCGAGACGCTGAATGCCGGCGCCACCTATGGCGCGATGATCGCGCGCGCGGTGATGGCCGTAGAGGCCGGCGCCTGCGAAGCGGTGCTGTGCGTGGGCGTCGGCAAGTTCCCGTCGGTGAGGCTTTCCGGACCGGCGCTCGCGACCCTGGTCGGAGATCCGGATTTCGAATTCACCTACGGCGCTTCGATCCCCGCCATGTATGCGCTGATCGCGCAGCGCTTCATGCACTTGCGGGGAACGACCCGACGGCAGTTGAGCGCCGTCGCCGTCAGCGCCCGCGATTGGTCATTGTCCAATCCCGATGCATTCATGCGCGAAAGCGGGCCGCTGACGCACGACGAGGTCGCCGAGTCCCGGCCGATAGCGCTGCCGTTCCGCAAGCTCGATTGTTCCGTGCCCTGCGAGGGCGGCGGTGCAGTCCTCGTCACCGCGGCGAAGGCGATTGGCCGTGCCGAGCACGCCGCCTATGTCGTGGGCATCGGCGAACACCACAATCACGCCTATCTCAGCGAGCTGGCCGAGCCCACCGAAACCGGCGTGTCCGTGAGCGCCCGTCGCGCGTTCGAGATGGCCGGGCGCACGCCGAAGCACATCGATATCGCCCAGCTCTATGATGCGTTCACGATCACCCCGATCATCCAGGTCGAGGAGATGGGCCTTGTCGCGCGGGGCGAAGGCGGAGCGTTCTTCGAGAGTGGCGCGGCCGGTCCCGGCGGCACGCTACCCATCAACACATTCGGCGGGCTGCTGTCGTTCGGACACACTGGCGATGCCTCGGGCATGGCGTTCGTCATCGAAGGCGCCAGACAGGTCATGGGATGCGCCGGTCGACGCCAGCTCGGCGGTGTCGGAACCGCGCTCGTCCATACCTACGGTGGCATCATGGCGGATCACGCGACCCTCATTCTGAGCCGCGAGCCATGACCGCAAAGCCGGCCCCGCACCTCACCGACGTGACCGGCCCCTATTGGGAAGCGGCCCGCAAGGGAACGTTGCAACTGCAGCGTTGTCTGCCGTGCCGCGCGATCGTGCACTATCCGCGCCGTTGGTGTCCCCACTGCTGGTCGACGACACTCGAGCCGATCGATGCAAGCGGCAAGGGCGCGGTCGTCAGCTTCACGATCGTCCACCAGCCGCCCGACGATTCCTTCGGCCACGACACGCCCTATGTGCTCGCGATCGTGCAGCTCGCGGAGGGGCCGACGATGCTCGCGAACGTCACCGGGCCCGACGCAATGGATGTGCGGATCGGCGATCCGGTGCAGGTTCGGTTCGAGATGCGCCGGATCGGCCTGGTCGTTCCGCAATTCGAATTGCGCATGAAGCGTGGGCCGACGCCGATGCTGGGCAAGCCAGCCTTGCAAATCGCTCATGTGAAGCCGCCCAAGAAAGCGCGCAAGAAGCGGACATGAGGATCGCCGCGGGAATCGTTTCAATGCGGCCGCACGTTCGCGCCCGGTAGCTGTCGGGTTGCCTCGTGCGCCAAGCTGCGGCATATTCCTTACCGAATGTTCGGTCGGTTACGAGAAGGTGCGGACGATGCCGCTTTACCCGTCGAAAGTCGCTTTGACGGTGCATGACGAACTCGTCGGGCGCGCGCGCGAGCTTGCGCCGAAGATCGCGCGGAAGGCGCGCGAGACGGAAAATCGCCGATCGATCGATCCCGAGATTCTCCAGGATCTGATCGACGCCGAATTCTTTCAGCTCTTCGTGCCGCGGCGGTGGGGCGGCCACGAAGCCGGCCTGCAGACGCACCTCGAAGTCGTCGACATCATCAGCAGCGCCTGCCTTTCGACCGGTTGGATCGCGGCCTTCTACATGGGCCACAACTGGATGGCGTTGCGCTTCCCGGAGCAGGCGCAGGAGGAATTCTTCGCCGATCGGCCTTTCGCCCTCATACCCATCACCAACGCGCCGACTCTTTCGGCGAAACGGGCCGATGGCGGGTGGATCGTCTCGGGCCGATCCGCCTGGGGTTCCGGAATCATGGATGCGGACTGGGCCTGCCTCGCCGGCTACGGCGACGACAGGGTCCCCTACACATTCGCGTTTCCCATCGAAGACGTCGAAATCGACGATGTCTGGCACTACGCGGGTATGGCCGGCACCGGAAGCAATACCGTCGTCGTGAATGAAGCCTTCGTGCCCGACTATCGCGTCGTCTCGGCGTCCGATTTTTCGACCGGGCGCATCGCGGCACGGCTTTACGACAATCCGCTTTATGCCGCCCCTCTGATGGCCTTTGTCCTATGCGAGGTCATGCCCGTCTACAGCGGCGGCTTGCGGGGGGCTTTCGAGGCCTTCGAACAGGTCGTCCGCGGCCGGACGGCGGCCTACGCCAAAGCGCCCATGAGCCAAAATCCGCGGGCGCACATCCAGCTCGGCGGCGCGCAGCTCAACGCCATGATGGCGGATCGCCTGGTGAGGGATCTGGTCGCGCAGGTCGAGAACGGGATCGCGACGCGATCGATTGGTCTTCGCCAGAGAGTCGCGCTCAAAGCCCAGGCCGCCTTCATTGCCGAGCACTGCCGCACGGCGGTCAATGACATGGCGCATTACGCGGGCACGTCCAATTTCCATCTCGACAGCCCGGTCCAGCGCTTCTTTCGCGACCTGAACGTATTGGCGACCCACGTGTTCTGCGAATGGGACACGAGCCGGGAACTGCTCGGCCGCGACCGGCTCGGGCTGGAGCCCAATCATCCGATCGTCTGAGGAGACTCGCGGCCGATGGGGGCTGTCATGCCGGCTTTGCGGAGAATGACGGAAAGGAAGTGTCGATGATGTCCGATCGGATCGAGGCGCTGGTCAAGCCGCTGGTAGATTGCGAACCCGCGGTGCTGGCATCGCCGTGGCACATATTCGACGCGCTTCTCGAGAAGGACCCGCCCATCACATACAGCGAAAGCCTCGAGGCCTGGATCGTCGGGGGCCGGCGCTACGTGTTGGAAGTGCTGCGCGATACCGAAACCTGGTCCAACATTTCCGTCGGGTCCAGTCGCAAGGCGAACGAGCATTTCTTCAAGCGCTTGCGCGAACTGCGCGCCGATCCGTCGATGACGGCCATCGTGGAGGAGTTCATCCGCGTTCGCCGCGGCGGCGAGGTGCTGGTGACCGCAGATCCGCCGGCGCATATCCGCCAACGCCGCGCGCTCAGCGACGTGTTTCGGCCGAAGCGCATCCAGGGAATGAAGGACGAGATCCAGGAGATTTCCGACGGCTTGGTCAGAAATTTCCGGCCGCGCGGCCACGCGGAGTGGGTGTCGGACTATGCGGTACTCATGCCGGTAACGATCCTCGCGCGCAATTTCGGCGTGCCCGAAGAGCACGGACTGACGTTCAAGCGATGGAGCGACGAGCTCGGCGTGCGCCTCGGGCGCATCAATCCCAGCCTCGAGCAGATCCGGCGGCTCATCCTGTCGGAGCGCGAGTTCAGGCAGTATTTCACCCCGCTGCTGAAAGAGCGCGAGCGCAATCCGCAGGACGATCTCATTTCCGACATCGCGCGCGCCCAGGTGGACGGCGAACCGCTCAGCAATGCCGAGAAGCTGGAGGCTTGCCAGCAATTCGTCATCGCCGGCCACGAGACCACGTCGTCCAACCTCGCCAACATCGCGCGCCGCATTGCGACGAACCCCGAGCTACGCGACCGGCTGGCCGCCGATCGCAGCCTCGTGCCCGGCTTCGTCGAAGAGGTGCTGCGCCTGGATCCTCCGGTACTCGGCTTCTTCCGGCTTGCGAAGCGGGATACCGAAATCGCCGGCACGAAGATCGCCGCCGGCGAGTATGTCTGGGTCTCGTATGCGGCAGGCAATCGCGATCCGGATGGCTGCCCGATGTCGCGAAACTTCGACATGACCCGGGACCCGAACCAACATTTCTCGTTCGGCTACGGCGAGCATGCCTGTCTCGGAGCGGGGCTGGCTCGCGTACAAAGCATCATCGGCACGAATGCGCTCCTGGACCTGCCGAACGTCAGGCTCGCGACGGATCACGTCGACGACTATTCGGATAGCTACATCCTGCGAGGGCTGCGCGCGGTGAAGATCGCCTTCGATCCGCCGGCGTAGACCGTGCCCCGACGCGCCTTGACAACAAATGGCGTGCGCGGATAGCTATCGACTGAATGAACAGTCGGTCAAATTGCCGATGTGACGTCGGCGTCATCGTCGCGGCCCGACGTGCTGGCGACGATCCGGTGGCGGGGCGTCGCTCGAAGGCGCTCTTGCGGCGGGATGGACCGCCACCGTCCGGGTCAGCGCGATCGCCGCGCACCAGCTAGAGTGAGGAGGCCGGTCATGCAGCCCTACAAGAACGAGATTCTGGGACTGAACCACGCTGCCTATCGCTGCCGGGACGCGGAGGAGACCCGGAAATTCTACGAGGATGTTCTCGGCCTCCGGCTGTCGTCGTGCTTGTGGCTGACGCAGTCGAAGACGGGACGGCCGCTCAACGCCCTACACCTGTTCTTCGAGCTGGGCGACAACTCGTTCGTCGCGTTCTTCGACATTCCGGACGAATGCGACGAGGCGATGTTCGCGAACCGGTCTGATTTCGACATTCATCTCGCGCTCGGCGTGAAGGATGTCGACACCCTGCTCAAATACAAGT
>ERZ761602.4481-NODE-4481-length-17863-cov-3.882581_pt1 | contig 17863 bp, 15 predicted proteins | sample MGYA00512165_ERZ761602 | MGnify/ENA primary metagenome ERZ761602 (study PRJEB28899, sample SAMN02445085) | bioreactor sludge metagenome | biome: EBPR sludge; isolation source: Thorneside wastewater treatment plant | place: Australia: Brisbane, Thorneside... | reverse complement strand
CGCCTGCCTGCCCCCCGGCAGGCGGCGGCCTCTGGCATGCTTGGGGAAACGGTCCGGCGGCGGGGTGGTCTCGACGGGCGGGGAAACGCGGGCGTTTCCGGTTCCGCCCGAGGGGGCGGGTCCTTGGCCGAGGCCATTGCCGAGGTCATGCCCTGCGGTTTCCACCTGACGCCGAGTGCCCCAAAGGCACTCGGCCAGCACCCGCCCCGGCAGGCGTCGGCCTCTGGTAGGCTTGGGGAAACGGTCCGGCGGGGATGTGGTGTTGCGGGCAGGCCGCGGGTTCGGGCTGTTTCGAAAGATCCTCGCGCCGGAAGACAGGGAAAACACTTGTCCCCCTTGGTAAGGTGGGGTTTCACCCCACCCTTTTCACAGCGTCATGATCCGCGCGCTGTTGGTTTCGTAGGAATAGGAGCAGCGCCCCTCGAAGCTTTGCCCGCCGCGTCGCACGCCGATCATCACGTCGCGCGAGGTGGCCACGCCCTGGGTGCCCATCACCTCGACGGACCCAACCAGCCGCATCCCTTCGAATCCCGCCGCGCGCCCGGCCTCGAAACAGGCGGATTCGGCCTCGTTTGCCGGGCGGCCGGGGGCGGGTTGCACCGGTGCCATGGGCGCGGGCCGGGCGATGCTGCGCGCGCGCGCATCGGGAAAGGGACCGCAGGCGGTCAAGGCAACCGCGCCAAGCGCCAGCAGCGCGATCGTGGGTTTCAAGGCCATGCTCAGGGCTCCTGTTCCAGAGGGGCAAGGCCCCGGTTTGTCACCAAGACGCGCGGGCGCCAAGCCGGTCACGCGCCGATCAGCGCCCGGGCCGCACCGCGCGCCGCCTCGGTGATCGTATCACCCGACAGCATGCGGGCAATCTCGTCGATGCGGTCCTCGGCGGAAAGCGGCAGGACCCGGCTGAGCGTGACCTCGCCGAGAACCCGCTTTTCCACCCGCCAGTGATGCGCCCCCAGCGCCGCGACCTGCGGGCTGTGGGTGACCACCAGCACCTGCGCGCCCTCGGCCAGCGCGCGCAGACGGCGGCCCACGGCATCGGCGGTCGCCCCGCCCACGCCCCGGTCGATCTCGTCAAAGATCAGCGTGAGGCCGGTTTGCCCCCGGCTGAGGCAGACCTTGAGCGCCAGAAGAAAGCGCGACAATTCCCCGCCCGAGGCAATGCGGTTCAAGGGACCGGCGGGCGCGCCCGGGTTGGTCGCCACCTCGAAGGTCACCGCATCGGCGCCCTCGGGGCCCGGTTCGGCCTCGGTAAAGACGGTCTGGAACACCGCGCGTTCCATCTTCAGCGGCGCGAGTTCGGCCGCCATCGCCGCATCGAGCCGCCGCGCCGCCGCGCGACGGCGGGTCGAGAGCCGCGCACAGGATTGGTCAAAGCGGGTGCGGGCGGCGGATTCGGCCTGCGCTAGCCGGGCGATGCCCTGATCGCCCGCGTCGAGCGCGTCCAGCCGCTCGCGCAGCGCCGCCGCATGGGCACCCAGATCGTCGGGCGCCACGCCATGCTTGCGCGCCAGCGCCCGCAGGGCAAAGAGCCGTTCCTCGACCTGTTCCAGTTGAAGCGGGTCGGTATCGAGCGCATCAAGGCAGGCGTCGATCCCCGCCTGCACCTCGGCCAGTTCGCCCAGCACCCGGCCCAGCGCGTCGAGCGCGCCGTCAAGCCGCCCCTCGACGCCGTCGGCCGCCCCCTCGATCCAGCGCAGGGCATCGAGGGCCAGGCGCTCGACCCCGTCCTCGCCCAGCACCTGACGCGCGCGCGCGACATCCCCCCTGAGCCGCGCCCCGGCCTGCATCAGGCGGCGGCGACTGTCGAGTTCGGCCTCCTCGCCCGGTTGCGGGTCCAGAAGGTCCAGTTCCTTGACCGCGTGGCGCAGGAAATCTTCCTCGGCGCGCAGCGCCCCCAGCCGCCCGGCGGCCGCCTCGCGCGCGCGGCGCGCCTCGGAGAGCGCGCGCCAGCCTGCGCGCACCTCGGCCAGTTCGCCGTCAACCCCGGCAAAGGCATCCAGCAACTGGCGATGCCCGCGCGGGTTCAGAAGGCCACGGTCGTCATGCTGGCCGTGCAATTCCACCAGCGTGTCACCGAGCGCGCGCAGGACCTCGCCACTGGCGCGGCGGTCGTTGATCCAGGCGGTCTTGCGGCCATCGAGCGCATTGACCCGGCGCAGGATCACCTCGTCCTCGGCGGCGATCCCGGCCTCGGCCAGCACGGCGCGGCCCGGATGGTCGGGCGCGAGATCAAACACCGCCTCGACCTCGCCCTGCTCGGCGCCCTGGCGGACCAGATCGGCCCTGCCCCGCCAGCCCAGCACGAAGCCCAGGGAATCCAGCAGGATCGACTTGCCCGCGCCGGTTTCGCCGGTCAGCACGTTCAGGCCGGGCCGGAACCCCAGGTCCAGCCGGTCGATCAGCAGCATGTCGCGGATGGCAAGCGTGCGCAGCATGGCGCCTGTGCTCAGATCCACTCGCCGCGGACGGTCCGCCGGTAGACGTTGCGCAACCAGCCCTCGCCCGTGGCATTGGCATCCAGCCCCTGCCGCGACAGGAGGCGGAAGCTGTCCTCGTAGAACGGGTTCGAGCGGAAGTTGTGGCCCAGAATCGCGCCGGCCGTCTGGGCCTCGTCGCGCAGGCCAAGGGCGAGATAGGCCTCGACGAGGCGGTGCAGCGCCTCGGGCGTGTGCGAGGTGGTCTGGAATTCCTCGACCACCACCCGAAAGCGGTTCACCGCCGCCTGGTAATTCCCGCGCGCCAGATAATAGCGCCCGATCTCCATTTCCTTGGCGGCCAGCCGATCAAAGGCCAGATCGAATTTCAGCACCGCCGAGCGGGCGTATTCCGAGTTCGGGTATTGTTCGATCACATAGCGCAGATGGCGCAGCGCCTGGAAGGTAACCCCCTGATCGCGGCCCACATCCTCGATCTGGTCGTAATAGGTCAGCGCCACGATATAGGCCGCCCAGGCCGCATCGGGGTCGCCGGGGTATTGATCGAGGAACCGCTGCGCGGTGGCGCGCGCTTCCTCGAATTGCCGGGCGCGGTGCTGGGCATAGGCCTGCATCACGATCGAGCGGCGCGCCCAGTCGGTATAGGGATAGAGGCGCTCGATCTCGCGGAAATAGCGCAGCGAGGCTTCGGCCCGGCTGGTGTTTTCCAGAACATATTCGCCGCGGGCAAAGATTTCCTCGGCGCTGAAGGCTTCGAGCGACTCATTGTCGGAAACGCGATTCGAGCAGGCGGACAGCGCCAGAACCAGCGCCCCCGTCACCGCAAGCGAGGCGAATTTGCGGCCGGTGCCGTGCATGCTGGTCCTCTTCCTGTCGTCCTGCTCGGGGCGCGCGGCAGCCTGTGGGCAGGCGCGCCGTTGCGAATCCTTGCCCGCCTTTGCGGCGCTTGTCGAGGGTCTGGTTAGCACGTTATCGCCGCGCGCGCAAAACGGCTTTCGGCCCGAGGGCGAAGGCTTGCCGGTTCTTTCCGGATGCCCCCCTGCGGCCGAGGGGGCCGGACCCGTCACGCGAGCGCGCGCAGATCCTCGACCGAGACACCGGCGCCCGGCATCGCATGGGCCTGCGCACCCTCGACGGTGACCCATTCCCAGGCCGCCGGATCCGCCAGGAGCGCGCGCACCAGACGCCCGGTCAGCGTGTGCCCGGCCCGATGGCCCACATAGCGCCCCAGAATCGGCGCACCGGCCACGGCCAGATCCCCCAACGCGTCCAGCATCTTGTGGCGCACGGGTTCGCCGTCGCGGCGCAGGCCGCCGGGGCTGAGGATCGCATCCCCCTGCACGACCAGCGCATTGTCATAGGTGCCGCCCAGCGCAAGGCCGTTGGCGCGCATGAAATCCACATCCGCCTGGCGGCAGAAGGTGCGGCAATCGCTGAGTTCGCGCACGAAGGTGCCGTTGCACAGCGCCAGTTCCAGGTGCTGGTGACCGATGGCGCCATCGGGAAAGTCGATCTCGAAGGCGATGGTCAGGTGCGGCGCGGGTTCCAGCCGCGCCCAGGCCTCGCCCGCGCGCACCTCGACGGTGCGGCGCACGCGGATGGCGCGCAGCGCGGCGTCCTGCACGGCCAGCCCGACCTGCATGAAACCCGCCACAAAGGGCCGGGACGAGCCGTCGAGGATCGGAACCTCGGGCCCGTCGAGTTCGACCAGCGCATTGTGGATGCCGCAGCCGGCAAGGGCCGCCATCAGATGTTCGATGGTCGAAACGGTGACCCCGGCGGAATTGCCGATGCGGGTGCAGAGGCTGGCCTCGATCAGGGCTTCGGGGCGCACCGGGATGCGGCGATCGAGGGCCGCGTCGAGATCGGTCCGGAGGAACACGATCCCGTGATCGGCCGGAGCGGGGCGCACAACCAGCCTGACTCCGGCGCCCGAATGAAGGGCGATGCCGTCAAAGCCAACGCTGTCTGCAAGAGTGGTCTGCACGAATGTCCCCTGGGGCGGCCCCGACTTCACGTTTTCTTTAGAAACAGGTTACAGAATGCTCAAGTCACGGTTTGCAACAGGATGTAACGTAGTCGGCGGGCTTGCGCGGGTTTCTGCCGACTTCGGAAATGAAATCCCTAGACCCTTGATACAAGGCGGAAAAAACCGGCTTTCGCCGGTTTTCCCCAAGTCTGGGTGGATCACGAAGTGATGGCGGTTTTCCGCTCAGTTCACCTGCCGACGCAAGAAGGCGGGGATCTCGATCTGATCCTGCGAGGCCGCGTGCTGCGCCTCGTCCTCGTAGGAGGCGGGACGCGATTGCAGCGCGGGCTGGGCGCGGGCCGACCGCTGGGGCTGGGGTTCGGCCGCATGGCCGGACATCCGGTTGATCAGCGATCCGATGCCGCCAAACCGGCTGCGTTCCTGCGCGGCAGCGGGCTGCGGCGCGGGCTGGGGTGCGGCATGCGGCACGGCCTGCGCGACAGGCCGGGGGGCGGACACCGGGCGATTCGATCCCTCGGTGACGCGGCGCAGGCGTTCCAGCACCTCGGGCGAGGGTTGACCGGGCTGGCGCGGCTGCGGGCGCGGCGCGGTGAAGGCCTGTTCGGCGCGCGCGGGCTGCGGCGCGGCAGGCTGATGCGCATGGGTCTGGTGCGCATGGGCCTGGGGTGCATAGGACTGGGCAGGCGCCGCCGCGGGGGCCGCGGCACGCTTGACCACCGTCTTGCGCGGCGCCTGGGCTTCCTCGCCCAGAATGTCGTCGAGGAAGAAGTCGTCCTGCACCGGATCGGCGGCGCGGGGCGCCTCGACGCTGCGGGAATAGTCGGTTGGCGGCGCGTAATAGCTGTCCTGCGCGGGCGCTGCGGGTTCGTCGTGATAGGTGCGGGCGGCGCTCCGGGCGTCCTGGCGCGGCTGCTCGTAGTGCGGCTCGTAGCGGGGCGGTTCGGCCATCGCCTCGCGGCGCGAGTCGTACCAGGTGTCGACCGGCGCGGGGGCCTCGGCCACGGGGGCCGGAGCGGGCTCCATCACCGGGGTGGCGGCCAGCAGGGGTTCGGCCAGACGGCGGCGGGGAACCTCGGCGACCTGGGCCTGCGCCTCGATCCCGGTGGCGACGACCGACACGCGGATCTTGCCCTGCATCGAATTGTCCAGGGTCGAGCCGACGATGATGTTCGCCTCGGGGTCGACCTTTTCGCGGATCAGGTTCGCGGCCTCGTCGAGTTCGAACAGCGTCAGGTCATGCCCGCCGGTGATGTTGATCAGGACGCCCTTGGCACCGTGCAGGCTGATTTCGTCCAGAAGCGGGTTGGCGATCGCCTTTTCGGCGGCCTGACGCGCGCGTTCCTCGCCTTCGGCCTCGCCGGTGCCCATCATGGCCTTGCCCATCTCGTCCATCACGGCGCGCACATCGGCAAAGTCGAGGTTGATCATGCCGGGGCGGACCATCAGGTCGGTGACCCCCTTGACGCCCTGATAGAGCACGTCATCGGCCAGCGCGAAGGCTTCGGTGAAGGTCGTGCGTTCATTCGCCAGCCGGAACAGGTTCTGGTTGGGGATGATGATGAGCGTGTCGACGACCTTTTGCAGGGCTTCGACACCCTCTTCGGCCTGCCGCATCCGCTTGGCGCCTTCGAAGGCGAAGGGTTTGGTCACGACGCCGACGGTCAGCACGCCCATTTCGCGCGCGGCCTGGGCGATGATCGGCGCCGCGCCGGTGCCGGTGCCGCCGCCCATGCCGGCGGTGATGAAGCACATGTGCGCGCCCGCCAGGTGGTCCATGATGTCGGCAAGCGTTTCCTCGGCCGCGGCGGCGCCCACCGAGGGCCGCGCGCCGGCGCCCAGACCTTCGGTCGCCTTGACGCCCAGCTGGATGCGCACGGGGGCCTTCGATTGCTGCAGCGCCTGCGCATCGGTGTTGGCCACCACGAATTCGACCCCTTCAAGGTTCTGGTCGATCATGTTGTTGACGGCATTGCCGCCTGCCCCGCCCACCCCGAACACGGTGATGCGCGGAGTCAAATCCTTTGTCTCGGTCGCAACGAAATTGAGAGCCATAGCCTGTCCGCCTGTATGTTGCCGGATTTTCCGGTCCGATTTTGCCTCGGTGAGTTATCCGGTCGTTGGTGATTTGCCGAATTATCCCTTGATCTTAGCGCGCCCCGCACGGGCCGTCATCAAAAAAACGAATCGCGCATCCCCTGAAACCCCGGGGTTCGATGACTTTTCCGCCGCTTCGCCGGATTTTGCCGGGTATCGCGGCAGGCCGGGGTCACCAGTTGTCGCGGAACCATTTCATCGCGCGCTTGAGCGGCTTTGCGGCAAATCGCTGGGCGGGAATGTCGAAATCCCACCATTCGTCCTGCGGATTGGCGGCGAACTGGCACAGGCCCACGATGGCGGCGTAATCCGGGCCGGTGGCGGCCTGCGGCAGGCCGGGCACGCGGATCGGACGGCCAAGGCGCACCTGCTGGCCGAGGATGCGCGCCGCCAGACCGTCGAGACCGGGGATCTGGCTGACGCCGCCGGTCAGCACGATCTGCTGGCTGGGCAGATGGTCGAACCCGGCCACGTCAAGCCGCGCTCGCACGCCTTCGAGGATCTCCTCGACGCGCGGGCGCATGATGCCGATCAGTTCGCTGCGGGTGATGGTGCGCCGGTCCTTGTCCCAGTCGCCCGAATCGCCCCCGATATCGATCACCTGGCGGTCGTCCTGACCGGTGGCCTGCACGCCGCCGTAAAAGGCCTTGATCCGTTCCGCGACGGAATGCGGGATCGACAGGCCCTTGGCGATGTCGCTGGTGATGTGCTCGCCGCCCAGCCTGAGCGTGTCGGCATAGATCATGTGGCCCTTGATGAAGATCGACAGATTGGTGGCCCCCGCCCCCATGTCGATCGCGGCGGCGCCCAGTTCCTGTTCGTCCTCGACCAGCGCCGCGCGCCCCGCGACATAGGCCGACGAGGCCAGCCCCGCCACCTCGACATCGCAGCGCTTCAGGCAATGGACGAGGTTCTGCACCACATCGGCGTTGACGCTGACCAGATGCATGTCGCAGCCCAGACGCCGCCCCGCCTGACCGCGCGGGTCCGCGAGGCCCGACCGGTGGTCCAGCACGAAATTCACCGGCTGCGCGTGCAGGACCTCGCGGTCGGGACCCAGATCGGGCATGTCGCAACTGTCCAGAACCCGGGCGATGTCGTTTTCGCTGACGCGGTCGTCGTCGAGTTCGACCAGACCTTCGAGACCATAGCTGCGCACATCCCCGCCCGAAAAGCTGAGGATGGCGTGATCGACGCGGGTCTGCGCCATCTTCTGCGCGTTCTGCAACGCGGTGCGCACCGCGCGCTCGGTCTCGCGCATCGCGGCGATTTCGCCAAGGCGCACCCCGCGCGACGCCGTGGTGCCCGCGCCGATCACCCGAAACGCCGCCTGCCCCGCCATCGCCCCCACGCCGGACCCGGCGCGCGCGCCGTCCGAGACGCCGAATTTCAGGATCAGGCAGGCCACCTTGAACGTGCCCACATCCATCACCGCGATCACGCCTCGCTGCATCGCCTGTTGGCGCAGGTTTCTCATCGCGCGCTGAGACTGGTAGAGATCGGTCATCGTCTACGGGCTCCGGTCAGGGTGGGACGGTTGCGGGTGACCTCGGCCATGGCGCCTTCGGTCAGCCGGATGGTGGGGCGGGTGGGGTTGCGCATGTCGACGATGCGCAGATCGCGCGACAGCACTTGCTGGGCGGCGTCGAGGGCCAGCACGCGTTCAAGCGCGCCAAGCGCGCCCTGTTCGGGCAGGAGGATGCGCTGGTCGCGGTCCAGCACCAGATCCCAGCGCCGTTCGCCGACGCGGACAAGGCCGCGCAGCCGCGGGTGCAGCGGCACGGCCACGGCCAGCAGCTGCCGGGCCTCGTCCACCGCGCGGTCGGCGCCCTCGCCCAGTATCAGGGGCAGGTCGGCACGCGCGGACCGGCTGGCCAGGAGTGCGACGCGGTGGCCGGTGGCGTCGATCAGTTCAAGCCCCCCGGCATGGCGCCAGACCATGGCCGGGGTCCGTTCCTGAATCCGCACTTCCAGCAGCCCGCCCGGGCGGACCTGCAACCACGCCTGTTCGACCGCGTCAAAGGCCTGGACCCGCGTGCGCAGCGCCGTCAGGTCCAGATCGAAGTAGGATACCGGAAACCGCAGGTCCAGCGTGGCGGCGACGGCCTCGGCGATCTCGGGCGTCGCGGCGAGCACCTGCAGGGAATGGACCTGAAACACCGGCTGGTTCTGCACGGTGCTGACCATCGCGCCGACGGTCTGACCAAGGCGGGCACGGTTGTCCTCGCTGGTCAGCCAGCCGCCGGCCAGACCCAGAACCAGCGCAAGCGGCAGGCCCACCCGCACCAGATGGCGCACCAGCGGCGTCAGCCAGAGGCGGTTCAGCCGGTAGTTGAAGCGGCTGGGCGACGGTTCGAACTGGCGGGGGGGATCTGGCGGGGCCACCATCGACGCATGGGCCAGGTGAGACCGGGCCAACGGTGAACGGGCCAGGGATTCGGCCGTCGGGGGCACGGGGGCAAAGAGATCGACCTCGGGCCCCGGCGTGCTGGCGGGGACAGGAGCCGGGGCGGGAGGCGGCGGCGCCAGATCGGCGGCCGGCCAGAAGGCGACGGCCGGTTCCTCGGGCCACAGGGGCGCCACCGGCCGCCTCGGGGCCTCGCGCGGGGCAATGGGGGGCGCGGTCGCGCTGGCCGGATCGGGCCATTCCCAGCGCGCCGCCGCCTTCGAGACGGGGCGGCGCAGCGGCGGCTCGGCCAGGGGATCGCGGGTCAGCGCCGACATGAGGCGTCCTCGACCAGCCACCGGCAGAGTTCGGGGAACGACAGGCCGCAATGCGCCGCCTGTTCGGGGCTGAGCGAGGTCGCGGTCATGCCGGGCTGGGTGTTGGTTTCCAAGAGGAACAGGCCATCCAGCCCGCGCGATTCGTCCCAGCGGAAATCGGTCCGGCTGAGCCCCCGGCACCCCAGCGCCTGATGGGCGCGCAGGGCAAAATCCATGCAGGCATCGAAAATTTCAGCCGGCAAGACCGCCGGCACCACATGCGACGAGCCGCCGGGCTTGTACTTCGCGTCGTAATCGTACCAGCCCGAGGTGACGATGTCGGTCACCGTCAGCGCCCGGTCGCCCAGCACCGAAACCGTCAGTTCCCGGCCCGGCACATAGGATTCGACCATGACCACATCGGGCATCGCGTCATCCAGTTGCGGCGGGCCGTTGTTGTCCTCGCCCACGATCCAGACCCCGACCGAGGACCCTTCGTTATAGGGTTTGACCACATAGGGTGCCGGCATCACATGGCGCGCGCGCACCTCGGCCTTTGGCGCCAGCAGGCTGTCGACCACGGGCAGGCCGTGGGCGCGGTAGACCTGCTTGGTGCGCTCCTTGTCCATCGCCAGGGCCGAAGCCAGCACGCCCGAATGGGTATAGGGGATGCCCAGCCATTCCAGCAGGCCCTGCACGCAGCCATCCTCGCCGTAGGGGCCATGCAGCGCGTTGAAGGCCACGTCGGGCTTCAGCGCGACCAGCCGTTCGGCCAGATCGCGGCCGGCATCGACCTCGACAACCGTAAATCCGGCCTCCCTCAGTGCGGCGGCGCAATTGCGCCCGGTATTCAGCGACACCTCGCGCTCGGCCGAGATGCCACCCATCAGAACCGCCACTGTGGGGGCTGCCCTGCTCGACATGCCCACCAACTCTGCCTCGTGCGGGGCTTTGCCCCTTTGTTTTGTGTGCGGGGGTTCATTGCCCCCGAGATGTTGTGCCGGGGTCGCCCCCCGCAGTCACGGCGCGGGATCCCCCACGCGCATGATTTCCCATTCTAGCGAAATACCGCTGTTTTCCAAGACTTTTCTGCGCACCTCCTCGCCCAGGGACTCCAGATCGGCGGCCGTCGCGCCCCCGGTGTTGATCAGGAAATTCGCATGCATCGGCGACATCTGCGCCCCGCCCCGCGTGGCGCCGCGCATCCCGGCGGCGTCGATCAGCGCCCAGGCCTTCAGGTCATGGACATCATCGGCCCGCCCGGTGCTGGAAAATCCGGCGGGGTTGCGAAAGGTCGAGCCGGCGCTGCGGTCCCTGGTGGGCTGGCTGGCGTCGCGCCGGGCGATCTGCGCGTCCATCATTGCGTTCAGCGCGGCAGGGTCGCCGGGGGGCGCGCGAAAGGTGGCGCTGACAATCACGGCACCCGGGGGAAGGCTGGATTGCCGATAGCGAAGGTCGAGCGCGGCCGCAGACCGGGTTTCGGCGTGCCCGTCCCGATGGATCAGGCGAACACTGTGCAGCCGGTCCGCCACATAGTGCCCGTAGCAGCCCGCGTTCATCCGCACCGCCCCGCCGATGCTGCCGGGGATGGTGCGCAGAAAGGTCAGGTCCCGCCCGGCCTCGGCCGCCTTGCGCGCGACATGCGCATCCAGCGCGGCGGCCCCGGCGGTGACGATTTCCCCATTGATGTCAATGCTGTTGAACCCGCGCCCCAGCCGGATCACCACGCCCCTGATGCCGCCGTCGCGCACGATCAGGTTCGACCCCACACCCATCGCGAACACCGGCACATCCGGGTCCAGCGCCGCGAGAAAGGCGGCAAGGTCGGCCTCGTCGGCGGGCTGGAACAGCCAGTCGGCCGGGCCGCCGACCCTGAGCCATGTCAGACCATCGAGCGGGCGCTGCGCGGTCAGGCTGCCGCGCACCGGAATATCCTGCGGCTGGCTCATTCCTGCCCCCGCTTTTCGCGCAGGCGCGCGCCCGCGGCGATGCCCAGGACCATGCCGGTGACCAGAATGGCGGTCGCCACCAGCCCCGCCATCATCAGCGCCCGCGTCAGGGCATCGGCGATCTGCCCGCCCGTCGCCTCGCCGAAATGGCCCGCGAGGGTGGTCGGACGCGGACGCGGACGCGGCGAGCCCAGGATCAGCGACCCGATGACACCCCCGATCCCCAGCAAGCCGGCGACGGCGCCCGGCCATTCGACCGGCGCCCGCGCCGCCCAGAACCGGAAGATCGCATAGAGCACCAGCGCAATGACGATCAGGATGGCGAGAACGACCATGAGGATCATGCCAGCCGCTCCGGCAGGGCCGCAGCCCAGGCGCTGATCGTGCCCGCGCCCAGACAGACAACCATGTCACCCGGCCGCGCCTCGGCCCGCACCAGCGCGGTCAGATCGTCCAGCGAGGCCAGCGCATGGGCCGAGGGATGCCCCTGCGCGCGGATGGCGGCCAGCAGATGCTCGCGGTCGGCGCCGGGGATCGGGTCCTCGCCCGCGGGATAGACCTCGGCGATGGCGGCGACATCGGCACCGTTGAAACAGGTGGCGAACTGGTCGAACAGCGCGGACAGCCGGGTGAAGCGATGCGGCTGGTGCACGGCAATCAGCCGCCCCTGCCCGCCCAAAGCCTGCCGTGCGGCCTTGATCACCGCGGCGATTTCCACCGGGTGGTGGCCGTAATCGTCGATGATCGTGACCCCGTTCACCTCGCCGATGCGGGTAAAGCGCCGACCGACCCCGGAAAAGCCTGCAAGGGCTTGACGGATATCAGTGTCTGACATTCCCAGATGCAGACCCACCGCGATGGCGGCGAGCGCGTTGGAAATGTTGTGGTCGCCGGGCATGGGCAATGTCAGACTTTCAATTTTCCGACTTTCTCCACGCCAGTTCACCGATACATCGAAATGTCCCTTACCCTTTTCGAACCTGAGATTCTCGGCCCGCAAATTGGCCCCCGGGTTGAAACCGAAGGTCACGACCGGCCGGTCCCGCACCCGGAGCGCCAGCGCCGCCACCTCGGGATGGTCGGTGCACAGCACCGCCAGCCCATAGAACGGGATCCCCTGCACGAACCGGTGGAACCCGTCGCGCAGCGCGTCCAGCGTGCCCCAGTGTTCCATGTGCTCGGGGTCGATGTTGGTCACGATGGCGACATGGGTCGGCAGCAGGTTGAACGAACCGTCGCTTTCATCCGCCTCGACCACCATCCACTCGCCCGCGCCCGCCCGCGCGTTCGAGCCATACGCGTGGATCACCCCGCCGTTGATGACGCCGGCATCGAACCTGCCCGCGTCCAGCATCGCCGCCACCAGCGTCGTCGTCGTGGTCTTGCCGTGCGTTCCGGCCACCGAAATGGTCCGGCGCAGGCGCATGAGTTCGGCCAGCATCTCGGCCCGGCGCACCACGGGCAGGCCAAGACGGCGCGCCTCGGCCAGTTCGGGGTTCGAAGGCTTGATCGCCGTCGAGGCCACGACCACCGCAGCCCCCGCCAGATGCGCCGGATCATGCCCGACATGCACCCGTGCCCCCAGCGCCGCCAGCCGGTCAGTGATCGCGCTGCCCTTGGCGTCGGTGCCCTGCACCGAAAACCCCTGAGCCAGCAGCATCTCGGCGATACCGGACATGCCGATGCCGCCGATGCCGATGAAATGGATGGGACCAAGGCCCCGCGGAAGCAGCGTCTGCGTCATGAAAAGCCTTCAGGATGAACGGGTTCCGGCCAGGTGTTCGGCCAGGTCGGCCAGGCGCCCGGCGGCATCGGGAATGCCCAGCGCACCCGCTGCCGCCGCCATGCTGGTGGCGGCCCGGGGCTGGGACAGGATGGTTTCCACCTGCTCGGCCAGCGCCCCGGGGGTGAAGGCGCGCTCGGGGATCAGCACCGCCGCCCCGCCCTCGACCAGACCGCGGGCGTTCGCCGTCTGCTCGTCGCGCAGGGCGGCCGCATAGGGGACCAGGATCGCGGGGCGGCCGATCACGGTCAGATCCGCCACCGTCGAGGCCCCGGCGCGGGCGATGACCAGTTGCGCCTCGGAGAAGCGGCGGGGAATGTCGTCGAAGAACGGGGCGACCTCGGAGGGAATGCCCGCCAGATCATAGGCTTGCGTGACGCGGTCCAGATCCTCGGGCCGCGCCTGATGGGCCACGCGCAGATGCCGCCGCAGTGACTCCGGCAGCAGCGCCAGGGCCGCCGGCACCACGTCCGACAGCACCCGCGCCCCCTGGCTGCCCCCGATCACCACCACCGACATCGGATAATCCCCGGGCGCGATATAGGGCGAGGCCGCCCGATCGCGCACCGCCGCACGCACCGGATTGCCAGTGTGCTGCCCGGCAAGGCCAGACGGCAGCGCGGTCGGCCAGGTGCCGCAGGCCACCGCCGAGACGCGGCGCGCGAAAACCTCGTTCACCCGGCCCAGCACGCCGTTCTGTTCGTGGATCAACCGGGGAATGCGCAGGACCCAGGCCGCCGACAGCGCGGGGATCGACGGATAGCCGCCAAAGCCCGCCACCACCGCGGGCCGGTCGACCAGCATGGAGACCAGCGCCGTGAGCATCCCGCCCGCCAGCCGCAGGGGAACCAGCAGACGCTCGGCCAATCCGCCGCGCGCGAAGGTGGCCGAGGGCACGACGCGGCGCACCACGGCCTGAGGGAACCCGCCCGCATAGCGCGCGCCCCGCGCATCGGTCGACAGCACCACCCGCCAGCCGCGCGCCAGCAGCGCCTCGGCCAGCGCCTGGGCGGGGAACATGTGCCCCCCCGTGCCGCCCGCCGCGATCACCGCCAGTGGTGCCTTGCCCGACGCCATCACCGCCCCCGTGTCTGCAACAGATCGCCGATTTCACCCTGAGGCCGCGAACGCGTCAAGGCCAGCAACATTCCCGTCATCAGCCCCATCGCCAGAAGCGAGGACCCGCCCTGGCTGATGAAGGGCAGCGTCATCCCCTTTGCGGGCAAAAGCCGCACGGCCACGCCCATGTTGATCATCGCCTGCGCCGACAGCATGGCGACCAGCCCGGTGCCGGCGAGGCGGATGAAGGGGTCACGCTCGCGCGTCAGCCGGGTCAGCGCACGCAGGCAGATCGTCGCATAAAGCGCGATGATGAAGGCCACCAGCACAAAGCCGTATTCCTCGGCGGCGACAGCGATGACGAAATCCGTGTGGGCATCCGGGAGTTGCCATTTCACCTGCCCCTCGCCCACCCCCATGCCGAAAAGCCCGCCCTCCTGGATGGCCGAGGTGGCATAGCCGATCTGCGAGCGCCCGTCGACCTCGGAGGAGAGGAAGGCATCGATGCGCCGGGCGAAATGCTCGGAACTGGTGTAGGCGGCGAATCCGCCCACCGCGACCACGCAGGCCAGCGCCAGGATGATCATCATCGAGGCCCCGGACACGAAATACATCGCGCCCCAGCCAAACAGCACCAGCGCCGCCTGGCCGAAATCGGGCTGGATCACCAGAAGCCCCACCGTCGCCCCGGTCAGGAGCAGCGACAGCCGCCGACCCGGAGGCCCGTTCAGATCCGCCCCCGCCGCCAGGAGCCAGGCCGAGGTGACCGTCAGGCAGGGCTTGACGAATTCCGAAGGCTGGAGGGTGGTAAAGCCCAGATTGAGCCAGCGCACCGCCCCCTTGCCGAAATCGCTGCCGATCACCGGCAGGGCCAGCAGGGTGGCGAAACCGATCGCAAAGCCCAGCACCGCCCAGCGCCGGATCGTCTCGGGCGAGCGCATCGAGACCAGCAGCATGACGCTGACCGACAGCGCGACAAAGACCGCGTGGCGTTGAAAGTAGTGAAACGGCGACAGCCCGTGCCGCATCGCCAGCGGCGGCGACGAGGCCAGTGCCAGCAACAGGCCCACCCCCATCAGGAGCAGCACACACGAGATTGTCCAGCGATCGACCGTGCGCCACCAGCGCGACAGCACCGGCTCGCCCACATGGGTGGGGATGCTGCCATGAACCATTTCTGTCATGGGTATCTGCCTGCCTTGCCTGTTCTGCCCGTTTGCCGGGTCTGGGGCAAAGACTAGCCTAATTGTCCGCCCAGAGCCAGCGTTCTTGCCAGCATTCTCATCGCCGCTGACGCCACAGATCGGCGGAATACAGGATCAGCGCCGCCCAGATCATCGGAAAGGCCACCAGCCGCGCCCCCGAGAAGGGCTCGCCGAACACGAAAACCGCGGTCAGAAAGACAAAGGTCGGGGCGATGTATTGCATCAGCGCGATGGTGGTCAGCCGCAGCATCTTGGCGCCATTCGCATAGAGCATCAGCGGCACGGCGGTCAGAATGCCGGTGCCCATCAGCAGGGCCACATCCTGCCAGCCGGTCGCGCCAAAGGTCAGACCGCCCCGCGCCCCTTCCCACAGCAGCCAGGCCAGCGCGAAGGGCGCGAGGATCAGCACCTCGAGCGTGAAGCCCTGGTTGGGTCCGATGGGCAGCGCGCGCTTTGCCAGCGCATAGAGACCCCAGGTCACCGTCAGCGACAGCGCCAGCACCGGCAAGCCGCCCGCCTCGATGGTCAACAGCGCCACCGCCGAGGCGGCCAGCGCCACCGCCGCCCATTGCGCCCGGCTCAAGCGCTCGCGCAGGACGACGGCGCCCAGCAGGATCGAGAACAGCGGATTGATGAAGTAGCCCAGCGCCGCCTCGAGCGCGCGGCCACTGAGGATCGCATAGAGGTAGATCCCCCAGTTCAGCGTCACCAGCGCCGCCGTCAGCCCCGCCATCGCCAGAAGGCGCGGCGTGACCAGCGCGCGCAAAAGGTCGCCCGTGCGCCCCAGCGCCAGCAGCACCAGAAGCGCCACCGGCACCGCCCAGACCACCCGCTGGGCCAGCACCTCGGTCACCGGGACGTGCCGCAGCATCGACAGATACAAAGGCAGGCCGCCCCAGATCAGATAGGCCGCCAGCGCCAGCAGAAACCCTTTCAGGCTGTCACCGCCCGCATCACCCGACGCCATCGCGCGCCTCATCTTTGTGCTTCAGATATCCCGGGGGGAGTCGCCTCTTGGCGACGGGGGCAGCGCCCCCTCTGCCCGGCTTACCGCGCGAGCATCTCCTGCACAAGTGCAGCAAAATGCTCGCCCCGCTTCTCGAAATTCGGATACTGGTCGAAACTGGCCGCTGCCGGGGCCAGCAGGACCACCTCGCCCGGCTCGGCCTCGGCGGCGGCGCGGGCGACGGCAACCGGCATGGTTTCGCAGATCTCGTAGGGTGTCGCGCCCAGTTGCAGGGCAAAGTCGCGCGCGGAATGGCCGATCAGATAGGCTTTGGCGACCGAGCCCAGATGCGCCACCAGCCCGCCGATCCCGCCGTCCTTGCCCAGGCCCCCGGCGATCCAGCGGATGCGCGGAAAGGCCTGGAGCGCCTTGGCCGCGCTGTCGACATTGGTCGCCTTGGAATCGTTGACAAAGACCACCCCGTCCCGCTCGCCCACGCGCTGGCTGCGATGCGGCAGGCCCTGGAAGCTGGCAAGGCCGGTTTCGATCTGGCGCGGCGCCAGCCGCAGCGCGCGCACCGCCGCATAGGCGGCGCAGGCGTTCTGGTGGTTGTGCGCGCCGGGCAGGCCCTGCATGGGGCGCAGGTCGATCGAGGCGACCTGCTTGCCGTGGCGCCATTCCGCCAGAAACCCCTTGCGCGCGAACACCGACCAGCCCGGCCCCTGCAATTTCTGCCCCGAGGAGACCCGGATCACCCGCGCATCCTCGGGCCCCTCGGACATCTGCATCGCCAGATAGCGCCCCTCGCCTTCATCGACGCCGATCACCGCCCGCGCCGGGGCGCCCACCGTGAAAAGCCGCGCCTTGGCGGCGAAATAGCCGCCCATCCCGGCGTGGCGGTCCAGATGGTCGGGGCTGAGGTTGGTGAAGATCGCCACATCCGGCGCAAGGTGGCGCGCAAGGTCGGTCTGGTAGCTGGACAATTCCAGCACCACCACGCCGTCCTCGTCCGGCAGGTCGACCGAGAGCACACCGGTGCCGATGTTGCCCGCCATCACCGCCCTGCGCCCGGCCTCGCGCAGAAGATGGGTGATCAGCGCCGTCGTGGTGGATTTCCCGTTCGAGCCGGTGACGCAGACCACCGATGGCGCCATGTCCATCTCGCCCAGCGTCTGGAAGAACAGGCCGATGTCGTTGTCGACCGGCACCCCTGCCGCCAGGGCCCGGGCAATCACCGGATGCGGTGCGGGATAAAGATGCGGAATTCCGGGCGAGGTGATGAGCGCCGCCAACCCCTCGACCGCGCCTTGCCGGGTCAGGTCCAGCAGGGTGACCCCCGCCTCTTCGGCCTTGGTGCGCGATTCGGCGCTGTCGTCCCAGGCGCAGACCTCGGCCCCGCCGGATTTCAGCGCCGCGCAGGTGGCGAGGCCCGAACGCCCCAGCCCCAGCACGCCCACCCGCCGACCTTCATACGCTGTGACTGCGATCATCAAACGCCCCCTGCCCGACCCGAAGCCTGCGGGCAGCCTATCCGCTGGCCGGGGCAAGGAAAAGGGCAGGTCGGCACAGGGTGGGCCACAGGACGGGGCAAGGAGGCAACGGGCGCCGGAATACCAAAAAGCCCCTGTTTTCACAGGGGATTTTGAAAGTGGCGCGGTTGACGGGGCTCGAACCCGCGACCCCCGGCGTGACAGGCCGG
>ERZ761602.4479-NODE-4479-length-17872-cov-4.454790_pt1 | contig 17872 bp, 9 predicted proteins | sample MGYA00512165_ERZ761602 | MGnify/ENA primary metagenome ERZ761602 (study PRJEB28899, sample SAMN02445085) | bioreactor sludge metagenome | biome: EBPR sludge; isolation source: Thorneside wastewater treatment plant | place: Australia: Brisbane, Thorneside... | reverse complement strand
GTCGGGGCTGTCGGGCCGCGCACCGAGATCTGCAACGCGGTCGACGACGACTGCGACGGAGACCTCGACGAAGGTAACCCCGGTGGCGGCGCGGTCTGCGGCGTCACGGAGGGCGCGTGCGAGTCGGGCACCACGACATGCGTGGGCGGGACGCTGACGTGTGTCGGTGGCGTCGAGCCGGTGGGCGAGCTCTGCAACGTGGTCGACGACGACTGCGACGGGCTCGTCGACGAAGGCAATCCGGGCGGCGGCGCGCCGTGTGGTGGGACGGACGTCGGCGAGTGTGAGCTCGGCGCGGAGGCGTGTCGTGCGGGCTCGATCGTCTGCGTGGGTGAACGCGGTCCGACGACGGAGCTCTGCAACGGGCTCGACGACGACTGCGACGGCAACGTCGACGAAGGCAACCCGGAGGCGGGCGACGCGTGCGGCGACGACACGGGCGAGTGCATGCCCGGCATCACCGCGTGCACGGGCGGCGAGCTCGTGTGCGAAGGCGCGATCGGTCCGACGGACGAGGTCTGCAACGGGCTCGACGACGACTGCGACGGCGTCGCGGACGACGGGCTCGACGTGGGCGCGCCCTGCGGCTCGGACGAAGGCGAGTGCATCCCGGGCTTCCGGAGCTGCGTGGACGGCGCGATCGTGTGCGAGGGCGAGGTCGGTCCGACGACCGAGAGCTGCAATGCGCTCGACGACGACTGCGACGGCCGCGTCGACGAGGCGCTGCCGGCGGGGGGCGTGTGCGGCGACACCGAAGGCGTCTGCATGCCGGGCATGATCCAATGCGTCGACGGCGCGGAGGTCTGCGTGGGCGGCGTGCCGGCGGCAGACGAGCGTTGCGACTGCGACGACAACGACTGCGACGGCGACGTCGACGAGGGCTCGCTCTGCGGCGCGACCGGAAGCTGCGTCGATTGTCAGTGCGCGCTGCCGTGCAGCGACAGCGAGTTCGGACGTTGCCCGACCGGCCGTGTCGAGCTCGACGTGGACGGCGAGTGCTTCTGCGTGGCGCCGCGCTGCAACCCCGAGACTTGCGGCGACGAGACGGTCACCGCGGGCGACGGGACGGTGCGCTGCGCTCCCGGCATGGACGGCGTGCCCGAGTGCACGTGCGTCGCGAACGAGTGCACGTTCCCGTGCGACGGCGTGGTCTGCGGCGAGCCGACCGTGTGCAACCCGCGCACGGGTCGCTGCGTGGTCGACGACTGCACGGGCCTCGGCTGCCTCTCCACGGAGGTCTGCGAGGTCTCGACCGGCGACTGCATCCCACACCCGTGCAACGACGTGACGTGTGGGGCGACGGAGGCGTGCCGCGACGGCGCGTGCGAGCCGTCCTGCGGCAGCACGACCTGCGACGACGGCGAGCGTTGTCGCGCGGGCGTCTGCGAGGAGGATCCCTGCGACGGCGTGAGCTGTCCGGTGGGTCTGCGCTGCGACGACACCGGCGAGTGCGTCGCCAACCCGTGCTCGGGGATCACGTGTCCCGGCGGCACGACCTGCGACCCGACGGCTGGCTCGTGCGGCGAGGATCCGTGCGCGCGGGTGATCTGTCCGGGCGAGGAGCGCTGCGAGGCGGGCGAGTGTGTCGCTCCGGAGCCGCCACCGATGGACGGCGGGGTACCCGAAGAGGACGCGGGTACGATGGAGCTGGACGCGGGGATCGACGCCGGTGACGAGCCCGAGGATCCCGAAGATCGAATCCTCGCGGCGGGCGGCGGTGGCTGCACGTGCCGCGTGGACGCTGGCGACGTGGGTGGGGGAGAGGAGCCGCTCTCGTGGCTCGTGCTCGCGGTGCCGGTGCTGATCGCGATCCGTCGTCGTCGGGGAGGTGTGCGATGAGCCGCGTCTTCACCGCCCACGTGGTCACCGTTCTTGGGGGCGCGCTCGCCATCTTCGTCGTCGGCTGCGACGTCGATCCCTACTGCGTCACCTGCGGCGAAGAGGACGCGAGCTTCGACGCGGGTCCGGAGGACTCCGGCATTCGGCGCGATGCGCAGCCGCGCGACGCGATGCCGGACGTCGAGCTGGGCGACGGCGGCTGTGTCCCGGACGAGCTCTGCAACGACCTCGACGACGACTGCGACGGCTTCGTCGACGAGGGCATCGACACCGACGTGGACCCGCGGAACTGCGGAGAATGTGGGAACGAATGTTCGCCGCCCCATGCGTTCCCGATCTGTGCCGAAGGCGAGTGTCTGCTCGGTGACTGCGACATCGGGTGGATCGATCTCGACGACGATCCCGCGAACGGCTGCGAGTACCGCTGCCTCGCGACGGCGGAGGACGACGCGGTCTGCGATCTGCGCGACAACGATTGCGACGGACGCACCGACGAGGACGTCGAGCTCGCGACGGACGTACGCAACTGCGGGAGCTGCGGGCGCGTGTGCCGGTTCCCGCACTCGACGGCGGGCTGCGGCGCGGGCGCGTGCAACGTCGAGAGCTGCGAGGACGGCTGGTGGAACGTCGACGGTCGCACCGACAACGGCTGCGAGTACGCGTGCGTGCGGAGCGAGTCGGGCGAAGAGACCTGCAACCTCCGCGACGACGACTGCGATGGAACGGTCGACGAAGGCAACCCGGGCGGCGGCGTGACCTGCGGCATGGACGTGGGCGCGTGCGCGACGGGCATCACGGCGTGCGTCGCGGGACGCATCGCGTGCGAAGGCGCGGTCGTGGAGTCGACCGAGCTCTGCAACGGGATCGACGACGACTGCGACGGCGACACGGACGAAGGCAACCCGGAGGCGGGGCGTCTGTGCGGCGAGAGCCGCGGGACCTGCGAGCCCGGTCGTGAGCAGTGCATGGGCGGATCGCTCGTGTGCGTCGGCGCGATCGGCGCGACCGAGGAGGTCTGCAACGGGCTGGACGACGACTGCGACGGAACCGTCGACGACGGAAACCCCGGCGGCGGCGGCGCGTGCGGCGAGACCGAGGGCGCATGCGAGGCGGGCACACTGACGTGCACGGGCGGCGTGTTGCTCTGCGGCGGAGGCGTGCTTCCGCGTGGCGAGATCTGCAACGGGCTCGACGACGACTGCGACGGAGCGGTCGACGAGAACAACCCGGGCGGCGGTGCGAGCTGCGGCTCGGACGTGGGTCGCTGTCGGCCGGGAACGCAGCAATGCGTGATGGGTGCGCTCGTGTGTCAGGGCGCGCTCGAGGGCACGAGCGAGAGCTGCAATGCGCTCGACGACGACTGCGACGGATCGATCGACGAGGGCAACCCGGGCGGTGGCGCGGCGTGCGGCGAGACGACCGGAGAGTGCGCGGCGGGTGCGCTCGTGTGTCGCTCGGGCTCGCTGGTGTGCGAGGGCGCGACGTTGCCGGCGGCGGAGACGTGCAACACGCGCGACGACGACTGCGACACGCGCGTCGACGAGGCGTTCGATCTGCAGCGCGATCCGCGGAACTGCGGGGCGTGTGGGCGGACGTGCAGCGCGGCGAACGCGACCTCGACGTGCACGATGGGCACGTGCCGCGTCGCGTCGTGTGCGTCGGGCTTCGTCGATCTCGACGGAATGCCCGGCAACGGCTGCGAGTACGCGTGCAGCTTCCGCGGCGCGGAGGGCTGCAACGGGGTCGACGACGACTGCGACGGACGGACCGACGAAGGGCTCACCGTGCCGACGAGCTTCTGCGAGTCGCGCGGCGTGTGCGCGGGCACGACACCGACCTGCGGTGGAGCCGCGGGCTGGACGTGCACGTATCCGGCCGGGTTCCAGGACGCGGAGACGCGCTGCGACGGGCTCGACAACGACTGCGACGGATCCGTCGACGAGTCGCAGCCGTTCGTCGGCACCTCGTGCAGCGCGTGCCGTGGCGTCGGTGCGTACGTGTGCGACGCGGCGCGGACCGGCGTGACCTGCAACGCGGTCCCCGCGGCGTCGCCCGCGAGCGAAGCCTGCAACGCGGTCGACGACGACTGCGACGGGCGGGTCGACGAGGTCGGCGCGGACGATCCCGGCACCGCGTGGCGCGACGCGATCACGATCGACGCGTTCTCCACCGTGCAGGTGAACCGCGCGGGCGGCGGCACGATGCGCGTGATGCAGTACGAGGCGTCGCGACCGGATGCGACGGCGTCGTCGGCGGGTGACGTGGCGACGCTCGCGTGCAGCCGCGCGAACGTGATGCCCTGGACGAACGTCACGTGGGCGGAGGCGAACGCGGCGTGCTGCGCGATGAACGCGGGCGGCGCGTGCCCGGGCGCGGGCGTGGTCGGTTGGCGCCTGTGCGGCGCGAACGATTGGGAGAGCGCGTGCGAGGGGCCGACGGGGACGTGCGATTGGAGCTACGCGTCCAACTGCACGACGAGCCAACCGCTCGTCTGCAACGGCAAGGAGCGTGACAGCTCGCCCGCGCCGGGCGATCAGGACGCCATCGCGGCCACGGGTGCGTTCCCGATGTGTGGCACGCAGTGGGCGGGCGGTCGCGTCTTCGATCTCAGCGGCAACGTGAAGGAGTGGACGTCGACCGCGGTGAGCGCCGGCGTGTATCAGCAGCGCGGCGGCGCGTACACGACGCTCGAAGAAGGGCGCGCGTGCGACTTCGACTTCACGGTGGCGAGCGGCGACTTCGCGCACCCGAACACCGGCTTCCGCTGCTGTTTCTACTGACGTTGGTCGACGAGCGCGCTCGCAGGCGTGCTCGTCGATTCGCGTACGTCGGTGAGCGCGCGAGGTTTTCGCTCGCCGATCACGCCAAGAACGACGCGACGCGCGGGAAGACCTCGTCGACCGCGCTGAGGCCGACCGCCAGATCCCCGTGGCCGAAGTCGTGGATCGCGCCGCTGACGGTGCCGAGGATCTCGAAACGTTTGTCCTCCGCGCCCCACGCGTCGAACGCCGCGCGCACCGCGTCCGGGGGCGCGATCGCGTCGGCGGCGCCCGCGAGGAAGAGCGCGGGCACGTCGACGTGCGACAGCTCCGCGAGCACGGGCCGACCTTCGCAGAGCACCTCGCCCGCTCGCAGCATCGCCGCGAGATCCGCGTTGAGGCCCGCCGGCACGTCTTCGATGACGTTGACCAGCGCGTGAGCCGCGTGGCGCGGCGCGAGGTTCGCGGGGTTGTAGACGATGCGGTGCAGTGGTGTGTGCACGAGCTCCGCGGCGAACGCGTAACCGCGCGCACCTGCGCGGAGCGGCACCGTCGGGAGCAACCACGTCGGCGCGCGAACCAAGAGACCGAGTCCCGCGAGCGGCGAGACCACGCGCCCGGGAGAGCCCACGATCGCCACGCGCCGAAGCTGCGTCGGCGCGACGTGGCCCCGCGCGAGCGCGGCATAGAGCAACATGCCGCCCATCGAGAAGCCCACGTAGTCCAGGCGCGGAGCTTCTCGGTCGGCCGGGTCAGCGGCCGACGAGGCCTCGGTGTCGGCGAGCACGTGCGCGATCGCGCCAGGGACGTCGTGGCGCGCCATCGCGTCGAAGCGCACGGGGCCGCGGCGGCCTCGGAGCCCCGATCGCAACGTCAGCAGCCAGACGTCGCGTCCTTCGCGCACGAGGTGCCGCGCGAGGCTGACCTCGGGATGGGCGTCGAGGTTGCGGTGATTTGCCGCGACGCCGTGGACCAAGAGCACCGGCGGTCGCGCGTCGTCGGGGGCGCCACCGCGGAGCCGCCGCAGCACGAAACGTCCACCGTCGGGTGCGTCGAGCTCGATCTCGTCGTCGTACGGCAGATCGAGGAGGTAGCGGCGGGTCCAGAAGGCGAGGTGCAGGACCCACGCGAGGGTCAGCGCCACCAGCGCGAGCAACACCCAGGCCCAGGTCGGCAGGCCGTCCACGCGGCAAGCATGGGCGCGATGTCGGGCCCGAGCACGCGTCTGCGAACGATCGTCCGCGGCTGACCCCGCGGACCGCGAACGATCGTCCGCGGCTGACCCCGCGGACCGGGAACGATCGTCCGCGGCTGACCCCGCGGACCGGGAACGATCCTCGTGACCCGAATTGCCGAGCGCGGGGGACTCCAACCGAGTGCGAATCGATCCGGACCTCCGCCGTGCCGTCCCTCCCGTACCCAAGCCCGCGCTTCGTGGATCCTGGCGGCGTGTGGGCCTGGTATCCTCCCCGCCGATGTCGCCGAATTGGAGACTAGTACTGGCGGCCGCGTCGCTTTTTGCGGCCGGCTGTCCGGGTGATCTACAAAATCCGGATCGCTTCCCCGCGACCCCCCTGCCGGACTGCGCGGGCAACATCGACGTCGTGGCCGACATCTTCGAGCGGCGCTGCGGAACCGACAGTTGTCACGCCGGCGACGAGCCCGCGGCGGAGCTCAACCTCCTCGACGGCAACGCGTTCGAGAACCTGCTCGGCGTGCCCTCGACCCAGTGCGAAGGGCGCCTGCGCGTCGATCCCGACGACGTCATCAACTCGTTCCTGCTCGACAAGCTGCGTGGGCCCGAGTTCATCGCGCCGAACTGTGGCGACCCGATGCCCTTCCTCTCGCGCCTCAACGGCAACGAGATCGCGTGCGTCGAGCGCTGGATCCTCGAGAACATGATGGGCGCCGACGGCGGCATGCCGACGCCGATGGACGGGGGCACGCGACCGGACGCTGGCGGGGTCGACGCCGGAACGGAAGAGGACGCGGGCGAGATGATGACCGACCCCTGCGACCCGATCGAAGGAACGGGGCGCGTGGTGTGCGAGCGGAGCGCGACTGGCTGCTCGGCGGTGTTCACGATGGGAGGCACGAGCTGCGACGCGGTCTGCGACCTCGCGGGTCTCACCTGCACGGCGGCCTACGCCGACGCCGACGACGGAACCTGCACCCACGACACCGCCACGCCCGTGAACTGCAACAACGACGACATGGGCATGTCCGACCACTGCATCTGCGGGAGCCTCTGATGCGTCGTGCACGCTTCGCGTCATTCGCCGCGCTCGCGCTGGTCGCGATCGTCCCCACGCTCACCGAGGCGCAGGTCGCCATCGCGGTGAGCGGGCCCCGAGGAAACGTCGTGCTGCGCGATTCCGTGCGCGCGATCGAACGAGCCGGCTTCTCCGCCACCGCAGTCGAAGTCGACGACGAAGAAGCCTCCGAGATCGCCGCCGCGACCGGGACCTCCACCGTGGTGCTCGCGAGCGTGAGCCGTCGTGGCGGTCGATGGCGTGTCGGTGGCACGATCCACTCCGCGGACGGCGCCGAGGTCGGGAACGTCGACGCGGTCGCGCGTGGGCTCACGGGCGCGAGCCGCAGCTTCGCGAACAAGCTGGCGGAGCGTCTGGGCTCCGTCGTCACGCCGGAGGAGCCGATGGAGCGCCGCCGGGTCGTGGTGGGGGAGGTCGCGGGGCCGCCGAACGCGACCGGTCGTGCGCGCTCGGCGCTCGTGAGCGCGCTCGAGGCGCGTCCACGGGAGATCGAGCTGCTCGGTCGCGACGTCTTCGAAGGCGCCGCGCGCGATCTCGGCGTCAGCCTCGACACCGAAGACGGCGTCACGCGCACGAGCGCGGAGGCGGGTGTCGCTGCGTACGTGACCGGCAACGTGTCGCGCCGCGGTCGTCGGTGGATCGCGCGCTTCGAGGTCCGCGACGGAAGCAGCGGCCGCGTGGTCGGAACCGCGGAGATGTCCGGCAACAGCCCGAGCGCGCTCGCCAGCGCCATCCAACGCGGAGCCTTCCGCGAGCTTCGCGACGGGCTCGCGGCGTCGATCACGCCCGACGCTCCGGCCGCGCCACCGCCGGTCGAGGTCGCGGAGCCGGAAGAGGAAGAGGAAGAAGCGCTCGAAGATCTGCCGGACGACGCGGGCGAACGTGCTTACGTGGCCTTCGACCTCGGGGTCTACGCGCACCTCTTCAGCCGCAAACTTCGCTACAACGACGACCTCTACCGCCTGATGCGCACGTACACGTTGCAGCTCGGCCCGGCGGTGAAGTTCGACGGACGTTGGTACCCGGGCGCGCACTTCGGCGCGGGCTTCTACGCGCACATCGGCTTCGAGTTCGCGTACGAGCGGGCGTTCGGCATCGACAGCAAGCGCGCCGACGGAGAGACGTTCCCGACGAGCTCCCGCGCGTGGCTCGTCGGTCTTCGCGGTCGTGTTCCGTTCGGCGATCACGAGGCGTCGCTCGGCGTCGGCTACGGCCTGCACAGCTTCGTGGTCGAGGCGGCGGGACCCTCGCAGCCGGGTCGCGAGATCATCCCGCAGGTTCCGGGCGTGACCTACAAGTTCCTGCGCATCCACGCCGAAGGCCGCTTCGCGCTCGTGGCAGGGTTGCGCGCGACGGTGCGGGCCGCGTGGCTCCAGCTCTTCGAGCTCGGCGGCATCGAGACCACGCTCTGGTTCCCGCGTGCCTCGGCGGGTGGCATCGAAGCGGAGCTGCTCGTGGGCTACGAGCTCGATGCGGGCCTCGAGATTCGGCTCGGCTTCGACGTGCGCCGCTACTTCTTCTCGATGAACCCGGAGGTCGGCGATCCCTTCATCGCGGGCGGCGCGCTCGATCAGTACCTCGGGTACACGCTCGGCATCGCCTACCGCTATTGATGCCGCGGTCCTCGCGCGTGGGTCTTCATGGACATTGGCACACCGTGCGGCCGCTGCTTCGGCAGCTCGTCGCGCTCGCGCCTCCGCCGCCGTCGCGGCACTGGCGCACCTTCCTCGACGATCCGGTCGCGGGTCGGGTGCGCCTGACGGGTCGTCTGCACGAAGCGGATCCTCGCGCAGGTCGGGGTGACGAGCTGCTGGTGGTGGTGCACGGGCTCGGCGGGAGCCACCGCAGCATCTACACCGCCGAGGCTGCCCACGCCGCGCTCGCGGCGGGCGTCTCGTGCCTGCGCCTGAACCTGCGCGGCGCCGATCGCAAGGGGACCGACTACTACCACGCGGGCCTCACCGCCGATCTGGACGCAGTGCTCGCGTCGCCGGATCTGGCGCGCTTCACGAAGATCTACCTGCTCGGCTACTCCGTGGGCGGGCACCTCGTGCTGCGCTACGCGAGCGAGCGACCCGACCCGCGAGTACGCGCGGTCGCGAGCAACTGCGCGCCGGTGGATCTCGCGCGAGGAGGCGCCGAGATCGACAAGCCGAAGGGCGCGCCCTATCGGACCAAAGTGCTCGGGGGCCTGCGCGAGATCTACGCCGAGGTCGCGCGACGTCGGCCGGTGCCGATCCCAGTGGAGGAGGCGGCGAAGATCCGGACCTTGCGCGAGTGGGACGAACGCGTGATCGCGCCGCGCCACGGCTTCGCGAGCGCGGACGACTACTACGCACGCGCGAGCGTGGCGCCGCGGCTCGATCGCATCGCGATCCCCACCCTCGCGGTGGTCGCCGAACAGGATCCGATGGTCTTCGTACACACGGTTCGGCCTCACCTCGAGGGACGGACGAACGTGCGTTCGGTGTTCCTGTCCCGCGGCGGGCACGTGGGCTTCCCCCGCGACGTGGATCTCGGCCTCGGCCACGCAGGCGACGTGGAAGCGCAGATCGTCGCGTGGCTCCGTGCTCCGAGCTGAGGCTCGCGAAGCGATCCCCGGCTCGTGAGACCGCTCTGCGATCGTCGAGGGAACGCTCTGCGATCGTCGCGGGGGAACGCTCTGCGATCGTCGAGGAACGCTCTGCGATCGTCGAGGGAACATCGTGCCGAGGGATCGCTTCGCGAACGTCGAGGAACGCTTCGCGAGGGCCCGTCCGTTCTCCGCGCGATGACCGCATTCCCGGCCCTCGCGACCGAGTTTGCTAGCCTGCCGTCGATGCGGCGTTGGGTGCTCGTCCTCTTGCTCGCGTGTGGTGGTGGGGAGACCCCGCCTGCGGCCGACCTCGGTCCGTCGAGCGCGAGCCCGAGCGCCGGCACCGAGCGACCCGAGGGCTGCCCCGCGCAGGCACCGGCGCCTTCGCCGTTACCGCACGTCACCGCGCGGCACGAGACCCTCGCGTACTGGATCGAACGGAGCGCGAGCTACGGCGATCCGGACGCGACGATCCTCTCCGCCGGCGAGCTGCGCGATCACGCGCGCGCTCTCTCGACCGGCGCCGATCCCGCACGTCAGCCGGACCTCGGGACTCCGATCGATCCAGAGAGCCTCGAGCGTGAGCTCCGCGAGCGGCTCGCCTACGTCGCCGACAAGCTTCGCAGTGGCGAGTACGTCGAGCGCGACGGCAGCCGCGCCACGGAGGCTTCGCTCGCCGCGCTCGTGTTGCCGAGCCCGCTGCCCGCGACGCGACCCGAGCTCTTCGTGGTCGTGGAGCCGGTGTCCATGCGCTGCTCACCTCGCGCCGAGAGCTTCTACACGCCGAGCCTCGACCTCGCGTTCGATCGCAACGCCTGCAGCCTCGCGCGAGCCCAGGAGCCCATCGAGCGCCTCGCGCGCTGGCCGAACGGGAGCTGGCTCGCGCGCACGCGCTACGCGCTCGGGTGGATCGACGACGACGCGGTGCTCGCGCCAGTGCCGTCCGAGCATCGCGAGGCGGTCCTCGGCGCACGCGTGCGGCTCGACGCGCCGGTGGAGACGGTGCGGCTCACGGTCCCCGAGGGCACCCTCGTGGCACCCGCGTCGACCGGCGGTGCTCTGATCGCGACCCGCGGCGGCCTCGTGGTCATCCCCGCGCGCGCGACACCCACCGAGCGACCGCTCACACGGCGTGCCTTCCTCGAGCGCGCGTTCGGGCTGCTCGGGACGCCGTACGGTTGGGGAGGGCGCGAAGGGGGGCGCGATTGTTCGCGCTATCTGCTCGACATCTTCGCGGACTTCAACCTGCCCATCCCACGACACTCTGCGCGGCAAGCGCTCGCTGGAACCTACGCGGTGGACGTCGAAGGTCTCGGTCCGACCGAGAAGCTGCTCTTGATCGAGACCGCGCAACGCAAGGGCGTCGTCCTCTTGCATTTCCCGGGGCACATCATGCTCTACCTCGGGCGCGACGACGCGGGACGCCCGTACGCGCTCCACTCGTTCAGCGAGTACGTGGAGCCCTGCGCGGGTACGAACGACGGGGAAGGGCGACCGCTCGAGACTCTGCGCCGCGTGGATCGGGTGGCGGTCAGCGATCTCTCCCTCGGAGAGGGGAGCTCGCGGCGCGACTTCCTCTCGCGCATCACGCGCGTGGTGGTCTTCGGCGCCGCCCCCGGACCCGAGCTCCGCGGCGCGTCGACGTTGCGACCGGCCGCGCTCAGCGCACCGCCCGCGCGCTGCGAAGACTCCGTCGACGCGCGGGTCTTTCGAATGCCGTTCCGGCCGAACACGGAGCACCCGATGCGCGTCGTGGTGTCCACGTCGAACGATCCCGGCCCCGTCGCGCTCACGCTCTTCGACCCCGCAGGCCGGGTGGTTCCGACCACGACGCGCGAGCTCGGCGGGCCGCCGCACGCGTATTGGACGGAGGTGGAGCGGCCGGCGGTCGGCACCTGGACCGCGCTCCTCGGCGACGGGGACCGCGTGGTGGCCTGCAAACAGGTCGTGGTCGCGCGTCACGCGCCGGAGGCCGAGCCTCGTCCCGCGAGCGGTGCGGCGTGGGAGCCACTCTGGTCGTGGGAGCGCGACACCGAGAACCTCTACGCGGCCTTCGTCGAGCAGCTCTTCCGTGAGCCGGAAGGCGAAGAGACGACCTGGCCGAGTCTGCAGGATTTGATCGCCGATCGTTCGCGGAACTTGCTCCACGATCATCGTTTGAGCGCAGAGGATGCGGCGCTCGATTTGAGACCCGATTGTGCGGACCTTCCGTACTTTCTTCGTGCGTACTTCGCGTGGAAGCTGCGTCTCCCCTTCGCGTGGCGCCAGTGCAGCCGCGGCCGCGAAGGGCGCGCGCCGAGCTGCGCGCCGACCCCGAAGACCAACCTCGACCCGGTGGATGCGCACGACGAGGTGACCGCGTTTCGAGCGCTCCTACGCGAGCTGGGTCGCAACGTGCACTCGTCCTCGAACCGCACGCTCCCGAACGACGAGGCGACGGACGTGTATCCGATCCCGATGAGCCGCGAGGCTATCCGGCCGGGCACCGTCTACGCGGATCCCTACGGGCACGTGCTGGTGGTCGCGCGCTGGGTGCCGCAATCGCTCGCGAGCTACGGGATGCTCTTGGCCGCCGACGCGCAGCCCGACGCGGTGGTGGGTCGGCGTCGCTTCTGGCGCGGCTCGTTCCTCTTCAGCACCGAGACCACGGAGGCGGGCGCGGGCTTCAAGGCCTGGCGCCCTCCGGTGTACGACCGACGAACACGCACCATCACGCTCCCGACGAACGACGAGCTGCGCGGCTCTCGCGAGCACGTCGCGTGGAGCGACGCGCAGTACCGCGGAACGGTCGACGACTTCTACGACGCGATGGACGGGCTCATCAACCCGCGCCCCCTCGATCCGCGCGTGGTGCAGCGCAGCTTGGTCGACGCGCTCGAAGAGTCCGTGGTGCGGCGGGTGGTCAGCATCGACACCGGCGAGACCTTCATGCGCGAGCGCGGCTTTCGCCCGATCGACATGCCGGAAGGCGCGGACATCTTCCAGACCGAAGGGCCGTGGGAGGACTTCTCCACACCGAGCCGCGACCTCCGCCTGCTGGTGAGCCTCGACGCGGTGACCGGCTTCCCGGACGCGGTGCAGCGCCGCCCCGAGCGTTTCGGTCTCGAAGGCGACGTGGCGTCGGTCGTGCGCGAGCTGCGCGAGTGGCTCGGAGCCGAGCTCGCGCGGCGCACCTTCGAATACACGAAGAGCGACGGCGCGACCCAGCGGCTGACCCTCGCTCAGGTCGTGGAGCGCGGCGCTACGTTCGAGGTCGCGTACAACCCCAACGACTGCGTCGAGTCCCGCTGGGGCGCTCCCGAGGGGAGCGAAGAACGCGCGACGTGTCGAAGACAGGCGCCCGCGGACCAGCGCGCGAAGATGCAGCGCTACCGGAGCTGGTTCGCGAGCCGCCACCGCCCCGCGCGCTGAGCGCTGTGAGCCCGCACGTCGTACGTCGCGAGCGCACGGCACGCCCGGCGCGGAGGCAGCCCGGCGCGAAGGCAGGGCGATGCCACGGTGAGCGACGTCGCGAGCCGTCATCGAATTGCGCGATGGATCGACCTTCGACCCATCGGCGTTTTCGATGGATTTGGCGCGGCTCACGGCGCGGCGAGCAGCCCGTTGCGCTCGCCTCGAAACCGCAGACGCGCGCACTCCTCCGCGGTCAAACGCTTGGGGCCGAGGACCGTCGCGTCCGACGCCCGCGAGCTCATCAGTCGCGTGGGGTCTGGCTCGCCGAGCTCGTCGGGATGGAAAGGCACGTCGAGCAGCACGTGCGCGAGCTCGTGCGGCAGCGTGTACGCCGTCCGAGCGCGCGCGAGCCCGCGTCGATCGATCACCACCACGTTGCGGAGCGGGCCTTCGTCGCTCGCGATGAACGCCTCGCCTTGGCGCTCCGGTCGCGCGAAGCGGGGCACCACGACGACGTCGAGGGTGCGCGGATCGTCGTCCACGACGGCGTGCAGCAGCGCGCGCTCTTCCAAGGTCCCCGCGCGCGCGTTTCCGTCCTCGAAAGGCTCGAGCCCGTCGGCGAGCTCGACCACGCCGAGCCGAACGGTCTGTCGTCGATCGGTGCTCAGCGGGTGTGGCTCGTCGGGCGCGAGCGTCACGAAGCCGCCGCTCGCGTCGCGCACGTGCACGCTCGCGCTCGGGCCCGCCGCGTTTCGGTTCCGCGGTTCGACGACGACGCGCGCCGCGAAGCGCGCACGGCGCAGGGCGAGCGCGACGCGCTCTGCCGTCTGCTCGGGTGACGAGCCCGCGGGGATCACGACGCGGAAGGACCGGTCGTCGATTCGGAAACGAATCTCGCCTCCGAGCGCAGGCAAGCCGTCGCCGTCGGCGATCGCGAGCAGGGTCGGCGGTGGCGCGTCGACCACGCGCACCTCGACCGCGCCCGCGGATCCGAGGTCGACGTGACACGGGGCGAAGACGGCGTTCGCGAGCGCGAGCTGATCGCGCATCACGGCGCGTGCGCCCTCGTCGTCACCACCGATCGCGGGGACGCCACGCTCTCGCAGGACGTGCACCCGCACGCGTGCGCGACGGTGTGCACGCGGGCCGTGTTCTTCGCCCGGACGCCCCACGCGCCAACGACGCGTCGAGCCCGCCACCGCGACCTCCACCACGTCGCCGAGAGCCACGCGCAACACGCGTGACGCGACGCCGGGCGCGGCCGCGTCCTGCGGATCGGCGACGAGGCGCACGAAGGCACTGCGACCCACGCCGTCGCGCACCCGGAGCTCGAGCTCGATCGCGTCGAGCTCGACGCCGGTGTGGGGCTCCACGCGACTCAAGCGCGCGCGCATCGCGCCGCCGATCGCCACGACGCGGAACGCCTCGGGATCGCGCGCGCTTTGCGCCTCCAAGGCACGAGGGAGCGTGTCGTCGTTGGGCACCCGATGCGAAACCGAGAGCGCGTCGGAGTCGGGATCGACCGGAGCGCCACCACGCTCGAGGGTGATCGACGCGGGCGTCGCAGCGGTCGCGCTCGTCGAGGTGCCAGTCGTCGCCACGGTCGGCGCCACCGATTCCGTGGAAGGGGCCTGTGCGACGGCGGGTGCTACGAGGAGCCAGCAACCGAGCGCGGACGCCGGGGTGGTGAGCCCGCATCGGCGCACGACGTTCCTCACTCTCGCAGCAGCCGCTCGGCGTCGGCCGCGAGGCGAGAGCGACGGCAGAGCTCCGCATGCACGATCCCCGTGAGCTCCGCGAGCGCGCGCTGCAGCTCGTCGTTCAACACGAGGTAGTCGAAGAACGGGTAGTGCTCGATCTCTTCCTTCGCCTTCGCGAAGCGCCGTGCGACCGACTCCGGCGTCTCGGTGCCGCGCCCTTCGAGGCGACGTCGCAGCTCCGCCATCGAGGGCGGCAGGATGAACACCCCGATCGCGCCGGGGAACTTCGCCTTGATCTGCCGCGCCCCCTGGTAGTCGACGTCGAAGAGCAACGCGCTCTTGCCCGTCTGCCGCGCGCGGTCGATCTCGTGCACGCTCGTGCCGTAGAGGTTGCCGTGCACTTCGGCCCACTCGGCGAGCTCACCCGCCGCGACGAGCGCGAGGAATCGCTCGCGATCGACGAAGTGGTAGTCCTGACCGTCGACCTCGTTCGGTCGCCGCGCGCGCGTGGTGTGCGAGACGCTGAAGCTCACGGCGCCGTTGAAGTCGCGCAACAAGCGGTGCGTGAGGGTCGTCTTCCCCGCGCCGGAAGGCGAGCTGAGGATCACGAGCAGCGGATCACGTTGGCTCACGGGGCCCTTGTACCGCGAAGGCGTGGAGCGTGCGACGCCTTCCGGTGCTGGGGACGAAGCGTGCGTCCGTTCGCGAGCCCGACGTCAGTGCAAGCGGCGGTACACACCCACCACCACCCCGAGGATCTGCGTCGAGCGCCAGTCGCTCTTCGGGATCAGGATCGGCTCCATGGTGGCGTTCGCGGGCTGCAGCCGGATGTGGTCGCGTTCCGGGAAGAAGTGTTTGCAGGTCGCCTCGTCGCCGACGAGCGCGATGACGACGTCGCCACGGTTCGCGCTGAGCTGCTTGCGCACGAAGACGTAGTCGCCGTCGTGGATGCCCGCGTCGATCATGGACTCGCCCACGATTCGGAGCCCGAAGACGTCCGCCCCGCGACCGACCAGCATGCGGTCGATGCGGACGGTGTCCTCGGGAGCCTCGATCGCTTCGTGGAGCAGACCCGCCGCGACGCGCCCGAGGATCGGGATCTCGATCAAGTCGTCGTCGCGCTCGACTTCGTCGTGGGTCTCTTCCGGTGGAGGCGGCGGCGCCGAGCTCGAACCATCCAGCGGCCGAACCAGCCGCAGGGTGCGGGACTTCATGTCCTCGCGCGTCAGGTAGCCTTTGCGCTCCAGCGCCCGCAGGTGGTCGTTGACCCCGTTCGTGCTGCGAATCCCGAGGTGATTGCCGATCTCGCGCAGGGTCGGGGGGAACCCACGCTCGTCGATCGACGCCGAGATGAAGGTGAGCACGGCGCGCTGGCGTTCGGTGAGCTTCTGCATCGTCGGCCTCGGTGGGCCGTCGACGATCTGCTGACACGATGTGCAGGTGCGCCGACGGACTACGGTACCGATGTACAGCGTCGGATGATCAGCGTCAAACTTTCAGTGCTGCGTCCGGCGATGCTCTACGCGTGCTCACGCGTTCAGGCTCCCGGGTCGAGCTCGCCGGGTTCGAGCGCATGGGTTCGCGCGCGCGGGTTCGAGCGCGCGGTTCGAGCGCGTTCGAGCGCGCGGTTCGAGCGCGTTCGAGCGCGCGGGTTCGAGCGCGTTCGAGCGCGGCGTGGGTTGCGAGCGAAATGACGGGCTCAGGCGGGGGCCGCGTCTTCCAACCGTTGCGCGTCCGCGTCGCGTTGCAGGCTCCGATAACACGCGGCCAGCGTGTGCAGTGCGGCCGTCTCGCCTCGCGGATCCTTGAGCCGACGCACCAGCGCGAGCGCTTCGAGGGCGGCGCGGATCGCCTCGCTGGCGTCCCCCGAGTGCAGGCGGATCCACGCGAGCGTCAGCGCGGAGCGAGCGCGGGCCCGCGGCTCGCGCGCGGTGTTGCGCGCCAAGCGCTCGAAGACCTCCATCGCGCGCGCCGGATCGCCTTTGGCCAGATACGCCATCGCGCGCACTCGGTCGGCCGCCGCCAGGTCGCGCCCCTCGGCGATCGCCGCGTCGACGGTGCGCTCGACCGCGCCGAGATCCCCCGCGAGCAGCGCGCTCACCGCGACTTGGGACACCCGCTCGCTCGCTTCGGCAGGCGGACGCTCGCTGCCGAGCGAGCGGGCGAGGCTGGTGGCTTCCGCGCGCGTCTCGGCCCTCGGGTCCGTCTGCACCGCCGCGATCGCCAGACGCCGCGCGGCGTCGCGCCACCCCTTCGCGGCGAGCGCTCGCGCGGCCGCCAGGAAGCTCGCGGCCGCGCTCGGCCCGTCACCGCCCTCCGCGAGCGAGACCCCACGCGTCACCTCGGCGAGCGGACCGCGTTCGCCGTGACTCGCGAGGGCCGCCGCGAAGAAGCGCTCGAGCTCCGCGCGGCGCGCGGGCGGCATGCTCTGCAACGTCGCGCGTCGTAGATGCTCCGAGGTCGGCGCGAGCGAGTCGGGCCGAAGGAACGCCTCGGACTCGAGCTGCGCGCGCAACGCGTCGACGTCGCGGTGCACGCCGTCGAGTCGCGCGAGCTCGAGCGTCACCTCGGGCGCGGTGCCGAGCGGCGCGAGCGCACAGGCTTCGAGCAGAGCCCGCGCCGCGCCCTCGAGGGTGTCGAGCCGTTCGTGCACGAGGGTGTCGAGCGGGATCGCGCGGATGCCGGTGCGTGGCGCGCTCCTCCACGTGAAGCCGTCGTCGGTGTGGATGACGTCGCCGGCGGCGAGCAGGCTGCGCGCGGCCTCGACCACTCCGAGCGGCGTGTCCCCGCCGAGCACCGCGACGCGTCGGACGACGTCTTCGTCCGAGTCGTCGAGGATCGTGCGCGCGACCTCCTTGGCGTCGTCGAGCCGCAGCGAAGGCACGACGTGCTCGCTCCACGGCAGGTGCTCGAGCGGACGCGGCAAGGGTAGGTCCATGCCTGCGCGGGCCACCACGAAGCAGGGCGCCCGGGTCGCCAAGCTCGCGACGATCTCGAGCGAGGCCACGTCGAGGCCGGCCAGCGGATCGAGCACGAACCACGGACGCTCCCCGCCCGCGGCGAGCAGCGCTTCTTCGAGCCGCGCGCGTTCGACGACCTCGCCACGCACGAGCTCGTCGAGCGCGCCCACGTGGTCTCTTCCCCGCAACGCGAGGCGGAGGCTGCCGAGGGGCTCCAGCGCCCCGGGCACGGGACCGAGCCGTGCGACGAACGTCGGCGCGAGCGTGCGCTCGAGCTCGAGGAGGAATCGGCTCGAGCCCGCGCCGCTCGGGCCACGCAACAGCACACACGCGGCGCTCGTCTCGCGCGCGCGGTCGACGACCGACTCGAGCT
>ERZ761602.4478-NODE-4478-length-17875-cov-4.903591_pt1 | contig 17875 bp, 12 predicted proteins | sample MGYA00512165_ERZ761602 | MGnify/ENA primary metagenome ERZ761602 (study PRJEB28899, sample SAMN02445085) | bioreactor sludge metagenome | biome: EBPR sludge; isolation source: Thorneside wastewater treatment plant | place: Australia: Brisbane, Thorneside... | reverse complement strand
CTCCCGGGCCGCGCCCCCGGGCGGCTTATTCGCCCGAAGACTTCTTGGCGGACTTCATCGCCTTCATCCGCTCGCCGTTGTTCAGGATGCGCTTGCGGAGGCGGAGATTCTTCGGGGTGACCTCGACGAACTCGTCCGTGGCGATGTACTCGATCGCGCGTTCGAGCGAGAGCTTCACGGCCGGCGTGAGGCCGGCGGCGACGCCCTCGCCCTGGGAGCGGAAGTTGGTGAGCTTCTTTTCGCGGACGGCGTTGCAGGCGATGTCCTCGTTGCGCGGGTTCTCGCCGACGATCATGCCCTCGTACACCTGCTCGCCGGGGCTGACGAACAGCTTGCCGCGTTCCTGCACCTGCAGCAGCGCGTACGTCGTGGTTTCGCCGGGCTCGGTCGCGATGAGCGTGCCGGTGATGCGCGTGAGCACCTCGCCCGCGTAGGGCCCGTATTCCTTGAAGAGGTGGCTCAGGACGCCGCGACCGCTCGTCGCGTTGACCACATCGATCTCCATGCCGATGAGGCCGCGGGTCGTGATCGTGGCCTCGATCATGGTGGAGTGCGGGTGCTTCTCCATGTTGGTGAGGACACCCTTGCGGTTGGCGAGATTCTGCATGATCGCGCCGACGCACTCGTCGGGCACCTCGATCCAGACCGTCTCGTACGGCTCGCAACGCTTCCCGTCGATGACCTTCTCGATCACGGTCGGGCGGGAGACGAGCATCTCGAAGCCCTCGCGCCGCATCGTCTCGACCAGCACGGCCACCTGCATGGCTCCGCGGGCCTTGACGTTGAAAACGCCGGCCTTGTCCGAGTCCTCGATGTTGATCGAGACGTTGGTCTTCAACTCCCGCATCAGCCGCTCGCGGAGCTGGCGCGACGTCACGAGCTTGCCCTCCTGGCCGACGAGCGGTCCGTCGTTCACGGCGAACTGCATCTCCAGGGTCGGAGGGTCGATCTGCGTGAAGGGGAGCGCGTGGCCGTTCTCGTCGATGGTGAGCGTGTCGCCGATGTCGACGTCCTCGAAGCCGGCGAGGCCGACGATGTTGCCGGCGACGGCGGACTCCGTCTCGCGCGTGCCGAGGCCGGTGAACTCGAAGATCTTCGTGAGCTTCGCGCGGACCCGCTTGTGGTCGGTGTGGCGGACGACGTAGACGTTGTCGCCCACCTTGGCCGTGCCGCCGAGGATCTTGCCCACCGCAATGCGGCCGACGTAGTCGGACCAATCGAGATTCGAGACGAGCATGTGAAACGGCTCGTTGGGCTTCGCGAACGGCGGCGGGATGTGGTCGAGGATCGTCTCGAACAGCGGCGTCATGTTCTTCTTCTCGTCGCCGAGGTGGTACATCATGTAGCCGTCGCGGCCCGAACCGTACACGACCGGCGCATCGAACTGCTCCTCGGTGGCGTTGAGCTCCATGAGCAGCTCGAGCACCTTGTCGTACATCTTGAGCGGCTCGGCGTTGTCGCGGTCGATCTTGTTGATGACGATCACGACCTTAAGGCCGTGCGCGAGGGCCTTGCGCAGCACGAAGCGCGTCTGCGCCTGCGGCCCGTCGTAGGCGTCGATCACCAGCAGCACCCCGTCGACCATGCGCAGCGCGCGCTCGACCTCACCGCCGAAGTCGGCGTGGCCGGGAGTGTCGACGATGTTGATGATCTTGTCCTGCCAGTGGACCGAGGTGTTCTTCGCCTTGATCGTGATGCCCTTCTCACGCTCGAGATCCATCGAGTCCATGGCGCGTTCCTGCACCTGCTGGTTGGCGCGATAGACGCCGCCTTCCTTGAGCAATTGGTCGACGAGGGTGGTCTTCCCATGGTCGACGTGGGCGATGATCGCGATGTTGCGGATGCTCTGATTCATGGACGGGCGCGGGCGTTTGTTGGAAAAAGAGGCCCAACGTGCGCGGGCGCGCCCCGCGTGGCAAGGCGGAAGGCGGGCGGACAACGTGCCGGCGCCTGGGTGCGGCTCAGGGGATGAACTTCCGCTCCTTGAACCAGTAGAGCAGTTGATCGCCCCAGGGCGGAGCCGGCCGGTCAGGGCGGCCCAGGCCCAGCCCGTGGGCGCCGGTCTCGTAGATATGCAGCGAGAAGGGCACGCCGGCGCGGCGGAGCGCGGCGGCAAACAGCATCGAGTTTTCCACGGGCACGCCCTTGTCCGCGACGGTGTGCCAGAGGAACGTGGGCGGCGTGTCCGCCGTGACCTGCGTCTCGTTGGAGAGGCTGCGGACCAGTTCCGCCGGCGGATTGTCGCCGAGAAGATTGCGCCGCGACCCGGCATGGGCGAATTCGCCGAACGAGATCACCGGGTAACAGAGCACGCCGAGGTCGGGCCGGGAGCTCTCCCGTTCGACCGGGTCCGACGCGCCGGACTTTCCGGCGTCGAAATGGGTCAGCAGCGTCGACGCCAGGTGCCCGCCGGCGGAGGAGCCGATGATCCCGATCCGGCTGGGATCGAGGCCGTCGCGCCGGGCGAAGGCGCGCACCAACCGCAGCGCGCGCGCCGCGTCGTGGAGCATGATGGGGTGGCGGTAGCCGTTGGAACCGAGGCGGTATTTCAACACGTAGGCCGTGATGCCGTGGGCGGCGAAGAACTCGGCGTAACCGGTCCCCTCATGCTCGGCCAGGTTGCCGTACCCGCCGCCGGGCAGGACCAGCATCGTGGCGCCGGTGCGCTTTGCGGCCGCGGCGGGATACGCGGTGAGCGTAGGAATGTCCTTGGGGGTCTGCCCCTTCGCTCCCGGCGTGTCGCCATCCCACAGGCGGATCGGGCCAGGGATCTGGGCGTAAGGCGTGGCGCCGGATTTCTCGGCCGCGAAGGAGGCGCGGGCGCCGGCGATGCCGGCGAGGGCAAGGAGCAGGACTCGGACAAGGGGCAGGGTCATATGCGGTTGAGGGAAAAGCGCCATACAGCGGAGGGCAATGGCAACGTGGGCGACGCAGGTGTGGGAAGTGCGATGCTGCGGGCGGGCGGTGCTGCGGGCGGGGACGCCCGCGCTCCCGGGTCGATGACGCTCGCGCTCCCGGGTTGATGACGCTCGCGCTCCCGGGTCGAAGGAGCGAGGCGGTGGCGAAACCCGGTGGCGGGCCTTCGGCTCCGCGGCCGAAGTCTGGAAAACAAAAAGGCCCCGGAAGAGCGATCTTCCGAGGCCAATTTGTGGGTGTGGGCGTTCGTCACGCGCTCTTTCCCGATGGTGCACGCTTGGACGCTCTCGCTTTCGCGGGCGGTGTACTTCCCGACGCCACTCTCCGCGGCATGCGGATGTCTCGGTCTCATGGCGGGACCGTCCTGACCGTTGCCGGTCGGGATCTATCGAGTGAGGCCTCTGCGCCCGGTTCGGACGCTCCCTGCCGGGAGCGGCGCGCCGGACGTGGTGCTGACACGCCTGCAACGTGGACGATTCGCGTCGGCACCTTTACCACGGGGACGGCACCGGCTTGTGGCCGGTCGTTGGCCCCGCGTTACGGGTCTGACCTCTTACCTCTCAGGCTGCCTTTCGCGTTTGCAGCGGGGTGATCCCGTTTTGCGGGACCGCCCCAGTGGAGGAGGTTGACGAACTTTGCCTAGGTTCGCTCACTCCCCGCCGTCGCGGCTCCTTTGCGCGCCCCGTTCGTGCGGCGAACCGGGCCTTTTGGCGGGGTCGTCCCGCCGGAATCCGCGACTGCGTTCTGGTCTGCGCAGTAGCAACCGATACCCTCTGGGGTAACTGCGTCGGCGCACGGGTCGAAACGCCCCGTGGGCCTGACTCTGCGCGGTGCGGTTTCTGATCGCACCTGGCAGCTCAGTTCCTGCTTCGTGGGTGGGCCGGCCGGACACGACTCCGGCCAGAGGAACTGGTGATATATGCCTCGCGCCGGCTTTCGCCGTCGCAGGGGAGGACGACACCAGTTGTCGTCCGCCATTCCCCGGTCGCCCGGGATCATCCCAGCCGCGCTCTCACCGGCGCCTTTCAGGCCGCTGCGCTCTCGGCTGTTCTATCAAGGAACAAGCCCAGACTGCCTGGCCGGGCGCGAAAATGAAGCCATTGTTCTCCACAACTTCTTCACCGCCCGCCTCGGTGAATAACTTGGGCACAACGTCGTACCCCGGTTATTCACCGCGCGGTGGGCAGGATTCTGGCAAGGCCGTCGGTCCTTGCAGCTCAGCCAAAAGCCGAGGTGGAGCCGCCTGACCCCAGGCGGCTGACGTTCGACGGACTCGCCGGGAGCGGCTCGAGGACCAGGGCTCCACCTTTCCGTGCGGCCGATTGCAACGGTGATTCGAAGGCGGCTGCGGGGAGCTGGCTCAGGGCCCGAGTTTTGCCGCCGCCCCGCGCGGAACCCAGCGGTACGCGGCGCGCGAGTTTCGCCAGAAGAAGCGTTCGGCCAGATCGCGGCCGCGTGCCGCGAAATAATCGCCGACGACGCGGTGCACCGTCGCGTAGGGTGCGACCCGCTCGCTCACCGCCCAATTGCTCCCGTAGAGGATGCGCTCCGGGCCGAACAGGTCGACGAGCGCGTCGAGCAAGGGGCGGTAATGCGCGGCGTCTTCCACCACCTCGCCCTTCACGCGGCGCACGACGTCGGAGATCTTGGCGAAGACATTCCCGCAGCGGGCGAGCGGGTCGAGCGTGGCGCGCAGGAGGTCGGGCCGCTGGTCCCATTCCCGGAAGGGGACGTGATCGAGGACGATGCGCAGCGATGGAAACGTCCGCGCGAGGTGCAACGCGCCCGGGAGGATGGCGGGCCCGCCCACGACATCGAGGGAAAGGCCGGCGTCCGCGAGGCGTCGCACGTCGGCGAGGATCGCCGGCTCTGCCGACTGCCGCACGTCCGCCGCGCGAAATCTCAGCCCGCGAAAGAGGGGTTGCGCCGCGAAGCGTTTGAGGTCGGCGGCAAACGGGGGCAGGCCGGGACGCAGGTTGCCCACGAACCCCACGATCGCCTCGTGCTTCGCGGCCAGGTCCAGGATCCACTGATTGTCCTCCACCCACTCGCTGGCCTCGACGACGACCGTGCCGGCGATCGGGCGGCCGACGGTGGCGCGGGCGAAATCGGCCGGGAGGTGCGGCCGGTGGAGCAGGGCGTCGTCCCGCGGCGGCCAGGGCACGCCCTGGGGTCGCGTGGGATCGTAGAAGTGGGTGTGCGTGTCGATCGCGGGCACGACGCCGGGGTTGCTCGCTGCGGTGGCGAGGCGTCCGGCACCCAGGACGGCGGCGCCGGTGAGAAAGGCACGTCGGTTCATGCGGGGTGCCTCGAGGGTGGCAGGAGCGCGGGTCCGGGCGCACGCCAATTCCGGCGCGCGATGGGAAACGGCATTGTCATCGGGCGCGCCGCCGCGATTCTGTCGCCATCCCCGCCATGCTTCCCCGCCGTTTTTCCCTTCCGGTCCGAGCGTTCGTGTTCGGGGCCGTCGCGATCCTGGCCGCCGGCGCCCAGGACGCCGGTCCCGCCTCTCCTCGCTGGTTCAAAGGCAACCTGCACACCCATTCGTTGTGGAGCGACGGCGACGATTACCCGGAGATGATCGCGGATTGGTACAAGCGTGCCGGATACCACTTCCTCGGCATCTCCGACCACAACGTCGTGCAGGAGGGCGAACGCTGGTTCGAACTGAAGGCGCCGGTGTCGATCGGCGGCACCGTCAACCAGCGCGGCGGCGGGCCGGTGCTCGAGCGGTACGTCCGGCGCTATGGCCCGGACTGGGTGGAGACCCGGGAGGAGGCGGGCAAGCGCAGCGTGCGGCTCAAGCCGCTCGACGAATACCGTTCGCTGCTCGAGGAACCGGGGCGGTTCCTGATGATCCCGAGCGAGGAGATCACGTCGAACTGGAAGCGCGCGAAGACCGCCGCGTCTCCGGAGATGGGCGGCCCCGTGCACATCAATGTCACCAATCCGCGCGACCTCGTGGCGCCCGCGGAAGGCGACAACGCCACCCTCGTGATGGACCGCGTGCTCGAAGCGGTCGAGGCGCAGCGCCGCCGCACGGGCCAGCCGATGTTCGCCCACGTGAACCATCCCAATTTCCGCTACGGCATCACCGCGGAGGAGCTGGCGGAGGTGAAGCGCCACCGCTTCTTCGAGGTGTACAACGGGCATCCCGGCGTGATCAACGACGGCGACGACACGCACCTCAGCATGGACGCGATGTGGGACTTCATCCTCACGCGCCGGCTGGCCGAGCTCAACCTGCCCATGGTCTACGGGGTCGGCACCGACGACTCGCACCACTACCACCAGCTCGGGCTGGGAAAGAGCAACAGCGGCCGGGGGTGGGTGACGGTCCGCGCGCGGCACCTCACGGCGGAGTCGATCGTGAAGGCGATGGAGGCGGGCGACTTCTACGCCACCTCGGGCGTGGAGTTGTCCGACGTGCGCCGCGGGGGCGGCGAGCTCGCGGTCGAGGTCCGGGCCGAGCCGGGGGTGAGCTACCGGATCGTGTTCCTCGGCACCCGCCGGGGCTACGCCCGGGACAGCGTGCTCCTCGCGCCGCCCGCCGGGACACCCCAGCGCACCCTGCCGCACCGGCGCTACAGCGCCGACATCGGCGCGGTGCTCGCGGAGTCGACGGGCCCCGCCGCCACGTATCGGCTGCGCGGAGACGAGATCTATGTGCGGGCGAAGATCATCTCGTCGAAGCCGAAGGCCAACGGCAGTGTCGCCGGCGAGTTCGAGACCGCCTGGACGCAGCCGCTGGCTGGCGGCGGGAACTGACCCGCCGCCGTGTCCACCTATCGTCCGCGCATCGCACCGCCGTCCCCGGGGATGCGGATCAGGGCCGGCGCATGATCTCCACCCGCGCCCGCGGCCTCGTCCACCTCCATGCCGGCGTCTCGGCGATGGCGGTGGGAGCGTTCTTCTGGGTGTACGCGGAGTTCGTGCTGCGCCAGGTTCCGGTCATCCGGCTCACGCGCGAGGTGAACCTGCTGCCGTATTTCCTCTGCGTGCTCGGGGCGCTGGCGTTGTCGCTGCGCGGGCAGATTGCTCTCATCTCGCGCTTCCACCGCCTCGAGGCCGTCGATGCGGCCCGGCTGGCGGGGCGGCAGGTCGCGCTGATGGCGCTGCTGATCTTCACCATGATGTTCGCGACGCAGGACCGCAGCATCAGCCGTCTTTTCCTGGGCACGCTCCTGGGTTGGTCCTGGCTTGGGTTGACGTGCCTGCACCTGTGGCTGCCGGCGCGGCTGGCGCGCCTGGTCTTCCCGCGCGGGCAGCAGATCCCCACGGTCTTCGTCGGGCGCGCCGCCGCGCTGGCGGACCTGGGCGAATGGATCGCGCACCGCGAGCTCCTGGGCATGCAGCGCGTGGGGCTGCTGAGCGACGATGAGCCCGAAGCGAACGGCCCGGAGCCCGACGCGCCGCGGCTGGGACGCGTCGACGAGCTCGCCCGGGTCCTGGCGGAGCGCCCCGTCGCGCAGGTGGTGCTGCTGCAATTGCCCCGGAGCGACGACGAGGCGCGGCGCACGATCGAGCTCTGCCGCGAGCATGGGTGCCGCCTGCTGATCCGGAACGACCTGGCGGCGCGCTACACCCACCCGCTCGTGCCCACGGTCGAGGACGGGCGCCACTTCTACACCCTGATCGACGAGCCGCTCGAGGATCCGATCAACCGGATCGTGAAGCGGACGTTTGACCTGGCGCTCGCCGTTCCCGTGGTCGTGCTGGTGCTTCCGCCGCTCTGCGCACTGGTCTGGCTGATGCAGCGGCGCCAGGCGCCCGGTCCGCTCTTCCACGTGCGCGAGCGGCGGGGGCAGCACGGCCGGGTGTTTCCGATGCTCAAGTTCCGCTCGATGCGGGTGGGGCCCGAGGATGCGGCCGCCGAGGCCCGCCAGGCCCGGTCCGACGATGCGCGGATCTTTCCCTTCGGCCGTGTGCTGCGCCGGCGCAGCCTGGACGAGTTTCCGCAGTTCTGGAACGTCCTCTGCGGGGACATGAGCGTCGTCGGCCCCCGGCCCTACATGCCCCTGCTCGACGAGGAATTCCGGCGGCAGGCCCGGGGCTACCGCACCCGGCACCTCGTGAAGCCGGGCATCACCGGCCTCGCGCAGAGCCTCGGGTACCGCGGCGAGATTTTCGCGCCGGACATGCTGAAGCGCCGGCTGTATTGGGACGTCTACTACATCGGCAACTGGTCCATCTGGCTCGACCTCCAGATCGCGGTCAGGACCCTCTGGCAACTGATCCGGCCGCCGGACTCTGCCTACTGATCCCGGCGGCGCGCGGCTCTCGCACCCTTTGTCGCGGAGGCAGGGAGCCAGCGCAGCAAAAAGGGCGCCGCGTGAGCGGCGCCCTCAACTTGGCTGGACCTGGCGGGAAACCGAAGGTGCGCTGCTCAACCGCGGGCACGCTGCTCGCCGAAGTGCAGCGTCACGGGGACCGGGGCCGCCGCGACGCGCAGCGATGCGGACGTCGGCGCGGCGGAGTTCGCCGGCGCGGGGGCGGGGGCCTCGGGCCGGCCGGCGCGGCGGTTGCGGCGCGTGTCGGCGAGTTGGGTGAGCAGCGCGGGGATCGTGCGCGAGATGATCCAGAGGTCGAGGCCGAGGCGCTTTGTCTTCCCGTAGTGGATGTCGAAGTTGATCATCTCGTCGAACGTGGTGCGATTCTTGCCCGACACCTGCCAGAGCCCGGTCAGGCCGGGGACGCTGTTTAGGCGCTGCCGCTGGTGCTCGGTGTAGTGCTCGAACTCGTACGCGATGCACGGGCGCGGCCCGACGATCGACATCTCGCCGCGCAGGACGTTGATGATCTGCGGCAGCTCGTCGAGCCCGAGCGCGCGCAGCAGCCAGCCGCCGGGGATGAGCCGCTTGTCGCCCTTCGCGTCCAGTTTCTGCATCGGCGTGTTGGACCGCATCAACTGCGTGAAATGCGACTGGTGCGACGACGTGCTCGCGCCGGAGTGCATCGTCCGGAACTTGTAGAGCATGAACGGACGCCCGCGGTAGCCGATCCGCTCCTGGCGGAAAAACACCGGGCCGGGGGAGAAAAGCTTCACCATCACGCTCGCGAAGAGAGTCGCGACTCCCAGCGCGGGAAGGGCGACAGCACAGCACGCCAGATCCAGCGTGCGTTTCCAGACGGGGAGGACCGCGGTGTCGGGCTCGGCGTGGCGTCCCCAGAGCGTCGGATCGTTTTGGTAGCGCATGGTCGGTATGACGGCGGAGAGTCGAATCGGACGGAAAGTGGAAGGAGGCGGGATCAGGGAGTGGCTGGATGCGATGAAGCGGCTGACGAGGTAAGGACAAAACCCTAGAATCCCAAAAGAGCGATGCAAAAAACTGGGGAGTTCTACCCATAAGAGAACTGCATAGTGCGCATCGCACATGAGATTAAACTGCCGAAAGCTCTTCCCCAGGGGCCTCGAATTCTAAGCGCTCAAAAAGCTGAAATAAAGCATGTTGCTCGTATACGAGTGGAGGAGCTGCGCACCCTTGGCCGTGGTCGCCCACACACAATCATCAGGAGGAGAGCAGGACCCGCTCAGGGCGGGAGCGCTTGGGATGGGCTCCCAGCTCTGGGGCTTGCGGCCTGGATGCCGTCTGGGTGCTACCTGACACATGCCGGGGCAGCGCGGAGCCTTTGCCGGTCCGCTGCTCGGGGGAAGGGGAGTTCGCCCGCATTGGCGCGGGCGAAACCCGTCTCGCATCTTCCCTGCGGGGCCGGTGGCCGGGGAGCGCAGCTCCCGCTGAGCGGACCGCGCACGCGCTTACACGCCGCGTCAGCGCGCCACCTCGGCGAGCATCTCCTTCAAGTGGCGCGTGATCTTGGTGGACGCTTCCGTTTCGAGGTAGCTGCTGCGAGCGCGCCAGGTCTCGTAACCGCCGAGCCGGTGATGCTCGGGCGTCGGCAGGTACCCGTTGTACCCATTCGCGAGCGAGATGGTGAAGTGCTCGTCGAGCGGCTTGGCGTTCTTGAGGTCGAGGCCGGTTTCCACGAACACTTCGCAGGGTATGGCCGCCACCGTGAGGCGGCCGATGCGATGCACCTGCAGCTTCACGGGCACCTCGTCGGGATAGGCGTCGAGCGCGATCGCCTCGCGGGCGTAGATGGCCTTGCGGTCCGTGAACTGACCGTCCTTGTCGCGCGGGCTGGTCGCGACGAGCCTGCGTGCCCGTTCCATTTCCGGCGGCGTGGCTTTGCGCACGCCCAGGGAAAGGTCGCGCTCGCGTGCGGCGAGGACGGAACTCGACTGCCAGTTGAGCCGCTCCCAGGCGCGCATCGCGGCATCGGCGACGCTGCGCGCGACGATCTCGACGCGCTCGCCCGGCGCACCCCGCGGAACCGGCGGATTGGCATAATCGATGTTATTGATGTTGCCGCTGGTGCCGTTGCTCATGATGCCGACGAACGCCGGCTTGCCGGCGTAGCGTGCATCGCCGGCACCGAGACGGCGGCCGACCTCGCGGGCAAACGCCGCAAAATAATCCGCGGAGATCGCGGGAATGCCGCCGACATAATGCAGGCTGTAGTTTGCCAGCACGGCGAGCGGTCGGCCGTCCGCCCTGGACCGCACCGCCAGGAGGCTCACCTCCGGATCGACGGGGCCGGAGGGTTCGCTGACGCGGGCGTTGCGGTGGCCGGGATTCATCAGCGCGCGGTCGCCGGTGCTGTCGAAGGGGTTTTCGTACGTCTGATCGGGCTTCATCAGCCAGCGGCGGTTGAAGACCTGCGTCGGGTCGCGGTCCCGGCCCCACGCGACTTCCGCGGGCTCCAGGTTGCGATGCGCGCGGATCAGCGCCTCGGCGATGCGCGGCGGCAGGCTGTGCACGTAAGCCGGGTCGGGATCGCTCTGGAATGCCGAGGTCATGGCGGCGCAGCTGTGCGAATGCGTCGCGCTGATCAGCATCTGGCTCGCCGGCACGCCCGTCGCGCGGGCTGCGATCGACTTCGCCGACTCGCAGATCTCACGGGGGATCAGGCAGGCATCGACCACGCAGAAGATCAGCGTGGTGCGCCCGTCGCTCAGGGCCACGGCCCGCGCATGCATCGGGTCGGTCACTTGCGAGGCGAAATTGGCCCGCGTCGAGCCGTTGACCGGGGCGGGGAACTTGGTGGGCGTGATGTCCTGGGCATGCGCCCCGGCGGAAAGGGTGCCGGCGGCGGCAGCCAGCCGGGCAGTGACGCCAAGGGCGAGACCGAGCAGGAAACAGGAGCGAAGCATGGTGGCGAAGGGGTGGAGGAGATCGGTCAAGCGTGATCGTGGCTCAGAAGCGGAACAAGCGGCGCGCGTTTTCGAACAGGATCTTCCGCTCCACCGCCTTCGACGGCGAGAAGGCGCGGACCTGCGCGAGCTGGCGGGCGCCGGAGCACGCGTCGACCGTGCCGGTCTTGTCGTTGCAATCGCTGCCGTAGAGGAGCTTGTCCTGGTGCCGGGCGAAGAAAGCCCGCGCGTGGTCCGGATCGCGCTTGAACGCCCCTTCCCCGGAGCCCGCGGACAGGTCGGCGTACATGTTGGGATAGTCGCGCAGATACCGGTCGGTGAGCCCGCCCGCCGTCACCTTGCCTTTCGGATAGAGATTCTTCGCGTCGTCGCGATAGGCGCGGTCGATGTTGGCCCACCAGGTCTGCGCGTGGCCGATGAAGTTCACCTTGGGAAACTTTTTCAGCATGGTGTGGAAGCGGTCGAACCCGTGGTTGTAGGTGCCATGCTGCCAGTGCAGCAGGATCGGCACTGCGTAGGCCGCGGCCAGCTCGTAGAGCTTCTGCATCGCGGGCGAATCGCATTCCACGCCGAACTTCTGCTCGCCGATGACGCAGGCGCCGAGCTTGAGGTACTTCTCCACCACCTGCGGTGCATCCTCGAGGTCGCTCACCTCGTTGGCACCGAACGCGAATTCCTGCGGGTACTGCCGCGCCAGGGCGAGGACGGCGTCGTTGCCGCTGACCGTGCCGTTGAGTCCGTTCGAGGAACCCTGGTGCGTCGACGCCCGCTGCACCGGCCGTCCGGCCGGCAGCAGGATGGTCTTCGTCACGCCCATCGCGCGCTGGTGAGCCACGAGTTCGGCGTCGCTGCGCGCGGGCGCGATCTGTTCGAAGACGGCGTTGCGCCGTCCGCCGTAGTTCGTGTGCTGGTGGATGTCGATGATCGGCTCGGACGCGGGAGCGGCGGAGGCGGGCAGCGACGCCACGGCGACGGCGGCGGCCGAAGCCGACAGGAATTCACGCCGGGTCAGCGGGCGGAGGGGGCTCATGCCGCCCACGCTGGGATCGTTGCCCCGGGATGAAAAGGGCGGAGATGCGCGCCGGCACTGATACTTTCGTGCGCCGGCGGCCGCGCAGCCCGGCTCAGTCGCGGGCGGCGCCCCGTTTCATCAGGCTTTCGCGCGCCGACTCCAGCCGCGCGCGCTCCTGGGGCGTGAGGCTGCCGATGCCGGAGACTGCAATCTTGTCGAGCAGCGCGTCGACCTCCGCCATCGTCGCCTGTTCCCGCGCCGGCCGGGCGGGGGGCGCGGGCGCTTTCGCAGTGGGCGGAAGGTCCGGCAGCACGCGCAGTTTCGGCCGGCGGCGGAAGAGGCGGAAGGAGGGAAGCGTCAGCGCGCCCTGTTGATGGCGCACGAAGCCGTAGGCGTAGCCGCACGTGGACCACAGCAGGGTCAGCCCCACCCAGTCCCGCGCCGCCAGCGCGATCAGCGTGAAGATGCCGACGAGGATCACGGCCGCCCACTTCGCCAGCAGGGTGAAGAACACCGGCATGCCTGGGAACTGCGCCGCAAATCCCACGAAAAGCGCGAGCGCGCCGGGTTGTCCCGCCAGGGCCGTGGGGCGGAGCAGGCCGAGCAGGGTCAGCACCAGCGGCGCGGTCAGATAGATCCCTCCGTAAAGGATGCCGAATCCCCGCCGGCCGAACGTCCGCTCCAGCTCGCGGCCGCACCACACGAGGATCAGCATGTCGAAGGCGAAACGCAGGCTCGGCACGTTGAACCAGCCGTAGCTGACCGCGCGCCACACCTGGCCGGCGAGCACGTGCTCGCTGTTGAAACTGAGCCACCCGAGGAGCGGGAGCAGCGCGTTGCCTCCGATCGCCGTCACAATCATGAGGGCGGCGTAGACGATCACGATGAAGTGCGTCAGGTAGACCGGATGACCCCGCCAGTAGGTCAGGGGTTGGTGGTCTTCGGAGGGGGCACTCCAGTCGCGATATCCGTTCATGGCTCGGCAGCCGGTTACGTTGGGCTGCGGCGGGCGGCTCCGCAAGCGGCGAGAAGGGAATTGTCCGCGGATGGGGGATTGCCTCGCGCCGGAGGATGCGCCAACCACGTCGGTGGGGCCGCGCCCGGTGCGGCCGGCCCGACTTACCCTATGAATCCCTCCCGCTTCGTCCTTCTCGCCCTCGGGCTCGCGGTCGCCCCCGGCCTGCGCGCCGAACTCAAGCTGCCCGCCATCATCGGCGATCACATGGTGCTCCAGCAGAAAATGGCCAATCCCGTGTGGGGTTGGGACACCCCCGGCACGCGGGTCACGGTCTCGTTCGCGGGAAAATCCCACACCGCGACCGCCGGCAGCGACGGACGCTGGACGGTGAAGCTCGATCCGCTCGCCGCCAGCGCGACGCCCCAGACCCTCACCATCAAGGGCTCATCCACCCGGACCGTGCAGGACGTGCTGGTGGGCGAGGTCTGGATGTGCTCGGGCCAGTCCAACATGCAATGGTCCGTGGCGCAGACCTACACCGGCGACCTCGAGGCCGCCGGCGCCAACCGCCGGACGCTCCGCATCGTCTCCGTCCCGCAGGTGGGTACGCAGGAGCTGAAATCGGACTTCAAGGGCCGGTGGGAGATCGCCGACCCGGAGAACACCAAGGCGTTCAGCGCGGTCGGTTACATTTACGGCCGCTATCTGCACGACATCCTCGGCGTGCCCGTCGGCCTGATCGACAACGCCTGGGGCGGTTCGGCGGCGGAGGCATGGGTGCGGCGCGAAACCATCGAGCGCGAGCCTCGTTTCGCCGCCCTCATGGAGACCACGCGCCAGCGTGAGGCAAACCTGCAGTCGGCGAAGGGTAAGGCCGACTTCGCCGCGCAGCAGGCGAAATACCAGGCCGACGCCGCCAAGGCCAGGGCCGCGAAGCAGCCTGCGCCCCGGGCGCCGGTCGACTGGCTCACGGGAAATTCCCGCCCCGGCAACATCTTTGCCGGCGTGGTGAATCCGACGCTCGGATACGGCATCAAGGGCGTGATCTGGTACCAGGGCGAATCGAACGCCGGCCGTGCCTGGGAATACCGCGAGCTCTTCCCGTTCATGATCGATCAGTGGCGCAAGGAGCAGGGGCAGGGCGACTTTCCGTTCTACTGGGTGCAGCTTGCCGACTACAAGGCCGAGGCGGCGAAGCCCGGCGACAGCGACTGGGCGGAGCTCCGCGAGGCCCAGACCCGCACCCTCCGGCTGCCCCAGACCGGCCAGGCCGTGATCATCGATATCGGCGAGGGACGTGACATCCACCCGCGCAACAAGTACGACGTCGCCTCGCGCCTCGTGCGCTGGGCCCTGGCCAAGGACTACGGGCGCCCCTTCCCGTACCGCAGCCCTGAATACAAGAGCGTGGCTTTCGCCGGCCGCACCGCCACCGTCACGCTCGACTGCTTCGGCAGCTCGCTCCGGGCGTTCGATGTCGTGGAGGCGAAGGGTTTCGCCGTGTGCGGCGAGGACCGGGTGTGGCACTGGGCGACCGGCAGGATCGTCGGCCGGGATCGCGTCGAGGTGAGCAGCGAACACGTCGCCCAGCCCGTCGCCGTCCGCTACGCGTGGGCCGACAACCCGGTCTGCAACCTTTTCTCCGCCGAGGGTCTCCCGGTCACTCCGTTCCGCACCGACGATTTCCCGATGATCACGCAGCCGAAGCCGGTCGCGGCGCGGTAGGCGGCTCCTGCCCGGGAGCGCGGACGTCCCCGTCCGCACGAGGCGCCGCCGCGGCCGCGGCACGACTTTGCGTTTGCCCACCTCCGCGGCGGGCGCCACGGTGACCGGTTCCGTCCCATGAGCGACCACACTCCCGACATCTCCCACGATCAGCACGCGGTGCGGCGGCAGAAGCTCGCCGACCTGCGGGCGGCGGGTCTCGATCCGTTCCGCGCCAACTGCGCGACGACGCATTTTTCGGGCGACGCGCTGAAAGCGTATGTCGAAGGGCAGGATAACACGGTCACCGTCTCCGTCGCCGGCCGCCTGGTGGTCATCCGCGACATGGGCAAGAGCCAGTTCGTCAAGATTCTCGACCAGCAGGGACAGATCCAGCTCTACGTGAAGAAGGACGTCGTGGGCGACGAGGCCTACGCGCAGTTCAAGAAGTTCGACCTGGGCGACATCGTCGGCGCCACCGGGACCCTGTTCAAGACCCGGAGCGGCGAGGTCACCGTGCGGGTCGACACCTTCATCCTCGTGGCCAAGGCGCTGCGGCCGCTGCCGGAGAAATGGCACGGGCTGAGCGATCCCGAGCAGGTCTACCGGCAGCGCTACCTCGACCTGATCGTCAACGCCGAGTCGCGCGCCCGCCTGATGCTGCGTTCGCGCGTGGTCTCGCACATCCGTCGGTTTCTCGAGGACCGGAGCTTCCTGGAGGTGGAGACGCCGGTGCTGGAGGCGACGGCCGGCGGCGCGGCGGCGCGGCCGTTCGTGACGCACCACAATGCGCTCAATGTCGACTTCGTCCTGCGCATCGCGACGGAGCTGCGGCTGAAGCGGATGCTGGTCGGCGGCTTCGACCGGGTCTTCGAGATCGGGCGCATCTTCCGCAACGAGGGCGTGTCGCGCCGCCACAATCCCGAGTTCACGATGCTGGAGGTGTACGAGGCCTACAGCGACTACCGCGGCATGATGCGGCTCATCCGCGACCTGCTCACCTCCCTCGTGCGCGACGTGATCCGTCCGGCCGACGGCTCGCTCCGCATCCGGCACGCCGCCAGCGGGCAGGAAATCGACTTCGGCGGCGAATGGCGCGAGGTGCGCTACAAGGATCTCATCATCGCGGCCACGGGCGACGCGGAGTGGTTCGCCCGCCCGAAGGCGGAGAAGATTGCCCGCGCCGAGGCCATGGGGCTCTCCATCCATCCGGGCTGGGAGGAATTCGAGATCACCAACGAGATCTTCTCGAAGCAGATCGAGCCGACGCTGATCCAGCCGACGTTCGTCACGCACCTGCCGAGGGAGCTGTGCCCGCTGGCCAAGCTCAACCGGGACGATCCGTCGGTCCTCGACGTGTTCGAACTCACGATCGGCGGCATGGAGGTGGCACCGGCGTATTCGGAACAGAACGACCCCGACGTGCAGCGCGAGATGTTCGAGCGCCAGGCCGGCGAGGAACGGCAGAACATCGACCAGGACTTCCTGCTCGCGCTCGAACACGGCATGCCGCCCGCGGGCGGCATGGGCGTCGGCATCGACCGCCTCTGCATCCTGCTCACCGGCGCCGAAAGCATCCGCGACGTCATCCTGTTCCCGCAGCTCCGTCCCGGGGCGTGAGCGCCCCGCGGCCCATGCCCACGACTCCGGTTCCCGCCGCCCGGCGTGGAACGCACCTTGCCTTGCCCGGGATGGCGGGCTAGCTGACGGCTGATCGCTCCGCCATGCCCTGGCCCGTGTACCTCGCCCTGAAGCAGCTCTTCCCGACCGGGCGGCGCTTTCCCTTCTTCACCGCGATCTCGATCCTGGGCGTCGCGCTGGGCGTGATGGTGCTCGTCGTGGTCACGAGCGTCATGGGCGGCTTCGGGCATGAATTGCGTCGGATGATCGTCCAGATGGAGGGCGAGGTGCAGGTGAAGGCGCGCGGCCTGCTCGGCGACGTCGACTCCCTGCTCGGACAGGTGCGCGCGACGCCCGGCGTGGCCGCCGCGACGCCGTACGTCGCGGGTCCGGTCATGGTGCTCTTCGAGGGGCGCCCGGCGTTCCCGATGTTCCGCGGCCTCGACCTCGAGAGCGTGGAAGGGGTGGTGAACCTGCAGCGCTTCGTGCACGCGGGCTCGATCGCGGATCTCGACGACGACTCCGTCATCCTGAGCGCGGGCGTGCTGCAGCAGATCGGCGCCCGGCTCGGCGACCGGATCGAGATCGTCTCGCCGCTGTTCCTCGAGCGATTGAAGCAGGATGAAATCTTCCTGCCCCGGCGCTTCCGCGTGGCCGGATACTTCGAGATCGGCCACCAGCATCTCGACAGCTCCGTGTTGTTCGGCACGCTGCGCGCCGCGCAGGAGATCTACGGCCTCGGCGACCAGGTGCACGGGTTGAACGTCCGGGTTCAGCGGGACGCGAACGAGCTCGAGGTCGCCGCCCGCCTGAACCGGGCGCTGCCCCCCAACGCCGAGGCGATGCCCTGGACGCGCAGCTGGGAAAGTTTCCTCTGGGTCCTGAACCTGGAGAAAACCATCAATTTCTTCCTGCTCCTTTTCATCGTCATCATCGCGGCGTTCTCGGTGATGAGCTCGTTGCTGATCACCGTGGTGCGCAAGACGCGCGAGATCGGGCTGCTGGGTGCGCTCGGCGGCCGGCCGCGGGATGTCGCGCTGTGCTTCTGCTGCCAGGCCTTCGTGATCGGCGTCACCGGCACGGCCTTCGGCGTGGCCGCCGGCTTCGGCGTGCTCGCAATCCGCAATGACATCGTGCGCGGCATCGCGGGCCTCTTGAATCGCGAGGACACGCTCCGGCAGTTCTACCAGTTCACCGACCTTCCCGCGCACACGCTGCCGGGCGACCTGGCCCTCACCATCGTGGCCGCGATCGCGATTTCCACGGTCGCCGGCCTGCTGCCGGCGTGGCGCGCGGCGAGACTCAAGCCCGTGGAGGCGCTGCGCAGTGAGTGACGTCGTGCTTTCGGCCCGGGGGCTGGCCAAGTCGTACGTCAGCGGCGACCGCCGGATCGCGGTGCTCCGCGGCGTCTCCCTCGACATCTCCGCCGGCGAGAGCGTCGCGATCCGCGGGG